>ERZ1503814.368-NODE-368-length-14756-cov-4.678389_pt1 | contig 14756 bp, 16 predicted proteins | sample MGYA00571768_ERZ1503814 | MGnify/ENA primary metagenome ERZ1503814 (study PRJEB39906, sample SAMEA3182075) | gut metagenome | biome: human; feature: gut; material: Stool; isolation source: human stools | place: Canada | collected 2012-03-14 ... | reverse complement strand
GAGTCTCGTGGGCTCGGAGATGTGTATAAGAGACAGCTCCCGAACCATGCGCGCTACCAACTGCGCTACACCCGGATGTGCAACATGGCTATTATAAGGATTTTTCCGCGCGCTGTCAAGAGCGAGAGCGGGAGATTTTTGAAGAATTTTCTTTTCTCGCGCCGCACCGCTATTTTACCTCGATTTTACACGGCCCGGCTTTTGCATTTTACAGCGCTCCGTTATGCTTTGCGTTGTGGAACGAAGAAAGTCCAAAACCAACATGTGAAATGAGGAATGAAAGATGAAAAAGACACTTGCATTTGTGCTCACCGCTGTGATGAGCCTCTCGCTGCTCGCAGGCTGCGGCAGCAAGACCACTGCCCCCGACAACACCAATAACGACCAGCCGCAGCAGGCCGCGCTCAGCGGCAGCGTCTCGACCAACGGCTCGACCTCGATGGAAAAGGTCATCGGCGCGCTGAGCGAGCAGTTCATGGCCGACAACAGCGGTGTGAGCGTCACCTACGACCCCACCGGCTCCGGCGCCGGCATTGAGGCCGCCGGCAACGGCAGCGCGGACATCGGTCTTGCCTCCCGTGCCCTCAAGGACGAGGAGAAGGCCGGCGGCCTGACCGAGACCGTTGTCGCCCTCGACGGCATCGCCGTCATCGTCAACGCGGACAGCAAGGTCGAGGATCTCTCCGTCGAGCAGATCGCCAAGATCTTCACCGGTGAGATCACCGACTGGAGCGAGGTCGGCGGCGAAGCGGGCAAGATCTCCTGCATCGGCCGTGAGGCCGGCAGCGGCACGCGCGACGGCTTCGAATCCATCACCGGCACCAGGGACGCCTGCAAGCTCGATCAGGAGCTGACCTCCACCGGCGGCGTCATCGAGGCGGTCGCGGGCAACGTCAACGCCATCGGCTACGCCTCCCTCTCCGCAGTCGAGGGCAAGGACACCGTCAAGGCTGTGACGGTCGGCGGCATCGCCTGCACCGAGGAGACCGTTCTCGACGGCAGCTACGCCATCCAGCGTCCCTTCGTCCTCGTGACGAAGACCGACGCTCCTCTCTCCACCGCTGCGCAGGCCTTCTTCGACTACGCCACCTCCACCGCCGCGAACGACCTCATCAAGGCCGCCGGCGCGGTGCCGGTCGCAAAGTAAGCACCATGGCGGCTGCATACATCTCTCCGGCGGCAGAGGGCGCAAAGCCCTCCGCCGCCCAGCCGCGTCACAGCGGCGTGCGCAAGACGCTGGAAAACCTCATCCACCTCATTTTCCTGCTCTGCGGCGTGGTCGCCGTAGCGTTCGTGCTGCTCATCAGCATCTACCTGATTCTCTCGGGCATTCCCGCCATCCGCGAGATCGGACTCGGAAAATTCCTCTTCGGCAAGGTCTGGGACCCGACAAACACCACCACGGGCGCACAGTACGGCATCCTCGCCTTCATTCTTACGAGCATCTACGGCACGGCGGGCGCTATCCTCATCGGCGTTCCAGTGGGACTTCTGACCGCCGTGTTCCTCGCCCGCGTCGCTCCGCCAAGGCTTGCGGCGGTCATCCGCACGGCGGTGCAGCTGTTAGCGGGCATCCCCTCGGTGGTCTACGGTCTGGTCGGCATGATCGTGCTCGTCCCCGCCATCCAGAAAACCTTTTCCCTCAGCTCGGGCGCGTGCCTGCTCGCGGCGATCCTCGTGCTGGCGGTGATGATCCTCCCATCCATCATCAATGTATCGGAAACGGCGCTGCGCGCCGTGCCGCACGAATATGAGGAGGCCTCGCTCGCGCTCGGCGCGACGGAGATGGAAACGAGCTTCCGCGTCGTTCTGCCCGCCGCGCGCAGCGGCGTGGCGACGGCTGTGGTGCTCGGCGTGGGCCGCGCCATCGGCGAGGCCATGGCCATCATTATGGTCGCGGGCAACGTCTCCAATATGCCGGGACTCTTTACCCCCGTGCGCTTCCTCACCACCGGCATCGTCTCCGGCATGGCCTATGCCGCTGTCGGCAGCCTGTATCAGCAGGCGCTCTACTCCATCGCGCTGGTGCTGTTTTTGTTCATCATGCTCATCAACGTGGTGCTGAACCGCTTCATCAAAAAGCGGAAGGAGGACTGACATGGAACGGAACCTTTCTCCGCGCCGCCGCGCCTATGATCTCGCCATGCGCGCGCTCGTTTGGCTGAGTGCGCTGCTCACCTGCGCGCTGCTCGTCTTCCTCATCGGCTATATCTTTTATCGCGGCGCTGGCAGCGTGACGTGGGACTTCCTCTCCGGCACAAGCAGCTACATCAAGGACACCATCGGCATCCTGCCGAACATCCTTAATACGCTCTACATCATTCTCCTTGCCATGGCCATCGTCCTGCCGCTCGGCGTGGGAGCCGCCATCTATCTCACGGAGTACGCCGCGAACCGCAGGGTCGTCGAGCTCATTGAATTTGCGACCGAGACGCTCACCGGCATCCCGTCCATCATCTTCGGTCTCGTCGGTATGCTCTTTTTCGTGCAGAAAATGGATCTGCAGGCGGGCGTGCTCGCGGGCAGTCTGACGCTCGTCGTGATGATCCTGCCCACCATCGTGCGCACGACGCAGGAGAGCCTCAAAACCGTGCCGCAGTCCTACCGCGAGGGTGCGCTGGCGCTCGGCGCGGGCAAGTGGCGCATGGTGCGCACCGTTGTGCTGCCCAACGCCGTGGACGGCATCGTGACCGGCTGCATTCTGGCGGTCGGACGCATCGTGGGCGAAAGCGCGGCGCTGCTCTACACTGCGGGCTTCGGACTGGTGCTCAATGACTTTGTCACCGCGCTGCACTCGTCCTCCGCCACGCTGACGGTCGCGCTCTATGTCTACGCGAACGACCGCGGGCGCACGGACATCGCCTTTTCCATCGCGAGCGTGCTGATGCTGCTCACGCTCGTCATCAATCTCACCGCGGCGCTCACCGGCCGCAAGCTCAAAAAGAACGGAGGGACACAGTAAAATGTCTGACGCTCCCATCATCGAAGCCAGGGGTCTGAACCTCTGGTACGGGCCGAACCACGCGCTCAAGGATATTTCCGTCGCCGTCCCCGCGCACGAGATCACGGCGTTCATCGGGCCGTCCGGCTGCGGCAAATCAACCTTCCTGCGCACGCTCGACCGCATGAATGACCTCATTCCCAATGTGAAGATCACCGGCGAGGTGGACTTCAACGGCGAGAACATCTACGCGCCGAGCGTCGATGTGACCTGGCTGCGCAGCCGCATCGGCATGGTCTTTCAGAAGGCCAACCCCTTCCCCATGAGCATTTACGACAACATCGCCTACGGTCCCCGCACGCACGGCGTGCGCAATCGCGCGAAGCTCGACGAGATCGTGGAGCGCTCGCTGCGCTCCGCCGCCATCTGGGACGAGGTGAAGGACAGACTCAAAAAGAGTGCGCTCGGCCTCTCCGGCGGACAGCAGCAGAGGCTCTGCATTGCCCGCGCGCTCGCCGTCGAGCCGGAGGTGCTGCTCATGGATGAGTCCACGAGCGCGCTCGACCCCATCTCGACGTCAAAGATCGAAGACCTCGCGTGCGAGCTCAAGGACCGCTACACCGTCGTCATGGTGACGCACAATATGCAGCAGGCGGCGCGCATTTCGGACAACACCGCCTTCTTCCTGCTCGGCGAGCTGGTGGAGTTCGGCAAGACGGAGCAGGTCTTTTCCACGCCCGCCGACAAGCGGACGGAGGACTACATCACAGGGAGGTTTGGCTGATGCGAAACAAATTTGACGAGCAGCTCTCGCAGCTCAATCACGAAATGATCGAAATGGGCGCGCTGTGCGAGGAGGTCATCGCGCTCGCCAGCCGTGCGCTGACCGAAAACGACAAGAGTCTTGCCGCGAGGGTCGCGCCGCTCGACAGCGAGATCGACTGGAAGGAGCGCGACATCGAAAACCTCTGCCTCAAGCTGCTGCTTCAGCAGCAGCCGGTCGCGCGCGACCTGCGCCAGATCTCCGCGGCGCTCAAGATGATCACGGACATGGAGCGCATCGGCGATCAGGCCGAGGACATCGCCGAGATCATCAGCTTTCTCCACGGCCATCAGGCCGAGGACAACAACCTCCTGCGCGAGATGGCGAAGGCTACCATCCGCATGGTGACGGAAAGCGTTGACGCGTATGTAAAATGTGATACAATGTTGGCAGAGCAGGTCATCGCGGAGGACGACACCGTGGACGGCTACTTCACGCAGGTCAAGGAGCGTCTGATCGGCAAGATCGCGCAGGACCCCGCGGACGGCGAATACGCGCTCGACCTGCTGATGATCGCAAAATATTTTGAACGCATCGGAGACCACGCGACGAACATCGCCGAGTGGGTCATTTTCTCCGTCACCGGCGTTCACAAGGGGGAATAAGGATGATCTGGTGCGTGGAGGACGATGCGAGCATCCGCGACATCGAGGTGTACGCGCTCACATCCACCGGCTTTGAGGCCCGGGGCTTCGCCGACGGCGACACGTTCTGGGACGCCCTGCAAAAGGAAGCGCCGCCCGAGCTGGTCGTGCTCGACGTGATGCTCCCCGGCACGGACGGCATCGAGCTGCTGCGCCGGCTGCGCGCGAGCGCGCGCTTTGCCGAGCTCCCCGTCGTGATGGCAACCGCCAAGGGCGCGGAGTACGATAAGATCCAGGTGCTCGACCTCGGCGCGGACTACTACCTCACGAAGCCCTTCGGCGTGATGGAGTTCGTCTCCTGCGTCAAGGCGGTGCTGCGCCGCAGCCGTCCGAAAACGGCGCAGGCGCTTCTGCGCAGCGGCACGCTCACGCTCGATCCCGCCGAGCACATCGTCACGGCGGACGGCGCGCGCGTGGAGCTGACGTACAAGGAATTTGAGCTGCTGCGGCTCTTTCTCTCCCACCCCGGCATGGCCTTCACGCGGGATCAGCTGATGGAAAAGGTCTGGGACGTGGACTACTGCGGCGAGACGCGCACGGTGGATATGCACATCCGCACCCTGCGCCAGAAGCTCGGTGAAAACGGCGAGCACATCGAGACTGTGCGCGGTGTGGGCTACCGATGGGAGGCGGAGAAGAATTGACCAGAAAGATCTTCCGCTCCATTCTCACCGTCGGCGTCGCTGTGCTCGCGTGCAGCCTGCTGCTCGTCATGGGCTGCTTCTACAGCTTCTATGAGGGGATGCAGGAGCACCAGCTCGGCGACGAGCTGCGCATCGCCGCAGCAGCCGTGGAGACCAACGGCTCGACCTATCTGGAAAAAATCAAGTCCGACCGTTTCCGCGTCACCTGGATCGCCTCCGACGGCACGGTGCTCTACGACACGCAGGCGGACGCCGCGCAGATGGAGAACCATCTTGAGCGAGAGGAGGTCCGCGAGGCGCTGGAGACCGGCACGGGCAGCTCGAGCCGCTACAGCGCGACGCTGCTGCAAAAGACCGTTTACAGCGCGAGCCGCCTCACGGACGGCACCGTGCTGCGCCTGTCCGCCAGCCGCGCCACGATGGGCGCGCTGCTGCTCGGAGCGTTCCAGCCCATTCTGCTCGTCGTGATCGTGCTGCTTGTGCTCTCGAGCCTGCTCGCGAGCCGTCTGGCCAAGCGCATCGTCGAGCCGCTCAACGCGCTCGACCTCGAGCATCCGCTGGAAAACGACGCCTATGAGGAGCTCTCTCCGCTCCTGCGGCGCATCGACCGCCAGCGCAGACAGATCGACGCCCAGCTCGCCGAGCTGCGGCAGAAAACGGACGAATTCACACAGATCACCGCCGGCATGAACGAGGGGCTCGTGCTGCTCGACGAAAAGGGCGCGGTGCTGAACATCAATCCCGCCGCGCAGACGCTCTTCGGCGTGACGGGCGCGTGCGTCGGGCAGGATTTCCTGACCGTGGACCGTGAGCACTCCATGAGCCTCGCGCTCCGCACGGCGATGACCGACGGGCACAGCGAGGTCCGCGCCGAGCGCGGCGGGCGCGAGTACCAGTTCGACCTCAGCCGTATCGAGTCCGACGGCAAGGTGATCGGCGCGGTGCTGCTGGCCTTCGACATGACCGCGCAGGCCTTCGCCGAGCGCAGCCGCCGCGAGTTCACGGCGAACGTCTCGCACGAGCTGAAAACGCCGCTCCAAGGCATCATCGGCAGCGCCGAGCTGCTGGAGAACGGCATGGTCAAGCCGGAGGATATGCCCCGCTTCGTCGGTCACATCCGCGCCGAGGCGCAGCGTCTCGTGACGCACATCAGCGACATCATCCGCCTCTCCGAGCTGGACGAGGGCGGCGAGCTGCCGACCGAAACGGTCGACCTTCTCCCGCTCGCGCAGGAGGCCGCAGAAAATCTCCGCGCTGCGGCAGAGGCGAAAAACGTGAGCATCATCGTCTCGGGCGAGAACGCCCCGGTCATCGGCGTGCGGCGGCTCCTCTATGAGATCGCTTACAACCTCTGCGACAACGCGATCAAGTACAACGCGGACGGCGGCAGCGTGGATGTGCGCGTCGGCGCCGAGGGCGGCAGCGCCTGTCTCACCGTGCGCGACACGGGCATCGGCATCCCTCCGGAGCATCAAAGCCGCATCTTCGAGCGCTTCTACCGCGTGGACAAGAGCCACTCCAAGGCGAGCGGCGGCACGGGTCTGGGACTGTCCATCGTCAAGCACGCCGTGGCGTACCACCATGGCACGATCGCGCTCAAAAGCGAGGTCGGCAAGGGCACGGAGATCGCCGTCCGCTTCCCGCAGGAAAAATAACGGCATCAAAACGGGAAAGAGCTGACGCTCTTTCCCGTTTTTGTTCCTTTCATTCCTGTCATGCGGCACAAAGATCACGGCATGAAACTGTCTCTTTTCACGAAATCGGCGCAGCGGACGTCGGCAAGCCTTGTACCGGCTTTCGCGCTGTGATAGGATAAAGTCATCCAAAACCACCCGCGGCGGCTACTCCACCCAATAGCCGCCGTGAGGAACATGAAAGGATCGTTCCCGCCCTGACCGGCGGTGCGGCAGTGTGGAGACCTGCCGTAAAGCGCCCGAACGGCGCGAGGCCCTGCGCGCGGAGGCGGCAGAGCCGCGGTCAGAGAATATGGCAGAAGTCATTCTGAAAAACATCAAGAAGGTCTATCCCAACAGCGAGCCGAAAAAGAAGAGCAGGAACAGCGGCGAGAAGAAGCACAACCTGCAGATCACCGACGAGGGCGTGGTCGCCGTGCAGGAATTCAACCTCGACATTGCCGACCGCGAGTTCATCGTCCTCGTCGGCCCGTCGGGCTGCGGCAAATCCACCACGCTGCGCATGGTGGCGGGTCTGGAGGAGATCAGCGCGGGCGAGCTGTACATCGACGGCAAGCTGATGAACGACGTGGCCCCCAAGGACCGCGACATTGCGATGGTCTTCCAGAACTACGCGCTCTACCCGCACATGACGGTGTATGAGAACATGGCGTTCTCGCTCAAGCTCAAGAAGGTGCCCAAGGACGAGATCGACCGCAAGGTGCGCGAAGCCGCGGAAATTCTGGACATCACCCAGTACCTCGACCGCAAGCCCAAGGCGCTCTCCGGCGGTCAGCGCCAGCGCGTCGCCATCGGCCGCGCCATCGTGCGCGACCCCAAGGTGTTCCTGATGGACGAACCGCTGTCGAACCTTGACGCGAAGCTGCGCAACCAGATGCGCGCGGAGATCATCAAGCTGCGCGAGAAGATCGACACGACCTTTATCTACGTCACGCACGATCAGGTCGAGGCCATGACGCTCGGCGACCGCATCGTCATCATGCGCGACGGCTTCATTCAGCAGATCGGCACCCCGCAGGAGGTGTTCAACCATCCCGCGAACCTGTTCGTCGCAGGCTTCATCGGTACACCGCAGATGAACTTCTTCGAGGACTGCCGGCTTACCAAGAATGGTGACGCCTACTCCGTCACCATCATGGGCCACACGCTGCCGCTGACGGCGGAGCAGAACGAGAAGCTCGCCGCGGCGGGCGCGGAGAGCCGTACCGTGACCATCGGCGTGCGTCCGGTCCATGTCACCGTCGGCGACGAGGGCATCGACGCGCAGATCGACGTGAGCGAGCTGATGGGCAGCGAGCTGCATCTGCACATGACCGCCGGCGGCAAGGACGTGGTGGCTGTGGTGCAGACCGCGAACCTCGACCCCAACGCCTACGCCCGCCACACGGCGGTGAGGTTCAGCTTTGAGCCGCGGCTCATCCATCTCTTCGACCCCAAGACGGAGAAAAACCTCATCTGATTTTCCGATGATATTCATCGGTGTGCCCGTTCCAAAAGGAACGGGCACTTTTTTTGTTACCGCTTGTCGCCGGGCCGGAAGAGCAGCGCCATCACGACCGCGAAGCAGACCGCCGCAGCGATGCCGCCCGCTGTGGCAGAGAGCCCGCCGGTCATCACGCCGAGCCAGCCCTGCTCCGCGACGGCCTTCTTCACGCCGCTCGCAAGCGAGTAGCCAAAGCCCGTGAGCGGCACGGTCGCGCCCGCGCCGCCCCATTCGACGATGGGCTCGTAGACGCCGACAGCCGTGAGCAGCACGCCCGCAACGACGTAGCCCGTCAGGATACGGGCCGGCGTGAGCGGCGTTTTGTCAATGAGGATCTGTCCCACGGCGCAGAGGATGCCGCCGCAGAGAAAGGCGTTGAGATAGTCCATCAGCTTTCCTCCCCGATGTTTTCCAGAATGACGGCGTGGCACACGCCCGGGATGCTCTCGCCCTGCATGGTGGAGGTCGGCGAGAGCAGCGCGCCCGTCGGCGCGAAGATGATCCTGTTCCACTTGCCCTCGCGCATCCCGCGCAGAAGGTAGCCATTGAGCACGGCGGCGGAGCAGCCGCAGCCGCTGCCGCCCATGTGCATATCCTGCCGCTCCAGATCGTAGAGCAGCAGCCCGCAGTCCTTGTAGTTCTTCGTCATGTCCACGCCGTCGCGCGCAAAGAGGTCCGTGACGACCTCGTGCCCGAGCCGGCCGAGATCGCCGGTGACGATGAGATCGTAGTCCGCGGGTGAGGTCCGCGTGTCGGAAAAGAGCGCGCGGAGCGTGTCATACGCCGCGGGGGATGATGTTCCAATAGACCCATAAATATCAGCCAGCAGCACTGGCAAGGCCCTGTTCATCAATCAAATCAAGGAGTCGCTGATATTCGTCCTGGTATTTGAATTGTATTGTTATAGTGCCACCTTCGTGAACGTAGATCATTTCAATCAGTTCTACAATTACTTCACGAGTTAGAACTTGAATATTGCGGTAACGAAGGAAACTGGAAATGAATCTGTTCTCTGAGACGGGGGCAGATTGGTACTTGCTGATCTCTTCTTTGATGTTGGCAATCGCAATTTCGATTTGCTCCAGCTGCTCACCTATCTTGGCTTTTAGCGAAAGATACTCGTCCTTGGACAGTACCCCTGCTTTCCAATCGGGGTAAAGGTCGATTCGACAGCGGGAAACCTTCTCGTATTCATCTTCTTTTAATTGAAGCATCTTTTCAAGGCGAGAAGATTTCGCAGCTCGTACATTTTGACTTTTCAGGTCATTCACAAGCTGATCCATTGAAACCGCGAGATCTATTTGAGACTGGATGGTAGCAAGAACGGCGTCATAAAGCTGTTTTTCCCGAATGGTATGCTTGGTGCATAAATTGCGCCCCGCTTTACGGAAAGTCTGACAAACATAGTAGTGATACTTTCCATACGACTGTGCTACACTCTTTTTCCCCATTGCTCTCAAGCAATCCGCACAGCGGATATACCCTGCAAATATGCTGACATGATTGATACCGGGTGAAGTCCGTGTGTCTCGCATTAAAAGCTGTTGTACCGTTTCAAATTTTTCGCGGTCAATGATAGCTTCATGCATGTTCGGAACAATCACCCAGTTTTCCTCGGGAACAGCAACGCTAACCTGCACCTTATAGCTTTTGGTTCGGTTTTTATTCTGAACCATATCTCCAACATAAAGTCTGTTTTTCAAAACTCGCTTTACTGAGGAATCAGGCCATGCGCTGTCCAACTGTCCGGCAGGATGCTTATAATTTAGGCCGCATTGGCGTTTATAGGCGCTGGGATTAGGGATTCCCATATGGTTTAGCCTTTTTGCAATGCCAATGATGCTCATTCCCTGCAAGAACCAGTCAAAGATGTTTTTGACGACTTCAGCAGCAACAGGGTCAACGATAAGATGATGGTGGTCATCAGGATCTTTCATATAGCCATATGATGCAAAAGAACCAATGAACTCTCCTTTGCTGCGTTTACGATCCAGCGATGAACGAACTTTGTTTGAAATATCACGACAGTATTCGTCATTCATCACATTTTTAAAGGAAACCAGCGCGTTGTTAATGGAGGCAGGATCTTTTATACTGTCGATTCGGTCATTGACGGATATAAAGCGAATGTTCAGCATAGGAAAAATCATCTCAAGATACTGACCCACTAAAATATAGTTTCGGCCTAACCGGGATAAATCTTTGACAATGACACAGTTGATTTTTCCCTTTTTGATGTCTTCCATCAGACGCATGAAATCCGGACGATCAAAATTAGTTCCGCTCCAACCATCATCAGAGTAGCGATCAATAAAGGTGATATCATCGTTATGGGCAATATAATCATCAATGATGTCAAATTGCGTCCCGATGCTATCGCTTTCCTCTTTATCACCGTCCTCTCTTGAAATACGTGCGTAATCCGCAGCTTTCCACTGTTTTGCATCAGGCAAAACTCCCTGGCGTTTCCGCAAATATTCATCATATCGGTTTCTGTATGCCATATAAACCTCCTACTATAAGGCCGTATGATATGGCTATACTACACGCACTAATTATATCATACGAAACAGCAAAATCAATTCTCCGAAATGAGCAAGTTATGGATACGGCGCTGTAAAGTATCCCCTGTATTTCCTGAATAAGTCACATGAACGCCAATACTACCGACACGGAATAGATACGGATTTTTGACAGCATCTACAAATGCTTTCATCTTATCGCCATCGGATTCTGACCGTACATGAATCTCTGTAATATCAACCAAAGTGTTCTTATTGAAAGCAGGAGACGAGAGGTAGTGTAAAGCAGATTCTTTCAGGTTATTATTCAAGTGCAGACCTCCTTTGTAAAAAATGATGTAAAAATTTTAACCATAAGCTGGAATTTGTATTCACTTGAAACTATATCCGGGCCATTTCCTGCGCCCTCGCTTCAGGCCGCGTATTTGCAGGCTGCCGCTGTGCGGCACTTCCCCGGCAGGTACGCAAACGCATACTGTCAGCCGATCCTGTATAACTCCCGGACGACTCTATGTGACCGCGCTATTCTATGCGGTGTTTTCAAGGTTCAAGGCACATCTATTTGCCGTTCACACAATAAATACGGAGAAACATAGACAAATTTTGCAAGTTACAGAAAAAGTTAATAGATAAGCCCTCGTAAAACGTTGTCGTTTTACGAGGGCTTAATATTTGTCCAATAAAATTCTATCACTGCAAAGAAAAAATATCAGCTATCCTGTCCAAAAATACACCTCGCTGTCGTATTTAAGAGAATGAAGGGAGGTGAGATTAGTGAAAAAGCGTTTCTTTTGCATGTCTCTTATTCTGGTGATGCTTCTTTCTGTTTCGGCACATGCGATCCAAAGCCGCAGCATTACCTCGGTGCCCCACCTGAGCTTCGATGGGAATAACGCCTCATGTGTAATTCAGATTGTCGGCGATAAGATGACAGATGAGATTTCGGCGACGATGGAACTCCGGTGTGGCAGCGATTTGATCGCAAGCTGGAACGGAAGCGGATCTGGCATTTTGAAGATGACAAAAAGTGCGGCAGTCAAAAAAGGAAAAACCTATACCATGGTTGTCAATTTTTCCGTGAATGGAACAAGACGGTCTCCGGTTACGGTCAGCGCGACAAATAACTAAAAACATTTTTCTCCGAGAAACCAGATATATTATATATCTTTGTTTGTGTGAGGTAAAAGGCAATGGAGAAAAGTGAAACAGCTTCTCGAGGAGGGAGAATTATTTCAAATAAAATCAAACTAGAAAATCTAATGAGAATTGTCCGATTAGTAGCTGCCATTTTTCAAATTGCAATAATAGTAATTGCTTTTATGTCAAAGCAGGTTATTGTTCTTACTATCACTGACCTAAAAGGGTATACGCCAGATTATATCCAATGGTATTTTTACGAATACACAGGAGTTCAAAATGAATCGGGTTTAATACAACTAGTCGAAGTAATAAAGGTTGTGAGTACAGTTCTCTTAACGACAGAAATTGCTATCATCGGCAGTTTTAGGTATTCAATGGGAGAAATGTCAGGAAAAGAGATATTTGCTTTTTCTGCAATTCACCTATCGATATATGCTTTGTCATATATAATGCTCTGTGCGTTGTTTAAGCATTATTACTTGTACTGGGATTTATTGCTGCCTGAGATTTTGAACATAATGGTTTGGGAAATGTCATCAGGAAAAAGAAAGAGAGGATTTTTAAAATGAAGTGCTTTAAAAAGTAGTAGCATTGCTGTGTAGCATTTGTACGATTATGACTATGTCGCTTCCGGCCTTTGCCGTAGAGTTTGAGAACAAAGGGAATAATACAGACATACAGTTCAAAAAGATAATGGAGTCTGTTTACGAACAGTTAGTGGCCCAGAACGCGGAGGATATGTATCCAGTATATGAAGAAATCATTAGTGCACAATATTATAACCAATTGGCGTTAACGAAAAAAGGGCCTGTTTCCACATTAGGAGATGAGGACGAGGTATATCGATATGCTCCATACGGGGGCAGTGTTACTTATAAACTCCCGAGAGAATGGGGCGTTGAGCCGTTACGCGTAGGTATGTTGTGTCTTGATGATAACAAGACTGGGAAATATGTCATTGACCTATTGGCAAGCGGTGACTCATTTAACGCGTATGATATGCTGGGCGAGATCATCGGTATGTCAAGTCTCAGTTATGCAATGTCAGTTTTTAACGTCATTGGAAAGATTTCGGATAAAAATTTGTACTCAAAAATAAAAGAAAATGACTATTGCGCAATGGTTATTAGCACGATGAATTATATAGATGGATCTAAAACATCGGTAATGTATGCATGGGAATCTCACTTTTGGATGTGTCCGCCGACAAATGCGTTTGACTTAGAGTATGAAATTTTTAAATCTTAATCGCAGAGATTGAAGGCAGAATAATATTTACTTAAGTAATTGACCCGTTATAATTACGGGGCAGATGCTTCTAACGCAACGAAAAAGGGAAAAGTAAGCGCTGGGCGGAAATCGCCCAGCGCTAATTTTTGCTAAAAGAAATTTAGGCATATAAAGAAGGTGAAATTGAGGGATGTTGATTATCGTTCTATGTACAGAGATGGAGTTGCGAGTCTGATCACTGGACATATCGGCTATGCTTTGTTACAATATAAATATAACAAGTAGGAGATGCAGGCCATGCTGATTTATCTTCAAACGATCGAAACAGAAGAAGACAAGAACAAATTTGAAGATATATACCGGGAATACCGCGGGCTTATGTATTACGTCGCCTACAAGCGTCTGCACCATGAACAAGATGCAGAGGATGTGGTACATCACGCTTTTGTGAAAATAGCTGAAAATATCAAAATAATTGATCCGGTGAGTCCAAAAACAAAGCAGCTCGTCGTAACTATAGTTGACAACAGAGTGACTGATATGCTGCGAATGAATGGCCACCATCCCACTGCGGAATATAACGATGAAATTCTTAATCAACTGAGTGCAGAACTTCACACAGATGATTTGCTAACAGAGGCTATTCTTAAGTTGCCGGAGCAGCAACGTCATGTTATCTGGTTGAAATATTATCATGGCTACAATTTGCGTGAAATTTCAAAGATGTTGGGAATTACGTTATCTTGGGCGCAGAAAATCGATCAGAGAGCGAAAAAGCAACTCGAGATACTGTACAAAGAAGGAGGCGGCGAATTTTGATCACTGATGAGCGACTACGCGCGGCTGCTGAAAAATCCAGCAACTTATATCTGCGTTATATGGAAGAAGGTTACGACGCGATTCGTCCTCATGAGTTTTCTGAACCGTTTGAAAGAAAAATCAGAAAGCTGAAAAAGCGCGCAGATCATCCTTATTTCTATAAAATGATGCACAAAGTTGCCGTTATTATACTTGCAGTCCTCATTGGCGGAAGTGCTTGGCTGGCCGTCGATACAGAGGCTAGAGCATCTTTTTTTGGATGGGTCAAAGAGGTGTACGAAGAGTTGTTTATATATCATTTTGAGGATGGGCGTACCAGCAATGAAGGAAAGAATAACTACTATTTAACTTGGATCCCCGAAGGATATACACAGATATTAGAAGATAGTGTAGGAAATACTTCGTCGGTCATTTATATGAATGACGAGGGTGAGATACTGAAATTCTATTATGCAAGTCCGCCAGATGAGACATTCTGGCAAATCGAGTCAACAAATACTGCCGTTGAAAAGGTAACCGTAGATGGCTGCACTGCCGACATTTTGATCAACGATGACGCTGCTATCGGTAACACAATCGTATGGATGACTGCTGACAACGCTGGATTTTTCATATCCGGGTTCTTCACTGCCGAAGATCTGGTTAGGTTAGCAGAAAGTGTTTGCGAAAAATAAATAGCCGTTGTGTCCAAAAACTCCCTCCCTTGTCGTATTTAGTTTTACGAGAAGGGAGGGCTGTTTTAGTAGAAAATACAGAGGTATAATGTCGCAGACGGCCTGTTCTGTCGTGAAATAGACGGGCTGTTTTGTCGGTCAT
>ERZ1503814.352-NODE-352-length-15589-cov-3.464787_pt1 | contig 15589 bp, 12 predicted proteins | sample MGYA00571768_ERZ1503814 | MGnify/ENA primary metagenome ERZ1503814 (study PRJEB39906, sample SAMEA3182075) | gut metagenome | biome: human; feature: gut; material: Stool; isolation source: human stools | place: Canada | collected 2012-03-14 ... | reverse complement strand
AGCGCGATCAGTTCAGGTAAGAGCCATGGCAGATAAGATCCATTTTCAGATTGCAACGGCAGACGGTGTGGTCTGCGATTCAATGGTATGCTATGCGCTTGTACCGCTGTCAGACGGCGACGTAGGCGTGCTTTCCGACCATGCTCCCATGATCGGTGCGCTCAAGGAAGGCGTCGTGAAGTATGTCAGCGAGGGTGAGGACCATTTTGCCGCAATAAGCGGCGGAGTTCTCAGCGTAGCCGATAACGAAGTTATCCTGCTTGCACGCACGGCAGAGAGAGCCGAGACCATTGACCTTGCCCGCGCCCAGGCGTCCGAGCGCAGAGCGCGTCAGCGCCTTGAGAGCAGAGCAGCCAATGTTGACCTTAAGCGCGCAGAGCTTTCGCTCCAGCGTGCCATCGCCCGAGAAAAAGCATATACAATGCTTCATAAGTAAACAAAAAAGCCGCCGGCAGGCGGCTTTCTTGTGCCTGAAAATCCCACGTTCCGATTGGAACGTGGGATTTAGATTTTATTCGGTTCGCAGGGCGACGACGGGATTCTTGTTTGCCGCAACTCGGGATGGGATAAGTCCGGCAACGACAGTCAGCAGCATGCTGATGGCAATCAGCGCAATGGCTGCAAGCGGCGGCAGCACGGCGTTTATTGAGTAAATGCCGGTCAGATGATGGACGACGGCGTTTATCGGGATGCACAGAAGTATGGTAGCCAAAATTCCGATAAGTCCTGCTCCGAAGCCGACTATAACGGTCTCGGCGTTAAACACGCTCGAGATATCCTTTTTCGAAGCGCCGATAGCGCGCAGAATGCCGATCTCCTTCGTGCGCTCGAGAACGCTGATATAGGTGATAATGCCGATCATTATGCTCGAAACAATAAGGCTTATAGCAACAAATGCTATGAGAACATAGGATATGACGTCGATTATCGTAGTCACAGAGCTCATTATAAGCGCTACATAGTCGGTGTAGTTTATCTGATCTTCGGGGTCGACTGTCGAGTTATAGTCCTCAATCACCTCGGCGACGGCATCCTTTGCGGCGAATGTTGCAACGTAGATGTTAATGCCGGAAGGTGAGTCGAGATCAACATAGCCCAGTGTGCGCAGATTCTTTTCATAGCTTGAATCGGAGAATGTCTCCGGCATAAGCTCATCGTATATGAGCTTGTAGCCTTCATCGGTGAGATAGCAGTTATCAAACGCCTCGGCAAGGGAAGCGGTCGAGAGCTGGCTCATCTGCTTTTTCACCTCGTCGGCATAGGCGGTTTTTATCTGCTCGGTCATCATCTCGCGCATGTAGCTGAACAGCGTCTCGTCGTCCATTGCCGAAAGCATATCGGCATACTCCGGATAGTTTTCAACGACCTGCTTTTCTATATCCTCGCGGGATACGCCGTCAAGCTTTTCGTCGATCATTGAGTTTACATACGAATCCGGAGCAAGCGACATATAAGCTGTATAAAGCTCGGCCTTTTTTGCCTGATCTATGCCGGCGCAGTAGTCCTGCACGGCCTTTTTAATGTCGTCCAAGGATAGCGTTTTGTCGTTTTCTTTAAACGGCAGCCCGGTGAACACATCGTGCTGTGCATCGTCAAGCTGCTGCTTAACAAGCTCCTTCTGCGCCGTCTGCTCGACGACATATTTGGTCAGTGCGTTTGTATAGCCTATCGCACCGTTCATCATGCCGGTGACGGCATCCGCGCTCTGGCGCACAACGCCGACTATTTTAAGCTCTATACCGTTGGCGTACAGCGTTTTAAGTCCAAGCTCATCGCTGCTGATGTCCTTGTATTTGCCCGTTTCGGGATCCTTTTGCCAGCAGTCGGCAGGGAGAATGAGGCTGAAGGTCTTTTTGCAGACATCGGCATAGCTCCAGCTTTCAAGCTTTGTTGTGTCAACTTCCTCGCCGCTCATGTAGCCCGTCATGGCCGACAGCATGTCGTTTGATGACTTCAGTCCCAGCGCATACAGCACCATGTCGGATACCTCGTTGTTTTCGTCAACGATCAGAACAACCTCGTCATAGTTTTTCGGCCAACTGCCGTACAGTACATCGTACTGGTTTTGCAGCATGGGGCTTATCAGTCCGTCGTCGCCCGGCAGCATCTCCTGCCAAACGACAAACTGGCTTTGCGTGCTGCTCATGCCGGAGGAGGAGAACATGTTGTTCATTGACTGGCTTACAGATTGCTCAGCCTCGTCGCCGATCACGCCGGCGCGCATTTTGCTCATAAGGCTCATGACGTCGGATTTGACGATCTTACCGTCGGCATCCTTCGTGTAAAGGTTCATCGGCAGATTGTAGGTGTACTGGATGTTAGTCGCGTTTTGGCTGAGCTTTGAGTCCTTACTCATTTGCTCGTCGAGAAACACCTTGAGATCTGTTACGTTGTTTTCCTGAATTTCGGCGCTGGTCATGGCGTTCATCATTTCATACATGATGGTGTTGCCGTAAACCGCGTCCTTGTCGTGCTTGTTCTCGGCGTTTTCGGAGTTTATGCCCATGAGCGTCGTCATGAGCGACGACATGTCAACCGACTCTGCCTGTATCGAGATAGGATAGGACGACAGCGTGTCCTCCTGAACCCGGTCAATATAGTTGTTGACACCGGTCGATATCGACAGTATCAGCGCAATGCCGATTATGCCGATGCTGCCTGCAAAGGCTGTGAGTATCGTGCGCCCCTTTTTGGTCATGAGGTTATTCAGCGACAGCGAGAGCGCTGTGATATAGCTCATTGCGGTCTTGCGCTGCACAGGCTCCGAAACCTCATCAACCTGCGCCGAATACGGCATCGTATCGCCGGTTATCAGTCCGTCCTTAAGCCTGATTGTGCGCGAAGCGTAGCTGTCGGCAAGCTCGGGATTGTGCGTGACCATGATGATGAGTTTATCCTTGGATATCTCCTTGAGTATCTCCATGATCTGCACGCTCGTTTCCGAATCAAGAGCGCCCGTCGGCTCGTCGGCCAGCAGAATGTCCGGGTCGTTAACAAGTGCACGGGCGATTGCAACGCGCTGCATCTGGCCGCCGGACATCTGGTTCGGTTTCTTTGCAAGCTGATCGCCAAGCCCGACCTGCTCAAGCGCTTTGACGGCACGCTCGCGCCGCTCTGATTTGCTAACGCCCGAAAGGGTGAGCGCAAGCTCGACGTTTGCAAGCACCGTCTGGTGAGGTATGAGGTTATACGACTGAAAAACAAAGCCGATCGAATGATTGCGGTAGGTGTCCCAATCGCGGTCGGTGTACTCTTTGGTAGATCGGCCGTTTATTATAAGGTCGCCGTCCGTATACTGATCCAAACCGCCGATGATGTTCAGCAGCGTTGTTTTGCCGCATCCGGAGTGGCCGAGCACGGCGACAAACTCGGATTTTCTGAACTCAAGATCGATCCCCTTGAGCGCATGCACAGTCTCGTTGCCGACAGCATAGTCCTTGGTTATGCCTTTTAGTTTGAGCATTCAGAACTTCTCCTATTTTAAATGTATAATGGAATGATTATCGGCTTTTTTGAAATCAAAGTCAAGGGCTGTAACAAAAAGTTCAGAAATTGCAAGTGATTTTGCGGTGTTGACATTTATGACACCATGGGTTAAAATAACCCTGTTATGCCTCCGTAGCTCACCAGGATAGAGCGTGCGCCTCCTAAGCGCAAGGTAGTGAGTTCGAGTCTCGCCGGGGGTGCCAGGTCGGAGCAAGCAGGCACGCTTGCTCTGACTTTTTAGCATGTGATAAAAAAGGGGACGGGAAAGGATGAAAACCGCAGCAATAATACTGGCAGCAGGGAAGCCCTCGGATATAAAAGCTCCGAAGCCTCTTATTCATATCGGCGGAAAAAGCATGTTGGCCTATGAGATTGAGATGCTCAAAGCCGTACCCGTAGACGAGATCGCAGTTGTAGTCGGTTATAAGGACAGTGTTGTCAAGAAGCACCTTGAGAACTATAGGGTCACAATTGCGGCAAACCGGCATTTCAGCGAGACTGAGATGCTTGACTCCGTCCTGCTTGGGGTAGAAAAGCTGAATACCAAGCCGGACAGGCTGCTTGTTCTGCCGGCCGACACGCCTCTTGTGAGCGAGAAAACGTGCAGCACGCTTCTGGAGGCCGACTGCACGATCGCTGCTATACCGAGATACAACGGCTTGTCCGGCCACCCGATAATGCTCACGGCCAAGGCGCTCAGGCTCCTTGCCGATTACGACGGAGGCAACGGAATGCGCGGCTTTGTCGCCAACAATTCGGATGGGATTGCGTACATCGACGTACCCGATCCGGCAATATGCATGCGCGCCAGGGGAGATAAGTTTATCGAGCAGCTTACCGCTTACGAGATCGAACGCCGCACCGATGGCCGACTGCATGCCGAGATCGAGGCAAATCTTGCACTCGGCGTTACCGTTATGAACGCCGAACTCAGCCGCGTTTTAAACCTTGTAGAGAGCACCGGATCTCTGCAAATGGCAAGCGACTGCGTCGGAATTTCCTACTCAAAGAGTTGGAAGAGTATCAAAAATCTCGAGCTTGCGCTGGGTGTCAGCATAATCGAAAGCACCGTCGGCGGCAAAAGCGGAGGCAACTCGCAGCTGACTGCGGCAGGGAAGTACTTTTTGCATCAATACGACGAAATGCTCAAAGATGCCGAGAAACTGGGTAAATGGCTGTTTTCTCAGTATTTTTCTGACGAAACTATGCAAAAGATACAAAAACTCGGCTGATTTTTCTACACTCTTTACCTGCCTAAACTGCGTTCTGTTTTTAAAAATATAACAAGTGGAGCAGCAATTTATATTAATTATTGATAAATAATTAATTTATATCGCGAAATATTAGAAACGATTAATAATTGCAAAATAGCACCTGTCCGAATCAGTCATAAAAATACCAATTTCACGAGTTTTTCACGGTTTTTAGTCCTTGACTTTGCTCAAAAGTTAGTTTACTTTTTAACTTGTCAGCAGGAGGGTGCAGCAAGTATTAACCCTCTCTGCACTCAGATCGGCCATCTGTGAATCAGAAAAGAAAAAAGGTGATCCGATGGAAAAAACAAATAAGATCCAGCTTTCCACAGCCCTGAAGCTCGGCGGAGCCTTTATGGGCACCTGCATCGGCTCCGGCTTCGCAACCGGCTCGGAATGTCTGTCGTTCTTCATAACCTATGGGATCAAGGGTGCGATCGGTGCGCTGATCATTTCCTTCGTCATCTACTTCCTGTTCACGAGGGAGCTTTTCAACAAGGGCCAGGAGCTGTCGGAAGAGCAGTGCACGTCGCTGTTTACCTATTACTTCGGCAAAACGGTCGGCTCGATACTCGACTGGTTCTGTGCCATCCTCGTCGGCGGCTGCTATCTGATCATGCTCTCGGGCGCGGGCACAACGCTTCACCAGTATTTCGGCATCCCCGTTGTCGCAGGTTCTGCGATAATGGCTGCGGCGGCGATAGTGACGGTCTGGTTCGGACTTCGCAAGCTCACCTCCGTGATCGGCTTCATATCTCCGTTCATGGCTGCTCTGACCATCATCATCGGTGCAATGGCGCTTTTCAAAGCGGACTTTTCGGTAACGGCCTCCACTCTTGAGCAGCTGCATCTTTCCAAGGCAGCGCCCACATGGTGGATCGCAGGCATCCTTTATCCCTGCTTCTGCATGCTGACCCTGACTCCGGCGCTGCCCTCGATGGGCGCAACGGCGCCGAATAAAAAGACCACGACCTTCGCGGCAGCCTTCGGCGTAACGTTTTTCCACACTGCGCTTGCAGTCGTTGTAATGGCCATCTTCGGAAACCTCGCCGTTGTCGGCACATCACAGGTGCCGAACCTCGAGCTTGCCGGACTGTTCAGCCCGGCGGTGCGGACGCTGTTCATGGTAGTGATCGTCATGGCGATCTACACCACGGCCTGCCCTATGGCATGGGGCTTCTGCGGCAAGATCGCAAAGGACGAAAAATCCACCAAGTACAGAGTGTGCATTCTGGCGCTTACAATCGTCGGTATGGTATGCTCGTATCTTTTCCCGCTGTCAACGCTCATCAACTTCATGTACGGCATTTCCGGATATGTCGGAGCCGTTGTTTCGGTTGGAATGATAATCAGCAACATCGTCAGAAAAAGAAAGTCTAAAAAAGACTTGGACGCAAGCAAATAACAAACAGGGGAGGCAACAGTAAATGAGATTTGTAAAAAGCATTTATGCGGTTGATTCTCACACAATGGGTGAGCCCACTCGCGTTGTAGTCGGCGGCATTCCGAATGTGCCCGGCAACACCATGATGGAGAAAAAGCACTATCTTGAAGAGCACTACGACAATATTCGAACGGCGCTGATGCTTGAGCCTCGCGGCCACAGAGATATGTTCGGCTCGATCATTCTCCCTCCGTGCGATCCCGAAGCGGATCTGGGCATCGTTTTCATGGAAGGCGATGGCTTTGTGAACATGTGCGGACACGGTTCCATCGGAGCATGTGCCGTTGCGGTTGAAACCGGACTCGTCGAGGCAAAAGAGCCGTATACAGATATAACTCTTGAGTGCCCTGTCGGTCTGATCAAAGCTCGGGTTGAGGTTGATCATTGCAAGGCAAAGTCGGTCACGATAGTCAACGTTCCGTCGTTCCTTCTTTACAGCGACGTTGAAGCCGACATACCCGAGCTCGGTAAAGTTAAATTCGACATTGCCTATGGCGGAAATTTTGCTCTGCTCATACACTCTGATTACCTCGGCGTTGATATCTGTCCAGAAAACCTTTCGGTGCTGATTGAAAAGGCAAACATCATTCAAAAATGGGTGGATGCCAACATGGAGGTAAAGCATCCTACAATGCCGGAGGTAAGCGGAGTTGCAATGATTGAGGTTTACGGTCCTCCGAAATCTCAGGATGCAGATTATCAGGATGCGGTTATCTTTGGACATTCCATTGACCGCTCTCCCTGCGGCGTGGGCACATGCGCAAAGATGGCGACGCTCGTTGCAAAGGGCGAGCTGAACATCGGCGATAAATTCGTTTATGAATCCATCATTCGCACAAAATTCTCCGGCAGACCTCTTGAGAAAACAAAGGTCGGCGATTATGACGCGATAATTCCCGAGGTAACGGCGTCCGCCTATATAACCGGCTTTAATCACTTCGTTTTCGATGAGGATGACCCTGTGCTCTACGGCTTCAGAGTATAAGACAGAGTTAAAAATATACAAAGGAAAAATAGGAGGATATCTATGAACAAAAAAGTAGGCACAAAAGCTTATGTGTGCGCCTTCTGCATTGCGGCCGCGTCAAACTTCGGCTTCTCAGTGATCTATGCGTACACAAGCTACTATGTCGCATTCCAGACGGCAACAGGCTTTACTAATACACAGCTTGGCCTTCTGCTTACCGTTCTCGGCATTGCATCGACCATTCTGTATCTCCCGGGCGGATATCTGGCGGATAAGTTCAGCCCCCTCAAGCTTATGACCATCGGTCTTATAGGCGCAGGCGCAATCGGCTTTATTATTGCCCAGTTCCCGAGCTATCCGGTCATGCTCGCACTCTACTTCATCTGGCCGGTATTCGCGATCCTCATTGCTTGGAACCCGCAGATAAAGGTTCTCAGACTTATAAGCGAAGATGATCAGCAGGCAAAGATCCAGACCATGCGCGCTTATGGCCGTACTCTCCCGATACTCATTATCTCGCTGGCAGGCAGCAGCCTCTTGGCTCTTCTCCAAGAAGCAACCGCTCTTAAAGTTACACTTTACATGTACAGCAGCCTTGCAATAATCTGCGCGATCATTGCAGCAATTACTTATTCTCCCGTTCCCTCCCAGCTTGCGGCAGCTCAGGAAAAGAGCGTTGACCTCAAAGAATACGGTAAGGTTCTGAAAATGCCCGAGGTATGGGCAATAGGTCTTATAGGTTTTGCAGCTTACACTGCAAGCACCGGCGTGACCTATCTCCAGCCGTACCTAGCGGATGTCTTTGGATTGAGCGCCGCAACTTCCTCTGTCTTTGCAATTATAGCAAAGAACTGTGCACTTGTCGCGGCTCCTATTATCACTTGGATTGCTATTAAGGCAAAAATTCCTGTAACCAAGGTTCTCGGCTATTCACTCATCCTTGCTTCGGTTTGCTTTATAATCTACGTCCTGATGCCGACACAGACTCTTATCCTTGCCCTGTGCATAGTGTTCTATATGGTTTCCGCACTGTGCATCATGTCCACTTGGGCACTCCAGTTTGTTCCCGTATCCGAGGTTGAGATCCCTATGGCTGTCACGGGCAGCGCAATCGGTGTTATTTCGATGTTCAGCTTTGTGAGCGATATCTTCTACTCCGCAGTCTGCGGTCACTTTATTGATACCTATGGCCTCGGCGGTTACAAGTGGATATTTGTAATGACGGTTGTTGTTCTTCTCGCGGGTGCTGCTGCCTGCATGTACATCGTTAAGAAGATCAAGGCGCGTTCCGCAAAAACTCTGTAATCATCAAAATCTGCATGATATAAAAGCGCAAGACACAAAGGAGACGTAAACATGCAAAACAACAAAATTGATTGGAAGCGTGCCATAATCCTTGGCGGTGCGTTCATGGCAACCTGCATCGGCTCTGGATTTGCAACAGGCTCGGAATTCCTGTCCTTCTTTGTTGCACACGGAATTCCCGGTGCAATCGGAGCGATAGCGATTTCGCTGATCATCTACTTTCTGTTCACCAAAGAGCTGTTCAACAAAGGCCAGGAGGTTTCCGAAGCCGACCAGCACAACATTCTTGCCTACTACTTCGGCAAGGTAGCCGGTGAAGTTTTCGACTGGTTCAGCGCCATTCTCGTCGGCGGCTGCTACCTGATCATGCTCAACGGCGCAGGCACCACTCTTAACCAGTACCTCGACTGGGATCCCCTTATCGGCGCATGCCTGATGGCCGCAGCTTCCGTCGTCACCGTTTGGTTCGGCCTGCGCAAGCTCACCGATATCATCGGCTCTATCGGACCTTTCATCGCACTGTTCTCCGTAATCATCGGCGTTGTTGCTCTTACCAAGGCAGACTTCAGCAACGTTGACACTGTTCTTCCCACTATGGAGCTCAGCAAGGCTTCTCCCACTTGGTGGCTGTGCGGCATCGCATACCCCTGCTTCGCAATGATGACCCTTACCCCGGCTCTTCCTTCCATGGGCGCAAGCGCAATTAACAAAAAGACCACCACTGCAGCAGCAGTATTCGGTGTTATCTTCTTCCACGCAGCAATTGCGATCATCGTGTTCGCAATATTCGGCAACCTCGATATCGTCGGCACCGCTCAGGTTCCTAACCTCGCTTTGTCCGGCCTGCTCGGACCTGTTGCTCAGGGCATCTTCGTTGTAATGATCATCCTCGCGATCTACACCACCGCTTGCCCGATGATGTGGGGCTTCTGCCGCAAGATCACTACCAATGAGAAATCCGCAAAGTACAGGATCGCGATCATTGCTCTGACCGTTCTCGGCATGATCGGCACTCGTCTGTTCCGTCTCGGTGACCTCATCAATGTTATCTACAGCATTTCCGGCTACGTCGGAGCAGTTGTTCTTGTCGGCATCCTCATCAGCAACATAATCCGCAAGAATAAGGCAAAATCGGCAGCAGCTGAATAATTCTCTCCCTAAACCAAATACACAGCGTCCCGAGATACCCGGGAACGCTGTGTAAAAAAAGCTTACATTTATCAAATTTGCTGATGTTTAGGCAGATTTGATGCAAATTATTAATAAATTGTATACAACGGCAGCATGAAAGGAGGGCGGCAGAAAATGACCCAGCAACACACTAACAATCACGCCGAAAAAGACACCAACAGGCTCATAACCGATGATTATGAGTGCTTCAAGGACTGCCGGAACTGTCCTTTCCCCGGCGCAAAATGCTATCAAACCAAGTATGACCACTATAACACCGGTCTGCTAATACACAAACAATAAGGAGCAAAACATGGAAAAGAAGATTCTCAATGATTTCTGCTTTCATAAGCCGAAAACTCTTGATGAAGCGCTTGTTCTGATAGATAAGTATCAGGAAAACGGCCTTCTGATGGAGGGCGGCTCTGAGGTTATTCCCAACATGAAGTCGCTTGTAGTCACCCCGGATCACATCATATCCCTCAAGCACATTCCCGAGTTTGATTACATCACATACACTCCCGGCGAAGGCCTGCACATCGGCCCGAGCTGCACCCTGACCAAGGTCGAGTACGACCCCAACGTACAGAGCGTTTATCCCTCACTGTACATGGGCGTACACGGCATGTCCAACACCAATATCCACAATATCAGCACCGTGACCGGCAACATCTGCTACGCAGTACCCTCCGCAGATACCGCGGCTCCGCTGCTGACCCTCAACGCAGAGCTGAGCGTCAAGTCCGTTGACGGCGAGCGCAAGGTTCCCATCACCGAGCTGTTTGCCGGCGTTCGCCGCACAACGCTCAAGAAAAACGAGATCGTTACGGATATCTTCGTTCCGCAGCCCGATCCGAGAGCCGTTACCGTATACTATAAAAACCCCTGCCGCAAGGCGCTTGACCTCGCAATAGCAGGCGTTGCAACCTACACGGTTCTCGACGATAACGGCGTTGTTGAGGATGTTCGCATTGCCATGAGCGCAGTTGCCGTCGTTCCCAAGCGCGCATACGAGGCAGAGGAGATGCTCAAGGGCAAGAAGCTCACCGAGGAGCTTATTAATGAAGCCGCAAACCACGCCTCGCTGCACGAGTGCTCGCCGATAAGCGACATCCGCGCTTCCGCCGACTACCGCCGCGAGCTTGTCCGCCTTTCCGTGCGCGACGGCCTTATGCTCGCAATCAAGGAGGATAAATAAGAAATGACACAGATAGTTAAACTTCATGTTAACGGCGTTGACTATGAGTTGGCGCTTGATACCAGAACCACGCTTGTTGACGCTCTGCGTGACCATCTCGGCCTCAAGGGCGTTAAGAAAAGCTGCGACGAGGGCGAGTGCGGCGCATGCACCGTCCTGCTCGACGGCGACGCGATCGCATCATGCACATATCTTGCCGTCGAGGCCGAGGGCCACGACATCGTGACGATCGAAGGCCTTGCAAAGGACGGCGTTCTGCACCCGATGCAGAAGGCGTTCATCGACTGCTTTGCCGTTCAGTGCGGCTTGTGAACCCCCGGCATGAGCCTTGCCGCGGTTGCAATGCTCAACCACTATCCCGATCCCACCGAGGAGCAGGTTCGCGATATCATGCGCGGCAACATCTGCCGCTGCACCGGCTACACCAAGATAATCGACGCGATCATGCAGGCAAAGGAAGTTATGAAAAAGCAGGCGGCAGGGGAGATCAATGAGGAGACGCTCCCCAAGCCCGAAAGCGTATACAAGGCCGGTCCCATCGCACAGTGCGGCGGCTGATAGGAGGATGCACAATGGCAGATAAAGAATACTATTCCATAGGTAAGGGCGAGATCCGCCAGGACGCAGCGCTTAAGGTCACCGGCGCCGCTCTCTATTCCACCGATATCCACCCCAAGGGCATGGTCTACGGCAAAATTCTCGGCAGCCCCATCCCTCACGGCATAATCAAGAGCATCGACATATCCGAGGCAGAGAAGCTCCCCGGCGTCGTCGCAGTCGTGACCGGCGAGGATGGCCCCGATCATCCGACCGTCGGCGGCTACCTGACCGATAAGTTCATCATGTGCCGCGTCGGCGATAAGGTCCGCTGCGTCGGCGACCCCGTTGCGGCAGTTGCGGCAACCTCCGAGCAGATCGCCGAGGCCGCATGCAAGCTCATCAAGGTCGAATACGAGCCGCTGCCCTATGTCCTCGACCCCGAAGAGGCATACAAGGAGGACTGCCCGGCAATCGTACACGATGATGTACAGAGCTACAAGCGCCTTGACCTTCACGGCGTAGCTCACAGCTTTGACCGCAAGCACCCCAACCAGGCCATCAAAAGACGTGTTCGCCACTGCGACCAGTTCGGCCTCAACCCCGACGATTACGCAACGCCCGAGGAATACGATGCAGCCTTCGGCGCAAAGTTTGACGAGGTTTACGAGAACGCATATCTCAAGCTGCCCGAGCAGCGCTATGAGTTCCCCCGCGTGAGCCACTGCTTCATGGAGCCGCACGTCACTGTTGTTGAGCCTCTCACCGACGGCGGCATCGAGGTCTGGGCAAGCGAGCAGGGCGGACGCCTTGTAAAATACAGCATGTCCGCAGCGTTCGGCCTCAAGCCCTCGGATTTCCACATGCACGTTCCGTTCATGGGCGGCGGCTTCGGCGGCAAGGACGATTGCCCCGTAACAGGCCCCTGCATCATGCTTGCACTCAAGTCCCACAGACCCGTTAAGATAGTCCAGACCCGTGAAGAGGTCTTCTCCAACGGCACTCCCCGTCCCGGCGGCGCTATCTACGTCAAGGACGCATTCAATAAGGACGGCTCACTTGCGGCGCGCAAGGTGACTGCATTTATAAACTGCGGCGCTTACACCACCTCCGCTCTTGTCATGCTCGACCACAGCGTTTACGGTGTTTCCGGCAACTACCGCAACCCCTGCCTCTGGGTCGATGCTTACGGCGTTTACACCAACACCGAGAACAACGGTCCTTACCGTGCACTCGGCTGCGAGCTGTTTGTTTACGCCATCGAGCGTAACCTCGACCTTGCAGCGGAAGCACTGGGCATAGATAAGTACGATATCCGCAAGATAAACGTTCTCCGCAAGGGCGATATCGACGGCCACGGCCAGCTTGTTTACAACAACGGCAGCGACGAGGCTATCACCGCAGCGGCAAAATTCATCGAGTGGAATAAGCCGGCTCACGCTCCCGAAGGCCCATGGAGATACGGCAAGGGACTTTCCCTCGGCAATAAGTTCACCGCTTACGGCAAGACCGGCACCGAGGCAAACGTCACCATTCTCGACGACGACAAGATCGAGGTAGCCGTCTCCCACGTTGAAATGGGTCAGGGCGCGCTGACCGTTGACTGCCAGCATGTTGCCGAGTTCTTCCACGTTCCCATGAGCCAGATCCGCATCCGCAATGAGAACAGCGACTTCATGCCCTACGACGAAGGCACCTACTGCTCGCGCGGCACCTATATAAACGGCAACGCCATCATCCTTGCGTGCGAGGATGCACAGCGCCAGCTTTTCGAGCGCACCTCCAAGCGCCTCGGCGTTCCCGTTGAGCGTCTTGCCACCGCAGACAGCAAGGTATATGACAAGGAAAACCCGGATAATTTCCTGTATTTCCATGACCTTTACGAGCACGGCGGCTGGGCGCCCGAAAGCAAGCTCGTCGGCCGCGGCACCTTCTCTCCTGAGCAGGCGCTCAATAACCCCAAGAACGCTCAGGGCAACCCGGTGCTGTTCTACTCCATCGGCTCCTGGGGCATGGAAGTCGGCGTCAATATCGAGACCGGAGAGGTCAAGCTTGTCAACTGCGGCGGCTTCTATGATGCAGGCCGCGTGCTCAACCGCAAGACCTGCGAAGGACAGATCGAGGGCGCGCTCTCCATGGGCCTCGGCCAGGCGATCTTTGAGGAGATCATGATAAACGATCAGGGCCGCGTAATAAACGGCAACTACCGCGACTACAAGATCCCCACCTTTATGGACAGTCCTACCAACGATAAGCTCCACGTTGACTTTGTCGGCGATCCGTTCCCGACCGGCCCGAACGGCGCAAAGGGCGTCGGCGAGGTCGCACTCATCCCCGTTATGGCTGCGTTTGCAAACGCAATTTACGCAGCAACCGGCGCAGAGATCCACAATATCCCCATGACTCGCGAAAGGATCCTCCAGTCTCTGCGCGATAAGGAAGCAGCAAAAGAAGCGTAAATAAAGAAAAAGGAGAAAAATCGATGGAACACAAATCGGATTTTCTGGTGCTCGGCGGCGGCATTATCGGCTGCTCCGTGGCATACTTTCTCAGCAAAACCGGCGCTTCCGTCACAGTTCTTGAACGCGGTGATACCGCGTTCGGAACGGCGGGCGCATCGGGCGGACTTATAAACTGGATCACCTGCGGCGAAACGCAGATGGAGCTGTTTATGAGAAGCCAGGATATGCTCGAGCATCTTCAGGAAGAGCTCGGCGCGGACTTTGAGCTTAACTACAACAGCTACAACATGCAGATCATCTCCAATCAGATCGAGTGGGACGCCTCGGCACAGCTCGTAAACGACTTCAAGCTCCCCGGCTTTGAGGCAAAGCTCATCGACAGCTACGAATCGCACCTGCTTGAGCCTTGCGTCACCGAGGACATGCTCGGCTCGATCTATGTTCCGAGAGTGCACTATCTCAACCCCATAAAGTTTGCTCTTGCCTACCGCAACGCAGCCGTGAAGCACGGCGCAAAGTTCGTTAACGGCGCAGAGGTAACGGAGATACTGCATGAGGGAGCTCGCGTTATCGGTGCAAAGGCAAAGGGCGAGTGCTGGTATGCCGGAACGACGATCAACTGCACCGGCGTATGGTCGGAGAAGGTCTCCGCAATGGCAGGCTCGACCGCTCCCATACATCCCATCAGAGGCGAGTTTGCGATAACCGAGCCTGTTAAGCACTTCTGCAACACAACGATCAGCAGCGCTCAGTATCAGACCATCGTTCAGCACCCCGAGCTATTCCCGGCAGCGGCTATAAAATATAACCTCGGCTTCTCCGTCGAGCAGACCTCTACCGGCGCGTGCATAATCCACGGCACACGTGAAATGAACTCCGGTCTTGATAACGGCGTCATTCCCGAGGTCATCGAGCTGCTCATTCAGACCGCGTGCAAGTTTATCCCCAAGCTCGGGACCCTGCGCATCATGCGCACCTATGCAGGCGTGCGACCCGGTACTCCCGACGGCGACCCGTACATCGGTCTTGTAAGCGGCGTTCCCGGCTTCTGCGAATGCTGCGGCCACGGCGGCGAGGGCATAGCTCTTTCGCCTGCGACCGGCGAAGCTATCGCCGAGCTGCTGATCGACGGCCACACCAAGCACTGCGATATCTCTCGCTTCTCGCCCGACAGAGTTGGGAAAGCCTGAATACGGAAAGGAATGGTCTAAATGAGTCAATCCATGAGAATAACGGATCATCCCATCCTCGGAGCGGATGAACCGAATAAAAAAGTCACAATTTACTACGAGGGCACGCCAATCGAGGCAAACGAAGGTGAGCCTATTGCAATCGCTCTGGCCAACGCAGGTATCCGCACCCTGTATGTTACCGAAAAGATGAATAAGCCAAGAGGTATTTTCTGCGGCCAGGGCCGCTGCGGTTCGTGCCGTATGATAGTTGACGGAGTTCCCGATGTGAAAACCTGTTCCACACCCGTTAAGGACGGCATGATAGTGCAGGTTCAGCACGGTCTGGCATGAGGAGGTATTGACGTGAAAGAACTTGAACGCGAAATACTTATAATCGGTGCAGGCCCTGCCGGCCTCTCGGCAGCTATCGAGGCGGCAAAGGCCGGCGCAAAGGTGACTGTTGCCGATGAGCACGACACCATCGGCGGTCAGCTCTATAAGCAGATCCACAAATTCTTCGGCGCGGCCGATAATCATGCCGGTATGCGCGGCTTTGAAATAGCACGCAAGCTCGAGCAGGAAGCAAAAGAGCTTG
>ERZ1503814.322-NODE-322-length-17078-cov-5.387241_pt1 | contig 17078 bp, 12 predicted proteins | sample MGYA00571768_ERZ1503814 | MGnify/ENA primary metagenome ERZ1503814 (study PRJEB39906, sample SAMEA3182075) | gut metagenome | biome: human; feature: gut; material: Stool; isolation source: human stools | place: Canada | collected 2012-03-14 ... | reverse complement strand
CGTTAAATGCACTAGAAACCCGGTTTCCGCAGCCGGGTTTCTCGACAGACTGAGATCCGCTCCGAGGAGCGGATTTTTTATACTCTCCATGCAATTTATGATGCTGTTCCTGCGCGGAGCGGAATATAGCTGACGGTTTTAAGCTTTCTGTACGATATCTGTACGGCAAGCTGAAATTTTCGCGTTTTTCTTTGGCTTTAGTAACTAAAATCACTGTTATACAATTTCGGGTCGCTGTCCTGATTTCAGGCATGCGGCTCGATTTGCCTATTTAATTGCCCGGATCGTCAGACTAACATCATAATCAAGCAATGAACAGTGCAGGATATCCTGCACGCATGGAGGAATGACAATATGAACAAGAAATTTGCAAAAACGCTTGCAATGGTTCTGGTCATTGCAATGCTTCTGTCCCTCGGCTCGTTCGCCTTTGCGGACGCGGACACAACGGCGGCCGATGACGGCAACGATTACCCGATCGTTCTCGTCCACGGTCTGTTCGGCTGGGGCGGAACGGAGATCGCGAACCTTAACTACTGGGGCGGCTTTTCCAGCCTTCAGCAGATGCTCACCGACGCAGGCTATGAGGTCTACACCCCGTCGATAGGCCCCGTTGCGAGCAACTGGGACAGAGCCTGCGAGCTGTACGCCTACCTCGTCGGCGGCACGGTCGATTACGGCCAGTACCACTCGGCGCAGAACGGACACAGCCGCTACGGCCGCACCTTCAAGGGCGTTCTGCCCGAGCTTAACAACGCCGACAGCACGCTGAAGATCCACCTTGTCGGCCACAGCATGGGCGGCGAGACGATACGCATGCTCGCGCAGCTTCTTGAAAACGGCGATGCCGACGAGATGCGCGCAACGACCGACGGCAGCATCAGCAAGCTCTTCACCGGCACCTGCCGCCACTGGATAGAGAGCATCACCACCCTCTGTACACCGCACGACGGCAGCCAGTATGACGGCAAGGTCTACAACGAGGAGGAGCCGCTCGTTCACCGCTTCGTGGCCGCTCTTTCCGCAGCAACGGGCATGAACATAAACGAGGAAAACCTCGGCCTTGACTTCAAGCTCGACCAGTGGGGTCTTACCCGTGAGCCGGGCGAAAGCTACGAAAGCTACATTCACCGCGTTGAAAACAGCAACCTGTGGAAGGACGACGTAAAGGATCTGAGCGTTTACGACCTGTCCCCGGACGGCGCGGCGGTGCTGAACTCCTACGCCAAGGCGCAGGATGATATCTACTACTTCTCCGTCGCCTGCTCGGATACCTACCGCGGCGCGGTTTATCCGCATCACTACCTGCCCTACAGCAACATAAATCCGCTCATGAAAAAGAGCGCGACCTACATGGGCAGCTACAAAAACTACGCCGCCGGACACGTCACCATCGACGAGAGCTGGTGGGAAAACGACGGCATAGTCAGCGTTCGCTCGGCGCAGTATCCGCATGAAGGCTCGAACGACCGCTGCGACCTCAATTACGGCACCGAAAACGGCGTTATGACCTTCAAGGACGGCACCGAAAAGGGCGTTTGGAACTACATCGAGAAGATCGAAAGGACCGATCACATCAACATGGTCGGCCAGATCACAAACACGAAGTATCTTCAGGGCAAGTTCTTCGAGCTGGCCGCAATGCTCGCAAGCATCCCTGCCGACGGCGGCACACCCGACACGCCCGATGCTCCCGCAAGCGTTCCCTTTGTCGATATCTTAAAGGGCAGCTTTTATTACGACGCCGTAGTCTGGGGCTATAACAACGGCATCGTAAACGGCGTTGACTCTACGCACTTTGCGCCCGACGCAAGCTGCACCCGCGCGCAGGTCGTGACCTTCCTCTGGCGCGCGGCCGGCAGCCCGGAGCCTAAGTCGATGAGCACTCCGTTTACCGACGTAAAGTCCGGCAGCTTCTACGAAAAGGCAGCGGCCTGGGCCTATGAAAACGGCATCGTCAAGGGCACAACGAAAACAACGTTCGCGCCGAACGCGACGGTAACGCGCGCTCAGTTTGTCACCTTCCTGTGGCGTTATGAGGACTGCCCCTCGTCGAGCATCGCAAACCCGTTTTCCGATGTTTCCGAAAGCTCGGTGTATGCTCCGGCAATACTCTGGGCAGCCGAAAACGGCGTCACCGTCGGCACCGGAAACGGCACCTTCGTTCCAAACGGCGCATGCACACGCGCACACGTCGTCACCTTCCTTTACCGCGACCTGGCAAAGTGAAGAACGATTTAAGCATGAAAAATCCGTCCCCGAGGGGACGGATTTTTTCATATTTCGCTCGATTTATGGATGCCGGTGACGGAGAACTCGACCCATTCGGCGACGTTTGTCGCGTGGTCGCCGATGCGCTCGAAGTATTTTGCTATCATCAGAAGATCCAGCGCGTACTCCGCGTCGCCGCTGCCTGAGCGGATCATTTCGATAAGCGCGGTTTTCATGCTCAAAAAGCAATCGTCAACCACGTCGTCGTGCTCGATGACGCTTCTTGCAAGGGCAAGATCGCGCTTATTATACGCCTCGATGCTGTCGGTGACCATGCCGATGGCGGCCTCGGCCATGGGGCGCATGGCGGCGCACTCGCTGCCGGTCTTGCCGCCGAGGTGCGGAATTATCTCGGCAATATCGCCTGCCTGATCGCCGATGCGCTCAAGGTCGGTTATCATTTTAAGCGCGGCCGATATCTGCCGCAGGTCGCGCGCCACGGGCTGCTGCTGGAGCAGAAGCCGCAGGCACAGCGCTTCTATATCGCGCTCGTACCGGTCGATCTCAAGGTCAAGCGGCGCGAGCTTTTTTGCAAGCTCCGAGTCGCCCGTGAGCAGCGCCTTTGCAGAGTTGGCTATCGCCTCCTCGCACATTGCGCCCATAAGCGTGAGCTTTTCGCCAAGCTCCTTGAGCTGGGCATCGAATTTGCTTCTCATCAGCCGAACCTCCCTGTTATATAGTCCTCGGTGCGCTTATCCGAAGGCACGGAGAACAGCTTTTCGGTGTTGTCGTATTCAATAAGCTCGCCGAGCAGGAAAAACGCGGTGCTGTCGGAGATGCGCAGCGCCTGCTGCATGTTGTGAGTTACGATAACGATGGTGTAGTTTTTCTTAAGCTCCGTTGCAAGCTCCTCGATCTTCGAGGTCGAGATGGGGTCGAGGGCGCTGGTCGGCTCGTCCATGAGCAGCACGTCCGGCTCGACGGCAAGTGCGCGCGCGATACACAGTCTCTGCTGCTGACCGCCCGACAGGCCGAGGGCGGATTTTTTCAGTCTGTCCTTTACCTCATCCCAGATCGCCGCACCCTGAAGCGAGCGCTCAACGATCTCGTCAAGCTCGGACTTTTTGCGCACGCCGTGCGTGCGCGGCCCGTAGGCGACGTTGTCGTAAATGCTCATGGGAAAGGGATTGGGCTTCTGGAACACCATGCCGATGCAGCGCCTGAGCTCGTTTACGTCCGTTCCCGGAGCGTAGATGTTTTTATCCTTATACTTTACCTCGCCGGTTATCTTCACGCCGGGCACGAGGTCGTTCATGCGGTCGAGCGTTTTTAAAAACGTCGATTTGCCGCAGCCGGAGGGGCCGATGAGCGCGGTTATGCTCTTTTCGGGTATCTCCATGTTTATGTTTTTAAGCGCCCGGGTCTGGCCGTACCACAGGCACAGATCGTTTACGCTGATTATGCTGCTCATATGCTTCTCCTCTTCTGATAGTATCTGCCGACAAGCGTTGCGACAAGGTTTATGATAACGGTCAGCGCCATGAGTATCGCGGCGATGGCGAAGGCTACGTCGAAATCGCCCTGCTCCTTGGCGTAGATATACAGCGAAACGGTGAGCGTAGCTCCCGCGCCGGACAGGCCGTCAACGAAAATGTTATAGATATTGTGGGCAAAGCCCGCGGTGAACAGCAGCGCTGCCGATTCGCCCAGAATGCGGCCGACGGCGAGGATGCAGCCTGTAATTATGCCGTCCACGCAGCCGGGGAAAACGACGGTGCGGATAACGCGCCACTTGCCGGCTCCGAGGCCGAACGCGCCCTCGCGCAGGCTCTGCGGAACGGTTTTGAGGCTCTCCTGAGTCGTGCGCATGACGGTCGGCAGGTTCATGATGACAAGCGTCATGGCGCCGGCCTGCAAAGATGTCTGGAAGCCGAGGAAATTGCAGAAAAACAGCATGCCGACAAGGCCGTAGATGATGCTCGGAATGCCCGAGAACGTCTCGGCAGCGTATTCGATAGCGCCGACGATGCGGTGGCTGCTCGCGTATTCCGTGAGATATATCGCAGCGCCCACGCCCAGCGGAAGGACCCATACGAGCGTTCCGAGGACGATATACAGCGTATTGAGTATATCCGGCAGGATGCCGACGGAGTCCGCGAGGTAGCTCGGCTTTGTCGAGAGAAACTCCCACGATATATTCGGAATGCCCCTAATGAGCACATATGCTATTAAAAACAGCACCAGCGCCGCCGTCAGAGCCGCGCACAGCCCCGAAAGGCCGCGCATAACGATCCCGTAAGCCCTGCGCTTTGCTTTTACGTTTTTATTATCCATTCGATTTATCCCTCTTCAAAAGGAAGTTGAGCGTTGCGTTTATGAGCATGATAAACAAAAACAGCACGAGCGCGATGGAGAAAAGCGCCTGACGCTGAAGGCCCGAGGAATAACTCATCTCGCTTGCAACGGCCGTTGTGAGAAATCTTACGCTCTGGAAAAGCTCGGGCATGTTCGGCGCGTTGCCGGATACCATCATAACAGCCATCGCTTCGCCGATGGCGCGGCCCACGCCGAGGACGACCGCCGCGGCAATGCCGCTTTTCGCTGCCGGAACGGACACGCGGAAATACGTTTCCGTCGGCGTTGCGCCGAGGGCAAGCGACGCATCCTCGTACTCCTTGGGAACGGCCTCGAGCGAGGTCATGGAGACCTTGATTATCGACGGCAGGATCATGATGGCAAGCACGATCATCGCCGCCAGAAGGCTCGCGCCGTCGGGAACGTTAAACACCTTGCGTATGCCCGGAACGAGCACCATCATGCCCACGAGGCCGTAAACGACCGAGGGGATGCCTGCAAGCAGCGACACCGCCTCAACGACCACGGCGCGCACGCGCTTATCGGCCATTTTCGCAAGATACACCGCCGCCATAAATCCCACCGGCACGCCGAGGACAATGGCTCCGGCGGTGCCGTAAACACTCGTGAGGATAAACGGCAGGATGCCGTAGCTCGGCTCGGCGGCGGTCGAGGCCCACTTTTTGCCCAGCAGGAAGTCAGGAATACCGATCTCCATTATCGCCGGAATGCCCGAAACGATGAGGTAGACCGTTATCAGCAAAACGCTCGCCACCGTCACAAGCCCGAGGACAAGGAATATGCCGTGGACTATATTTTCAATGAGATTTTTCGTTTTTACTTTCATATGAACAACATCCTACACATACAAAAAATAAGCCGACGTAAACCGAAGCGCTGCCGGTTTTCGTCGGCTTAATTAATTACTTCGCTACGGGAACTGCGCCTGCTGCGGAGATACCGTCTGCTGCCGCTGCGCTGGTTGCGTAGTCAAAGAACTTCTGAGCTGCTGCGGAAAGCTCGGCGCCGTCCTTGGTCACCAGAACGAAGGGGCGCTGCACTGCGTAGGTGCCGTCGGAAACGGTGGCCTCGGTGGGAGCGACTCCGCCGACGGAGAGCGCCTTGACGGTGTCCTTAACGGATGCCAGGGAAGCGTAGCCGATCGCGTTGGGGTTGCCTGCAACGGTGGTGATCACGTCGCCGGTGCTGGTCAGCTCCTGACGGTACTTGCATGCGTCCTTGGTGTCGGTGATGCTCTCGAAGCCGTCGCGGGTGCCGGAGCCTGCCTCGCGGCCGATGAGAACGACCTCTGCGTCGTCGCCGCCGATGTCCTTCCAGTTGGTGATCTCGCCGGTGTAGATCTTTGCGATCTGCTCGATGCTCAGGTCAGAGACCTTGTTTTCGGGGTTAACGATGATCGCAATGCCGTCGAGTGCGAGGACAGTCTCTTTAAGGCCGGAAGCCTTCTCGTCGTCCTTCAGTGCACGGGATGCAAGGCCGATATCGCAGCGGCCTTCGCTGACTGCGGTGATGCCGGAGCCGGAGCCGGTGGGGTTGTAGCCTACGGTGATGCCCTTGTTGTCGGCCTGGAAAGCCTCGCCCAGGGACATGATGACCTTTTCCATCGAGGTCGAGCCGTCGGTGCTGACAGTGCCGGTCACTTCGGCGTTGTCGTTGTTATCGGTTGTGCCGCCGTTGTCGCTTTTTCCGCATGCGGCGAACAGAGTAAGCGCCATGAGCGCTGCGAGAACTAAACTTATAAGCTTTTTCATTCAAAAAGCTCCTTTCTTTTTCGTTTGATTTCCGGGTACATCCTTAGATTATGCCCCTTTTATCAAATCCGAAAGCAGCCTTTTGTAAAAAGAATTTAAAGCCAAGCAAAGATTGGCGGCCGAAAAGCATTGACAATGGTTTCTTTTTTTGTAAAATAAATTACAGTAATATAAGGAGGTGCTCCCCACATGAAAAGCAGGAAGCTGAAGACTGTTCTCATCGTCATTGCAGCGATAATCTTCGCATACGCCGTGGTTTTGTTTGTTCTGACGCAGGTTCAGACCTCTAAAATGGACGATCACTTTGCCCGCGCCGAAAAGCAGGTTTTCTCGCTCGATGCGGAGAAGATCACTTATATCGCCGTACAGAACGGAAACGGCGAGCTTTACGAGTTCACCGGCGGCGAAAAAGCCGCGGCGATCGATAAGCTCAACGCGTTCGAGGCCACGAAGATCCGCGGCATGTGGCACATCGAGACCGGCGGCTGGACTTACCGCCTTATTATCGAGGATGCCGACGGCAATTCCGGCGACTATCGCCTGTTCGATAACAGGCTCATCTGCGGCGACGTCAGCCTGCGCGGCAGCGACGGATACTTTGACGATTTCATTAAACATGTAAGCCTTGATTAACAGCAAAAAACCGCCTGAGATCAGGCGGTTTTTTGCGCGGATTACTTTGTTTTAACGTAGCGGTTCATCGGGTGGACCATATACTCGTTATAGGGGAATTTATCGGTCGTGACGTAGCCGGCAGGGGCGTCGATCAGCTGCGGAATGCGGTTTACGAGCGTTGCGCAGGTAAGCTCGACGGTCGCAGGCTTATTGACGATGCAGGTCGTGTCCGGCTCGCCGTAAAGCGTCCATACGTTTTTGTCGAACTCATCGGGATTGAATATCTTGCCGACGCACTCGGTGACGAGGGTGATGCCCTCCTCGGTCTCTGTCGTAACGATGGCGCGCATGCCGGTCGCATCGCCGGCCTTGACGACCATTCCGAGCGTTTCGGATTTGAGATCGACAGAGTCAACGCAGGGGATGCACTTCTGCGTCTGTGAGGTGATGTGCAGATCCATCTTGCTGCACAGCCATCCGTTCTGGTTCCACATATACGACGGAACGTATTTGCCGCTTTCGACAAGCTCCTTCATCTCATCGGAGGGAGTTTCGTTGTAGCAGCCGATGGTTTTATTGAACTCCTCGATGCTCAGGCCTGCGCCGTGCCCCTCTGCAAGAGCTATGCCGTAGTCCTCGACATTATACCAGCTGCTGCCCTCGATCTTGGTGATCTTATGCGAGGAGCCGGCGAGGTTTGTTACCATCGTGCCCCAGTACAGGTCGCAGTATCCGACGCCGGTGAGGGTACAGCCGCCCTCTTTTGCCAGCTTATCGAGCTTTTCGGTTATTGCAGGAGAGGAATTCCACGGATACAGCGCTTCCTCGCATGTGGTTATGGCGTTAACGCCGTGTTTTGCGCAGATAGTGAAGATATCCTCAAGCTCCGCCACCGTGCTGCGCGTTGCGATTATGCACACGTCCGGCTTGAGCTCGCCCATGCGCCTGTCGGTATCGGCAGAGTTTTCGACCGCGACTCCGACATGGGGGAAGCCGTCGCCGATTATTTCGGAGACATCTTTGCCGATGTGATTTTTGTTGCGGCAGAACGCGCCGACAAGCTCCCCACCGTGCTCAAGGACGTAACGCATAAGATAACGGCTCATTTTGCCTGCACCGTACTGTACTACTCTGATTTTGCGATCCATTTAATTGCCTCCTTGTTTTAAAACAGAATTGGTTATTAATTTAACAACCTTATGGTCACATTATAGAGTATTGCCTCGGCGCAGTCAAGTTAATTCTCCCCAAAGAGTAAAATCTCTGTGAATAAAATAATTATTTACTGTTGCCAATCGTTAAAAAAGGTGTATAATATACATGTCAGTTGGTATGACATTTAAACTGACGAGAGGTAAGTATGTCCCTGGATGAACTGAAAACGCAGAATATCCGGACCGTTACGGAAAAAGCACTTGTATGCTTTATTAAAAACGGCATCACAAATACAAAGGTCTCGGAGATCGCAAAGACCGCAGGACTTACCGAGCGCTCCGTTTACCGCTATTTTCCGACAAAAAGCGACATTGTTATTTCCGCTGCCTTCTGCTACTGGGAGCGCGCCAAGGAATACATAGCTTGGGAGCTTGACACGCACGACTATGAGCATTTAAGCGGCATCGAGCAGATATCCATAATACTTAAAAGCTACGCCAATATACTCTTCATCGACCCGGAGGGCATCCGTTTTTCGCTCGACGCCGAGGTCGCGCTCTTTAACGCCGGAAAAAACGACAGGGTCATAAACCGCCCTCCCGATAAATTCGAGGAGTACACCGGCCCGCTCTCGCAGGCGATCGTGCGCGGACTTTCCGACGGTACGGTAAATCCCGAAGCGAACATAAAGCAGCTTTATTACAACGCATATGACTCCATTCTCGGGCTTATGCAGCGCCTCACGGTAGGCGTGCCGAGCGTGAGCGAGCTTGATGCGCGCGAAAGGCTGTACGCGATGTGCGAAATGTTCACACGGGCATTCGCCGCAAAAAATGTCGAAATATAGCATAATTGCAGACCTGTCGGTGCGGTGCACCGACCATTAAATAAAAAAAAACATAAAAACGGAAGGGGAAAAACATGAATTCCAAGTACAACGCTCTATTTACACCCTGGAAGATCGGCAATGTCGAGATACCGAACAGAATAGTTCAGTGCTCTATGGGCGGAACGTCCCTGTTCGGCTGGATGGAGCCGAGCCACCTCGACAAGGAAGCGGCATACTTCCTGCTCAACCGCGCGCAGGACGGCGTCGGCCTTATCCTGCCCGGCATGCAGTGCATCAAGGATCCCATCGGCGGCCGCTGGCTGTATCAGAACAACAAGATGTTCAAAGACCTTAAGGAGTACATGGTCGAGTTCCACAAGACCGGCTCCAAGCTCTTTATCCAGCTGGCAGCAGGCATGGGCCGCTCGATGGCTATAACAAAGCCCATGGTAGCTCTGCTCAAGCACCCCATTCTCGGCAAGCTCGCAAGCCCGGTAGCCGACCTTGACTACATAACCGCTTCCGCTTCCGCAACGCCGAACCGCTGGTATGACGAGATCAAGTCCCGCCCCATGACCATCAAGGAGATCCACGATCAGGTCGAGGCATTTGCAAAGACCTCGAAGAAGCTCATGGACGCAGGCGTTGACGGCGTTGAGATCCACGCCGTTCACGAGGGCTATCTGCTCGACCAGTTCACCATTTCAAACATGAACTACCGCACCGACGAGTACGGCGGCAGCTTTGAGAATCGCTTCCGCTTCCCGGTTGAGATCGTTCAGGCGATAAAGGCCGCCTGCGGCGATGATTTCCCCGTTTCCCTGCGCTACTCAGTTGTTTCCAAGACCAAGGACTGGGGCAAGGGCGCCATGCCTTACGAGAAGGACTTCAAGGAGTTCGGACGCGACATGGAAGAGTCCGAAAAGGCCATAAAATATCTTGCCGACGCAGGCTATGACATGTTCAACTGCGACAACGGCACCTACGACGCATGGTACTGGGCACATCCGCCTCAGTATATGCCCGACAACTGCAACCTTGAGTATGTTGAGCATATAAAGAAATTCACCGACAAGCCCGTCGTGTGCGCAGGCCGCATGGATCCCGTGAAGGCCGCCGAGGAGATCGAGGCCGGAAAGCTCGACGCTGTCGCGATCGCGCGCCAGAACCTTGTTGACCACGACTGGATCCACAAGATCAAGGAAGGCCATGAGGACGAGATAAAGCCCTGCATCCGCTGTCACAACGGCTGCTTCAACATGGCCAAATTCGCAGGCACCCCGAACGTTCAGCACTTCAACGACTCGATGCATCTTGCACGCTGCGCGCTGAACCCGACCACGATGCAGCACACGCGCTACAAGATCGTGCCCACCAAGAACCCCAAGAAGGTCGCAATAATCGGCGGCGGCATCGGCGGCATGGAGTGCGCCCTCGTGCTCAAGCAGCGCGGCCACATCCCCACCATCTTTGAAAAGACCGATGAGCTTGGCGGCCTGTTCCTCACGGCATCGGCAATGACCTTCAAGGAAAACGACAAGGAGCTTATCCGCTGGTATAAAAACGAGATCGAAAAGCAGGGCATCGACGTGCGCTTCAACACCGAAATCAACGACCTCGGCGTGCTGCGCGGCTATGACGATATCATCGTTGCAAGCGGCTCGGTCCCGCGCATGATGCCCAGCATCAAGGGCTTTGACAAGGCGCTCACCTTCACCCAGGTGCTCAAGGACAAGGTCGATGTCGGCGATAAGGTCCTGTTCATCGGCGGCGGCCAGTCCTCCTGCGAGGCGGCTTACGATATGCTGCTCAACTTCGGCAAGCACCCGATAATCGTCGAATACGCCGGCGACCTCGTTGCCGCTCAGGCGACCTGCCTTGCAAACACCTCGTTCCTGCGCGACGCTATGGAATACCACAAGGTTCCCGTTTACCTGCACTCGACCGTTACCGAGATAACGGACAAGGGCTGCACCGTTAAAAATGTCGAGACCGGCGAGACCACCTTCGTCGAGTGCGACAGCGTTGTAAACGGCATCGGCTTTGTTCCCACCCCCGTCGGCGGCAAGGGCAACAAGAAGGCCTACCGTGTCGGCGACTGCGTTGCCATCGGCAACCTGCGCACGGTCATCTGGCGCGCATGGGACGTCTGCATGAAGATATAGTTCCAAAGCGGTAAAAAACAAGCTGCGCCGGGTCTCCGGCGCAGCGATCAATTACGCAAACAAGCAATATTTCTTCGTTTTGAATATGGAGCAAAAAGTTAACAGCAGACCCGGGGCGCGTCATTTCTGCCGCCCCGGGTCTGTTTTTTCATTTCATTTCACACAGGCGCAAGAATAAAATTCATGCGTTTTCCGTAAGATGCGGCTGCCGCTGCTCCATTGGTATGTAATGCCCTTTAATGCTGACTGCGCGGTAGGCGGGACGCATGATGCGGCTGCACGTCAGCAGCTCCTCCATACGGTTGGCACACCAGCCGGCTATACGGGCGGAGGCAAACAGCGGCGTGAATACATCCTGGGGAATGCCCAGCATGGTATACACAAGGCCCGAGTACATATCCACATTTGCGCACATGGGCGTTGCGTCGCGGCGGCGCTCCTGCAGCAGCGGAATACCCAGCTCCTCGACCTTCTGCAGAAGGGCAAATTCCTCGGCGTAGCCCTTGATCTCGGCCATATGCTGCGCATATTTCTTCAGCAGCTCGGCACGTGGGTCGGATATGGTGTACACCGCGTGGCCCAGTCCGTACAGCTTGCCGGAGCGGTCGCCGGCTTCTTTGTTCAGCAGCTTTACCAGATAGTCGCGGATAGAGCCGTCGTCATGCGGGACAACGTTCTCCTTGATATAGCCGAACATCTCCATAACCTTGGCATTGGCGCCGCCGTGGAGAGGGCCTTTGAGCGAGCCGACAGCGCCGGCGATCGCACTGTAAGTATCCGTGCCGCTGGAGGTCATGGCACGGCAGACGAATGTGGAGTTGTTGCCGCCGCCGTGCTCTGCATGGACCATCAGCATCATGTCCAGCAAATGCGCTTCTTCCTCTGTGTAGTTTGTGTCCGGCCGGATCATACGCAGGAAATTCTCCGCAGTGGACAGCTCGGGCACGGGGAAATGGATATGCAGGGAGTCGCCATGGAAATAATGGCGCTTCACAGCGTAGGAATTGGCAACGATCGACGGGAAGCAGCCGATGAGCTTGACCGACTGCAAAAGCAGGTTCTCGATGGAGGTGCTGTCCGGATCAGGATCGTAGGAATACAGGCTCAGCACGCTGCGCGCCAGCTCGTTCATCATGTTGCTGCTGGGGTGACGCATGATCATGCCCTCGGTAAAGCCGTCCGGCAGCTTGCGCGCCTGACTCATGATGCCGTTGAAGCGGGCAAGCTCATCCTGCGTGGGCAGATAGCCCATAAGCAGCAGATACGCTACCTCCTCGAAGCCGAAAGTGCCGGCCTTGCGGTGCGCCTCGACAATATCGTGCAGCTCGATGCCGCGATAATACAGCCGCCCGGGGGTGGGCACTCTCTGGCCGTCCTGCAGCAGGTAGCCCTGTACGCTGCCGACCTTGGTGACGCCGACCAGCACGCCGGTACCGTCGCTGTTACGCAGGCCTTTTTTGACCTCGCCGTGATAAAACTCGTCGCCAATGGCATATTCCTTCTGAATTCGGTGGCTCAGCGGCTCCGTGTAACGCTCCAGAATATCGGTATCCTTTTCAGCCATGATGCCGTCCTTTCCCTCCGCAGTGCCTGCGGGTCTTTAGATTTAATGGTCTGATTATAGCGCGGCGCAGAGCGCTTTGCAAGATAAAATTTTTAAAAATTCATAAAACACCAAAAAATTTCATTAAATCGAGGCGCCCACGAGCAAAAATGCAATAATTATGTTTTTAACTTTCATTTTTCAGTTGCAATCCGAGAATAATCTGCTATACTGATACATTGTAATTGTAACATCAATAACGTCTACAAAATTTCTCCTAAAAGGAGCGTGACCATATGATTAAGCTTCAGAACAAAGGCGTCACCCTGCAAGGCGGCGTGCCGACGCCCGCCGAAGCCGTCTTTCCTGCCGGCCGGGACAAGACCATGGCTTATCAGATCCTCCGCCGCCATGACAGACCCTGCGGCGACGGATCGATGCACCTGACATTCGACAGTCTCATTTCCCATGATATCACCTATGTGGGAGTCATCCAGACCGCCAAAGCCAGCGGCATGACGGAGTTTCCGGTGCCATATGTGCTGACTAACTGCCACAACAGCCTGTGCGCTGTCGGCGGCACAATAAACGAGGACGACCATGTGTTCGGCCTGTCCGCCGCCGTGAAATACGGCGGAGATTATGTGCCGGCCAATCAGGCGGTCATCCACCAGTACGCGCGAGAGATGATGAGCGGCTGCGGCCGCATGATACTCGGCTCCGACAGCCACACGCGCTACGGCGCGCTCGGCACCATGGGCATCGGCGAGGGCGGCCCCGAGATCGTAAAGCAGCTGCTGCGCAACACATATGATATTGCCGCGCCGGAGGTCATTCTTGTTTGGCTCACCGGGCAGCCGCCCCAGGGCGTAGGGCCGCATGACGTTGCCATCGCGCTGTGCGGCGCGGTGTACAAAAACGGCTTTGTAAAGAACAAGGTGCTGGAATTTGCAGGCCCTGCCGTATCGCAGCTGCCCATGGACTATCGCATCGGCATCGACGTTATGACCACGGAAACCGCCTGCCTCAGCTCCATATGGGAGACCGACGACGCCGTGGCGGAGTACCTTGCCATCCACGGCAGGCCGGAGATGTTTACCGCGCTGCATCCGCAGGACGGCGCGTACTACGACGGCATGATCACCATCGACCTCAGCCGCATGGAGCCTATGGCCGCGCTGCCGTTCCACCCGTCCGAGGCCGTGACGCTGCGCGAGCTTATCCACGATCCGGGCGACCATCTGCGCGAGGTGGAAAAGCGCGCCGAGGCCCAGTTCGGCGGCAAGGCCGGACTGCACCTGACCGATAAGCTGGTAAACGACAGGCTCATGGTAGATCAGGGCATCATAGCAGGCTGCGCCGGCGGCATGTATGACAACATCGCCGAGGCCGCCGCCATTCTGGCCGGTCACGACACCGGCAGCGGCTATTTCTCCCTGTCGGTCTATCCGCCCTCGGTGCCGGTGAATCTGGAGCTTATGGAAAACGGAGTGCAGCAGTCGCTGCTGGCATCCGGCGCGCTGTTCAAGCCCTGCTTCTGCGGCCCCTGCTTCGGCGCAGGGGATGTACCTGCAAACAACGGCCTGTCAATCCGCCACACCACCCGAAACTTCCCCAACCGAGAGGGTTCAAAGCCCTCGGACGGTCAGCTTGCCGGAGTCATTCTCATGGACGCGCGCTCCATTGCCGCCACAGCCCGAAATCACGGCGTTCTCACCTCGGCGGCGGACGTGGACTACATGCCGCCCGCTCCGGTGCAGCGCCGCTTTGACCGCAAGGTATACGATCGCCGCGTCTACTTCGGCTTCGGACATGCCCGGCCGGACGCTGCCTTAAAGTACGGCCCCAACATCGCCGAGTGGCCTGCCATTCCGGCTCTGGCCGACGATCTTCTCATGCAGGTGGCCTCCGTCCTGCGCGACGAGGTTACAACGACCGATGAGCTTATCCCCTCCGGCGAGACATCGTCTTATCGCTCCAACCCCTTGAAGCTTGCGGAATTTGCGCTGTCGCGCCGCGACCCGGATTATGTGCCGCGAGCCAAGGCGACGCAGGTTCTGGAGGCCTCCCGCGCCGCCGGTGCGGTACCTCCGGTGCTTGCCGAGGTGCTGAGATCCTTGGATCTGCCCGAGAGCGCGTTGGCGCGCATGCACATCGGCTCCGTCATCTTCGCCAACAAGCCCGGCGACGGCTCGGCGCGTGAGCAGGCCGCTTCCTGCCAGCGCGTTTTGGGCGGCTGCGCAAACATCTGCTATGAGTTTGCCACAAAGCGCTATCGCTCCAACTGCGTAAACTGGGGAATGCTGCCCTTTACTCTGGCCGAGGGCGCAGCGTTTGACGGCGACGCCGGCGACTTTGTCTATGTTCCCGATGTGCGCGAAAAGCTTGCTCGGGGCGACGAGGAGTTTCCTGCCGTTCTTGTTCACAGCGGCAAGGCTCAGCCTATCACCCTGTATCTTAAAAACACGAGCGCCGAGGAGCGCGAGCTGCTGCTCACCGGCTGCCTTATGAATCACTACGCCGCGCAGAACAGGAGGTAGCTATGGAAAAGATCAAAATGCCGGTTCCAATTGCCGAGCTTGACGGCGATGAGATGACCCATATCCTTTGGGGGGTGATAAAGGAGCAGCTTATATGCCCATTTGTCGAGCTGAACACCGAATACTATGACCTGTCGCTGCCCAACCGCGACAAAACCGAGGACGCAGTGACCCATCAGGCGGCGGAGGCGATCAAGCGCCTGCACGTCGGCGTTAAGTGCGCGACCATTACGCCCAACAACCAGCGGCAGGAGGAATACGGTCTCAAAAAGCTTTGGAGATCGCCCAACGCCACCATCCGCGCGGCGCTCGACGGCACGGTGTTCCGCACGCCGATACTTATCTCGCGGATAAAGCCGGTGGTTGCCTGCTGGGAAAAGCCCATCACCATTGCCCGTCACGCATACGGCGATGTGTACAAGGCCGCGGAATACCGCGTTCCCTGCGCCGGTAAGGCCGAGCTTGTGTTCACCGACTCGCACGGCACGGAGCTGAGCCGCCAGACGGTATTTGATTTTTCCGGCCCCGGCGTTTTGCAGGCCATGCACAATCGGGACGACTCCATTCTGGCCTTTGCGAGAGCCTGCTTTACCTATGCGCTGGACATGAAGCAGGATCTCTGGTTCTCGGCCAAGGACACCATATCCAAGGATTACGACCAGACCTTCAAGCTTCTGTTCCAGAAGGTTTTCGACGAGGAATTCCGCTCCGCCTTTGAGCAGGCCGGCCTGCAATACCGCTATTGCCTTATAGACGACGCGGTCGCCAGAGTGATCCGCTCCTCCGGCGGCATCATCTGGGCCTGCAAGAATTACGACGGCGACGTGATGAGCGACCTCATCGCCTCCGCCTCCGGCTCGCTGGCCATGATGACGAGCGTGCTCGTTTCGCCCGACGCCAACTTCGAGTACGAAGCCGCCCACGGCACGGTCACGGCGCATTTCTACCGCTGGCGCAAGGGCGAGAAGGTCTCCACAAACCCGATGGCCACCATGGCCGCATGGGCAGGCGCGCTGAAAAAGCGCGGTGAGCTGGACGGAAAAAAAGAGCTTATCCGCTTTGCCGACTGCCTGTACCGGGCCGGGCTTGACGTGTTTGAGGAAGGCTATCTCCCCAAGGATCTTGCGCCTTTGTGCGATCCTGCCGCTGTGCGTGAGATACCGGACACCGAGCGGCTCATCTCATTGATCCGTCATCGGCTGGAAGCACTGCTGGGAGAATAAAATGAACAACGAAGAAATGAAGCGCTCCCTTCGGGAGCTGTGCCGGATAGAGAGCGTCGCCGGCATAGACGTGTCCGATGACGCGCCCTACGGCGCAGGCTGCGCGCAGGCTCTGGACTACGCGCTGGAGCTTTGCCGCCGGCTCGGCTTTGAAACGAAGCTGTGCGATAAGCACCGCTGCGGCTGGGCGCAGATCGGCGCAGGCGAGACCGTGGTCGGGATCCTTGCGCATCTGGACGTCGTGCCTGCCGGCTCCGGCTGGAGCTATCCTGCCTATGACCTGAGCGAAGAAAACGGGCGGCTCTACGGCCGCGGCGTCAGCGACGACAAAGGCCCCGCGATCGCCTGCATCTACGCGATGAAGGACATTCTGGACGCCGGGATCTCGCTCAAGCGCCGTGTCCGCATCATCTTCGGGCAGTCGGAGGAGTCCGGCGAATGGGACGATATGGCCTATTACTGCGAGCACGAGGAGCTGCCGGTGTTCGGCTTCACACCGGACGCGGATTTTCCCGCGATCTACGGGGAAAAGCGGCTGCTGAACTATAAATTGACCATACCGCTTGAAGAAAGCGGACTTCTGGATATCCGCGGCGGCAGCGCGAGCAACGTCGTGCCGGATCACTGCGAGGCAAGGCTGCTGATCGACGGCCGGGAGAAATGCATCACG
>ERZ1503814.313-NODE-313-length-17460-cov-4.672450_pt1 | contig 17460 bp, 16 predicted proteins | sample MGYA00571768_ERZ1503814 | MGnify/ENA primary metagenome ERZ1503814 (study PRJEB39906, sample SAMEA3182075) | gut metagenome | biome: human; feature: gut; material: Stool; isolation source: human stools | place: Canada | collected 2012-03-14 ... | reverse complement strand
TCGCGCAACTTCCTTAGCCTTCTCTCAAATCTCCTTACTTTTGCGAATGACAGGGATGTATATTTCAGTAAGATTGATTCTGACTTCATTCACGGCTATGCCGAATGGCTCAAGCAGACGGGCATAACCGGGTCAACCCAGTCGTTCTATCTCCGCACTTTCCAGACAATACTTAACAAAGCTCAGAAGGACGGCCTGATAGATATTTCATCGGACTGGTTTGCCGATGTCAATACAAAAATCTACCATTCAAACAGCTCTGCTGACAAGGAATTTAGCCGCGAACTGCTACTGGAGATAAGGGATATTGATTTGTCGGCTGATGAGCAGCTTGCCCAGGCGCGCGACCTGTTCATGTTCGGGTATTATTGCGGCGGCATGGAGCTGGTCGACATAGTGAACCTCACTGCTGACAATATAAGCGGGAATGTCTTGAAATATCGTCGCAGACTCAAAGGCAAGGAAGTGACTGTTGTCCTCGGAGAACAGGCTTTGGCGATACTGAACCGATACAAGTCTGACAACTGCCGACACCTGTTCCCAATGTTGGACAAATCTGGGGGCACGACTTTTACCTTTGTGCGCCATAATGTTGGATGTGGCTTGAAAGCTGTAGGCAAGCTTGTCGGACATCCCAATCTCACATTCAGCATGAACATCAGTGCCTATAAGTCGCTTGTCGCAGGCTTGAATATTTCTGAGATGATATTGTTACAAGGTTGCGCTAAGTAATCAATAATTATGACGGAAAATTCGATTCAGGCATGGTCATCCTTGGCAATGGCAGTGATGGCGTTTATCGCGCTGATTGTCGCCTGCTACGAATATTTTTCCCATAAAAAAATATACAAGCACCACATAGTACATTACAAATTTTATGAGCCTTTTCCCAAAGTTGGATGAACAAGTCCCGTAGCGTCTTTCCATATATCGTCCACTACAAAATCAAGGCCCCACGAGAATATGCTGAATCGCTTTCGTCCGTTACCATTCTTTACGGGAATAGACTTATGCGCCGACTAGGCCAGTCCATCTATGAATGCGCACGCATAGGCAATCAGAACAATCGCGAGCATGTTCTGGAATCTGCCGTCGGTTGTCAGGTGTGTTTCTTCCATATTGAATCCGGCGGATTTCATGGTCCTGAATGCTGTTTCAATCTGCCATCTGAGCCTGTACATCTTAATATGTAGAAGAAGTCCTCGACACGAACTTGGAAAGCTTATGCTATCCACTTCAGAAACAATGTTTTAATTCATATAAAACAGTTATGACCTCGGCTACCCACTTACGGACCCACAACCCTCTTGTAGACATATAAGTGTCTGTGTATTACCACCTTGAACCATGCACAGCCGAACAATGAGGACGAGTATTAAGCTGATTAGCAATTAATTACTGTTTATAAAATCTGCAAGCTATATGGAAATCCACCCCAAAAACGGGGTGGATTTTCTTGTCTAAATACTTTCCGAAATGCCTTTGTCAATAGAAACCGTGGTTGTGGAAACGGTGGTTGTTTTTTGTTGGCTGAAAGACAAAATGCTTGCTATGCGAGGAGTTCAGAAATGTGTTGAAAAGAAGGGCGGTTTTTGACGTAGTGTTTCTGACGCCAATCGTCGAGCATCCCAACGAGATTTTGAAGTGTGCCATGTATCTATTCCTCGGCTATCTCGATGGGGCAACCCAATTCGCCCAATCATGTGGAGGCGGAGGTGGCGACCCATCGCTTCCTTTGGGCCGCAAGGAAGATGACCGCCGCTTCGCCTACCGCTGTATGATGCAAGCCCACAAGATGCTGAAACCATCTCAGCCGAAACGAAGTATGAATGGAAGAAGATGAGAGTTTTACGTTTCTTATGATAGGTATATTCGCCGCTCACTTCAATATCTTGAATGATGCAACGGCGCCATCATTATATATTAATCGTTCAATAAAAAAAACTTTGCATGGAGCCTCAGATAATCGTCGGCCATCAAGAGAAAAGTATTGTATTGATTTTACAATATTATCTTCTGCCACCGGGTTTTCTATGCCAGAAGAATTACGGTTGTGTCCGAATATCCAATCAAGGCGTTCCGTGGTATAGCTCTGGATGCATGTTACTTCATGAGTCCAGCCTTCTTCTATGTCCAATCTGGTAATCGCGCCCCGGGCGTTCAGTTCATCGATAAAACCCGATGCTGTTTCAACGCTCATAATCCGGTCTGATGTTCCCATTACTGTATATATGGGAGTCGTTGCCACATTGTCAGCATCACACTTTGACGGATTGCCGGCGACAGGCATGGCTGCGGTGAACAGCCGAGGATATGCAGACAGCATACTCCATGTTCCGGTTCCACCCATCGAACCGCCAAAGATGTAAATATCAGTATCATCTGAAGCATTGGTGCTGGCATACCTGTCTATCAAGCTTTTCAAGACTTCGAGCATAGGGCCTCCCCATGATTTGTCGGCAGGGCACTGGGGTACAAGGAACACTGCGTTGAACTGTTTTAAGTCAAGATAGTTGGCGATGCTGTCAATACCGGCTTCTTTCATCTGGGTGACATTGTCATCCCCTTTGCTTGAACCGCCATGCAGGTAAATCACAAGTGATTGATTTCCTATCCCGTCAGTATGCGCGACTCGATATGGCATTTCAATTCCGGCCGATACGATTTTTTCTGCTCCAAAAACTAAGTTGCTCTCTGATTTACCATCAGCAATGCAGAAAAGGATACCGATTAACGGCATCCAAATCCGGGATATTTTTCCTAAATTCATAAAATTCTCTATATGCGATTTCTATGATTATTACTTTTCCCTTTATTTCTGCCCCTTCTATCTAACAGCTTCTTTTCAATCTTATAAGCCTTGTCAATCTGCTGTTCGGAAAGGAAACCGCCGTAAATGTGATAGTATTTTTTTCGCAGGTCGAGAATCTTCTGGCTGCGTTCAAGGCGCTGCTCGGTGGTCAGCCCCTTACGTGGGCCAAGTGCCCAGATTTCGCGCTGGTACTGACAATATGTTTCCACATATTTATTGGTGGTTGATTCGTCAAGCGCAAGTTCTTTTGCGATGTATTGTGCTTGCTTGGTAGCCAGTTCTTCACGAGATAGTCGTTGACCGCTATTGTTCTGTGCTACTGCTGTTGCTCCACTTGCCACAATCATGATGGCAATAAGGATAACTCGGAATAACTGTTTCATAATTCGCTTGTTACTGTATTTGGTTTAGAAAAAAATCCTCGTGGTATATTTCGACAAGATATTCCTGGTCGGCTTCGCTCAGATTGCCGAATGCAAGGTCTATCTGTGTCAACGGGTCATTTTGCACTGCCGACAGGGGCTTTATCATCAACAATAATGCGATGCTTGCCGCTGCTGCGAATCCACCGATTGAACTCCATCGGAGAATCCGACGTTTACGCTTTGTTTGTCGGTCTTTATTCAGTGTCGCGAGAACATTTGTCTCAATATCACCGAATGTCTCTGCCGGCATCGTGTATGGCATCCGTTTCCCAATATCGTTTAAATCAAATTTTTGAGCCATTATAATATTGTATTAACCATTCATGTATTTGATTATCTTCTCTTTGGCAATATGATAGCTGGCCTTTGCGCTTGACGGCGTTGACCCGGTTATGGCGGCAATCTCCTCATATTCCAGTTCGTCGTAATATCGCAGGTTGAATGTCAGTTGCTGTTTGGTCGGCAAAGAAAGGATTGCGTTCTGCAGTTTCACAGCCTCGATATCCGTATAATTGACATATTCCTCATCTGCTATCGTTCTCGTCTCCGACGAATCGTTGTCTTCAAGGGAGATTATGTTATCACGCCGTTTACCAATCAACCTGAGAGCCTCATTGGTGGCAATACGATAAATCCATACATTAAGAGAACTGTCGCCCTTGAATTTATCGATTGACCGAAATATCCGGATGAATGTTTCCTGTGTAGCATCCTGTGCATCAGAATGATGTATCACCAGACGCCGGATATGCCAATACACAGTTTCCCATTTTTCTTTCATCAGGATACGGAAACCTAATTCGGAATCACGCCGGATTGCATTGATTAATTCAGCATCGTCAGTCATGAGCTTGCGCCAGGCATAATATAGAATTTCTTTTTACCTTCAACGATTGACAGGATAGGAATATTTCTATCCAGGACAAAAGCGTCAAGTTCTGCCTCTGCCGCATCCTTGTTGAGCGATGTTATTTTCGCATATTGCTTGACAGTGAGCCGTTGATTGTTGTTCAGATAGGCTAAAGCCATTGCCAACCGTTCTTTTTGGCTGAATCGGTTGCTAACACGCCGTGTAATAACATGGTGATGTAGGGCCCTGGGAACGACCACAACACGTGCCGGGTGATGACGATGTGGACGGTGTGCGTCCGCGTGATTGCAAGCAGCAACTATTAGAGTCGCGATTGCCATTATTTTCAATTTTGAGCTGATGTTCATGCTTTCATTTGGTTTAGCGTTCTATTTATAAGACCCGGCTAAACATCAGTCGTCAAAAAACAGGTGTCAAAATTTTCAAAATTATAGATTGATTATTCTTCTTTCTTTTAACTACGTAAGATTTCCTCGCCTTCTCCAAATTGGCAATATGGAGGCCTAAATGCCGTCGCAGTCTATGGATTTTTACGGCCCAAGCCGAAATTACAGTGCATATATAGTTGGGTCAAGTTGTGGCTAATATAGGAGCTGGGCCCTCCGGGACCAGCCTTTTTCGAGGCAATGCTTTTCATTTATATGCAAGCACTTAAATGTAATGGCTGACCTATGGCTTGCCTCGGAGAGTCAAGCTCCTATCGTTGAGAACCCTCTTCTCTTATATTTTTAATTATGCACCGACATTTCGGCTTGAGCCATTTTTACGGCAAAATACGCTTGTCTATCTTTGTTATCGGTCGCAGTTTCCTTTGCGACCGCAAAGGATGAAGATAACAGTCGCATCGCCTATCAGTGTATGATGCAGGCGTTTTTAATTAAGAAACCCTCTCAGCCTAAACCCTAAACAAGGTGTGAATTAAAGTTATTCATTCATATTTCATTGCGACTGCAAGCCCTCATATACCTTGCGATGTGTCATCACTGTTTTCATATTAGTCTGCGCCCACTCAGTAAGCTGCTGGATAAGCGGAAGGAGGGATTTCCCGACATCCGTAAGCCGGTATTCGACCTTTGGCGGTACAACGGCATAGACCTTGCGGTCTATAAAGCCGTCGGCCTCCAGTGTGCGCAGTGTGGAGGAAAGCACTCTCGAAGACACATCGGGAATCAGGCGGCTGAGTTCGTTGAATCTGACAACGCCCTGCTCGCCGATGATAAGCACAGTAAGGAGGGCCCACTTGTTTCCAAAACGGGCTATGACGTTTCTGACAGGACACATCTCTATGATGGAACCAGTTTCCTCTTTCTTTCTCATATATCGTGACGCTTACTTTTATTTGCAAAGTTAGTAATTTGTTTTGATATACCATCAAAAAATCAACCGTCAGTCTGTTTGATTGAAAAAAACAGTTGTCAATGAAATTTTTTTCTCACTGATAATCAGCAAAACCGACAAAAAGGTTACTATGGGCGAAAAATGTAACTTCTTGACAAACAGGTGCTATCGTCGTAACTTTGCAGTGCGTAAACAAAATAAACACAAATGATATGAAACAGATTCAGACAATCGAAAAAGGCGCGAACTTCAGCGCGGCAAACTTAGGCAACCTCGCCGGCATCAAGGATTACGTTCTCGAACTCGGCCCGGAAGTCAAGATACCCGGAAAAGTGTTCGGCGGTCAGGCTGTCGGCGCAACAGGCGGCGAGTTCTCATTCCAGGTATTCGCTCCCGGTCAGGAAACGGGTTTCCTCCACACCCACAAGAACCATGAGGAACTCTACTTCTTCCTCGCCGGCAAAGGCGAGTTTCAGGTTGACGGCGATGTCTTCCCGGTTGAGGAAGGCTCCGTAGTGCGCGTGGCTCCCGACGGACACCGCAGCGTGCGCAACAACGGCACCGAACCCATTGTGATGCTCTGCGTGCAGTATCGCGGCAACACATTCACCGCCGAGGACGCCGCCGACGGAAACATTCTTAATGAACCTGTAAAGTGGTAAGAACATGAGAAAAATATTTATAGGAGTGGTGGCTGCCGTCTTTGCCCTTTCCGTCGCCGCACAGGAGAAAGGCCGTTTTGAGACATACGACCTCGATGGATTCAAACTCCATGTTTACTATACGAATGACGCTCTGGGCGATGCCTCCTACATCATAGAGGGCAGGGATTCACTGGTAACCCTTGAACAGCCGCTCTTCAAAGACAATGTCACGGAATACGACGCCAGATTAGCGTCTATCGGCAAGCCTGTGGCCGCACGCATCACCGACTATCATCTGGGAGGGACAGCCGGACATGAAACCTTCATGGCGGAAGGTATGCCCAAATTCATGAACGAGGGAGCATACGCGGCCATGATGAAAGGTTTCGCGCAGAATTTTGGAGACGCCATCGTGTCGCTCCCGACAGGCAAAAAGGACGAAGTGGCTTTCGGCACCACGGAAATATGGGACCGGATTCCTTTCAAATTCAACCACGGCGCTGCGTCCGATTTCCCCGGCGCAAGCATCCTGATTGGCGGACAGGTCTATTTCACCCACTGGGTGCCTATGAAGGCGCATGAAAGCCATCTGCATATCACCTCGCCTGCCGCGATAGACGCTGAAATTGCGGAAGCCCGCAAATCGCTCGAATCAGGAGCGTCGGTATTCGTCGGCGGTCATGGCGGCGCGGTCGGTAAGGACGCCGTACAGTTCAAAATCGACTATCTTACGACAATGAAAAAGGCTCTTGCCGATAACAAGACGGAAAGCGGATTCGTCGCTGCCATGAAAAAGGCATATCCCGGGCTTCCAGGCGAGAACAATCTGCTGGAACTAGCAAAGACATTGTATAAGAAATGAAAGGTAAAGTATTGTCACTACAGCTGTGTATGACTGCTTTGACAGCTAACGGATAGGTCGGGAAAGTGCTATATTTCGTGCAGACGGGCGACGCTAAATATACTATGAGGTATATGGCCAAGGCGACTCTGTGCTTGTATTGCACAGCGGTAGGGAAGGATAAGCGGAAATGAAGATTGCCACAAGTTTTATTAGATGAGTAGAAATTTTAAAACCGACAAGAACGCCGGTCAGGAGTTGTGTTCGTTAAGCTCAGCTCTTGACTGGCTTTTCAACGGACTAAAATTGCCGATAAAAGACACAAAAACAATCTTTAGTGCCCGACATGACGATTTAACATTGATGGTTATACAAAATCAGACAGGGGTAGAAGTCATAATTGGTAATCTTATTTAGCCGCTTGGGTATAAATGATTAGCCTCGCTTCGAAAATGGCTTGTCCGGTAGGGGCCGGTGGTCCGGGTTCTGGACGTCTGCGCGATGCCTTCTATGGAGGACCAGCTTCCGTCAGCCTTAAAAGTCCTATTTTTTGAAGCATTAATATTCAAATATGGGGAAATAATGCAGTAACTTAGCGTAGTTTTTAACCTAAGGATAATAGCATGAAATATATCGCGCAGTTACTTGTCGCTGCTTCTTTGTTGACCGGCTCGGCAAGCTTGGCAAATCAGTCTCCACAAGAGAATGACGAACGTTGGGGCGACCTCGGCGACGGAACTTTCGCAAACCCCGTACTCAATGCCGATTATTCTGACCCCGATGTGATAAGGGTCGGAGAAAAGTATTACATGACTTGCTCGGAGTTCCACTTCATGGGAATGCCGATACTTGAGTCCGACGACATGGTAAACTGGCACATCATTGGCCAGGTGTTCGACAGCATAGGCCTCGACGGTTATTCTACGATGGATAAATATGGCTCCGGCAGTTGGGCCCCGGCATTGCGATACCACGATGGTAAATTCTGGATTTTTGTATGCACTCCCGGCGAAGGGCTCTTTATGGCCACTGCCGAAAATCCCGCCGGCCCGTGGAGCGAACTTTATAATGTGAAGAACGTGTCGGGATGGGAAGACCCTTGTCCGCTATGGGATGAGGATGGCAATGCCTATCTTGGCCGGAGCCAGCTCGGAGGCGGACCCATAATAATTCACCGTATGGCTACGGATGGTAAAAGTCTACTCGACGACGGCGTAAAAGTATATGAAGGCCCGACCGCCGAGGGCACGAAGTTGTTTAAGAGAGACGGCTACTACTATCTGAGCATCCCAGAAGGCGGTGTAGGAACAGGGTGGCAGACCGTGCTCCGCTCGAAAAGTATTTATGGCCCCTACGAGGGCAGGCGTGTGCTCGAAACGGGTTCTACAAACATTAACGGCCCGCACCAGGGTGCGCTTGTCGATACCCCCGATGGCAATTGGTGGTTCTTTCACTTCCAATCCGCCGGGGCGCTCGGGCGCGTGGTGCATCTCCAGCCTGTTGTATGGGAGGGCGGTTTCCCGATTATAGGCACCGACTACGACCACAACGGCGTTGGCGAACCGATGAAAATCTCTACGGTGCCGCTACCGTCGAAGACCGGCACGCCCGTTACGCCCCAGACATCTGACGATTTCGACAGCAAGAAGCTCGGCATACAATGGCAGTTCAACCATAACCCCGACCGTAGCCGCATATCGCTCGAAAGTCGCAAGGGCTGGCTCGCCGTGGCCCCCTTGCCGGCCCCCGGACTGCGGCATTGCCGCAACCAGCTCACCCAGAAGTTGATGGGCTACAGGGGAGAGGTTATGGTAACGCTCGATTTCGCACAAATGCGTGCCGGCGATTTTGCCGGACTCGAGTGTATCGGCAACAAATTCATGGCCATAGGCGTGAAAATCGATAGCAAGGGCGTGCCTCAATTGTGCATCGAGTCCGACGGTGAGCAGACGTCCCTCGAAGTCGTGAGTGACACGAGTGCCGACTGTGTGTATCTGCGTTTAGATTTCGATGCCACGGCAAAGAAATTTCAGTTCTACTATAGCCTCGATGGTACGGCCTTTGTCAAGGCCGGCGCAGTGTTTGAGATGAGCGACGGCGACTGGAAAGGATGCCGGACCGGGCTGTTCGCCTATACGGGCGGCAACGCCGACGATGCCGGCACGGCCTACTTCGATAATTACAATTATAAACACGACGGCAACTGATTGGGGCTTTTTCGTAAATTTTGCTTAAATTTGCGGTCATGAAAAACTATGCACTTCTGGCTGCCTTTGCGGCCATGCCTTTTATCTTATCAGCCGGCGAACCGGCGAGTGTGTTTATCTCGGTCGACCAGTCGAATGCCCAAGTGCGCCCTGCCGACATCACCGGCAGGTGCCTGAAGCGCGCCATGGGAAAGAATTCCTTTATAGTCAACGATACTCACGACCTCTACAGGCTTAAGAAGGCCTACGACGTGAAGGCCCTGCTTTGGCAGCCGCAAGGCGACTACGTCGTGCCCGAGGATTACTACGACAATGTCAAGAACCGTATAAACGCCGTGCGCGCCGAGGTGTATGCCGTGACAGGTGATGAAAACGATATAATACTGCCCGTAGTATTCGGCACGCTGTCGCACGACTCTAAGAGGTATAGCCCCATTGTAGAGGCGGCACAGTTCCAACTCGCCGCCGAGCTGCCCAACGTCTATCTCTTAGACCTTAGCAATACGACTGTGGCCGGTGATAGCGTGACCTTCGATGCCGCGTCGACCGAATATGTGGGCAAACTGACGTATAACAAGCTCGTCGACCTCGGCCTGGTCAAAGGTCGGCGCGTCGATGCCGTCATACCTCAGCCCAAAAACGATATCTCCGAGCAACTGACCATATACCGCCCGGCGGCTCCCAACGGCAAGGCCCTGGTCATCTGCCCCGGCGGCGGCTACGACCACCATGCCATGGAGTGGGAGGGCACTCGCGTTGGCGAATGGCTTTCGGATAACGGATATACCTGTGCAGTGCTCGAATACCGCTTCCCCGACGGCAAGAGCAACGTGCCCACCGACGACAGCCGCGCCGCCGTGCGCTACCTACGCAGCCATGCCGACAGCCTGGGCATAGATGCCGGCAAGGTGGGCATCATGGGCTTCTCGGCCGGCGGACACCTGGCGGCAAGCACCTCGACACTGGCCGACAGCACGAGCCGCCCCGACTTCCAGGTGCTCATGTACCCCGTAATCAGCATGGAGGAAGGCGTGACCCACGGCGGCTCGCGCAAGAACCTCATCGGCCGCGAACCCTCGCAGATTCTTGTAGACCGCTACAGCGCCGACAAACAGGTCGGGCCCGATACACCCCGTGCGATAATGATATTGTCGGCCGACGACAAGGTGGTGATTCCCGAAAATAGTCTTCGCTACTTCAACGCCCTTATCAGCAACAAAGTGCCGGTCGAGATGCATATCTATCCCACCGGGGGCCACGGCTGGGGTATGCGCGACCGCGTGCCCTTCAAGGCCCAATGGCAGGACGAATTGTTGAAATGGCTCGGCAGTTTCTAAGCAATGTGTAAGAGGAAGATTTTTAGCCTGCTGCTTCTGGCAGTCTCCACGGTGTCACTCGCTGCCACTCCCTTTACCATAGTCAGTGGCAAGGCTGTGCGTCTGTCGATGCCGCAGCACCGTCTGCCCGTGCTCGAGAGCGCGGTGGCAATGTTTGGCGGCGATGTCGAGGCCGTCTTCGGCGACACGCTCGAGCTCGTGGCCGACAATGCCGATATCGACGTGCGTATCGATACAGCCGTCGTTAAGTCTCCCCAGGGCTTCCGTCTGCATGTCGACGACTCGGGGTGTCTTAACGTAACCGGCCACGACAGCCATGGCGCCGCCTACGGGCTTCTCGAAGTGTCGCGCCTCTTCGGCGTGTCGCCGTGGGAGTGGTGGGCCGATGCCACTCCGCAGAAACGCGCCTCGTTCGAATTGCCGGCCGGATATACCGACAGCCAGGCCCCGTCGGTCGAATACCGTGGCATATTTATCAACGACGAAGACTGGGGCCTGATGCCGTGGAGTTCTATGACTATGGAGCCGGGCAACCTTCGCGGAGTCATAGGCCCAAAGACGAACGAGAAAATCTTCCAGCTCCTGCTGCGCCTGCGTGCCAATTACTACTGGCCGGCCATGCACGAGGTGACTGAGCCGTTTTTCCTCACCCCCGGCAACCGCGAGATGGCCGCACGCTACGGCATCTATATCGGCGGCTCGCATTGCGAACCGATGGCGTCGAGCACGGCTGTAGAGTGGGGCCGTCGAGGCAAGGGCGATTATGACTATGTGAACAACAGCGATAGCGTGCTCAAATTCTGGGAGGACCGCGTGCGCGATGTCGCCGGGCAGGAAATAGTCTATACCCTCGGTATGCGAGGCGTGCACGACGGCGCCATGAACGGTGCCAAGACCGTCGACGAGCAGAAGGCCGTGCTATCGCGTGCCATTGCCGACCAGCGCGAACTGATTGCACGATATGTCGATGCCGATGTTACAAAGGTGCCGCAGGTGTTCATACCTTATAAGGAAGTCCTCGACGTGTACCGCGCCGGGCTCGACGTTCCCGACGACGTGACCCTGATGTGGTGCGACGACAACTACGGCTACATACGCCACTTCCCCACGCCTGACGAGCAGGCCCGCAGCGGCGGCAACGGCATCTACTACCACGTGTCGTACTGGGGCCGTCCGCACGACTATCTTTGGCTCGGTACCTTCAGCCCCTACCTGCTTTACCAGCAGATGAGCGAGGCCTACCGCCACGGCATACGCAAGATGTGGGTCCTCAACGTGGGCGACATAAAGCCTGCCGAATACCAGACCGAACTCTTCTTGGACATGGCCTGGGACATGGACGGCGTGTCGGAGCAAGGCCCTCGCGAACATCTGCATAAATTCCTCGTGCGCGAATTTGGTACCCGCGAGGCCGACAGGCTGCTCCCCGTCATGGACGAGCACTACCGCCTCGCCTTTATACGCAAGCCCGAATTTTTGGGCAACACGCGCACCGAGGAGCGCGACCGCCAGCGATGGAACACTGTCTCCGACCTGCCCTGGAGCGACGACTATGTTGCCGGCCGTCTTGCGGCCTATCGCGGCCTGTCGGACACCGTCGAGGTCGTGGGCAGGGAAATACCGGCCGGACGCCGCGACGAATATTTCCAGCTCGTCAAATATCCCGTACAGGCTGCCGCGCAGATGAACCGCAAGATGCTCACCGGCCAGCTCGCCCGTCATGGCAAGGCCGACTGGGCCGCGAGCCGTGTTGCCTACGACAGCATCGTCGCCCTCACCGAGACCTACAACAAGGGCATCGCAAACCATGGCAAGTGGCACGGTATGATGGATATGCGGCCGCGCAAGCTGCCTGTCTTTAACCCACTTGCTCCCGTGCCGCAGTGCGACGCGCCGTCCGTGGTCCTCACGCGGCAAATCGATGTGCGCACGCTTTTCGGCGACTCCCTTGTCGCCCACCCCGGTCTTGGCCGCGCGGGCTATTCAGTCGAAATACCCCGGGGCGCCGCCGCAACTTGCAGCCTCGGGCCGGCAGGGGCCGACTCGGTGACGGTCATATTGTCATTCCTCCCCAACCATCCTATTGTAGAGGGCGAGGGCCTCAAGGTGGCAGTGTCGCTCGATGGCTCGGCCCCCGTGGTCGCCGACTACTCTACGCAGGGCCGCAGCGAAGAATGGAAAGAAAACGTGCTCAACAACCGCGCCACGCGCCGCTTCACACTCCCATGCCCCCAGGGCCGCAAGCCCACGCTCACCATAACGGCACTAACCGACGGCATAATCCTCGACAGCATAGAGGTAGTCGAGTAACACCGCCCTTTTGAGGCATATACTCATAATAAAATTGAAGAACGGCTGCAATCTCTCAATCGAATCCACGATGAAAATGGTTTGTATGTCAGTTCTCTTAACAAGAAAAATTTGTTAAATTCACAAGGCGGAATATAATACACGCTTATTTACAGTTTGTTATAAACAACGTATTTAACAAGGATAACAAGAAAATGACTGAAAAAGAATTACAAACATATCTTCAAGAGCGTTTCCCCTGCGAAAACGAGGCTTGCGATTGGAAGGAAATGAAAAGTCTCAAAAACTGTTTTAATGGGAAAGAGGGCGACGATGTCATATCATATGTGGCAGCCATATCGAGTATGAATGGAGGTCATCTTGTTATTGGTGTAAAAGACCATAGTTTGGATATATGCGGTACTGACACATACAATTACGACCGTCAAGCTGCAACTGTGAGGTTGGTGAGAGAATGTCCCAATCTTCCTGCCGAAGGGCTTAAAATTGAGGAATTCATCACGTCTGATACAAATAAGAAGGTATGGATAATCAATATACCCAAACATATGCCACGTCTGCCAGTATATGCGCATAAGAAGCTATGGCAACGTATAGAGGATAGTCTTGTTGATATGACTTCATCACGGAAGGAAAAGATTCTTACCGAGCCTTTGGCTATAGATGACTGGTCTGCGCAGATAATCCCTGATGCAACCATAGACGACCTTGACCCCGGGGCAATCGCATTAGCACGTGAAAAGTATAAAGAACTTTACAATGGGGCCAGAGACGCCGAGATTGATGGCTGGACTGACGAAGTATTCCTCAACAAGGCGAAACTGACAATAAAATCCTTCATAACACGGACTACGATTATTTTGCTTGGAAAATCGGAAAGCGACCACTTCCTGAACCCTTCAATATGTAAAATCCGCTGGTTCTTGCGTGACGAGTCTGACAGCAACAAGGATTTCAGGGTTTTTACAATTCCCATGATTCTTGCTATTGAGGAAATTGGTTCATTAATCAGAAACACTACATATACATATACTATCTCGGGGTCTATGTTCCCGGAATCAATGTCACGTTATGATACCTTCACATTACGAGAGCCTCTGAATAACGCGATAGCGCATCAAGACTACTCAAAAGGATGCCATATAGATGTGGTGGAGTATGAGGATGAAAAGCTTTGTTTCAAAAATGCCGGTCAATTCATTCCAGAATCCGTTGAGGCAGTAGTCACAAATGACTTCCCAGAATCCCACTATAGGAACCCAGCTCTTGTGGAAGCTATGCGGAATGTAAAAATGGTTGAGACTGAAGGCGGTGGTATCAGAAAGTTATTTGTGCAACAACGCAAACGATTCTTCCCGATGCCTAACTATGATATACAGGATAGCCATGTGGTTTGTACGATTGAAGGTAGGGTGTTGGACGAGAATTTTGCCAATATACTTGTATCCAATACTTCGCTTTCGTTGGCAGATATAATGTTGCTTGATTCAGTGCAAAAGGGTAGATTGATTTCCCATGAAGCTGCTACATATCTCCGCAAGAAAGGATATATTGAAGGACGATACCCCAACATATATCTATCGCCGAAAGTCGTTGCGCCGACAAAGCATGTGGGACTAAAGGCGTCATATATTAAGAACCGAAGTTTTGATGACAGCTATTTTAGGAAGCTGATTTTGGACTATATCAAGGAGTATGGAAAAGCGGAGAGAAGGGATTTATTTATCCTTATAGGAAAGATGCTTCCGGAGTATATGAACGAGCGTCAGCGTTACGACAAGCTCACCAATCTCCTTTCATCTCTAAAACGCAGGAAGCTGCTGAAGTATGATGGTAAATTCTGGCTCCTTGTAAAATAGCATATATAACAAGAGAAATGACTTGGATTAACAAGAGGCCAACATCAGCACCCTAATTATCAGGACATTGCGCAACGGATGGATTAACAAGATAACAAGAGGTCAAGAGGCAATACAATAACTGGGCTAACCGTGTGTAAAATTTTTATCAATATAGTCGTGACTGCTCTATTCATCCTCCATGCAAAAAACAAAAATTGCGAAGAGATGAGCCTTGATATTTATTTGGCTGCTAATGTTTTTTTTCGTATCTTTGCGCGAATATTCGAGAAAAATACATATATAACAAGAATTTATGAATATCTTTAAGAAAACCATCACGCTGCCTGACGGCCGGGAAATTACCATCGAGACCGGCAAGCTGGCCAAGCAAGCGGATGGAGCGGTCGAAGTGCGCATGGGCAACACCATGCTCCTGGCCACGGTTGTCTCGGCCAAGGAAGCAGGAGAGGGTGTCGACTTTATGCCCTTGCAGGTTGAATACAAAGAAAAATTTTCGGCTGCCGGCCGTTTCCCCGGCGGTTTCCTCAAACGCGAAGGCCGCGCCAGCGACTACGAGGTGCTTACAGCCCGTCTCGTTGACCGCGTACTCCGTCCCCTCTTCCCTGACAATTACCACGCAGACACATTTGTCAACATCACCCTATACTCGGCCGACGGCGTAGACGCTCCCGACTGCCTTGCCGGCCTTGCCGCATCAGCAGCCCTGGCTGTGAGCGACATTCCCTTCAACGGCCCCATCGGCGAGGTGCGCGTAGCACGTGTCAATGGCAAATTCGTCATCGACCCCACCTACGAGCAGATGAAAGACGCCGACATGGAGCTGATGGTAGGTGCAACCTACGACAACATCATGATGGTCGAAGGCGAGATGGACGAGGCCAGCGAGGCCGACCTCCTCGAGGCCCTGCGCACCGCCCACGATGCCATCAAGGTGCTCTGCAAGGCCCAGATGGAGCTTGCCGAAGAAGCCGGCAAGACTGTAAAGCGCGACTACTGCCACGAAGTAAACGACGAAGACCTCCGTGCCGACGTCAAGGCCAAGTGCTATGACCGCGCATACGCCATTGCCAAGGCCGGCTGCGCCGACAAGCACTGGCGCCAGGACAGCTTCGACGCTATCTGCAACGACTATATCGAGTCGCTCCCCGAAGAAGAGCGCGAAGAAAAGGCTCCCCTGGTAAAACGCTACTACCACGACGTAGAGAAAGAGGCCATGCGCCGCTGCGTGCTCGACGAAGGCGTGCGTCTCGACGGCCGCAAGACCACCGAAATCCGCCCCATCTGGTGCGAGGTCGACTATCTGCCCGGCCCCCACGGTTCGGCAGTATTCACCCGTGGCGAGACCCAGGCCCTGGCTACCGCCACCCTCGGCACCAAGCTCGACGAGAAGATGGTCGACGAGGTTCTCAACCAGACCTCTGAGCGCTTCTTGCTCCACTACAACTTCCCTCCCTTCTCTACCGGCGAGGCCAAGGCGCAGCGCGGTGTAGGCCGCCGCGAAATCGGCCACGGCAACCTTGCCCACCGCGCCCTCAAGCGCATGTTCCCCGACGACTTCCCCTATGTATGCCGCATCGTCAGCGACATCCTCGAGTCGAACGGCTCGTCGTCGATGGCAACGGTATGTGCCGGCACGCTGGCACTCCTCGATGCCGGTGTGAAGATGAAGAAGCCCGTCAGCGGCGTTGCAATGGGCCTGATTAGCGACGGCACCAAATATGCCATCCTGAGCGATATCCTCGGCGATGAAGACCACCTTGGCGACATGGACTTCAAGGTGACAGGCACGCGCGATGGTATCACTGCCACACAGATGGATATCAAGTGCGACGGCCTGAGCTACGAAATCCTCGAACGTGCCCTCAACCAGGCTCGTGAAGGTCGTCTCCACATCCTCGACATCATCGAGCAGACCATACCCGCACCCCGCGAAGACTACAAGCCCCACGTGCCCCGCATCGTCACCATGCTCATTCCCAAGGAGCTTATCGGTGCTGTCATCGGCCCGGGCGGAAAAATCATTCAAGGCATCCAGGAAGAAAGCGGTGCCACCGTATCAATCGACGAAATCCCCGAAGGCGGATATATCGAGGTTGCTGCCAGCAACAAGACCGCGATTGACAAGGCCCTGGCTATGATTAACGCCATTGTCGAGCTGCCCGAGGAAGGCAAGGTCTACGAGGGCACTGTCCGCTCGATAATGGACTTCGGTGCATTTGTAGAGTTCATGCCTCACCGCGACGGCCTTCTTCACATCAGCGAAATCGCATGGTCGCGCCTCGAAGACATGGCTGCCAGCGGTCTCAAAGAAGGCGACAAGGTACAGGTAAAACTTATCGAAATCGACCCCAAGACCGGCAAGTACCGCCTGTCGATGCGTGCACTCCTTCCCAAGCCCGAAGGCTGGGTAGAGCCCGAGCGCAAACCGCGTGGCGAGCGTGGCCCCCGTCGCGAGGGTGACCGTCCGCGTCGCGAAGGCGACCGTGGCCCTCGTCGTGATGGTGACCGTCCCCGCCGTGAAGGCGACCGTGGTCCCCGCCGTCCCAAAGAAGACTAAACCTAAACCATAACCCCCAGCGCCCCGAGAGCCACCTCCCGGGGCGCTGATTTTATGCTGACCTGGTTATATAAGTACGCTTAAATAACAGCATTAGCCACCAAATACAAAGCAAAAAACGGGTAAAGCCGAAATGCCGGTGCATGTATAGTTGGGTAAAGTTGTGGCTAATGTAGGAGCATGGACCAGCCATTTTTCGAGGTGATGCTTTTCATTTATATGCAAGCAGGTAAATGTAATGGCTGACCTATGGCTT
>ERZ1503814.305-NODE-305-length-17859-cov-7.320490_pt1 | contig 17859 bp, 35 predicted proteins | sample MGYA00571768_ERZ1503814 | MGnify/ENA primary metagenome ERZ1503814 (study PRJEB39906, sample SAMEA3182075) | gut metagenome | biome: human; feature: gut; material: Stool; isolation source: human stools | place: Canada | collected 2012-03-14 ... | reverse complement strand
CATCATTGTTATCTAAATCATTATCGGGATCATCATCTGTATCATCTTCCTTCTTATCTTTCTTATCTTTCTTAGAAGATGTTTTTACAGTCGTGTTATCCTTAGGTTCTTCTTTAGGCTCTTCTTTATCAGGATTGTTATTCTTACGAATTTCTTCTAACTCTTCATCAGTTAACTCTTCACCAGCTCCATCAAAATCATCTTCGAGACTGGTATTAAATGTATTTTTATTTACTACACCACCTGGCATGAATTCTTCAAATACTTCAAAGCCGTTCAATGTGTTCTTATCCATAATTATATATAATTAGATTAATTGTTTTTCTTTCTTCCTTTGTGTTTCCAACGTCTAGCGTTCTAAGCAAATATTGCCCTCTTACGTGTTAAAGGATTCTTACTATGCGTAAGTTCTTCTGTAGTCTTGCCTGTTCTTTTCTTTAGAGCATTGAATTTGCCTCTATTCTTTTTCTTAATATGAATACCACCATACTTATATGAAGGTATAGGGTAAACCGGCATAATACCTGTATAGTCTATTAAATCATTCATTTAGATATTTATTAGGTCCTAAACTAGAACAATCAAATGGCTAACCTTCTACTAAACAATCTATTAAGTAGTTTATAATAAAGTTCTTTTCTTTATCTGTAAAATACTAATCATTACTAAATTTTTTTAATATTCTGTATTGTTTATCTGTTGGCCATTCCTATGTATCAGGATAGATGCTTCCGTATGATGTTTTACATGCTTTATAGAACTCTAATTCTTTATTAGAACTTTCTATTGAATTAATAAGATCCAAAATCTTATTTTTTATTCTTTCTGCAAATTTATTCTTTTTGTTTATTTTCATCTGCAAAATATTTATTTACTCCAATTGCTCCAACTCCAATTAACGGTATAGAATTAAACCATTTTGTAAAAGTTCTATTACTTTTAAACTACTGAGCTGCCCTTCTTAAACCTTTTGTTCCTTCTATGTTCTATAATTTCTTTAGAATTTTAGACATGTACTCTGTAGTAATCTTCTGATCTCTTTTATTAATATAACCATTCTTGAACATCCATTCTCTAAGTTGATTCATATGAGCTTTCTGTTCAGTAGGTAATAAGAAGTAATTATCACGACCATCTCCTACTCTCTTTGTCAAATCTTTTGACATTTGATAAAACATATTGTTACCAGCATGAGCATCTGTTCTCCCTGATTTCAATAAATCTGTAAAATGACTTAATTCATGTTCAGCAGTATTTGGTATATAATCATTATCAGGAGTTCTTCTGTAAATAAATTTCCCATCAGCAGTTCTCCCCATGGTTCCTGCTTTAGTTAAATCATCCATTAACTGAACATTAGGTAACAAACTTGGATCCATATTATACGCTATAAACATAAGCATAATTAGACTTAGCCTAATCTAGTTTTTCTAATTGAGAGAATTTAGCATCAAGTAATGACTAAGTATTCTTATTTACAGTAGGAATTTGCTTAATTACTTTCTTGGCTTTCTATAATCCACTAGGTATAATAGGAAGTATACCTAATGCAGCTAAACCAGCTCCAGTCCAATCTCTTTCTGTAACAGCATTATATACGTCTCTAGCAGATAATGCATCTCCTATAGGAGTTATGTTAGCAGCATCTTCTAAATCTATAACAGGTTTAAGTCCTTGTTCTTTAGGTCTACCATCTGAAGTTCTACCTAATTTGATATTAATAGCTTTAGTAAAGTCATCATTAGGATTACCTACTTCGCCTCCTTCAGCATAGTTGTATGCAAAAGTATTAGTAAGATCTGATATATCCTAAGTAGTAATATCTTTCCACTAATCAGGAATTACAGCTCCTTTGTCTATCATTTCCTATATATCATCAGAACTAAGCTATCTATTAGGATCAATATAGTAATTACCAGCATCATCCTTTAAAGTCTAATTCTTACCTCTAAAATCCCAAGTCTGTGCATGTTTTTCATTAGCTTGATTTATATAGTCTGAATATTGTGGATCATTACTAGGTATACTTATATTTGGAGTAGAATCTAAAATAGCTGGGTTATTGTCTCCTACCATATGACCTATACCTTCATGCCATGTGTTTCTAGGAGCTCCATAATATGAATACATACTTGGTACTGCAAATCCCTTAGTACCTTTAGCATTAATAGCTTGTAATTGTGCTTTAATGTTCTGTTCTGTTGGAGTATAACCTTGTGAAATTAGATTATCTTTCATAGCTTCTGTAGGATTCTTCCAAGTAGCTTTATCTATATCTGAAAGTATTTTATCTAACCTACCATCACCTAACTGAGATCTATACTTTGGATTTTTAGCTCTTTCTTTATACCAATTAGTAGCAAATTCTTTCTAATAAGTATTTTGATTCTATAACATCACGTTATAGTCTAGTTTGTCTCCTATAGTTGATTCTTTTCGTATATCTCTTAATGATTTACGAGTTACTTCTCCACCATCCTAAAACGCTTCTATCTTCCAATCCCAATAGCCTTTACCGGGATTATTCTCCCGGTAAGACTTTAGGTTTTGCATTCTCTATTTAAATGCTTGTTTATCCATTATTACTTATTATTTACCACCTTTACCTTTTTTACCACCGGATTTCTTTCCGCCTTTTCCACATGCCATAATTTATTCCTCCTTATTTTTTATTTTTATAACTGCCTATTTTTACATATTTAAACCATGAATAGTGCTTGCGCTCTTTACAATAGTTTAAGTTTTTATCATTATTGTGAGCTTCCTCTTCAAAGCTAACGTCATGATATTTATCGCTTTGTTTATTCCATTTACAGGACAACATTATACATAGGTATTCTATACCATACCATAGGTAAAAAGGAATCCAAAGCATTTCCTACATCTGTTTTAGATGTATCTTTTCATGGTTGTATTCATCCGCTGTTACAATAGCATCATTTCTCTGAAATATAATACCAAAGAAATTCATTAATTTATAACCTTTAAATGGTATAAATTTATTCTTAATTATCTTCATGATTATTTCTTACTTCTAGCTGCCTCAGCATTAGTTTTGTTCTTCAAAGCTGTTTTAGCTTTGAGTTGTTCTCTCTTGTAAGCTTCTTTATCTTTCTACTTCTGTAATTCCATTTCTTGCTTCATTTTCTGCTTTTCGAGCTCAATCTTCTTATTCTCAATTTCACGTTTCATTTCCATTTCACGTTTCTTATTATTGAACTCAAATTGTTTAGAAGCAATATCAGAATTTACCTTTTGTTGTTCAATGGCTTGTTTACCTATTTCTATAGGATCAGGTATTCCATTCATATCTTGATCCATATTCTCAGCACCTCTATAAGCATTTAATTGAGCAACAGTTATCTTAGTAGCATTATTAGAATCAATCTCATATTTCTTAAGATCCATTTCAGCTTCCTTAAGCATAAGCTCTTCTTCTTTAATTTCATTCTGAATTTGAGCCATTTGCTGTTCACGTTCTGCTTGAGCTTGTTCCATAGCTTGTTGCTGTTCCATTCTCTTTTGCTCTATTTCTTCTAATTTACTTCTAATCATAGTGACATTATCCATAGTAATAATCTCGGCTATATCAAGTAAACTAGCTCCATTTTGCATAGCAGGTTGCATTAAGTTCTTAAGAGCTTCTATTTGTTGTTGGTTCTTAGTAGTATCTTCTACAAATATATCCATGTCTTCATAGAAGAAATCATCCGATAAAGTTAAAAATGCTCTAGTAGCGTCATCTAATACATACTGTATACTGGTCTTATTGTCTTTCCAGGCATGTTTAGCTGTATCTAATAGCATAGTTAAACACTCTTTTTTTACCCGATTGTGAACCCAAAACCAAGGTTCAGTAATATGAGCTGACTATACTACAGATCTTTCTACATTACCTACCAATTCATTAGATGAAATAGAACCTTCTCTTTGTTTACTTACTCCAGATATTTCAGATAACATAGATTCTATCTTATCCATTAAATTAATATACTGGTCTATAGTATTAGCCATAGTAAGATCAAGGGCCGATATCTAATTAAACTAACTAGGTTTACCTCCTTCTCTACCAGGAATATCCCAACCTTCCTCATAAGGATTTACAAAGTTAACTCCAAGAGCTGATAAATAATGCATCCACTTAGCTACATCTATATTCATAGACTTAGGTATCTAAGTAATATCCATAGTAACTACTTTACCTTTATCTCTAGCCATAGCTAACTCAAGACGATACCATAGTACTATATACATATATTGTAGTGGCTTCATCATACTAACAAGACTGCGTGGTCTACTGTTAGTATTATTGTATATTACTCCAGTATAAGGTAATCTTTGAGCGTTAGGATTATCCGCAGATATGTGCTGATACTCAACAGGTTGTATACCAACATATAAGTCTTGTCCTATTCTATATCCTTCCCATACTTCTATAATCCATTTCCATTCAACATCAAGTTCATTACCTGTTTCTTTGTAGGTTTCATCTACTTGATATTCTTCTGGCATACCTGTTTCAGGATTGATTATATTAACAAAACCTATCTTCTTTAAAGACTTCCAACAACAATGCCATACATGTATATTATCGGCTTCTTCAAAAGGATTAGAGCTGAACCCATTTATACTGTGGGTTTTAATATGAGGATAGTCTAAAGATGTTTTTCTTACTTCTGGAGTTACACCACCCTTAGAACGATCGTCCATCATATCTAGTAGCTCATTTAATTGCTTTTCAGACATTTTATCATACAATCTGTCATATACTTCAGTAAGAGACATAATCATCTCATAACAGCACCATTGGGCTTCATGTATAAATTCTAAGTCAGAAGTATCCGAATCGTAATCAAAGTATATTGGATTGATGCGTTGCAAACAGGGTTCTCCATTTACTATACCTACATAGTATATTTCTTCTCCTCCTATTAGTGCATCTTTCCATCCTTTAAAGAATTCATGAGTAATATTTAACTTATTCTTTAAATAATTAAGGCTGTGATATGCAGTTATTTCAGCAATATCTTTATAGTCTTTACTGAGATACTTCTGTATCTATTCTGGAGTCATTATTTCTCCAGACTGTAATGCTTCTTGATATCTAGCTTGTTCTTCAGAGCCTAGTTTACTCATGATTGTTGCTTGAATATAGTCAATAATCATTTGTTTAGCTTTGTCCTATATTTCACTAGTAGCTATATCACTAGTATGCACTACTCTAAAGTTAAATGGTCTTTTAGTTTCTTCTCCTAAAAGTAAATCAATCTTTGGCTTTATTATATTATAGTCTTGAGCCATAGCTGGAAATCCATCCTATTGTTTGAATGGATTAGTAACATACTTAAGATCTTTTTCACTATATATACTATTATATAGATCATAGTAAGTCTACATTTCCTCTTTACGGCTTCTATTGTTACCATCTCTAGAACTACCTTGACTATGACCAGCTATATAATCTACACATGCTTCTTTCCAGTCTTGAGTCTTTTTAGACATAGGTAGTCTCTATAAGGGAAATTGATTAATATTTCTCATAATTAAAACATATATGCTTCTATATTATCAGCCATTTCGTCGTCACGAAACCACTGTTGAGTGAATATAGGGCCATCAAATAATACCCTATTTCTATTCTCTTTTTTTACTTCTTTTACTTTAACATTATATAGTTGTTCTCTATATACCATTACTTGTAATAACGCCATTTCACGGTCAGTATTAACATTATCGTTTGCACTTATTAGCTCTTCTAATAGCGGTTCTGACATTATCTTGTAAACATTCTTCACGCCATCTGCTCCACTGTCGTTTAGCCAATCCTTAATTAAACCTTGTCCCCATTGTTTAATTTGTTTATTCATATGGCAACCTTTCTTCCTATTTACCTTAGAATTACTTACGACTTGATCTAATATATCTGGCTAATCCGCTAACAGGTAGTCGCAATGCTTATTAGCAAAGTACACGTAAATACCTTTGTTCTAGTTTTCAAACATTAGTCTAGCATTGTAGTAAATAAGCAATTTACGAACATTTTCATAGAACTCTTCTGCTGATTTAGGTCTACCAGTATACTCTGCTACAATCATATCTGAATACGCCTCTATATTTTGTACTCTTTTGTATATAAAACAAGAACCTAATGAAGTAGTACTAGACTCGTCAAAATCATAAGGGTCGCAACCCCCCAGGTATAAACCAGTACTAGCTTCTTTATTAGGATGTTCCCATATCACTATAGAACCAGTTGGGTCATCTCCTTGTTTTAAAGGGTAATGAGTTATATCTCCAGTTTTCTTTATTACCCACTTCATTGTGCCATCTGGTTGCTGTATCAAATCTCCAATTTGCTTGTGATTTTGCAATTTTCTATTAGTTCTAAGTAAGGATAATTGCTCTTGAAGTTCTTTCTTGGGATAGATATTACCATTAAACTCAAGCATGGCTTCTGCTGGGGTAATAGGTCTTTCTGCAACATACCTATCAATAGCAGCATTATTAGTAGCGTTTTCTATTACTTTTTGTCTCTCAGCTAATATATATTTTATGGCAGGTTTATATAACGTATTTCCATCATCATCCATGTAAAGACGATTTCCATGTTCATCGCGTATATCCATATTAGTGTACTGAGGAACAAAAAACCCACATTTAGTACTAGTTGCAGCTTCATCCCAAATATTATCAAATTCTAAACAATTATAACCTTTGGGATTATAAAACATGTCTTTTAGTGTAGCAAATTTTGAATCTTCATCTCCGCCTGTACCCCAGATTATCATTGGGGCAAAAGCTACACCGTCTACTTCTACAGAAGGTCTCGCAATTTGCCAAGCAGCAGCTAACTCACTCATAGAGTTATGAGTAACTGTAAAATCACCAAGTACAAATAGATTATCTTTATCAACAGTAAACCCATAATAATTATCTACTCCGTAATAATCTATTTTAAATCTTGTTGATAACGGATCTAACTAATCCCTATGATAGTTTTTTACCTTCTTGCGCTCTATTTTGGTAGGTATATCCTAATGATTATTTAATAATATAAGCCTATACTCTATATTACCACCTTTTATAATTTTACCACGTAGAGTGTGATCCTTTATTTTCTTAGTAGTTACAGTACATTTAATTCCTAGACTACGAGCGATATACTGTGCAGCATAAATAATGTGCTTTCTTTCAGAACTTTGAGATAAGCACAAATACTATTTATCAGACTGATACCATCCATCTGTATCTATCAATCCGGCTAACAGTTTTAATCTATTTTCTCTACTGTCGAATATGTAGTCATCAGGGATATGCTTATTGTTTAATACTTTTAGATTCCGAAGCTCGTTTAATAGCCAGTTTGCTTTACCAGGCTTACCAGAGCTAAGATGCACTAGGTAGCAGTTCTCTGTAGTATTTACTTTACGTAATCTGGCAAATAGCCCATGAGTGATAGCGTATGTCTATAAGTACTCTATTACTTCTATATCGTTACTAGCTATCGAAGATTCACTTGAAGTACCGTCTCCTAACCATAACCCTAGTAAATAGGGATCTATCACATGTTCTTTTTCTTCCCAAGAAAACTAGGTCTTAATCAAAGAATAATGCGCTTTTAGATATGGTTTATTCTATAGCATCTCATAGTACTGGTCTGCTCTCATAGTGAACGGCTAATATATGTTATTATACCATTGCCTATGCATACCATAAATTAAATGTTTACTGTTTACTATCTATTTATCCCCATTTACAGGAGTAATCTCATACATGTGATCTCTTCCTGTGTGTAGCTACAGAACTTTACGAGGTGTTCCATCAGGCCCCATCAATAATTCACCTAGTTTAACGTCTTCAACATTTTTAGTACTACCATCATACATCATTACTTTAGTACCAGCAATGTGGCAACCCCCTTCTTCAAACATGATAAGATTAGCTCTTTTACCACGAATAGAACTAGGATTATCTTTCAGAGTAACGCCAGTAATTTCTGATTTATAACCCATTTCTATTTGATTTCCATACTCATCTTTAATATAGAAACCGGCTCTTTTACGCATCTAAGTATTAACAGATCTCTTCTTACCCCATGCGGTATTCTTATCTATAAAGTCCATATAGTCCCATGCTTTAGTAAGAATACCATCTTCCGTTAAATACTACTTGTTGGCTGCATATACAAACGTCTTACTATTTGGAATAAGATAATAATTACGGCACGCCATAGAACCTCCCTTAAAACTATATCCACGGCGTCTAGATTTTAATACACAGAGATGTTTACCCTATTCTTCAGCCTCTTGTACTGCACTAAAATAATAATAATCATAGTCCCAAAAGTCAGGGAAATTTACTTCGTTTATTCGCTTATTATAGGTAGTTCCATCTGCTCTAGTAAACGTTTTGTTTGTTATTCTCTGTATAGGACAATAGTTTAAATAAAAATAGTTATATCCACTGATAAAGTCTCCATCATCAGCAGTATAACCATTAATACACCTATCTCTTTCTTCATCCCAGAATTTATAAAATTCTGTAGTTCCTTCTGGATACGTACAGTATTGTCCTGTCTTTATAAACTATAAAGCAGGGCCTCTAAATTTATTGGATGACTTAATCTTCTTATTGAAGTCTACCATTCTTGTTCTTACTATTTGATGAGATTATTTAAAGCTTCTTTTATAGTTTTCCTGTTTTGTTTCTCTAATTCTCCCAACGCCATATTCCACATTTCCAGATTAATTGAATACTCATCAAGTTCGTCCTGCATAAAAAAAGTTACATTCTTACCTCTAAGTTTATCCATATTAGTACGCTTTATATTTAAAAGGGGCGCGTTTCACAACGAACCCCCTTCTTCATTTAAAAAACATGTTTAACATATGTTGCGGACCCACGACTCGAACGGGAACTTATGATTATGAGTCATACGAGATGCCTTTTCTCCAATCCGCAGTACACAGGCTTATACGTGACACCTGTCTAACACGCTGGCTTACGATCCAGTCCTTCATTAGCTGTATTTACTATTGATCAGATAGTAAGTGACTTAGGAAGTTACGTTGCTCCTCAAAAGCTTCAATATTTTAAGTAGTTTACCAGTACGGATCGCACTTCTGCGCCCAAATCCTTTAGTATTTAATGTGCAGTTTGAATATACTACATTACAGTTTTTCCGATAAACTACTTATATTATTGGTCGGCGCGGTAGGAGTCAAACCCACCCGGTCGGCTTCAGAGGCCACACTGTTTTAGAGACAGTCCATGCAATCGTACATCACGCGCCGTGCACGTAGATATATTTTAATTGCCTCTACGTATGGCAAATGTATTTAGAACCAACTAAATAGTCTTTTATACCAAGGTTTCTTAGCTACTACTTTACATAATACAGTATCTACTTCTTTAATCTGTTCCCAGAAATCTACTGCGTCTTTAGTAAGATCAAGAGTAATAATCAATTTTGTTCTCATAATTTATTCAATTTACTGTTAAAACGTATTGTTTAATTTAGGTTATAAATTAATGTATTATCTTACCAACTCATAAGGATTAACCTTAGCATCACCTTTAACTTTACCCATAGCTACTTCTTCAGACTTAACCATGTTCTCTAAAGTATCAATACTTTTAAGTACATTGCCTACTGATGTCATACCAGCCAATAAGTCTTTAATTTTCTTTTCATCTAAAGTATCGTCAAGAGATTCCTTATAATACTTACTAATACTGTCTAGCTTAAGTCTCATATTATCAAGCATCTCCAACGTACGAGTATAGCAGAACGCCTTATAGTCGTTCTCACAGCTAGTTTCTTCAGCAGTAAGTTGGTAGTTTTCATCACCAAATATTTCCTTTTTCAATTTGGATTCCCTAGTATCAGCTTCCATACTTTGAACATAAGGGCTATTCCATTTATTCATAAGTACAATATAACTGATTACTTTTGTAGCATGTTCTTTATCTGGCTTATCAGTATCCCATACTCTTTTAAAGCATGGAATACCTAAAGCATCTGGATGTATAATAATCTTGCCACCCTGAATATCAAACAGTCTCATTATCTATTAATTTAGTTTTAAGATGTTTAATAAAACAGTCTATTTCATTGCACATTACAGATAGTTTCTGTATAAACTCAGTCACACTATCATCACTTGACTTATGAAGTCGTACTTTTCCGTGGCAATCTGCTATTTCTATAAATGAATCTCTATCCAATCCTTCTGCAAATTCAGTTTCACCATCAAAACATACTATACTACCAGTTGAACGTGAATCTTCAGGGTTAAGCCAAGTGCGATGGTTATAGAACGTTTTACTCATTATCTATCTGTTTTATTTCCTCAAACCATCTTTGAATATCATCCTTAGCAACTGCATCACTTACTACAATAATCTTAGTTCTAGTATTCTTACCATAGTAAACTACGACTAATACTAGATCACCTTCGTAGTAGTCTACTACTTCAGTACTAGTAATAGCTTGACCAGGTGCAGTAGCAAAGTAAGCGGCTCTAGTTTCTATACCGCTAGGTACTTCTCCTAAGGAGTTTGTGTCAGTATTATATAACTGACACTCTCCGTATTTATCTATTAATAATTTATCCATATTTTAGTAATTATTCGAGCATTCACAAACTGGTTCACAACTATCACATATTTTTCCCCACTATTTCTGTTTCTCTCTTTTTCAAGAAACTCCTTCTTACGTTCGTAATAATTGCTCAAATCATTATTATTAATAATAATGATTTCTCCTTTTCCTCCGCCTCCAATACGATACATGAGTAAAACAACAGCACCTTTTTTTACTTCATATTCCTCACCTTCTCTTACAATAATGCCGTCTTCTTCAATAAACCACATACGATCTATATCATAGCTATGATCTATATGATCTACGTCTAATTTATCAGTATCTAGTTTTACTAGAGCATTTCTTTTAGAAATAATATATTTATTCATAATGTCTAATTTTTAATCAATTCTATAACCTAAATAATATTCTTTACTCAGTCTATATAATATACTTTCAGCCAACTACTTTGGTATATTAGGATTTACATAATCAGGATTAGTCTTGTACTTTTGTAGTATCTTCTGAAACTACGCTATCTCCTTTTCCAGACTCTGAGTTGTTATATTGCTGCGTATATTTTTCATATAATTTATCACATAAGTAGTCTATCTGGTCTGCTCTATCAAGTGTAGTTCCTTTGTTAGTATTATCTATAATCATATCTGTTACTGCATCTAACATATCTCCACTAAACTGATCATACATAAGTTCTCCAGATAGTATCAATTCTTCTACTTTATTAAATAGCTTCTTCATTTTCTTTGGTAATATAGAACTGTCAGTATTACTTTTTTCTATATTCCACATTGCTATACTTTCTTCCTTTGTCATTGTTTATTAAATTTAATTACGCTGCTACTAATGCAACTTGCTGCCCAGCCAAGTAAATAAGCATAGCACTCATTTCTACTGAAAACATCTGCTGATAACCCAAGGCTATCGAATATATAATCTGTAACATGTGTTGCTTCATGTGGTATAGTATTTGATAATTCTTTATCATCTAACCCAAGTATAACTACTAATACACCAGCTTTTCCAGTATTTTTATGTATTACAGGTATTGTTACAGCATTGATAGTACCAGATTCATATTCTTCTATTAAGTTACTATAAGTAGTAGGGTTTTCTTTATTGAAATCAGTTATATCACAGAATATAAATATGTCATCTAGATCTTCAATATTATCGGTAACCCAAAGTAATCTAGGATAAATTACAGGATCATATTTATTAATCTTTCTTTTCATACTGTTTCTTTAACTTAATTTTACCTAAATATGTGAATCTGATAGCTTTGTCTTCCATATTTGTTATAGCTTCATTAGCAAATCTAAATGGACTGTTACATATAACTTCTATAACATGATAAGGCAAATTATACTTATTACTTAACTTAGTATATATACTTGGTTGATTTTTCATTGAGCTTTACTCTTTTATAGTATTTACATTCATTGAGAGTAATAGGTCCACTGATAGTGTTTGGTCTAATTATATTGATTACATCTGCTATATCTAACCAACTCTTAGAGTAATGTAAATCATTAGCTATGACAGTTAGTTTATTAGCTTCTAATTTACTATATTTACGTATAGGCTCATATATAGCTGTATCATTGTCAAAGTTTCCATTAATACTTAGTAACTCCGTCTTTTGAGTAATAAGAGTAAACCTATTATATGGCAAACACTTGTTCCATAAACTACACCAAGCTTTCTTAAGAAAATTATAATCTTTCCAAACTATAATAGATCCGGGCTCAAGCATTGTTGATTGTATTTTCATCTTTATTCAATCTTAAAATTATAGTTATCTGTACTCTATCACCGATTACTTCTGGTATTAAAGCCTTATTGACTACTACTTCATCTTCAATTTTACCTTTCACAAGTATACCAGAATTTTTAAATTTAGTAATGTATCTACTCAAGTTATCTGGAGTAATACCTAATGTCTTTCTAATATACTTTCTATTTTCAGTACTAATTACATTCTTACTGATATTAGGGAGCTTCGGAGTATTTATATCTATTTGTATAAATGTAGATAATAATTCTAACTCCCTATCAGTAAGCTTAAGTATACCATTAAGGCTTCTTAGAAATTCATTGTATAAATCGGTTTTAGAGACTCCCTTAACCAATTTATTCATTTTCTAATCTAGCTTTAACGTTATCTGCAAATTTAATCAAATTATAAAGTACTGTATCAGCTTCTACCTTAACACAAGGTTGCATTTCTCCTTTTTCAAACTTATCTTGTGTATCCTTAAGATTCTGTTTGTACTCTTCAATCTTATCATTTAAGAAGTTAATAGTTTCTTCGATTTCTTTAGAAGAAGATACCTTGACCATAATTTCTTTTTCAACTAATTCGTCTGCTGTTACAGGATCTAACATAGCCGATCTGAACTTATTACCACTTATAATATCAAGAGTATACGCATCAAGTTCTTCATCGTATGTAAGAATATCACCTTTCTTAAAGAATCCGTCTTCTTTTACTACTTTTAAATTTTTCATCTTTCTAACTTTTTACAGGCCCACAATACAAATACACCTATTAATATTGCTAATAACCATTGTTTTTCTTCCATATCACTAAAACGGTTATGTTAAAAAATTGTTAATACTTTTTAACATTTGTTAACATTTAAAGTACGTATAAAGAAAAACCCCAGCCAAAGCCGGGGTTTATCCAGAATATTTATAATAAAAATGTCATGTATGTATAAATATTGATTATTTACAAATCGCTATCACGTCATAGGTTTTGACTAATTGACTATTCTTGAACAAATCGAAGTCTTTAGCAAATTTCTTATTATATACTACTTTATCTCCGATAGTCAACTCTTCCTCTTTGTATGAGGAAGGTAAAGCTAAAACAATACCAGTAGCCCATTCAGATTCTACTTCCTTTGTTTCTGTCTTTGTTTCGTACTTGTTATATCCTTCTTCATCCTTCTCTCCTGTAGGAATTTGCTCTGTAATTTCCTTAGTAACCATAATAGGATCTAAAGGCTTCACCAATGCATCCTTTAAGAAGGTATAATTAAGTTTCTCTAAAACTGATTCTAATACTTTATCTTCGTTCATATTCTTTAACTTAGTTTAATACTATAACGTAAAGTATAGTAATAGGTTCTTATTTTATTGCTTTATTTTAAGTATATTACCGCCATTAGAAGTACAGTAAGTAACTGCTTTAACTGGGCAAGTTAATTGACTTTGAAAGTAGCAACCATCACATTTACCTCCTTTGGATGGTTCTACTATAAACTGTTTACCATTTATATCTATAGGCAGTTTATTCTTTATTATTCTTGCCAATTCTGGATCATTTATTGTCATTTACTTTTCCCTTTCCATGCTTATCTAAGTAAAGCATAGCTATTGCATTCCAAGCTACAGCAGCCAAATGATTTACTTTAGTTTCTTCATCAATCTTATTTCCCTTCTCATACTCAAGTAAGTGTCTTAACATAGCCGCTTTATAACGCTGATAACCATTTTCTAAGCCCTGCCAGTTGTTATCACCATACTTAATAGAACCAGCTGTATAAAGCTTTACTATGTCTTCAATTTCTTCTAATGGTAGTAAATCCCATCTTAACTTACCATCTTGAAAATCATTTTTCTTTCCTTCTTTCATAGTATTTAAAATGATTTAGTTCTGTACTTCTATTTATGTGTTCTAATGTGTATTTATTTATTTTATTCAGCATATAACCTGTTACTAAAGCAAATTCATTCTTACCTAAGAATATAGGATATAAGCCTTCTTCTTGGTATGTCATAATATTACTTTCTTTAGTATATAACCTTGAGTACAGTAACCAGTAATTCTAGAAGGACAGCTTCTATCATATAGACTACAACCTTCACACGTACCTTTATGCAATTCAGGTACTAATTGATAAGGTTTATTACCGTGATATATTATCTTTCCAGAGTAGGCTTTATCAACTTTAGTTTCTTTATTCATATGTATTATCTTAAGTAAAGTAGTATAATTAGTTATCTAAAGTAAGAGTAGTTATGTATGGCTTACTTATGATATAGAACTTATTAGTCTGTATTAGTAGCTTAACCCCCTCTTACTCCCCTATAAACGTCTAATATGCTATTTATGTTACCTTTTATTTAACATTTATTAACATTATTTATGATTATTTAACGCTATTATGTTAATTATTTTTAACATTTGTTAACAAATCCTTTAGCTCATTAGCTAGCTTCTGTGCATCAGGATGAGCTGCACCACTACATCTGAGTTTAAAGAATCCTTCCCAATCGCTTTCAAAGCCTGTCATTACCAGTTCTGTTTTAATTGCATTAGGGAGTACTTGTCTTGCTTGTTGTGGTTTCCAACCTTTTTCTATTAGTTTAAAATAACAAGATTCAGCTTTTTTTAAAGAACTTTCAAACACGTCTCCATCAAAATAACCAGCATCTTTATAACTTATATTTTTGAAATAACTCCAAGATGGTTTAATAAAAGTAAGCTCATTACCAAATTTATCCTTACTATAGTTACAATAACGGGTACTCTCTTGAGCAAAACTGAATACACGGTGGCGTACAAATTCATGTGATACACCGCGATCGCATATGAACTTAGCTGTGATACGTTTTTCGTGATACTCTGTAGGTTCGCATTGATATTCTAGGTCATCTATCCGATTGTTTTCTACTAATACTCTTAAATTAGTAGTTACATATAGTACTTTATAATTAGCAGAATACGGAGAATCGGACTCTAACTGAGTGTAGACTTTAGAATACTTTCGATTAGCACAGTCTCTCCAATATAACATAGCTGGCGGAATATTACCGTTAACCGTCTCACGTATTTTTAGATAAATAGTACCATGCTCCAACATGGCCCCGTGACCAAGCTTAATCATACGATCTACAAACTCTTTAGCACTGTCTTCTGTTATCTTATCCTCTGACTTATAACAAGTTCTTCCTGCTAACTCTATTATCTTATAAGGATCTTTTTCCTCAATTATCTGTACACTAGATTCTATTAGTTTCATATTTATTTGGTTTTATATATAAAACGTAATTATTAAGAATATTTACATAAATTTAACATATTTTATAAAAAATTTTTAGAAATAAAAATTGATAATAAAGACGCGTGTGTGGACTACCCACAAACAAATCCCCCACCGCTGTTAGAAATCGGGAAGTCCCCGGTAGGGTTTGATGAGTTTACTTATGAAAATGCAACAGAAAGCAAATCAGCTACTACTGCCAATCATTGCATTATTAACTAAATCTTACTTATTATGTCTGATTGTTTATTTACTCCATCTGATACAGATGAAGACTATGCTGATGCATGGTTCAATTGGGATTAATATAAGGGCTGTAATAGCCCTTATTTGCTTTGATTATCAACTTAAAACTTTATAAATATGCTTAACAAAATCAAATTGTATATTGGCTATTGGCTTATTATGTTGTCTTTCTATCCTTATAGGAAGGTATTTGCACACGATTGGATTACTCTTAAAGAGTCATTCAAAGTAATCTCACATCCTGATGATTATGACAGTGAGACTGTTACAGAAAGCTATACAGTGTTTGCACACACTAATGTGGAATTACGTAGGAAAGTAGAACTATTTAAACGCTACGGATTGTGAATGCATGCAACTACATAGTACACAGTACTCAGTATTAACACAAAGGCTGCGCACAGGAAGCAAATCAGGCACAGCTGCCAGCCATTGGGGGAAGCGAGAAGGAATTCATAGTGTTTGCCATTGTTTGAGTGATGATATATCACTCACCCACATTCTTCCACTTCTCCCATTTTCAATGTATTACCTCATCAAGTAATATATAGCTATAATTTACAAATCACCAAAAACCTAAGCACTGTACAGGTTAAGTGCATCATGTCATGGCACGTTATAAATTAATCGAACCGTTAATCAAAACAGTTGAACAAGGTAAGCAGAATGCAGGCACTAAGTATTTAGTAGCTAAACTTCAAAATACCTTGTGTCCATGGGAAGACATGCAAACATTTACTTGTTTCATTCAACCCATTGTGAATATACTTACTCCATTGTTATCAATTCAACATGGAGGAACAGCACAAGCAGACCAACCAATTCCTGAAGAATTACAGTATGTAACAGGATGTTGGATTGACTGGTGTCCACCACAGAAGTTCTATAAACAACATCTGTCAGACCATCCAGCTCAACCTGCAACAGCAAACCGACCAGCGAGAGAAGCAATCAAAGCTGGTTCGCTCGTAACGAAAGGTGGAAAACCTATTCTTTACACTACACTACGAATATTCTGTCAATATTATATTGACGAATTCGGAGAAAAACAATGGATACGTGGAGGTTCTCCTGAAGAAGTAGGACAAAGAGCATTCGGTGCTTATTGTGTACCAGCTGAAGAAGATAAAGCTCCTCAGTTTGTACCAACTACTCCAGCTCCTGAAATAATTGGAGGTCAAGTAGTACAACCAGCTCCAGCTCCTACAGCTCAAGGTCAACAACCAACCTTCACGCAAGCTCCTCAAGGAGGACAACCATTAACTTATTAACCCGTATCACGCATTATACAAGTATCTGCTGACAGACCGGAGAAATAATAGTCTGTTACTTTAAAAAACTCAATAACTTCCCAAGACATTGAGAGCACCAGTTTCTTATAATAGTATAGTTGGCAGACGTAAGGGCGTACTCAGCTGCCGTGTGAAGCAGTGAATTCTGTGGACTGATAGAGAACGTGTAACATTCAGGCTATGCGTTGCGCAGTTATAAGTTTTAGGTGTAAAATGCAATTTAATCATTAACTAAATAAAATAATCATATGGATAGAAACAGCTTACTTCAATCTACATTTGAAATAGTAACATGGCCAGAAATACAAGACTATATGACTATAGATAATTTCAGAGAAAATGCAATACTAATAAACGAAGAACCATTTGTTGATATAGTAGGTAGTTCTGCATACTTTGTTAATACAGAGTGGAAAAGAAAAGCAGATTTAGAGATTGCATACAATAATGGCTATTCTGATGCAGAATATAAAATATGATGTTATAGATAGAGATACAGGATTAGGCTCGTAATAGTAACAGATATATTGTAATTAAAGCATAAGTATATTTCCGCAAAGTAATTATTCTATGAAATGCAAATTATCTTCATATGTTGTGAAACATAGCTTAACCACGTTAAAGTATAATAATATAAGTTAGGTATGCCCTTATAAAGACTTAG
>ERZ1503814.257-NODE-257-length-20767-cov-5.918791_pt1 | contig 20767 bp, 19 predicted proteins | sample MGYA00571768_ERZ1503814 | MGnify/ENA primary metagenome ERZ1503814 (study PRJEB39906, sample SAMEA3182075) | gut metagenome | biome: human; feature: gut; material: Stool; isolation source: human stools | place: Canada | collected 2012-03-14 ... | reverse complement strand
CCCTGATTTCTCAGGGGTTTCGGGTGAGTGTATCTATTTTGGTCACTCTTGATGGTTGCGGGAGGAGGACTTGAACCTCCGACCTCCGGGTTATGAGCCCGACGAGCTACCAGCTGCTCTATCCCGCGATATGGAATTGTGGAAATACTGGTGCCGGTGACCGGACTCGAACCGGTACAGTATCGCTACCGGGGGATTTTAAGTCCCCTGTGTCTACCTATTCCACCACACCGGCGGATATCGGCAACGATTAATATACCATATTTCGGTCACCGTGTCAACACCTGAAACGAAAAAATATAGCGAATGTTCCGCCGAACGACGGCGAGAGGAGAAGTTTCGATGGACAAGCCCCGGTGCGTTTGCTATACTGAGAGCAGAATTTCCGCTCTTGCCGGCTTGTTCCGGCGAGGGGAGAGGAGCCGAGACTATGCCGCACATCATCGAAGTGACCGACCTGGCCGCGCCGGAGCTGGACGTCTACGCCCGCCTGACCGAGGCGCAGCTGCGAAACCGTCTGGAGCCGGACAAGGGCGTTTTCATCGCCGAGAGTCCCAAGGTCATCGCCACCGCGCTCGACGCGGGCTATGAGCCGCTCTCGCTTTTGATGGAGCGGCGGCACATCGAGGGCGACGCGCAGCCCATCCTTGCGCGCTGCGGAGAGATCCCGGTCTACACCGCCGAACGCGAAACGCTCGCACGGCTGACGGGCTTTGAACTCACGCGCGGGGTGCTGTGCGCCATGCGCCGGCCAAGGCTCCCGAGCGTGGAGGAGGTCTGCGCGAGGGCGCGGCGCGTGGCGGTGCTCGAGGGGATCGTGGACCACACGAACGTGGGCGCGATCTTCCGCTCGGCGGCGGCGCTCGGCATCGACGCAGTGCTGGTGACGCCGACCTGCTGCGACCCCTTTTACCGCCGCGCGGTGCGCGTGAGCATGGGCACGGTCTTTCAGGTGCCGTGGGCGCGCATCGGCGAGGATGCCGCCGACTGGCCGCAAAAGGGCGTTGAGCGTCTGCACGCGCTCGGCTTCCGGACCGCAGCGATGGCGCTGACGGACGACTCCGTAAGCATTGACGACGCGCGGCTCGCTGCCGAGCCGCGGCTGGCGATCGTGCTCGGCACGGAGGGCGACGGCCTTTCGCCGCGCACCATTGCCGCGTGCGACTACACGGTGAAGATCCCCATGGCGCACGGCGTGGATTCGCTCAACGTGGCGGCGGCGAGCGCCGTGGCGTTCTGGCAGCTTCGGACAAAATGAGGACCGAATACCAAAGCCTATAAGAAAACGCTCCGACCGAAAATCGGTCGGAGCGTTTTTATCGGCGGAAGCAGTGCGCAGAGCCTTACGCTCAGGCGGCCTTCCTGCTCTGCACGGAGCGGATGACCAGCAGCGTGCCGATGACCATGACCACGCCGATGGCGAGGCTGATGACCACGTTGCGGATGAACGCTGCGAGGATGTAGTTCACAAAGCAGATGGCAGCCACGGTGACGGCGTAGGGGATCTGCGTGGAGACATGCTCGATGTGGTTGCAGTTCGCGCCCGCGGATGCCATGATGGTGGTGTCGGAGATGGGGGAGCAGTGGTCGCCGCAGACCGCGCCGGCGAGGCAGGCGGAAATGCCCATGATCTGCAGGTCGGGAGCCGCGTTGAAGATAGGAAGCACGATGGGGATGAGGATGCCGAAGGTGCCCCAGCTCGTGCCGGTGGCGAAGGCCAGCAGGCAGGCGACCACGAAGATGATAGCGGGCAGCAGCATGAAGAGACCTTCGGACGCCTGCTTCATCAGACCCTCCACATAATCGGCGGCGCCGAGGAGACCCGTCATGCTCTTGAGGGAGACGGCGAAGGTGAGGATCAGAATGGCGGGGACCATGGCGTTGAAGCCCTTGGTCATGCAGCCCATGGCGCCCTTGAAGGTGATGACACGGCGCGCGCAGAGGTAGATGATGGACAGGACCAGCGCGATCAACGCGCCCCAAGGCAGACCCACAAAGGCATCGGTATCACCGAAGGCTGCGATGAAGTCGCCCGCGTTGGTCTCAGGATCCCAGAAGCCGCCGACGTAGATGAGGCCGATGACGCAGAAGATGATGAGCAGGAAGATGGGAATGAGCATATCCCACATATTCGCGCGGGAGGAGCCCTCCTCGTGCTCGTCGCTCAGCGCGCCGAGGTCGCCGGTCTGGGCAGCCTTGAGCTCTGCCGCGGCCATGGGACCGTAGTCCACACCGAGAACGACCATGGTGATGACGAACACGATGGTGAGCAGAGAGTAGAAGTTATAGGGAATGGCCTCAATGAAAAGCTGGATGCCGGACACACCGGTGTCGAGCTTCGCGGCGACGCCGGAGACGGCGGCCGCCCACGAGGAGATCGGCGCGATCATGCAGATCGGCGCGGCGGTGGCGTCAATGAGGTAGGCGAGCTTCACGCGGGAGATCTTCTGGCTGTCGGTCACGGGGGTCATGACGGAGCCGACGGTGAGGCAGTTGAAGTAGTCGTCAATGAAGATCAGCACACCGAGGGCGAAGGTGGCGAGCAGCGCGCCGGCCTTGGAGTGAATGTGGCTCGCGGCCCAGCGGCCGAACGCGGCGGAGCCGCCGGTGGCGTTGACGAGCGCGACCATCACGCCGAGGATCACGAGGAAGAGGAAGATGCCGGCGTTGTCGGCGATGGCGGCGGTCAGGCCGTCGTTGATGATGGTGTCGAGCGCGCCGATGGGGCTGAAGTCCGTGGCGAGCAGGGCACCGACGACGATGCCGATGAAGAGGGAGGAGTAGGTCTCCTTCGTCAGCAGGGCAAGGCCGATGGCGACGATCGGGGGAACGAGGGACCAGAAGGTGTTGACAAACATGAGGGATTCTCCTTTCGTGCATCTGCACAAAAAATTTAAGCCATGATGCTCCCATCATGACTTAAACACAACACCCTTTGCAAATACGCTTTCGGTCGTATTCCGATCATGACAGCTCTCCGCCTTTCGGCGACAGTCCGACGGATGTTATCCCCCGGCCCGGTGAACGCACGCACAGGAATCCGTGTGTCCCCTCGGCGGCCGCCCCTTTCACTCTCCGGTTCCTGCCGGTCATGCAGAGCTACTGATGTTGGCCGCGCCTCTATCAAGACTTATTAAAAACAAGGACAGTATACACCCTCACAGCGTTTTGTCAAGAGAAAATGTAAAATTTTTGTGTCTTTTTTTGGTCATTCCGCGAATTCTGCCGCTTTCGGTGGGCTTCAGCTCCGCGGTCCCACGCAGAAGCCGCGCGCAAGACAGCGTCCCAGCATCTGCACGAAGGTCACATGGCCCACGTCCTCGCCCGCGAGGATGGGCAGCTCGGCGACCGTGTTCCCCGCCGCGTCGCGCACCGTGAGCTGCCCGAGCGTGTCGCCCGCGTATACCGGCGCGGCGACGCTTTCTGCCAGCGCGACTTCCTTCGTCAGGCCGTTTGCCAGCGTCTTTTCCACCAGCAGGGTGTTCTCGCTCGTGAGCACCGGTTGCACCGTGCCGCGCACGCCGAGCGTCACCGGTACGGGCGGCAGCACCTCGTCGGGCGTGACGGTCACGAGCGACCAGGTCGAAAAGCCGTAGTTGAGCAGGCTCTTGGCGTCGGAGAAGCGCTCGTCGCTCGTCTTGCCCTTGAGCACGACCGCGATGAGCTCCATGCCGTTTTTCTCCGCCGTCGCGCTCAGGCAATAGCCCGCCGAGCCGGTCGAGCCGGTCTTGAGGCCGGTCGCGCCGTCGTAGAAGCGGATGAGCTTGTTTGTATTTACGAGCATGGACTCTCCGCCGCGCAGCGAATCCATCCAGACGGTCGTGAATTGCCGGATGTCGGGGTGCCTGAGGATCAGCTCGCGCGACATGAGCGCGATGTCATAGGCGCTTGTGAGATGCCTCTCGGCGGGCAGGCCCGTGCAGTTGACAAAGTGCGTGTCGTTCATGCCGAGCTCCTGCGCCCGCGCGTTCATGCGCTCCACGAAGGCGTCCTCGCTGCCGGCAAGATGCTCGGCGAGCGCCACCGCCGCGTCGTTGCCCGAGACGATGCACACAGCCTTGAGCAGGTCGCGCACCGTCATCTGTTCGTTCTCCTTGAGCCAGATCTGGCTGCCGCCCATGCCAGCCGCGTGCGCCGAGCCCGTCACCACGTCGTCGTAGGAGAGCGCGCCGGAGTCGATGGCCTCCATCACCAGCAGCAGCGTCATGATCTTCGTCACGCTCGCCGGCTCGCGCGGCGTGTGTTCATCCTGCGCGAAGAGCACCGTGCCGGTCTGCTTTTCCATCAACAGCGCGCTCGGACAGCTCACCGCCGGCCCCACCGCCGCGGCGCTGACGCACAGGGCGAAGGCTGCCAGCAGAGAAAATACCGTTCGTTTCATGGGATGCACTCCTTTTTATGTCCTTTGCCCCATCCTATGCCGCCCGCCGGGGGCATATACGGAAAACTGTGCCGGCAGGCAAATTTCGCCTTGCATTGCGCGGGGAAGTCTGCTATAATAGCCTCACTTTGCAGGGTTAGTACATCGGTAGTGCATCGGCTTCCCAAGCCGAGAAGGCGGGTTCGATTCCCGTACCCTGCTCCAAAAAAGAAGCGGCTTGCAATGCAAGCCGCTTCTTTTTTGGAATCCCGGATCGGGAATTGAAATGCTTGGGCGAAGTGAATTCGCCCTCCGTCAAGGTTTTGCCGCGCAAAACGCTTGCGGCGGCGCACTCGCGCCGGCAGACGAAAACGCGCGAAGCGGCTTGCAATGCAAGCCGCTTCTGCTTTACTTGAAATACGCCACCAGCAGGTCGACGCAGGCGCCGTAGCTCTTGACGCCGATGGTGCCGTAGCTCTTGAGAAAGCCGTCGTAGACGGCGTTGGAGACCGTGTCCGCCAGTCCCTCAAACTGTGCCCAGTAGGCGCCGGAAGCGCGCAGGTCGGCGACCACGCGCTCGTCAAGCGTTTCGCGCACGGCGCGCCAGCGCTCCGCGTCGGCGGAATAGAGCGCGTTGGCAAGGTAGATGTAGCCCGACAGCGCGCCCGCGTAGCGGTAGGCGGCGTCGCCGCAGCGCAGGCAGGCGAGCACGGCGAGAAAATTGCACTCCTGCTCGCTCGCGATGCCGCGGCGATGAGAAAGCTCATGCGCGACGGTGGTGGGCAGCGTCGCGGCGGGGAAATCGACGGTTACATTGCACTCGCCCGTGAACGGGAAGTAGAAGCCGGTGAAGCCCATCGCGCTCATCACGCGGGAAAAGCGCATGGTCTTGGGCGGCACGTCGGTCATTTCGAGGAACGGAAACTCCTCATACAGATTTTCGTAGATCTTCGGCGCGTAGGCGAGAATCTCCGCGCGGTCGCCGGCAAAGGCGCCGTCGGCGGCGCGGGGGATGTCTCCGGCGTATTCGTTCACCAGTGCGGCGAATTGCCGCGTCACGCGCTCGAGGTCGTCGACGGCGACCGGCCTGACATCGATGCCGCTTTTGTCGGTGAAGCTGTCAGCGTAGTAATTCGCGCCCCAGAGCAGGCAAAAGAGCACATAGACGGTCAAAACCGCGTTCCCAAGCCCAAGCACGAGCGCGTAGACTGTGCCGCTTCTGTGCCGGCTTCGCACTACGGCGCGCACGCCCAGCACGAGGAAGGCGAGAAAGCCCATCGCCGCGAGGACGTACAGCCCCTCCGAGACGGAGAAGGGGACGCACTCGCACAGCCTGCCAAGCATGCGGCGCAGCGGGTTTGTGAAGCCCTCCGTCAGGGCGTTCATAGCGCCTCGGCTGCGCCGCGCAAGCAGAAAGGCCGATAGAAGCGCGAGGTTCGCAAGCAGCCAGAGATGCAGTTTTTTGTAATGGGAAAACAAGGCTTTCATGGCATCAGTCGGCGGCAGAGAGCAGCTCGCGCGTGTAGGCCTCGCGCGGGTGGTCAAAAAGCTCCTGCACCGTGTTTTCCTCCACGATGCGCCCGTCCTTCATCACCATCACACGGTCGCAGAGCTGATAGACCACGTTGAGGTCGTGTGAAATGAAGAGGAATGAGATGCCCAGCTCGTCGCGCACCGTGCGCATCAGCTCCAGAATCTGCCGCTGGATGGTCACGTCGAGCGCGCTGACCGGTTCATCGGCAATGATGAGCCGCGGCTTTTGGATGAGCGCTATCCCGATGGAAACACGCTGGCGCTGCCCGCCGGAAAGCTCGTTCGGCCTGCGCGTCAGGCACTCGGCGGGAAGTCCGACCTTTTCGGCGATCTCCGCGACGCGGCGGCGCCGCTCAGCGGCGTCGTACTTGCCGTAGATGCGCAGCGGCTCCTCTAAGCTCCAGCCGACGGTGTAGGCGGGGTTGAGCGAGGAGTAGGGGTCCTGAAAGATCATCTGCGGGCGCTTGGTGTAGTGGATGATCTCGCCCGTGTGGGTCTTGACCAGACCGAGGATATTTTTCACCAGCGTCGTTTTGCCGGTGCCGCTCTCGCCCACGAGCCCCAAAATTTCACCGCGGCGAAGCGTGAAGCTCACGTCGTGCAGCACGGTATGGTCGTGCCGCCGCCCATGCTCATCGGTGTCGCGGTACCAGCTTGTAAGGCTTTTGACTTCTAAAACAAGGTCGTCCATGGCGTTAACCTCTGCGCACGCGGCGCGGAATGGCGTTGATGAGCTCGGCGGTGTAGGGATGCTGCGGCGCGGTGAAAAGCTGCTCGGGCGCGCCCTCCTCAACGATGTGACCGCGCTGCATCACGGCAACGCGCGAGCAGATGCGACGCACGACCTGCAAATTGTGTGAGATGAGCAGCATCGAGATGCCGCGCTCCCGATTCAAGCGGCGCAAAAGCGCGAGGATCTGCGCCTGCACGGTCACGTCGAGTGCGGTGGTCGGCTCGTCGAGCAGCAGCAAATGCGGATCGGTGACGATGGCTGCGGCGATCATCACGCGCTGGAGCTGGCCGCCCGAGCACTCGTGCGGATACTTGCGGTAAATTTCCTCCGGCGCGGGGAGGTCCACATCGCGCAGCGCCTCGAGCGCACGCGCGCGGCGCTGCTCCTTCGTCAGCTGCGTGTGGACAGCCAGCGCCTCCTCGACCTGCGGGCCGATGCGCATGAGCGGGTCCATCGCGGTCATCGGCTCCTGAAAGACAACGCCGAGCTCGCGGCCCTGAATGGCGCGCAGCTCCGCGCGGGGCAGGCGTAGGATATCGCGCCCGTCGAAGCGCACCTCGCCGGAGAGCGTGACCTTTTTGCGCTCGATGAGGCCCGAGAGCGTCATGGCGGTCACGGTCTTGCCGCTGCCGCTCTCGCCCACGAGCCCGACGACCTCGCCGTCGCGGATGGTCAGGTCGATGCCCGCCACAGCCTCGCGCGAGGCGCCGTGAAAGCGGACGTGCAGATCATGGATCTCGACCATGGGGGCATCTCCTTTCTGAAAATCAGTTCTCGCCGCGCTGCAGGCCCTCGCCGATCAGGCTCACGCCGAGGATCAGCAGCACAATGACCGCGCCCGTGCCGAGCGCGTACCACGGCGCGGAATCGAGCATACTCTGTGATTCCGAGAGCATATAGCCGAGGCTCGCCTCGTCGGGCGAAACGCCGATGGAGAGGTAGCTCATCGCCGCCTCGGCGAGCACAGCGTTGTTAAAGCCGATGGTGATGGCGGAGACGAGCGTGTGCCAGATGTTCGGCAGAATGTGAACAAAGAGGATGCGCGCGGTGGACGCGCCCATCAGCTCCGCCGAATGGACGTAGTTCTGCGTGCGCGCGCGGGCGAATTCGCTGCGCACGATACGCGCGTAGCTTGGGACAAAGACGATGCCGAGCGCAAGCGTCATGTGCTCTCGCCCGCCGCCGAGCAGGCTCACGAGCACGAGCAGAATGAGAATGCTCGGAAAGGAGGCGAGCGCGTCGTTCAGACGCATGAGCACCTCGTCCACCCAGCCGCCGTACCAGCCGGTCAGCGCGCCGACGAGCGTGCCTACCACGGTGCCGATGGCGACGGTACCGAGCGCAATGAGCAGCGTATCGCCCGCGCCGACCATGACGCGGCTCAAAATGTCGCGGCCGAACTTGTCCGTGCCCATCGGGTGCGCGGCGGACGGCGGCAGCAGGCGCGAAAAGTCCATGGCGTTGGGGGAGTAGGGCGTCCAGAAAAGGCCAAGGACAATGAAGCCGACGACCAGCGCCGTGAGCACGAGGCCCACGCGCAGAAAGGTATTTTTCTTTTTCATGCCGCACCTCCCGCTCCGCTGCCGAGCCGCGGGTCGATGCGCCGCGCGAGCAAATCGGCAAGGAGATTGCAGAGTATGACGGCGAAGGCCAGCAGCACAACGATGGCGCGCGCGACCGGCTCGTCGCGCCCCTCGATGGAGGTCAGCAGCAGCCGCCCGAGACCGGGAACGGCGAACACCTGCTCGATGACGACGCTGCCTGCGAGCAGGTCGGCGACCGTCATGGCGAGGAAGGTCAGGACCGGCACGAGCGTGTTTTTCAGCACATGGCGGTAGAGAATACCGCTGCGCGAGCGTCCGCGGCTCATGGAGGTGCGGACGTAGTCGCGCTGTGCCTCGTCTAAGATCGACGTGCGCAGGAGCTTGACCGTCATGGCGATACGCGGCAGCGCGACGGCGAGCGCGGGGAAGAAGAGATAACCGATGTAATGCCCCACGCCGCCCGCCGGGAACGCGCCCGCGATGAACAGATGCAGCACAAGGCCGAAGAGATAGGTAAAGAGGATGCCGGTGAAAAACGGCGGCACCGCCATCACGACCTGATTGATCACGGTCAGCGCGCGGTCGAGCCGGCCGCCGGCGTATTTGGCCGACAGCACGCCGAACGGAATGGAGACCGCCACGATGAGCGCGAACGCAAGCGCTGTGAGCGTCAGCGTGGGCCCCAGTCGCTGCGCAATGAGCGAGCTCACGCTCTGTCCGTAGCGGTACGAGGTGCCGAGGTCGCCGCGCAGCGCATCCCACAGCCAGCGGCCGTAGCGCACGAGAAGCGGGTCGTTCAGCCCCAGCTCGATGCGCAGGGCCTCAAGCCGCTCGGGAGTCGCCTCCGTACCGAGCAGGCGCGTCGCCGCGTCGCCGGAGAGGAGGGAGAAGGCAACGAAGGTCAAAAACGAGACGATCACCATCGTCAGCAGCATCGTTGCGATTTTTTTCGCTGTATAACGCATGGTGTTCGCCTCGCTTTGTCGGTCAGGGCGTCTGCCCTCGGATTTTCGTCAGGTGTAGGCCACGGTGCTCAGGTCGATGGCGTAGAGCGGGTAGAAGCGGTAGCCGCTGAGACCCTTGCGCACGGCGACGAGGTCCGCGAGGTCCTGAATGTAGACGTTCGCGGCGGTCTCGGCAAGGATTTCCTCGCAGCGGAGGTATTGGGCGGTCGCTTCCTCGTCGGTCGCGGCGCGGATGGCGGCGGCAAAGGCTTCATCGTATTCTGCGTTGGAATAATTTGTGAAATTATTACTCGCCGTAGAGGTGAAGCGCTCGAGCATGGCGCGGGCAGTCAGGGTGCTGGCGTCCACGCCGACAACGGTAGCCTGATAGCGGCGGCCGGAATAGACATTCTCGAGCCAGCTCGCCCACTCGACGGGGTCGATGGTCACGTTCACGCCGATGGCGCGGAGCTGCTCGGCAACGACCTGCGCGGTGTCCATGTGCGGCTGGTAGTTGCTGGGAACGGTGATGGTGAGGTCAAAGCCGTCGGGATAGCCCGCCTCGGCGAGCATCGCCTTGGCCTTTTCCGTGTCATGCGGATAGAGGTCGGCAAGCTCGGGCAGGAAATACTTGCGGAAGTTGGGGTACATGCTGCTGCCGACCGCCGTGCCGTGACCGTCGGCCACAACGTCAAAGACCTGCTCGCGGTCGAGCGCATAGCACAGCGCCTTGCGCACCGTTTCGTTCGCAAGCGGCTCGTAGGCGTGGTTGAGATACACGGCCTGCACGAGGTTCATGGTGCCCTCGAGAATGTCAAAGCTCTCGGTGAGCTGGTTTGCCTGCGTGGCGGTCAGGTGGGCGCAGATGTCCACCGCGCCGCTCTTGAGCGCCATGACGAGCGCCTCGGCATTCTCATAAATCTGATAGGTGACCTTGTCCACCTTCGCGCTCTCGCCCCAGTAATCGGCGAAGCGCTCCAGCACAAGATTCTGCTGCGCGGCGCGGGAGATAAACTTGAACGGACCGGTACCGACCGGGTCCGCGCCGTCGGCGTGGTTCTCCGGTGTGATAGCCAGCGTCATGTAGGAGAGAAAATCGCTGTCGGCAGCCTTGAGCACAACGGAGACATAGTCGCTGCCGATGTCGATGGCGTCAATGTTATCCAGCGCCTCCCAGCTGCCGGACTGCATGGCCTTGTCGATCGACCATGCGACATCCATTGCCGTAACCTCGCTGCCGTCGTGGAACTTCACACCGGGGCGGAGATGGAACGTATAAGTGAGCTGGTCGTCGGAGACCTCCCAGCGTTCGGCGACGGCGGGGCTCAGGTTGCCGTCCGCGTCGGGCTTGACGAGCCCCTCAAACACGTTGAACAGCACCTCGCGGTTCGCGGCGGTGACGGAGGTATAGGGGTCAAGGCTGTTTTCCAGGTCCTGCGCGATGCCGACGACGATCTCGTTCGCGTCGCGCCGCGCGTCGGTCGTGTCGGCGTTCCCGCCGCAGGCGGCGAGGGAGAGGAGCAGAGTCAGGGAAAGAAACAGGGTGAGGATGTGCTTATTCATGGGATTCTCCTTTTGGTGTTGTGGTCGTGCCCGTCAAAACCCGACGGGGCTCAAATATCGCGTCGTCCGTCACGCCCTTTTTGCGCAGGGACGATTCACACAGGAAGCTCACGGCGGAATGGATGCAGGCGAACACCGGCACGCCGAGGAACATACCCAGCACGCCGCCGAAGCCGCCGCCGACAAGGATGGCGACGACGATCCAGAAGCCCGAAATGCCGACGGTCTCGCCCAAAATTTTGGGGCCGAGGATGTTGCCGTCGAACTGCTGGAGGGCAATGATGAAAATGATAAAGTAGAGGCACTGGCGGGGGCTCACGAGCAGGATCAAAAACGCGCTGGGGATCGCGCCGAGGAAGGGACCGAAGATGGGGATGATGTTCGTCACGCCCACAAAGACCGCGATGATGGGCGTGTAGGGGAACTTCAAAATCGAGCAGACGATGAAGCACAGAATGCCGATGATGAGCGAGTCGAGCAGCTTGCCGCGCACAAAGCCGGAGAAGATGCGGTCGGCCTCGCGGGTGGCGCGCAGCGCGCGCTCATAGTGCGGCGCGGAGACGAGCGAGTAGAGCAGCTTGCGCGTGTGGAGGCCGAAGGTCTCCTTGCGGGCGAGGATGTAAACGGAAACGACGATGCCCACGAGCAGGTCCTTGGCAAAGACCAGCACGCTCAGCACGCCGCCGGTCACGGCGACGATGGCGACCTGCGCGCCGGGAATGACGGTGTTCTTCACCCAGTCGACCAGCTCGTTGTAGTAATCACGGACCAGCGTGAGCACGCGCTCGGAGATGTAGGGATTGTCCTCCACAAGCTGCGTGACCCAGGTGTAGATGGTGCGGTAATAGCTCTCGAGATTGGAAAAGAGCAGCGATACGCTCGCGACCAGCTCGGGGATCAAGATGCTGAAGAGCAGATACACGAGTCCCAGCGCAAGGAGCCAGGTCACAAGGATGCTCAGGCAGCGCATCAGTCCGGCACGCTTGACGCCGAGCCTGTCGCGGAGGAGACGGTCGAAAAAGTCCACGATGGGCGTGAGCAGGTAGGCCATCGCAAGACCGTAGAGCACGGGCTTGAGGATGCCGAAGAGCTTTTCTATAAAAATAAACAGCACGCCGTCCTGAAAGAAGGTGTCGTAAAACACGAGAATGGCGCAGGCCGCGGCGGTAATGGTCACGCCCCAGCGAAGATAGGTTTTCTGCTTCATGTTTCCTCCCTTGCCCTCGGCCGGCACAGTGCCTGCCCGTATTCAGAATAGATCAAGCTTAGCATACTATGATTATTGCGGAATTGCAATAGCACAATTTCTGTGCTATACTAAAATTAACCGAATCTTCAAACTTTTTTTCGTTCGCAGAAAGGATGAATGCTGTGGAAAAGAAGCTGCTGTTCATCGTCAATCCCCGCGCGGGCAAGACGAAATCGCGCGCGCCGCTGTTCGACGCCGTTTCGATCTTCTCCAAGGCGGGCTATCTGGTCCGCGTGGCGGAGACGCGGCGGCACGGCGACGCGACCGAGCTGGCCGAGCGCTTCGGCGGAGATTTCGATCTCGTCGTCTGCCACGGCGGAGACGGCACGCTCAACGAGACGGTCAACGGCATCATGCGCCTGCCGCGGGAGAAGCGTCCGCCGCTGAGCTACCTGCCCGGCGGCAGCACGAACGACTTCGCGGCAAGCCTGTCCATTTCCTCCGATCCCGCGCTCGCGGCGCAGAGCGCCATGCGCCTTCAGCCGCGCGACCTGGACGTGGGCGTGTTCAATGAAAAGAACTTCGTTTACGTCGCGTCCTTCGGCGCGTTCACGCGCACGGCCTACACCGTGCCGCAGGACATCAAGAATATGTTCGGTCACTTTGCCTATCTTCTCGAGGGCGTGAAGGACCTTGAAACGCTCTGCCCCTATCCCATGAAGATTACCGCCGACGGCGAGGTGTTCGAGGGCGAGTACCTCTTCGGCGCGGTATGCAACTCGACCTCCATCGCGGGACTGATGAAGCTCTCACCCAACGCGGTGGATCTGTGCGACGGGCAGTTTGAGCTGATGCTCGTGCCCGTGCCGAAAACGCCGCTGCAGCTCCAGCGCACCATCCGCGCCATCGTTTACGAGGAATACGAAACGAGCAACGCGCTCATCTTCCGCCATGTCCGCCATGTCACGGCGGAGAGCGACGGCAGCATTCCCTGGACGCTCGACGGCGAATACGCCCCCGGTGTGCCGAAAATCGAGATCGGCATTGAGGACAACGGGATACAGATGATGATCTGAGCCTGTGCAGAGACTGAGAAACGCGCGGCGTCGCCGCGCGTTTCTCTTTTACTCGCTCGTGAGCTGGTAAACGCCCTCTGTATTGCCGAGCAGATACTGCGCAAATTCCACAGCCTGCGTGTCGGCCCCACCGTAGCGCACACCGTCTCCATCGTAGAGCCGCAGTACCGTCTGTGCCGTCTCGTCCGCACTGAGTTTTTCCAGCGCGGCAAGCAGCGCCGCAGCGAACTCGTCGCCGCCGACGATGGCGTCAGCGGTACTGACGGACACCGTCTCGCCGCCGACCGTGCAGCCGTAGATCTCCATCCAAAGCGCCTCATCCGGAGCCTCGCCGTGCAGCACCACAAGATCCGCAGTGGAGAACACCTCATCCGCGCTGACGTACTCTGCCAGGCGCGGAATGCTGTCCGCCATCATGCCATTGGCGTTCACGTCCATCATGCTGTCGAGAAACCGCCGGGCCACATCGTCATCCACAGGCACGGCGAACACGGGGTCGCTCCCATTATCCATCCAGAAGCTGCCGAGCAGCGTCTCCCACGCATGCAGCGCGCCGCCGTCCGCCGCGTCCTTTTCAAACGCCGCGCGCAGCGTGCGGTTCTGGTCGGAGACCGGGAAATACAGCCCGACACGCTCCGTGTCGCCGACGGGTTCCTCCGGCACAGAGACCAGCCGCAGCGTGTCCTTGTGCGCCAGATACGTCTCCATCGGCATGAAGCCGACCTGCACCGTACCGCGCGAGAGCGCATCGGCGGTGGCCTCGTCACTTGCGCCGAAGGTCACATTGACCCTGCCGACCGTCACGCCCTCGTCGGCGAGCGCGCCGATGAGCAGTGGCGGCAGTTCCTTCTTTAATTGCATCAGCGCGTCCGTGTCACGGTCGCCCGCAACAAATTCCACATTCAGCTCCGCGAGCGTGATGCCCTCCTCCGGCGGTGGCGTCGGCTCGTCGGGCTTGCTCGGGGTGGGCTCCTGCTTTCCGCAGCCGCTGAGCACGGCGAGCAGCGCAAGGGCAAGGAAGAAAGAAAACATACGCTTCATGGTCAGCGCCTCCTCACAGAATAAGCTGGAATGAAATCCTCTGGTGTGGCTATTATAGCATAGGGCGCGGCGGGAAAGTGTGACGATTTCATTACAAATCACTTGATAATCCGCAAAAGCATGGTATGATTGGAAAAACAGTCTTTTCGGGGAGGTGAGCGCGCCGTGACGGCGAGGAAAAACAGGATACGGCTCGTCGGCGCGCTGCTCGCACTCATGCTTTCGCTTTCGCTCGGCGGCTGCGCCGTGCGGGAGGGATCGGCGGACGACGGGCGGCTGCGCGTCGTGACGACGCTCTTCCCCTACTACGATTTTGCCCGCGCCGTCGCGGGGGACCGCGCGGACGTGACGCTTTTGCTCTCCCCGGGCCGTGAGGCGCACAGCTTTGAGCCGACCCCGCTCGACGCCGTGACCATCTCGCGCGCCGATGTTTTCATCTACAACGGCGGCGAGGGCGAGGTCTGGGCGGACGATATGCTCGACGCCGTGGGCGAGGACATCGGCACGGTGCTGCGCATGATGGACTTTGTCGATGCCCGCGAGGAGGAATTCTCCGAGGGGATGCAGGGCGCGGACAGCCACGACCACGCGCATGACCATGACCATGACCATGACCACGAGCTTCACGACCATGCGGAGCATGACCATGACGACAGCGATGAGATCGAGTACGACGAACACATCTGGACGTCGCCGAAAAACGCCATCAGGCTCTGCCGCGCCGTCGCCGACGCGCTCTGCGCGGCGGACGCGGAAAACGCCGATCTCTACCGCGCGAACTGCGAGGACTACTGCGCGCAGCTTGAAGCTCTCGACGCGGACCTCCGCGCCCTGCGCGCGAACGCCGTGCGCGATCTGCTGATCTTTGCCGACCGCTTCCCGTTTTTGTACTTCTGTGAGGAATACGACCTCCATTACCGCGCGGCGTTCCACGGCTGCTCGGGCGACACCGAGCCGAGCCTCGCCACGCTCAAGTACCTCATCGACAAGGTGAACGACGAGCACATTCCGGTCGTCTACACCATCGACCTGAGCAGCCAGAAGGTCGCGGAGGCGGTGAGCGAATGCACCGGCGCGCGCATCGAACGGCTGTGGTCGATGCAGACCGTCTCGCGCGCGGACTTCGACGCGGGCGAGACCTATTTAACGCTGATGCAGCGAAATTACGAGGCTTTGAAAGGAGGCTTGCTGTGATGGATCGGGATATTCTGCTTGCGTGCCGTGACGCAAGCCTCGGCTACGAGCACCGCGCGCTGCTCGAGCATCTGACGTTTATCGTCCGCGCGGGGGATTACCTCTGCGTGGTGGGCGAGAACGGCAGCGGCAAGTCGACGCTGATGAAAAGCCTGCTCGGGCTGCTTCCTCCGCTCGCCGGCACGATCGACTGCCCCGCGCAGCGCGCGGGCGCCATCGGCTACCTTCCGCAGCAGACGAGCGCGCAGCGCGATTTTCCCGCTACGGTGAGCGAGGTCGTGCTCTCGGGCTTTGCCAACAAGCGCGGGCTGCACTTTTTCTACTCCGCCGCGGAGAAGAGCGCGGCGCTGATGAACATGGGCAAGCTCGGCGTGCTGGAGCTGCAGAACCGCTGCTACCGCGAGCTTTCCGGCGGACAGCAGCAGCGCGTGCTGCTCGCGCGCGCCCTGTGCGCGGCGGACCGCCTGCTCATTTTGGACGAGCCGGTCACGGGTCTCGACCCCGCCGCCACGCAGGATCTCTATAAGACCCTGCGCTACCTCAACGAAAAAGAGAAGATGGCGGTCATCATGGTCACGCACGATATGCGCGGCGCTCTGCGCGAGGCGCGCACGATCCTGCACATCGGGCGCGACGGCTGGTTTTTCGGCACGGTGGCGGAGTATCTTGCCTCCCCCGCCGGCAAGCGGTTTGGAGGTGCATTGTGAGTCTGCTGCTGGAAATGTTCACCTATCCCTTTATCCTGCGGGCCTTCGCCGTGGGCATCCTCGTCTCGCTCTGCGCGGCGCTGCTCGGCGTGCCGCTCGTTTTGAAGCGCTATTCCATGATCGGCGATGGCCTTTCCCACGTCAGCTTCGGCGCGCTGGCGGTCGCGGTCGCCTGCGGCTTCGCGCCGCTGGCGTTCTCCGTGCCGGTCGTGGTGGCTTCGGCGTTCCTGCTGCTGCGCATCGCGGAGCACAGCCGCATCGGGGCGGACGCCGCCATCGCGGTGCTCTCGGCCTCGGCGCTCGCCATCGGCATTGTGGTCACGAGTCTCACCACGGGCATGACCACGGATGTGGACAGCTATATGTTCGGCAGCATCCTCGCCATGTCGCGCGGCGACGTGGCGCTCTCGGTGACGCTGGCGGCTGCCGTGCTGGCGCTCTTTATCCTCTTCTACCATCGGCTCTTTGCCGTCACGTTTGACGAGAGCTTTTCCCGCGCGACGGGCGTGAAGGTGGGCGCCTACCACTCGCTCCTCGCGCTGCTCACGGCGCTGACGGTCGTGCTCGGAATGCGCATGATGGGCGCCATGCTCATCTCCAGTCTCATTATCTTCCCCGCGCTCTCGGCCATGCGCATTTTCAAGAGCTTCCGCGCGGTGGTCGTGTGCGCGGGCGCGCTGAGCGTGGTGTGCTTCTGCGCGGGGCTGATCGCCTCGTACCTCCTCTCCACGCCGGTCGGCGCGAGCGTGGTGCTCTGCAACCTGCTCGTGTTCCTGCTCTGCTGCCTTGCGGGACGGAGATAACAAAAGAAAACAGCGAGACGCGAAGCCCTGCTTGAGGCTCCGCGTCTCGCTTTCATTATGAGAAGCTCGCGTGGAAACGATGTCAGATGACGTGGTACTCTTTAAGGAGCTTTTCGAGGTCGGTGCCCTCGATCTTGCCGAGCACCTTCTTGAGCGCCATTTTTTCCACGAGGTTCAGCTCCATGTCGATGGGCTTCTTGCCGTCGCGCAGCTTCACGGTCGCGTCGAGCAGGTCGCGCACGTCATACACGCTGCCCCAGACCTCGGGCACGCCGCGGTCAATGTTCAGCAGGGTGTAGACGGCCTCCATGCCCGTGCGCATGGAATACTCGGTGGTGAAGATGGTGTCGCGCGGCGTCTCGGCGAACTGACCGAGGAAGGCGAAGTTCACGGCTCCGTCGGGCACGACCTTCGGACGGTCGCCGTAGGCGCGCGGCATGAAGAAGGCGTCGATATACGGCATCATGACCGGCACGGTGTTGGCGCTGTTCTCCGCCATATCCTCGATCTGCTCGACAGGCACACCGAGGTGGTAGAGCCACTCCATGCAGATTTCCTTGCCGGTGCACTCACGCATGGGCTTCTTGACGAAGTCGCCGGGCTTGTCGGTGAAGAGGGAGTAGACCCACACGAGGCAGTGATCCTTGGGCTGAGAGCGGAACTGCGGCTGACGGTTGATGGTCCAGCTCATGAGCCAGGAGGAATCCTTCACGGTCACGATGCCGCCGGTGACGACCTTGCCGGAGAACGGGTCGCGCTTGCAGATCTTGGTGATATAGGGGATGATGCGCTGGTCGAGCGTTTCGACGGTGGCGCTCATCCAGTTGGTCTGCTCGGGATCGTAGCAGAACTTGTCGGGGTGGCCGAAGGCGGGGTCCTGTGCGGCGATCTTGCGCCACATATCCCAGCCGCCGCCCTCCTTGATCTCGGTGTTGTAGGGCGCGGGGGTGTTCTGGCTGCCCATCGAGGAGTTTTCCACACAGCCGCCGTTGGTGATGAACACGAGATCGTTCTCGGTGAGGTCGATGGCGCTCGCCGCGCCGTTCTCAAGGATGTCGATGCGCTTGGCGACCTTGCGGTCGCTCTTGCAGTCGAACTCCACGTTCGTCACCTGCACGCCGAAGTGGAACTGCACGCCGAAGCCCTCAAGGTACTTGACCATCGGCAGGATCATGGACTCATACTGGTTGTACTTCGTGAAGCGCAGCGCCGTGAAGTCGGGCAGTCCGCCGATGTGGTGGATATAGCGCTGGATATAGAGCTTCATCTCCAGCGCGCTGTGCCAGTTCTCAAAGGCGAACATCGTGCGCCAGTAGAGCCAGAAGTTGGAATTGAACACCTCGTCGTCGAAGAAGTCGGTGATACGCTTGTCCTGCAGGTCCTCGTTGGGGGTGAAGAAGAGCTTCATGATCTCCATCGCGCCCTTGTCGGAGATGTCGAACCTGCCGTCGGTGTGCGCGTCCTGGCCGCGCTTCTCGGTCGCGCGGCAGAGGGAGTAGTTGGGGTCGGCCTTGTTGAGCCAGTAGTATTCATCGAGCACGCTCACGCCCTCGGTCTCGATGGAGGGGATGGAGTGGAACAGGTCCCACATGACCTCGAAATGGTTGTCCATCTCGCGGCCGCCGCGCATGACGTAGCCGATGTTCTCAAATTTCCAGCCGTCGCAGGCGCCGCCTGCGGTGGGGCCTTTCTCAAGGATATGCACGCGCTCGCCCTTCATCTGTCCGTCGCGGACGAGATAGCACGCGGCGGTCAGGGCCGCCAGGCCGCTGCCGACAATGTAGGCGGATTTGTTGTCCACGCCCTCGGGCTTTTTGGGGCGGGCAAAGGCTTCATAGTTGCCGCTGGAATAATACATGGATCATTTCTCCTTTCGATCTTTCTGCTTTGGCCGCCGGCTCACGAAACACGTTCGACCCCGGGAGCCGGGCGACGGTAGGTTTTCCTTTTGATGGGGAAAGCATACCGCGCTTTTGAAAAAAGAACAATCGGCAGAAAACGCCCCGTGATAAAAAACTTATCACGGGGCGTGGAACTGTATAAAATTTTATCATTCCGCCGGGTTTGATAAAAGCGGCTTGTCCGTCCGCAGCCGCCCGAGCGCGGCGGAAACGCTGCCGTGGATGACCTGCTCGAGCCGCTCCACCATGAGCGCGGGGTCGCCCTTCATGTCGCTTTTGATCCAGTCGAGCATGAGACCGACGAACATATATTTGTAGAGCGTGGCAATAAAGGCCTTGTCCTCCTGCCGCACGCTCATGCCCTGCGCCTGCTCCTCGACCACGCCCTCAAGCAGGTCGTAGGTGATGCGGTAGAGGTAGTTTTCCACCTGCTCGCGGCTGACGGAGCGGTAGACATTGAGGATAAAGGGCTTGTTGTCCTGCACGGCCTCGAAGATCTGCAGCAGTCCCTGCTGCCACGTTTCGTAGGTTTTTTTGCCCGCGAGGGCGCGGCTCGCGTCCTCCTCGCAGCACCACTCAACAAGGTCGTAAATGTCCTTGAAGTGGTAATAAAAGGTCATGCGGTTGATGCCGCAGTCCTCGGCGATGTCGTTGATGGTGATCTTGTTGAGCGGCTTTTGCAGCAGCAGATGCTTCAGCGAAGCCTCCAGCGCCCGCTTCGTGACCTGCGACATGGCGTGACCTCCTTTTCCGCAGCTGCGTTTATTATACCCGAGCGGCGGGGAAAATGCAAGGGACGCACCGCGCGATTTTTTTCGCGGGGGCTTTTCAAACCGTCCGCGCCGTGCTATACTGCCCGTAAGGAACGCTGCGAAACGGAGGAGAACGGTATGGAGGCAAAGGAGCTGCTGCGCGTGCTGCACACGGCGGAGCGCCTGAAGGACGAGACAAGGCATTGCTACACCTCCGGCGGACGGCGCGAGAGCGTGGCCGAGCACAGCTGGCGGCTGGCGCTGACGGCGCTTTTCCTGCGCGACGAGTTTCCTGCGCTGGACATGGACAGGGTGATCCGGATGTGCCTGATCCACGACCTCGGCGAGTGCTTTACCGGCGATATCCCGAGCTTTCTCAAGTCCGGCGGCGACGAGGAGCGCGAGCGCTCGGCGCTGGAGACCTGGGTCGCGTCGCTTCCCGCGCCGTACAGCGTGGAGCTGAAGACGCTCTACGCCGAGATGGACGCGCTGGAGACGGACGAGGCCAGGCTCTACAAGGCGCTCGACAAGCTCGAGGCGGTCATCCAGCACAACGAGTCCGATATTGCAACGTGGCTGCCGCGCGAGTATGAACTGAATCTGACCTACGCCGACGAAAACGTGGCGTTTTCCGACTATCTCAAGCGGCTGCGCGAGGAGATCCGTCGGGAGACGAGGGACAAGATCGCGGCGGCAGAACACAACAGACAATGAAAGAGGTGCTTTTATATGGCAGGAACGGTACATGAAGTGGAAAACCACGCGCTGCTCGCCGAGGTCGAGCGCGAGGCGGCAAATGCCGCGCAGGAGCTGGTCGAGGCGGCGCGCCTGCACCGCGGGCAGATCGTGGTGATCGGCTGCTCGACGAGCGAGGTCGTCGGCCATCAGGTCGGCAGCTGGTCTACGCCGGAGGCGGCGCAGGCCATCTTCCGCGGGCTGCAGAGCGTATTCGCGCCGAGGGGCGTTTATCTCGCGGCGCAGTGCTGCGAGCATTTGAACCGCGCGCTGATCGTGGAGCACGAGGCGGTGCCGAACGCGGAGATCGTCAACGTTCTGCCGCAGCCGAAGGCGGGCAGCTCGTTTGCGACCGCTGCCTATGAGAGCTTCCGTCACCCCGTCGCGCTCGAGGAGATCCGCGCCGACGCGGGACTGGACATCGGCGGCACGCTCATCGGGATGCACCTCAAGAAGGTCGCCGTTCCCGTGCGGCTCAAGCAGGATCATATCGGGCAGGCCATCGTGCTGGCGGCGCGTGTGCGCCCCAAATTCATCGGCGGCGAGCGCGCCATCTACAACGAGGAACTCAAGAACGGCTATCCCGATTTCGACGCAGAGTAACAGAAAAGCACCGCTTTCGCGGTGCTTTTTTGCTGCTCTTTTTACTTCTTGCGGCAGGTCAGCTCGCCGTTTTCCGCGTCGAGCACGAG
>ERZ1503814.251-NODE-251-length-21181-cov-3.827937_pt1 | contig 21181 bp, 17 predicted proteins | sample MGYA00571768_ERZ1503814 | MGnify/ENA primary metagenome ERZ1503814 (study PRJEB39906, sample SAMEA3182075) | gut metagenome | biome: human; feature: gut; material: Stool; isolation source: human stools | place: Canada | collected 2012-03-14 ... | reverse complement strand
TTTCATGCCGTCTCCTTCCTTTCTTCGGCGCTTTCACGCTGCTTTTTGGTTTTTGCCTCGGGTGGGCGCACGACAAAGCTTGCGCCCTTACGCGTGTCGCCTGCTTTTATAAACGCAAGCAGCATCCAGCATGCGAGCACCGACGTGCCGCCGCGCGACACGAACGGGAACGTTACGCCCGTAAACGGCAGTATATCCACAGAGCCGAACACGTTGAGCGCGACCTGAACCATAAACATGCTCGCCGTTGCGCAGGCGGCTATCGAATAGTACGCGCTGCGGCCGTGGCCGGAGTTGCGCACGGCGAAAAAGGCAAGCGCAAGTATAGCCAGCACGGCGCATATGGCAATGATAAGCCCCAGCTCCTCGCACATGACGCCGAACACGGTGTCCGTATTGCCGGCAAAGGTGTTTTTAAGCCAGCCGTTTCCGGCTCCCTTGCCAAAAAGGCCGCCCGATGCGCCGGCGGAAAGGGCGTGCGTCTGCTGATAGCCGCCGTCCCAGATGTTCTCGGCATCCCATATATGCCCCCAGGTTGCAAATCTGCGCGCAACGTGGTCTTTCATCTTGAGCATAAGGAAGCCTGCCATGCCCGCTCCCGTTATTGCGAGCGCTACAGTTGCTATCGAGCCGGAGCGCATGAAGGATATGACAAGGAAGGTGACAAAGAAAATAAGCGCCGTGCCGAAATCGCTGCTGAATGCAAGGCATATGACGCACAAAGCGGAAAACACGATGAACAGTATGAGGTTCTTGGTGCTGAACAGTCTGTCAAGCGTCGCGGCGCCGACGTAGATAAACGCAACCTTTACAAACTCCGAGGGCTGGATCGACATGCTGCCTATGAATATCCAGTTTTTCGCGCCGTACTGCTCCCTGCCGACAACGAGGACCGCCCCGAGGATGAGCACCGACAGTATCGCAAGCGGCAGGCGCATGGTCTTTGTCCTGTCAAGATCGCGAAGCCACCAGCCGAGAACAAAAAACGCAACGACGCCGGCAAAGACTATTATCATCTGCCTGAACATCTCATCGGGCACCGACGAGGCTATGATCGAAAGGCCGATCGACGAGAGGAAAAACGCAAGCGTTTCGACCTCAAAGCCCGTTCGGCGTATGCTGCGCATGGCAAAATAGCAAAACCACTCGAGCAGAACGAGCAGCACAAAGCCGAGCATGATCCCGGCAAGATACTCGCTCTCCGCCGTGCACATATGCTCAAGAAGCAGTATTGCCTGAAATATCGTCAGGAAAAACAGCGTAACTGCCGGGTGAACGCGCTTCCAGCTCTGCGTTCTGCGCGCCTCGATCGCGTCGCGCTGCTTTTCGCTGATATCGCGGAAGCGAACGCTGTTTCCGGCAAGGTTCAAAACATCACCGTCGCGGACAACGGTGCCTGTTGCCTGCACCTTTTCGCCGTTGACCCAAACTCCGCCCTTGGAGAAGATATCGAAAATGCGCCACACTCCCTTGGGGTTTCGGATGAGTACCGCGTGCACACGGCTTACCGATGCATACGGCAGGCAGATATCTGCCGATTTTGAGCGGCCGATGAGATTTTCCCAGTGATTTATGAGCGCAACGCCGTCATCTTTATGGATATATCCCCATATTTCGGTCTGCGTTTTGTTGCCGAGCATGCTGCGCATGCACCGTATCAAAACGATTATTGCAAACAGCGGCAGTATATATGAAGCTATAGTGACCAATGTGTCAGGCAATAAATTCACCTCATTTTGAAGCAAAGTAGTATTTTAGTATTTAGTAATAATATCATAAATGTACCGCATTGACAAGCAAGCCGGATTTATTTACAATAGGTTCATGAATATTAAAAGCACGAAAACATGGATAATTATTTTCGCCGCGGTGCTTATTATATGCACCGCCGCTTTCCTGCTGCTGAAGCATTCCGGCGTTCAGGGCACGACTGCCATAATACGAGTAAATGGCGAGGTTTACGAAAAAATCGACTTAAATGCGGTCGCTGTTGCATATGACATGGAAATACGCACCGAGTTCGGTTATAATAAATTACACATAGAGCACGATGGGATAAGCGTCATAGATGCCGATTGCCGCGACCATATTTGCATGTCGCAGGGCAAGGTCAGCAAAGCCGGAGTCCCGATAGTATGTCTGCCCCACAAGCTTACCGTTGAGATCGAAGGGGGCGACATAGATGCCTAAAACGAGAAAGCTTGCGCTCATGGCCATGTTCACCGCCGCCTCGCTGATCGTGTTTGTCATCGAAGCGCAGATACCGGCCCCGATCCCGGTTCCCGGCGTCAAGCTCGGTCTTGCCAATATTGTCACGCTTATAGCGATGGTCATGCTCGGCCGGCGCGAAGCAGGGCTTATTCTGCTTGTACGCATAGCCATGGGCAGCATGTTCACAGGCGGCGTTTCGGCGTTTATATTCAGCATTGCCGGCGGAGCGCTGGCTTATGCCGTCATGTGCCTTACGCTCAAGCCGTTTTCGGGTAAGCTGCTGTGGGTCGTCAGCGTTCTCGGCGCTATTGCGCATAATTTAGGGCAGCTCATCGCCGCAATTATCATAACAAAAACAAGCTCGCTTATGCTGTATGCACCTGCCCTTTTGGCGTCAGCCGTTATCACCGGCGCATTCACCGGCATTGCCGCAATGTATCTCACTCAACGGCTGGACAAAAGAGTCGGTTAGTGTTAGTATGGTGTTAGATAACAATATTTGATATTAGGAGTATTACAAAATGAGCGAATGTACACATGATTGTTCGACCTGTCAGGAAAACTGCGGCGAACGCCAGGAGCAGGATCTTCGCGCAAAGCTCAATCCTGCGGCAAGTGTTAAAAAGGTCATTGCCGTCGTCAGCGGCAAGGGCGGCGTCGGCAAGAGCCTCGTTACCGGCCTTCTTGCAAGCAAGATGCAGAGCCGCGGCTATCAGGCCGCCGTGCTCGACGCGGATATCACCGGCCCCTCCATCCCTAAGTCATTTGGCATCCACGAGCATGCGCGCGGCACCGAGGATATGCTCATCCCCTGCTATTCAAACAAGGGCACGCAGATCATGTCCGTTAACCTTATTCTCGACAACGAGACCGACCCCGTCGTTTGGCGCGGTCCCGTTATCGCCGGCGTTGTTACTCAGTTCTGGAGCGACGTGTTGTGGGATGATGTTGACTACATGTTTGTCGATATGCCTCCCGGAACAGGCGACGTTCCTCTGACGGTTTTCCAGTCGCTGCCCATTGACGGCATCGTTATCGTCACCTCGCCCCAGGAGCTTGTTTCCATGATCGTTGCAAAGGCTGTAAACATGGCAAAGCTCATGAACATCCCCGTGCTCGGCATAGTCGAGAACATGAGCTATTTCAAGTGCCCCGACTGCGGCAAGGAGCACGAGATTTTCGGCTCAAGCAAGGTCGAGCAGGTAGCAAAGGAATACGGCATTGAGCACACCGCGCGCCTTCCCATCGACCCCGTCGTTGCGACCATGGTCGATGCCGGAGAAATTGAAAGTATAGACGCCGACGCTCTCAATGAGCTGGCTGACTTTATTGAAAAAGGAGAAAACTCATGATAATTGCAGTATCGTACAAGGACAACGAGATATTTGAGCACTTCGGCCATGCCGAAATGTTCGCCATTTACAAGACCAATGACGACAACACAGAGATCCTCTCCAAGGAGATCGTCGAAGTCAAGGAGACCGGTCACCAGGCGGTCGCCGATCTTATGGACAGCCTTAATGTTGACGCCGTTATCGTCGGCAACATCGGCGTTCACGCAAGGGCGGCTCTTGCCGCATACGGCATTGTTGCGTTTGCAGGCTTCTGCGGAAATTCCGACGATGCCGCAGAGCTTCTCATGCACGGTCAGCTTCCCTTCCTTTCCGACGAGGGCGGCTGCGGCGGCGGTTGCTCCGGCTGCTCGGGCGGCTGCGGCGATCACGACCACGACGACGGTGACTGCGGCTGCGGCGGCAGCTGCGGATGCCACTGATAACAGGGTATACAAAAACTCCGTATCTGAAAATTCAGATACGGAGTTTTTATCATATTCAGGCTTCAATTTTCCAGCTTTCGCTTTCGGTTTGAAGCTTTACCATGTGGGCAAACGTTCCGTTTTTCTTATAAAGCTCCTCGGGCGAGCCCTGCTCGGAAACAAGGCCGTCCTTCAAAACAACGATCTTATCCGCGCCGGAGACGGTGCGCATGCGGTGGGCAATTATAAGCACCGTTTTGTTCTTTATAAGGCGAGATAGCGCGGTTTGGAGGGCCGTTTCGTTTTCAACGTCAAGGCTTGCAGTTGCCTCATCGAGCAGTATTATCGGCGCATCCTTGAGGAAGGCGCGCGCAATGGATATGCGCTGGCGCTCGCCGCCGGACAGCTCGCAGCCGTTCTCGCCAATATTCGAGTTCCACTTATCCGGCAGCTTCTCGACAAACTCGGCAACGTTTGCAAGGCGCGCCGCCGCCATGACCTCCTCGTCGCTTGCGTCCTTTTTGCCGATGCGGATATTCTCCATAACAGTGTTGTCAAACAGCGTTACATCCTGAAACACAATGGAATACAAGCTCATGAGCGTTTCGGGGTCTATATTTGACACATCCATTCCGCCGACCTTTATGCTGCCGCGGCCGACATCCCAAAAGCGCGCAGCAAGGCGCGAAACGGTGGTCTTGCCGCCGCCGGACGGGCCGACGAGCGCCGTGACCTCGCCCTGCTTTGCGGTAAACGATACATCGCGCAGCACGGTCACACCGCCGTCATAGGCAAAGCCGACGTGATCGAACACGATATCGCAGCCGTCGTTTGTGAGCTTATCCTCGCCCTCCTGAACGGGGTGGTCAAGGATCTCATTCATGCGCTTGATATTCGTGCTCGTTGAAATTATGGCGGCAAGGTTTTGCAGCGAGCCTTCAAGCGGATCATAAAGGCGCGAAACCACCAGCAGGAACATGAAAAACGTTATTATATCAAGCTCGCCGGCAACGAGAAGATACGAACCGACAAGCGCCGTTGTGGCTATTCCGAGGCGCAGCACGAGGCTTGCGGTAACAACAAACACCGCCGTTCCAAGCTCGGACTTTGTAAGGCGGCCTTCAAATGCGCGCAGCTTTTTGTTAAGTCCGTCAAGATAGCGCCTTTCGGCGTTGTTCGCACGCAGATCGGGCATGGACTCCATACACTCCTGAATGCCGTCCTCGCAGCTGAGCCTTGCGGCCATGGATTTTGCTGAGAGCTTTTTCTGCACTCCGGCAGCAAGGCCGACTATGCAGAATGCAACCGGCAGCACCCACACGGATGCAAGCGCCATGCGCCAGTTGAATATAAACAGCGAAAGCGCAATAAGCGTTGTTGATATTATCGCGCCGATGAGCGGACAGATATGGTGCGACTGGCTCGTTTCGAGCACCGCGCAGTCGTTCATGATAGCCGAGGTGAGGTCTGCAAGATCCTTCTTTCCGAAAAACGAAAGCGGTATCCTGCGCAGCTTTTCGGCAAGGCCTATCCTGCGCACGCCGGTTTCGATATACGTTGCGAGGAATGTGCTGTTATACTGAAGATATGTACACACGAGGATCACTGCGGCGCATATAACCGTGCCGGCGGCGTAAAACGGGATGCGCGAGGCCGTGAGCGCGCCGCCGAGCATATCCGACACAAGGCAATACAGCATATACACCGGCAGCATGAATGATATGTTTTGCAGTGCGCACAGCAGGCTGCCCTTTATCGTGTCCACAGCGCCCTTGCGTGAGAGCGCAAAGCGCCTTTGAAGTTTTTCTACCATGTCTTACGCCTCCTTTGCAACTTTCCACTGCACCGACTTCTGATAATCGCTCCACATGTCGGCAAACAGTCCGTTTTGGGCCTTCAGCTCGTCAAACCTTCCGTCCTCGATCACCTTGCCGTCGCGCAGGACGAAGATACGGTCGGCATTTGCGACGGTTGACAGGCGGTGGGCTATCATAATGACGGTTTTGCCGCGCGCAAGCTCGCCGAGCGCCTGCTGCACTTTGACCTCGTTATCCGGGTCTGCAAAGGCGGTTGCCTCGTCAAGGATGAGCACCGGCGCGTTTTTGAGCATTGCGCGAGCAATGGCAATGCGCTGCATCTCACCGCCGGAGAGATAAATTCCCTCGCTTCCGATGACTGTGTTCACGCCCTGCGGGAATTTTTCGATTATATCCATGCACTGTGCGGCCCTGAGCGCCGCCATGACCTCGGTCTCGCTCGCCGTCGGGTTGCTGAGACGTACATTGTCAAGTATGCTTCCTTTTATGAGTCTGCTGTTCTGGAACACGAAGGATACCGTATTCATAAGCTTGTCTTTGGGGATCTGCCTGACGTCGGCTCCTCCTATCCTGACGCTGCCCGATTGCGGATCGAAAAATCTGGCGATGATGCTCGCGAGGGTCGATTTTCCGCCGCCTGACGGGCCGACAAACGCAACTGTCTGTCCATCGGCGATTTTCAGCGAAACATTATCCACGGCATTTTTGCTGCCGTCATAGGAAAAGCTCACGTTTTCAAGCTCAACCGAACCGTCCGCCGGATGCTGCACATTATCCGATGTGCTAAGCTCAGAGAGCTTAAGAACACGGTCAACGCGCTCTATCGCATCGGCAACGATCATATTGTTTTCGCTCATATACATGAGGCTTGTCATAGTAAGCGTTATAACGGGCGTTATGATGATATAAAACAGCACGTCAAGCAGCAGCTTCGGAGTCACCGTGCCGTGCGAGAACCAGAAAGCCCCGACGATCAGAAATGCGAAAACGCTGTTTATCGCCAGCGTATACAGCATCATCGGTCCGCGCATATCGAGCGTATACGACGTCGTCCACTTCTCGTAATTATCGATCGTTCCCTTGAATTTTTTAAACGAGAATACGGTCTGGCCGAAGGTTTTCACGACCGGGATGCCGCGGACATACTCAACTGCCTCGTTTGACATATCCGCCAGCGCATTCTGATACTCGGTCATCTTGCGCTGCATGTTTTTGCCCGTCATGCCGCTCATGCAGATAAACGCAAGCAGCACCGGCGCAAGGCTCAAAAGTCCGAGACGCCAGTCGAACACGGCAAGCAAAGCGAGCATGCCGACTATGTTTGCTATTGCCTTGGCCTTATCCGGCAGCTGATGGGCAAGATACGCCTCGGTCGCGCCGGTCGTTTCGGATATCGTGCGGCGCAGCTTGCCGCTGCCGAACTGCTCGATAACGCCGAGCGGAAGCTTAGAGATATGCTCGGTCATTTCTATGCGCATATTCGTTGCTATGCGGAACGCCGCCATGTGCGAGCACATAAGCCCCGTTATATACACCAAAACGGCGGCGACGGCAAACAGCACGGCCATCCAGCCGTAGTGCGTTATGTTAACCGCTTTGCCGAAATTCGGCGCGACCTCTATCACTTCTTTAAGTATCCGCCATATGTACCAGAACGGCACGAGCGCTATCAGCGCGCTCACGGCGGCAAAGAACCACGAAAGATACGAGAGTATCTTTCTGCTGCCGGCATAGCTCAGCAGCCGGCCGAGATTTGATTGTTTTTTCAAGTGGACTGCCTCCCTGTTTAAAATTTAGCTCCGGAAAGCAATGCTTCCCGATATTTGATCCGCCTCGAGTTAGCCTTCGCTAACTCGAGATTAAAAAATTAAATGATTTACTGACCCATAATTTTCATCCAGCCTGCCGTGTAAAATTCGGCAAGCTCGTCAAGATATCTGCCTGCATCGGCCTGCGGCATATCGTGAACTATCATCTCGAAAACAGCATTCATCATGCCGGTCACAAGGATATGCTCAAGGTGCTCGTCGATATGCGGCACGGTGTTTCCGAGTTGACGGAGCACTTCGTAGTAATTGTGCGTACCCTCGACCTCAAGCTCAACAAGCTCGTCGATCATGCCGGAATACTTTGTGCCCTCCGAGCGGCGGAGAATGAGAAACAGCGCGTCGTGATGGTCGAAGGAATACTCAAGCATTTTCACCATGCACGCATGCCCGGCCTTGCCCATATGCTCGGGCTTCTGTTCTATGGGAAGCTGCTCAAATTCGGTGAGAGCATCCCTATATGCGCCGATTATATACCGATACTCTTCGTCCACAAGCGCGGCAAACAGCTCCTGCTTGCCGGCATAATAGCCGTAGAACGCACCGGTCGTGACTCCGGCGGCTTTAACTATGCTGCGAAGAGAGGATGAGCGATAGCCCTTTTCCATGAACTCGGCCTTTGCCGCACTGTGTATGCGCTCAAGCGTCGATATATCATCAACGGACATTTTCTCTCCCCTTTCATGTATCAGCGTTATATAACGGTGTTATATTAATATTCTTTTCCTATTTTGTCAATAGGAAAATCCCCTATAAGCGCAAAAAATCTCCCGGCCTTAGGCCGGGAGAGAGTTGATTTACATTATCACAGGGACCTTGAGGACAAACTGGTTGCAGTAGCGCGAGAGTATCGCGGCTATCTGGGCGCGGGTCGCAGTTCCCTGCGGAGTGAGCGTTGTGCTGCTCGTTCCTGTTATTATTCCTGCGCCGATCGCCCACTGGAAGGGCTGCGTCATGCCCTTGGATATCTTCAGTACATCGGAGTAGCCGAGGATATTGGTCGTGTCATACTTGGACACATCGTCGCCGGCATAATTCTTTGCGTAGCGGAACAGCATCGTAACAAGCTGCTCGCGCGTAAGCTTTCCGTTCGGAACGAAGCTCGTTTCGGAAAATCCGTTAATTATGCCGTTTGCAACGCCCCAGCGGACGGCCTCGTAATAATAATTGCTCTTGCTGATATCCGTGAACTTGCATCCGTCTCCGGGTACGGTCGGACTGCCGGACATGCGCCACAAAACGGTTATAAACTGCGACCTGACGGTTGGGTCATCGGGAGAGAACGTTGTTGCCGTCGTGCCCTGCATAAGCCCCATCGTGTAGGCAAACCGAATATTGTTATAGCACCAATCGCTTGGCTTAACGTCGGTAAAGCGGTTTACATAACTATTATAGTCCGTGTTTGTGTATCTGGCAAACATGGCCGTTATGCTGTGATCCTCGCCGACGCTTATGAACTGATATTCGCCGTTATCGTCAAGAGTCGCGCTCACGCCGTCAACAAGCACATTTTTGATGTAGTAGCCCTCGGAGGCTTCGACCTTGAATTTGAGCGTTTCGCCGCGCGCGACATTCATTGTCTCGGGGCTTATCTTTCCGCCCTCGGCCTGAATGACATAGATCTTGAACTCATACACAAGCTCGCCGTCATCGGTGTAGCTGTCGTCTCCGGGATAGGGATCGAGCCTGTCGCCGATCGCCCAGCTCGCGGTGAAGGTGGTCTCTGTCGGCACCTCAACGCTGCTTCCGGCAGCATACAGCTCGTCGTTTGCCGCCCAGCCGCGCAGATGATATCCTTCGTAGTAGATAAACGGCAAAGTCACGGTTCCGCTCTTGTCTTCAAGAACGCCGACTATGCGGCTTCCCTTGTTGCGGTCAAGCGTCGCGTTACCGATCTTTATGGTGCCGTAGTCAAATATCTGAGCACCGCCGGTCGTGCGTATGCGGGCGTTGCGCTCGACATTAAGCGTGGCCCTTTCCTTGATCGTAAGCTTGCTGCCGCCGGGTATCTTATGAGGATTGCCGGAATCAAGAGCCGCGTTTACGATAAATTCGCCGCTGTAGAAAGTAAGATCGTATGCCGTGGGCTCCTCGGTCGCGACGGTCTGGATGGTCAGGCTTTCCTTTGAATAGAACGCACTGTTGCACGAATCGTCGGCCTTCGGCTGCGAGTAAATGAACTTATCCCCATTGAGGTTTATAAGTCCGCCCCTTTTTATTATGAACGTGCCGAGGAGCTGGTTCATGCTCTTTACGGAGACATTGGACATAATTATGAGCGAAAAGTCGGCGGTGTTGAGCGTAACATCATCATCAAAGACTATATCCTCGCGGTTTTTTAGCTGAGCGTTTATAAGCAGCGTCACGACGCCGCCGCCCTCGGCAGCGTTTGCGTCCTTGAGAGCCGCCAAAACGGAGAAATACTTTTTGTCCTTGAACTCGGCCTGATACTGCTTGTAGTCATGATCACCCTTTGTGTCGGACGCGGAGATGAGCACCGGGAAGCCGGTGACGCCCTGGAGGTAATACTCCTCAGAGTCGCCTATGCCCCAGTAGCAGTAGTTGATCTCGGGATGGGCATCGACGTACATTTTGAGCGCCGAGGACACGTTCCTGGTGCGCGTTCCCTCAACAGTCACATACTCTGCGAGTATGCATGCAGCGCCGGTTCCGTTAAAGCTCTGCACCGTGGGATACACGCCCTTATCCGAAGGATAGCCCTGCTGGCAGGTACCGTAGAGATAATAGCAGTATTTGAGCACCGTACCGACCGGAGCGCCGGCAATTGCGCCGTAGGTCGATGCGCCGTTTACTGCGCCGTAGCTTGTGCAGTTAATGACGGTGCCCATATTGCCGCCGCCGATAATGCCGCCGGAGTTTGCCGCGCCTGCAACATTGCAGCTCGACCAGCAGTTTGCTATCGTGCCGAAATTGAAATCTGCGCATATGGCCGCGGAGTTTACGCCCTTGGACGTTACCGAGCCGCTGATGCCGAGGTTTTTGATAACGGCGCTGTTACCCGTCACCTGGCCGAAGAAGCCCTGATCGTCGGCCGTGCTGTTTATGTACAGATACTTGAGCGTATAGCCCTGACCGTCGAATATTCCCTTGAACGGCTCCTTCACCGTGCCGACCGGAGTCCACGAGGTTCCGCTTGCGGCCGAGTAGCTTAAGGACATGTCGATATCATGCGTCATGAAGAAGATTATGTCCTTGGTCTTGTAGCCTTCGTTGACATATTTTCTGAACGCAACGAGATCGTCCATATTGCTTATGCTGTAGCAGCCGCCCTCGACGCCGTCGGAGCGTGTACTGTACAGTGCGCGCATGGTGTTTGTCGCCTCATAGTCGCCGCAGTAGCCGTCGTCCGCGCCGGTGCCGCTCAGCTTGGGGTTTACGAGAACCGGGAAATAGCCGTTTGCGCCGGGTATCTCGTTTATGGACGAGGCGGTGTGCCACGAGCAGTAAAGCTCGCTGTCCTGCTTATAGACCCAGGCGTTGAGCGCCTCGAGCATATCGTCGCCGGTGTAGCTGTCGATGGTGACGGCCCGCTTGAGGGTGCATTTCTGCGTTCCGTCAACATCGTACTTGAAGTACATGCAGTCGTTAAAAACGCTGTCCTTATCGGTCTTATTGTAGAAATCGTCGATAAGGCCGTAGAGATAGTAGCAGTTATTGAAGGTCGAGCCGTTTGACCGCCCGACAAAGCCGGACTTCTCGCCCTCGTCGCTGGTGGTGTAAAGCGGTCCGTAGGCAGCGCAGTTATTTATGGTGGAATTGTGCGCATAGCCAACTATGCCGCCGACCTCGGTGGAGGCCTGAATGATAACGGACGACCAGCAGTTTTCGATAGTGCAGCTGTTTGCTCTGCCGACTATGCCGCCGACCTCGTCATCGGCGAGCATCTCGCCGGCAACGCCGAGGTTTCTTATGGTGCTGCCCCAGCACTGGCCGAAAAGTCCGGCCATGTCGATGAAGTCTGATACAAGATACAGTCCCGATACGGTGTATCCGCAGCCGTCAAAATTTCCGCGGAAATATGTAATGGTGGATATGCCCTGGTGGTTATTGAGCGTCGTGCCTATGGGGACCCAGCCTGCGCCCTCGACGTCGATGCCCTGAGTCGTGATATTGACGTTATCGGTCAGATAGAAGTTTGCGTCCCTTGTGGAGTAGCCCTCCTGAACGTACTTCGACAAAAGTCCGAGCTCGTCGCCGGTGGATATACTGTAGTTTCCTCCGGCCAGAGCATCCGTTTTACTGTCGTACAGCTCCGTCATTGTCGCCGTGCATTTATAGATCACGTTATACGGATTATCCGTGCGATCGACCTCCTCGGGCTGCTCGCTTATGTATTCAAGACTCGAGGGATCGTTAAAATATATATGCGCCGGGAAGCTTCCGCGCAGACGGGCAATGCTGGCAGGAGACATGTCCTGCTTCCAGTGGCGCATGTTCTGATTTGCGCCGAGCGTATCGACCCAATAGTTGAGCGCGTTGAGAACCTTGAGCGTTTTCTGCCCGTTTATGTTCACGCTGTGCGTGAGAGTATAGTCTCCGTTTGTGATCTTAAAGGGAACGTTTATGCTGTAGTTTCCGACGCTCGGGGTCCCGGAGACGTCGGAGTTGTCATTACTGTAGTAGCAATACTGCACGGTGCTGTTTACGGTCGATTCGCCGACTATTGCGCCGTACTTATGGTTATCCGTAGCCGTACCGTAGGCCGCGCAGTTATATATGCGCGCATTGTCCATATATCCGACGATCTCGCCTGTTGCCTTATCGCCGTTTACGTTCATGCCCACCCAACAGTTTGACACCGTGCCGGCACGCAGGAAGCCGACAATGCCGACGGCATAGTCGTTTGCGGTTATGCCGCCGCCGACGCCGACGTTTTTGATAACGGCATTGGTGCTGTTGACATAGCCGAACAGGCCGGCAGGATCGTTGCACTTATTTATAATAAGCTCGTTTATGACAAAGCCCTGGCCGTCGAAAACGCCCTTAAAGCTGTTGGTCTCGCTGTTCCCTATGGGCACCCAGCTCTCGCCCTTATAAAACGAGCCGTTTATTACTATGCTGAGGTCGCCTGTGAGGAAGAAGGTCGCGCCCTCGGTATTGTGACCCTCGTTTACGAATTTTGCGAGCATCTCAAGCTCTTTTACGTCGCCTATGCTGTAGCATATGCCGGGCTGCGCATCCGACTGCGACTCATAGAGCGTTTCCATGGGGACACTGTCTTTATAAACAGGCGTTTCTGCCGAATAGCCGGGGTAAGCCTGAGAGGGATTGGGGTACTTTCCGCCCGTGCGTTCTATGCCTTCGGCGGTCGTATTCAAAACCCACTTGCGCCATTTCGCGCCGCCGTCGGCCGATGTCCATGCGTTGAGAAGCTCAACGAGATCGTCGCTCGTCACACTGCCGACGGTTTTTTCCTTCTCCGTCAGGCAGACGGTGGGGCTGGATGAGAAGCGGAGCGTGTCAATGCTGCTGGCGGTATCCCTGCTGCCGACGCTGCCATTGTTATCCGCGCTGTTATAGGCATAGTATGTGCACTCGATCCGCGCATTGGCAACCCTTCCGGCGATAGCGCCGACATTGCCGGTGCCGCTTACGCTGCCGTAGTTTGCGCTGTTTATGATCTTGCCGCCCGTGACGATCGCGGCAAGGCCGCCGTTATTGCCGGTTCCGCCGACCTTGACGGCGCTCCAGCAGTTTACGATCTTGCCGGACAGCGTTGATGCTATGCCGGCCGCGTTTGCGCCGTTTGAAACGCCGTTAACGCCGAGGTTCATGATGACGGCATTGGCGCCGGCGTTTTTGAAAAGATATGTTATCAGACCCACGACCGCGTATCCGCAGCCGTCGAGCGTGCCTTCAAAGGCGTACTTATCCGTGCCGATACCGTTCCATGTATTGCGGCGCATATCGACATCGGCCTTCAAATAGAATGTAACACCCTTGGTGTTTCTTCCGGCGGCAACATAGTCGGCAAGCGCAATTATATCGTCGTTATTGACGATCCTGTAGCACTGACCGGCAACAGCATCGCTGCTTGCCCTCAGAAGCTGCTCGACAGAGCCTGTGCATTCATAGCCGCTGCTGTCTACTGCCGCAGAAGCATCCGGAGCATAGCAAAACAGCCCCAGTACCATGGTGAGGCACAAAAGCATGCTCAGCGCCCGTTTGAATCCGTTCTTCATCTTCCGTCCTCCTTGAGGATGTTATTGTATAGATATAAATATCCATAATCATTTTACACTTGAAAAATGAGAAAATAATGAGAAAATTATTAGAGAAGGATTAGAGGGCATTGACAATATAATTAATCGCAAATAGAATAAGGAAAAAACGGGAGGATGAGAGATATGAGAACGCTTGTTGTTGAAGACGAAAGGCACCTTAACAGGATGATTTCCGAGGCAATCCTCGACGAGGTGTACAGCGTTGACTCCTGCTTCAACGGTCTTGAGGCGCTGGAGCTTTGCGAATGCGCGGAATACGACGTTATCGTGCTCGATATAATGATGCCGAAGATGGACGGCTTCGAGCTTGTGCGCAGGCTGCGCGCTGACGGCTGCAAAACGCCGGTGGTGTACCTCACATCGCGCGACAGCGTTTCCGACAAGGTGCGCGGACTTGAGTCCGGCGGCGATTACTACATGGTAAAGCCCTTTGACTTTCGCGAGCTTATAGCCGTTATACATGTTATGGCGCGCAAAAGCGGCGACAATCACTCAAACATATACAAGCTTGCAGATCTCACTCTCGACATTGCGGCAAAGCAGGTCACGCGCGGCGGAAAAGTTATTGATCTGACCGCGAAGGAGTATGCGCTTCTTGAATTTATGATGCGCAACAAGGGCATGGTCCTCTCTCGTGAACAGATCGAGAACAATCTCTGGAACTACAAATACGAGGGTGGCTCGAACGTCGTCAACGTATACATCGGCTACCTGCGTAAAAAAATCGACGAGGGCTTTGACAAGAAGCTTATACACACCGTTTGGGGCATCGGCTGGGTGCTCAGGGAGGACTGAGGATGTCTGCAAAGCTCAGGCTGACGGTTTGGATAGCGGCAATGATGCTGATCCTGTGTGCCATCATGCTGTTTTTCATCATCTGGGTCGATCGCACAGGGCTTGTAAACGATTCGCCCGAGCGGCTTGTTGAAACGGTCTCTCACAACGAGGAGAAGTTCGAGGCCGAGCACAGCGAAATTGCCTGGGATGACGTTGATTTTTATATCCACGGAGTTTACTGTGCGTTTTATGACGAATCGGGAAAGCTTCTGCGCGGCGTCACGGTAGACGGGCTCAATCCCTCGGACATCCCGTTTGACGAATACGTTGTTCAGCGCATCCCGCTTGACGGCGACGAGTTTTTTGTGTATGACGCGCAGCTTGTGACCCGTGACGGGCAGCCGATCTGGATACGCGGCATCGCACCCGGAACCGACGACTACGGCGCGGCGCACACCGTCATTATAATGACCGCCATGCTGCTGCCGGTGATACTTATAATCAGCATAATCGGCGGCTGGATAATCTCCAAGCAGGCCTTTGCACCGGTCGAAAAAATAACTCAGACGGCAAACTCGATAAGCGACGGCAACGACCTCACCGAGCGCATAGCGCTGCACAGCGGCCCATCGGAGCTTATCGCGCTTTCAAACACCTTTGACGGCATGTTTGACAGGCTTGAGCGCTCGTTTTCCGCGGAAAAGCAGTTTACCTCCGACGCGTCTCACGAGCTGAGAACTCCGATAACCGTCATAAGAGCAAGCTGCGACCGTGCAAAGCGCAAGGACGTAACGCGCGAGGATTTCCTGCGAACGCTTGATGTTATAGACGAGCAGGCAGACAACATGTCCTTGCTCGTAAACCATCTGCTGAGCCTCACGCGGCTCCAGCAGGGCACTGAGCGCTATCCCCTTGCCGAGGGCGACGTGTCGGAGCTTGTGCGCGAGGTATGCGAGGACTATATGCCCGAGGACAGGCGCGGCATAAGCGTGCACACGGATATCGCGGACGGAATAAGCGCGCGCTACAATGCGCAGCTGTTTGCAAGCCTTGTGCAGAACCTTTTGCAGAACGCATACCGCTACGGCAGCGAGGGCGGCAACATATGGCTTACGCTTCGGCGCGCAGACGGCAGGATGAAGCTCACCGTGCGCGACGACGGCATAGGCATTGCTCCCGATGAGCAGGATAAGATATGGCAGCGCTTCTGGCAGGCCGACGCTTCGCGGAGTGAAAACTCCGGCAGTGGTCTCGGACTTCCGCTCGTAAAGGAAATTGCCGAGCTGCACGGCGGCTCGGTTAGCGTTGAATCCGCTCCCGGCTCAGGCAGCTGCTTCACGGTAATAATTTGATAAAATACAAAGACAGAGAATAGCCAATTTGGACTATTCTCTGTCTTCGTTTTCCTTGTTCTTCTGGTTCCTGATCTCATTCACGATTACCTGCGCCGCACCAACGATAACTCCGGTCAGCACGATTATCGCGCCATAGATAGGATAAATGTAGCTCTGTTCAACACCGCCGCCAAGCGCATGGGTGAACAGCATGCTCACGAGTCCACTGCCGCCTATAAGAAATATTGCCATCAGCAGCATTGCTATCAGCGCCTTTTTCATGTTGCCCTCCTTATAATGCATATATATTTCCTGCACTTTGCATTAATATTTTATCACTCATACGTTCAACAAGAAATTATGAGATATTTAAAATTTTAGCTCTCAGATTTGTGGATAATATACGATTTTTTAAATATACCACGCTCTGCTGTCGTACGGGCAGAAGCGATACGCAAGGCCGGGGGCGAGCTTATCGCCGTTGCGGCACAGCAGCTCGTCAACGCGGACAAACTCAAAGCCCTGCTCTGTGAGCGTGTCGATCGCGCGCAGGACCGCCGGGACCGTGGCGTCCTTGGTATCGTGCAGGAGGATTATATCTCCGTCGCGCGCATGGTCAAGAAACCAACTGTAGATATACTCCTCGTCGATATGCACCCAGTCGCGCGGCGAGGCAGACCATAGAATGGCAATACTGTCGATCTTATTGAGCATGGCACCTGTGTAATAGCCGTACGGCGGACGCAGAAATCGTGGATACTCACCCGTTATGCTCTCTATAAGCTTATTCGTGCGGTCGATCTCCTCGGCTATCTCTTCGTCGGTGTGCTCAAAAAAGCTTATGTGCGACCATGTGTGGCAGCCGATGAGGTGGCCGTCGTCATGCATGGTCTTGACTATCTCCGGGCGCTTTTCGACCTTGCTGCCCATAAGAAAGAAGCTGGCTTTCACATTGCGCTCGCGCAGTCCGTCAAGAAGCTGCTGCGTGTGCTTGCCGGGGCCGTCGTCAAAAGTGAGCGCTATCTGCTTTTTTGACTGCGAAACGTGCTCTGCCGAATAGGTCTTTGCATAGGGTGTAAGCAGAAACGACACAAGGCCGAAAACAAGAATAACTGCTATTATGCCTGCCGACGCAGCGAAAAGACGCTTTTTCATATCCTTGCGACTCCGCTTTTTATCGCGGCGGCCTTAACGGCGGCGGCAACGGTCTCGCCCACGCCCTCGTCAAATGCCTGCGGCAGGATATTGTCGCAGGAGAGCTTATCCTCGCCTACCATACCTGCAATAGCATGCGCAGCGGCGATCTTCATCTCGTCGTTTATATCAGACGCGCGGGCATCCAGCGCACCGCGGAATATGCCGGGGAACGCAAGGACGTTGTTGATCTGGTTGGGATAATCGCTGCGGCCGGTGCTGACAATTGCGGCGCCGGCGCGCTTTGCTTCATCGGGGAATATCTCCGGCGTGGGGTTTGCGCAGGCAAACACTATCGCGTCGTGTGCCATGGTCCGCACCATGTCGGCGGTCAAGACTCCGGGGGCGGATACTCCGATGAACACGTCCGCGCCCTTGATAACGTCGGCAAGACTTCCCTTTTCACAGGCGCGGTTCGTCGTTTCCGCTATCTCCTGCTTCGCAGGGTTAAGGCCTGGGCGGCCGTTGTATATGGCGCCGGTTCTGTCGGTCATGACTACATTTCCCGCACCGACGGAAACAAGCAGCTTTATGATAGCGATCCCGGCAGCTCCCGCGCCGGAGGTGACGATCTTCACGTCCTCAAGACGCTTGCCGACGACCTTCAGCGCGTTCATAAGTCCGGCCAGCATTATGACCGCCGTTCCGTGCTGATCGTCGTGGAAAACGGGGATATCGCAGCGCTCCTTGAGCTTGCGCTCTATCTCAAAGCAGCGCGGCGCGGAGATATCCTCAAGGTTCACGCCGCCAAACGAGCCTGCAAGCAGCGCGACGGTGTTTACGATCTCGTCAACATCCTTGCTGCGGATGCACAGCGGAATGGCATCGACGCCGCCGAATTCCTTAAACAGCAGGCACTTTCCCTCCATGACCGGCATTCCGGCCTCGGGGCCTATATCACCGAGGCCGAGAACGGCCGTTCCGTCGGTGACAACGGCGACGGTATTCCAGCGTCGCGTAAGCTCATAGCTTTTGTTTACATCCTTTTGTATCTCAAGGCAGGGCGCGGCAACGCCGGGTGTGTAGGCAAGGCTGAGCGACTGGCGATCATTTGCCTTCGTACGCGAGGCGACCTCGATCTTGCCCTTGAGTTCATAGTGCAATTCAAGCGATTTCTTTGCGTAATCCATTATTTTTCTACCTCTTTTAAATACTGCGCTCTTCCGAGCTTATACAAATCATTGCCCTGACTGTCGATCGCGACGGTAAGCGGCATATTCTTCACCGTGAGTCTGCGCACAGCCTCGCAGCCGAGATCTGCCCAACACACAAGCTCGGCCTGCTCGATGGACGCTGCCATAAGCGCTCCGGCTCCGCCGATAGCCGCAAGATACACGGCACCGTTTTTGATCATTGATTTTACCACCGCATCGCTGCGGTTGCCTTTGCCTATCATTATCTTAAGCCCGGCGTCCAACAGGCGCGGCGAGTATGCGTCCATTCTTCCGGATGTGGTCGGTCCTGCCGAGCCGATGCAGCAGCCGTCATGCTCCGGGGTCGGGCCGACATAGTATATCGCGCTGCCGCTTAGCTCAAACGGCGCAGGCTCGCCGTTATCAAAGCACTCGCATATGCGCTTGTGTGCCGCGTCGCGCGCGGTGTACACCGTGCCCGACAGCAGCACGCTGTCGCCGGCGCGGAGCTTTTTCAGTTCCTCCTCCGAGGCCGGAACGCTTATTTTGTATTCCATCCTGCACCTCACAGACTTGCGCTTGCACGCCGCGTCGCGTGGCAGCTTATATTAACCGCCACCGGAAGCCCGGCAACGTGGGTCGGCATCGCTTCTATCAGCACCGCGAGCGCCGTCGTTTTTCCTCCGAAGCCCTGCGGCCCTATGCCGAGTGCGTTTATCTTATCCAGAAGCTCACGCTCGAGCGCTGCATAGTATTCATCGGGATTTGGCTCATTGACCGGACGCAGAAGCGCATGCTTTGCAAGGCAGGCTGCCTTATCAAAGCTGCCGCCGATGCCGACGCCGACGATTATCGGAGGGCACGGGTTTGCTCCGGCTTTCTCAACGGTATCAAGCACGAAATTCCTCACACCCTCAACGCCGTCGGCAGGCTTGAGCATTTTAAGCGCGCTCATATTCTCGCTTCCGAAGCCCTTGGGCATGACGGTTATGCGCATTTTATCGCCGCGCGTGAGCTTAACTGTCACAAGCGCAGGGGTGTTATCGCCGGTATTTACCCTGCGCAGCGGATCGCATACGACGCTTTTGCGCAGATAGCCCTCACCGTAACCGCGGCGCACGCCGTTATTGACGGCCTGTTCAAAATCGCCCTCAATGTGTACGTTCTGCCCCAGCTCAACGAACACGCAGGCCATGCCGGTATCCTGGCAGACCGGCAGAGTTTTTTCAGATGCTATTCGCACATTGTCGCCCAGCAGCGAGAGGATGCGCTTGGCTCCGTCCCACGGCTCTGCCTTTTCGGCCCTTTCTATTGCGTTTATAACGTCGGGCGGAAGCCGGAGGTTTGCCTCGATGCACAGCCTCGCGACGGTGTCTTCGATCACTTTTGCGTCTATATTTCTCATGTCGTTCTCCATATTTTTATCTCACGGCAATTATAAGCAAAAATAAAGCGAGCGTCAACCGACTCTCGCTTTATTTTCCTCTTGCGCCGAAAGTATTTTGCCGGGCGGAGTGCTCAATTCCTCCCTGCTCAGTGCCTTCGGTGCTCGCTATTGAGTTTCGCAGATGACGCCGCGGACAGTCTGCGTCAGTCCCCCCGCATCAATTCCGAAACTGACTTTGCCAGGCATATTTTGCGGTTTCCCCGGGATCGGGAAGCAGATACTCCGATGTGGGCTTCGTCGTATCACGATCCGAAGAGCGCCGCAAGCGTGCATAGCGGCTATCTCAATAATAGGTCAGGCTCGCACCCTCCCAATAAATGAAATACAGTATCAGTGCTCGGCGCACCATTTGACGATATCGTCAACGCACCAGCAGGGCGGCTCGCCGACGCCGGTGGACGCCATTTTGTAAGTAGCCTTCTGCGCATCGCTGAGGTTTTCCTTGCCCTCGAAGCGCGCCGCTATCTCTTTGTTCTTTATCTTCATTATAAATCTGAAGTGCGGCGGAAGCTTATTGATATTGAATGCACCCTGGCGCGTAAATACGGGAACATCCGCGCATACCGCGTTTTTCTCGCGGCAAACTTCCTCGCTCTTTGCGGAAACGGGGCTCATGCCGACCTGGACGACGGCGCCGATATCATACTTCTTTGCAGCCTTGTCATAGCCCATGATCTTGCCTGCAAACAGCCAGCCGACATAAATTATCTTCGTATCGGCAGGAATATACTCTTTGCCGAGAGGGGATGCCGGAATATGCAGGCGTGCCGAGAGAAGGTCTGCGTATTTTTTGCAGGAACCGGTCGTCGATTTGTAAACTATTGCGCTGAACATAAAACTATACCCCCTGTATTGTTTTTTTAATTTGTATATAGAATAGCACAAGTGTTTGTCAATTTCAAGACTCACAGGGCCGCGAAAGTGTCAATTCGGTAAAATTTTTTCTTTTAGAATAAGTACGCTCACTTCGCAGATAATAATAACGAATATTTTTATTTGGAGGTTCAATAAATGACACCTAAAGAATTATTGTATATTGAAGACGCGCTCGGTCACACGAAATTTCTTATGACGCAGTGCAGTCTCGCGGCAAACCAGCTGACCGATCCTCAGCTGAAACGTCAGGCTCAGCAGCTTATAAACGAAAACCAAAAGCTTTTCACTAAGTTTTTCAATCTAGTCTGAGGAGGACAAAATATGAACGATCGAGATATAATGGAGAACCTGCTTCTAACCACTAAGGGCGTGTGTGACCTTTTCATGCACGGTGCGATAGAATCAAGCACCGACAATGTTCATCAGACCTTCTGCACCGCACTTGGCAACAGTCTGAGCATGCAGGACAGCATTTATAAAGAGATGTCAAGTCATGGCTGGTATTCCTCCGAGCAGGCCCAGCAGCAGCGTATAGATCCTGTCTCTTATAGACATCTCCGAGCCC
>ERZ1503814.221-NODE-221-length-23082-cov-5.112824_pt1 | contig 23082 bp, 22 predicted proteins | sample MGYA00571768_ERZ1503814 | MGnify/ENA primary metagenome ERZ1503814 (study PRJEB39906, sample SAMEA3182075) | gut metagenome | biome: human; feature: gut; material: Stool; isolation source: human stools | place: Canada | collected 2012-03-14 ... | reverse complement strand
GTTCTGAACTCCTATTTTGCCATTGTTGTTAGACGCCGCAAAGGTAAGAGAGGACTATGTCGTGGTTAACCACGATTATTCGTGGGGGTAGTCATGAAATCAATACAATAATAATCCTCGGAGAGGATGCAATCGGCTTGGAATATACCGTTTGCGACCTCTCCGAGGTCTTTTATCTTAGAGATTTTAGTCAGACCCCACCAATGATGGTGGGGTTATCCACAAAAGCGTCGTCTCCGACGACTTTCATTTTTACACACCCTCACTATTTTGATTATGCAGGATATTGAGTGTACGATTATCTCGTCGTCCGTAGAAATATTTCTCGAGGACACGAGCGAATACGTCGTTGGGAGACACGGCGTCGAATAGCGTCATTGAAGAGCGGAGTTTCAGACTATCGACACCACCAAATACCTCTATTGCATTATTAGTGGGCAAGTTAAGAATAACTTCCGAAATTTCTCTCAATCGTTGACCCAACGTCGGGTTATCAAGATAAGCTTTGGCTTCCTGGGCGCCCGATATGCCATAGAATTTTGAATTATATGAATGTCCAAGGCACTCTAATTGAGGAAATATATACCATATCCAGTGAGAACGTTTCCGACCTTCCTGTAATTCCCTCAGAGCCATAGCATAGACAAGGCGCTGAGCATCTATAAAACGACTCAAATTATAATTGACATCCATCACTTAGCGGATTTATAATTCCAATTTGTTGCCGTGGCAGATTAGCATAAAGGGCTTGGTGTCCTCGTCGGCGATGTGGCTCTTCATTGCGTCAGTAATCCAGTCGTGTTCACCCGAGGGTATGGACTGAAGCGCTTCAACGGCCTCGTCGAAACGGCCGGCTTCCCTCAGCAATTCAACATGGAACAAAGGGTCAATCATATTGACCAGTGGAGGCGACAGAAGTTCGTCTACAACCGAGTTGTAAATATCGGTCTGCTCCTGTGTCGGGGTTTGACCAACGTATCTTGTGAGGTCGTTGTAGGCCCAGACCAGCATCATATCGAGAGTTACGAGAGGGTCTTTATCCAAGCCGGGGACATTGAGTTGCCGTTTGGCCTCGCACAGTTCATCGAAGTTCAAATTGCCAAGTTCACCGCTATAGCCATCTTCGGCATATTCCGGTTTTGAATCTTCGAGAAAGTAATATTTTCCGCAATGCGGGCATTTTTGGATTTGTGACACACGGGGCAACATGGGGTTGTCGACACGCGCATCACTCCACAATGTGAGTTGGAATGTGTTGCCGCTGATAAGGCTCATTACTTCCTTATGTCCGCCACAAAAAGGGCAGGTTAAGATTTTAGGAGGTCCGGGTAGCATATTATTTGTCTTTATATTTTAGCAAACATTTAATCTCTTCTGCCAAATACGTTTGCGAAGGCCTGATAGAGACCGACGGGGTTGCGGGGCGTGGTCTTGCCATTGTCGAGGACGGCAAAGGTGACGAGTCGGAATTTATTCTTAAACTCGGCTTCGTCAAAAACCTGCCGGAACAGTTGGGCCATCTGTGTGGCCGGGTTGTCATAAACCCCGCATCCGAAAGCCCCGAGCACGAGCGAATCGTGACCGGCGCGCAGCGCGAGGCGCAGCACCGTGCGAATTTTGTTGAGGGTGCCCTGCACGCAGTCGGGGGTCATGTGCGTGGGGTCGACGCACTGCGGATGATTGATAGCAGCCACAGTGACGAGCCCGACCTTGAAGGGCTCGGCAAGCAACCCGTAGCCCTTGGCCTCGTTCTGACGAAAGACAGTGACTCCGGGGGTGTAAATACCTCCGAAGTCGCGCTCCATAGGGTAACGCTCCGAGCGCGAACCGACTATGCCGTCCTGGCCCGACGGGGCAAGGAGCTGGCGCAGACTGTCGCGGTCGACAAACTGATATAGCGACCGAAACGCATCCGTGCGCCTGAAGATGCTCTCCTCCTGTGCTCCGGAACCTTTTGTAACGCCCCCACCGGGGTTCTGACGGCTTGCAAAATTGAGCACGGCGGGCAGGTAGCCCTCGCGCACATGACGGGCGGCAACATCGAGGCAGTCCTCGTTGACAACATTGAAACTCGTAGGCATCGACCGCGCGGGCACGGCGGTAACCGAGAAAGGCTTGTCGACAAACACGGTATCGGCCATCATTGCGGCATCGTCATCGAGACGTACCGGGCACGTGTCGGGCAGTTCGCCGCCCACATAGCGCCCCCGGCCGACAATGGTTATAGTATTGACATAGACCTCTTTCCGTAATTCTTTAAGGAAGTCGAATGCCTCTGGCGAGCCTGCCGCCATGCCGTAGCGGCAATGTGCCATGCGGTTACAGAACGACTGCACATCCCACGTCGGCATAGGCGGACACACCGGCCCGAGAATATCGACAAAGCTTCGCGGGAGCACAACGTTGGGCAGCAAACGCGCATCGCGGAAAAATGGCGCAATATCGGCCGGGCGCCACCCGGCAATACCGCAACCGATGGGCGTGACAAGAAACAGTAACTCGCCGTGGTCACGGGCAAAGTCGGTAAATTTATCGACATAAGGCTTAATGTCTTCTGCCGTGGCAAACATGGTGGGTATGGCATAGCTCTGCCCCCTGAGGCCCTCGCCTACACCCCACTCGGCTCCGAAATGGCGATGAGCGTAATTGGCGGCACCGCCGCCGTGATGACCGGCAAGATTACTGCCGAAGACAAATACCTGGCCGGGACCGAGGGTAGTGATATTGTCGGGGGTAAATTGTGGCTTATCAATCATTGTTGTCGACTGTGTACATTTATGTTTTACTAACCTACGCTGTTTCATATAAATTTTCGTTTTACATCAATATTTTTTAACATCTCGTGATATATAATAGTGAATGTTAATCGTTAATTTTGCCAAGCAAATACGAAGCCCTATGACAGAAGCCACCCAGCGCAGCGATGCTGCCGTAATCATACCGATGTATAACGAGTGCGAGAATGCGGCCGCAATCATCGATGCCGTCCTCGCGCTTCCGGTTCCTTTCGACGTGCTCGTCATCGACGACAACTCGCCCGACGGCACGGCCGACATCGTAAAAGACAAAATCAGGCAATACCCGGGGCGCGTTGAAATCATCGAGCGCGCCGGCAAATTAGGTCTCGGCACTGCCTATATCGAAGGCTTCAAGCATTGTCTTGCAAAGAATTACGAGTTTATCTGCGAGATGGATGCCGACTTTTCACACAATCCGCAAGATTTGCTGCGCCTGCGCCAGACGGCCATCGACGACGATGCCGACGTGGTCGTGGGCTCGCGCTACGTGACGGGCGTCAACGTGGTCAACTGGCCCATGGGCCGCGTGCTCATGTCGTTCTACGCATCGAAATACGTGCGGCTAATCACACGCATGCCCATCCACGACACGACGGCCGGCTTTGTGTGCTACCGCCGCAGGGTACTCGAGACCTTGCAGCTCGACAAGATAAAATTCAAGGGCTACGCCTTCCAAATCGAGATGAAGTTTACGGCATACAAGTACGGCTTCAAGGTCGTGGAGGTGCCTATCATCTTCGTCAACCGCGTGCTCGGCACAAGCAAGATGAACAGCGGCATATTCGGCGAGGCGGTCTTCGGAGTTATCCGCCTCAAGTGGAACAGCCTTTTCAAAAACTACAAACGATAAGCCGACATGCTGATACACAACGCCATATTGGTCGACCGCAAGGGCACTCGCCGTGGATGGCTTAAAACCGACGGTGAAATAATAACGCTCGTGGGCAGCGGCGACCCCACGCCTTTCGACCTGTTCGACGACGACGAGATTATCGACGCCGGGGGGGCATACGTATGTCCCGGCCTCATCGACTCGCATGTGCATTTCCGCGAACCGGGGCTCGAGCACAAAGCCACGATTGCCGGCGAGAGCCGCGCCGCCCTGGCCGGCGGTATTACCACCGTCTTCGACATGCCCAACACCATACCGGCCACGACTACGGCCGAGGCCCTGTGGGAAAAGAATAAGCTCGGACAGGCCACAGCCGCCACGCACTACCGTGCCTTTTTCGGCGCCACGCCGGGGGCTATGTCGCAATTGGCAAAGCTACGTCCGGGCGACACCCCGGGCATTAAAATCTTTCTCGGCACGTCGACCGGTGCCATGTCGTCGCCCTCGCAGAGCGAACTCGAGGACGTGATGCGCTGGTGTGCCGACCACCGCCTGCCGGTAGTCGTACATGCCGAAGACAACGACATCATCGCCGCCAACACAGCCGCCGCAGTCAGCCGCTATGGCAGTCGCGAGGCCGTGCCCGTGAGCGAACACCACCGCATACGCAGTGCCGAGGCATGCCTGCGCTCGGCAGCGGCAGCCGTCGAGCTGGCACACCGCACCGGCGCGCACCTCCACATAGCGCATATCAGCACCGCATTAGAGGCACGCGAATTGCTCGACAAGGGGCCGACCCTCGGCAAGACCGTCACCGCCGAGACTACGCCCATGTACCTCGACCCGTGGCTGGCCGACGAGGCGCACCGCGACAACCGCCATAAAATCAACCCGGCAATCAAGACCCCGGGCGATGCCGAGGAACTACGCAAGGCAGTCGCCGACGGACGCATCGACACCATAGCCACCGACCACGCTCCGCACCTGATGAGCGAGAAGCAGGGAGGCGCGCTGACCGCCGCTTCGGGCGCGCCATCTATTCAATTCGCCGTACCTATGCTCCTCAACTACCTGCCCGTCGAGTTGGTTGTGTCGAAAATGAGCGCCGGAGTCTCAGACGTCTTCCGTCTCGAAGACTATGGCACCCTCGCTGTCGGACAGCCGGCCGACATCACAGTCATCAGTCCGTCAGAGGAATATGCAATCAGCGAAAGCGACATTCTCAGCCCCTGCGGCTGGAGTCCCTTCACTGGCCGTACCGCCACCTACCGCACAAAGGCATACGTCGCCAAGGCCGCCACAAGACATTGACATGCAATTTTTGCCGTCAAAGATTGGGATAAACAAAAAAAAACACTAATTTTGCACCAACAAACAACAACGTAAATATTTTTCCAAACAAAAAATTACAATTATGGCATACGTAATTACAGACGCATGTGTAGCATGCGGCACCTGCCTCCCCGAGTGCCCCGTAGGCGCTATCTCTGAAGGCGAAATCTATCACATCGACCCCGATACCTGCATCGATTGCGGCACTTGCGCAAGCGTTTGCCCCAACGACGCTATCAACCCCGGCGAATAATACGCCACAACCCCATACACCACCAGCCGCCGACCCATGTCGACGGCTGGTGGTGTTTTTTGCCCCATATTTTTGTTAGTTTGGATATAATAAGCCAACTTTGTAAGTATCATTAAAGAGAATATTAAGCCTTAAAAAGACACTTAATTATCAAGATAGTGTTACTTACAACTAAGACCTTACCTACAGTTGATATAAGGGTCCTCGGGTCAATCGGGCTTGTAGAATTAGTGTTTCCTCGCGACTGAAACATCGCATAAATGGTTCACAAACTCACTATTCGCTGCGCTATAATCACCAGGGTAGTGGCGGAGGCTGCGATAATGGCGACGAGCAGGTATTTTTCGCGGCGGGTAAACAAGTGGTGCCGGTCAAAGCCGTCGTCGCGACGTGCCTTTAAATAAAAACCGATACCGGCAAGATAAAATATCGAGGTCATAAACATCTCGAGCAGGCCGCCGGCATAGGCCATCCACAGGCAGAAAAGAGTCGTCACGACGGCTATCGTCCTAACCCTGATATTGTCGGCCTTCTTCAAAAGGAAGAGGCCGGTAAACAGGTAGCACGGTATTATCATAAGGCCGGTTATGTGCAGGGCTGCGAGGTAGACGTCGTCGGCCATCACAACCATGAGCAAGAAAATCTCCATGACCACGCTCGAGGCAAAGAGGCCGAAGGTGGGCATACCCTTGTCGTTGGTGCGTTTGAACACCGAGGGCAAAATACCGGCCAGAGCTGCCTCGTAGGGAACCTGGGCTACGACAAGAGTCCATGCAACCCAGCCCCCGACAAGCGAGACCACCACGGCGGCAATCACAAACCAATATGCCCATGCCCCGCATGTCTCCTTCATGATATAGGCTATCGACGGGTCGGGCAACTGCGCCAGCCCGGACCTGGTGAGCAAACCGTAGCATAGCAGCGAGACTGCCATATAGAGCACAAGTGATATGACAAACCCGGCAATGCCGGCACGCCCCACATCGGCGGCTTTCCTGGCACGGGCCGACATCATCACTGCCCCTTCGACCCCGAAGAAGCAGAATAATGTGACCATCATGGTCGACTTTATCTGCGTGGCCGTCGGGGTGGTGAGACCCCAGTTGTCAATCAGCCCCGAATTGAACACATCGAGTTTGAACAAGAGGCAGAACGTGACGATGATAAACACCAGCATTACGACCTTGACCAAGGCTAGGAGCGTATTGACAACCTTGGCAGTACGTATGCCCCTCGACACTATATAGTACATCAGCCATATCAGCACCGAGCCGAACACGACCGTCTCCCACCCATGGTCTAACAAGGGCGGGAATATGGCGCCTACGGCGTCATTGAGCATCACCCCGTAGGCGACGTTCGAAAAGGCCGTACACAGCCAGTAGCCCCACGCGATATTGAAACCGACATAGTTGCCAAAACCGGCCTGGGCATACTGGTATATGCCGGCATTATATTGCGGATACTTGTCGCTGAGCCACTTAAAGGCCATGACGAGCGGCAGTATGCCGAGGGCGGTGACAACCCATGCCCAAAACACCGCTCCCGGCGAGGCCACGGCAGCCATATTCTGGGGCAGGTTATAAATCCCCACCCCTACCATAAGACCGAAGACAATGGCCGTAAGCCCCCAAAATCCGAGTTTTCCTGTTGTCAGCATATTGTAGTTACGTCGTTTGCAAGTTCCTGAAGTTTTCGAGCTGCAAAATTACGACTCTTATGCTAAACGGCAAACACCAAAACTACTTTGGTTTATACCATTTTAAGAGTTTTTCACCGACGGAACTACAATTTTTCGAAGAGTTTACATTGCAAATGCGTTGAAGCCGCCATCGACAACGGCGACAGTGCCGGTCACAAACGACGAGGCGTCCGAGATAAGGTAGTGGATGGTGCCGCACAACTCCTCGGGCGACCCGAAGCGTTTAAACGGGGTCTGGCGTATTACGTCGGCGCCGCGCTCGGTGAGACTGCCGTCGGGGTTGGTAAGCAACGCACGGTTCTGGTTAGTCAGGAAGAAGCCGGGAGCTATGGCATTGACACGGATTTTAGATGTAAACTTGGTGGCCACTTCGTTGGCGAGGAAGGCAGTGAAGTTCGATATGCCGGCCTTGGCGGCGGCATAGCCCAACACGCGGGTCATGGGGCGGAAAGCGGCCATCGACGAGAAGTTGACAATCGCGCCCTTGCCGGCCTCGACCATGGGTTTGAGGAATACCTGCGTGGGTATGACCGTGCCGGTAAGGTTGAGGTCGAGCACTTTCTGGAAGGCCTCGATTTTGACATCGAAGAAGTTGCCTGTCGGGGCAATCGTGGCGCCGGGCATGTTGCCACCGGCAGCGTTGAGCAGCGCGTCGATTTTGCCGTAAGCCGCCATGATTTCATCGCAATTGGCCTGGACGGTTTCGGGGTTCATCACGTCGGATACCAGGAACATTGCCTCGCCGCCGTCGGCCTTGATTTCGGCCACAATTCGTTCGCCTTCCTCTTTGCGCCGACCGAGGATTACAACCTTTGCGCCTTCCTGGGCGAGATATTTTGCTATAGCCGTGCCGAGCACTCCCGTGCCGCCGGTGATTACGACCACGTTATCTTTGATTGAAAACAGATTGTTCATAGTTTATCAGTTTATTGGTTCAAGTTTCGCAAGTTTGCACTTGCTCACTGTTAGTAGTCTTTTGGTTATAGGTTATGGTTGTATAATTGCAAATAACAATATTATTAGTAATAACAATTAGCGAATTAAGGCTAACCACTAAACGATAACCTATTAACAGTTTCGCAAGTCTGTGACTTGCGAAACTTAAATTATTGGTTTACTACTGCCATTATACCCGACACCATGCCAAGGGCAAGCATACGGCCATGGAACGAATAACCGGCATTATAGCCCATCTTTTCATCGCCGAGCATCAGCGGGGCATGGTCTACGCGCATGGGCACGCCGGGGCGTTCGCGCTCGAATGTCGCAATAATATCTATCAGGCGCGGGTCGAGGTGCGACGACTCCTTGAAGTCGCCGTTGGGCTCTACCCGGCATATCCGGGCGTGCACGAAGTGGGTGCGCGAGGCATATTTCTTTGCCAACGCCGGCACATCGTTGTGTGCGCCGGCACTGAGCGACCCGGCGCAGAAAGTGAGGCCGTTGTGGCTGTCGGGCACGGCGTTGAGGAACCACTCTATATCCTCGTCGCAGGTCACGATGCGCGGCAGACCGAGAATTTGCAGGGGCGGGTCGTCGGGGTGCACGCACATGTTTATGTCGTACTCGCGGCAGACAGGCATTATGGCCTCGAGGAAATACTTCATATTCGCGCGCAGGGCATCGCGGTCGATGCCGTCGTAGAGCTTCAAGAGGCTGCGGAAAGTCTCAACGGGTGCCGAGTCATCCTCTGATATGTTGCCGTTTACAAAGCCCTGGGTCTTGACTATGATGTTGTCGACCAGACGGTGGGCGGCCTCGGCAGTCATACGCGACTTAAGTTCTCCTACACGGTCGAGAGTCTCCTGCGAGTAATCTTTTTCAGCCCCTTCGCGGCCAAGTATATATATGTCGAAATAGGCAAACTCGGCCCTGTTGAAGTAGAGGTTCGACGTGCCGTCGGGGTTGGAATACTCCAGGTCGGTGCGCGCCCAGTCGAGCACGGGCATAAAGTTGTAGCATATAGTCTTCACGCCGGCCTTGCCGAGATTGGCAAGGCTTTCCTTATACTTCTCTATTAGCTCGTCGCGGTCTGCGCCGCCGTATTTTATTGATTCGCTCACCGGCAGGCTCTCGACCACCGACCATCTCAGGCCGTGCGACTGGATGAAGTTTTTCATCTTCATCACTTCGTCGTAGCTCCACACCTCGCCATTGGGTATGTGGTGCAGAGACGTTACAATCCCCTCCACTCCGATTTGACGGAGCATGTCGAGGGTAATCTTATCGTTAGGACCGAACCAGCGCCATGTTTTTTCCATAGTGACAAAAATTTTCCCGGCCGGGGGCACCCCCGCCGGAGTAAGATTATGAGGTTATTTGCACAAAATTACTCTATTTTCGTCATAAATCAAAATTCCCCCGAGAAACCCCTCACGCCGGGATGAGGGTGATGGCTGAGATGCCGCCTTTGCGGGCGCCGATATAGGCCGGGATATGCTGGTCGCCGCGCTCTATATTGCTTATGAATATGGGGTGGCGCAGGCACAATATGTTGATTGTGAATGTATCGCCGACAAGCAGCTTGATATTCTTCGACTGATTGACGCGAAACCTGAAGTTTGATAAATATTCTATCTCACAGCTCTTGCCCTTGCCCCACTGCAACAATATACGGTCGCCGGTGTGCAGCCTCTCTACACTGACAACCGACTCTTCGATAAAGCCCGAATCATCGAAGTCGGTACCGTTGTGGCTGAATAAGAAGGTGTCCCAGTTTTTGAAGCCGTTGTACTGAGCCAGGGTGTTGAGTATGGTGATTGACGGGAAACTCTCGTAGGAAACATATCCCCAGATGCGTTTTATCGACGACAGGCTAATCACGCGGCCGGTCTTTCGCTGGATACTTATACTGAGTTCGCTGAACTCCGATGGTGTGCCTGGTGTATAGCCAAGGGTCTGGTTGGTAAGATTTATTAGTGATTCCAGTGCATATTGTTTGTCCATAAGATTTAGGAGTGTTTTGTTAGCATGATTATTATTGCAACGGCCAGTGCGGCTATTATGAAGATAAGAATATACGTGAGTAGTCGCGAAGAAAGTAGTCGCGACAGCATGTCGGCCACCGACATACGGGTCGAAGGCAGCTTTATATATGCCACCGACTGAGGCCGGAGGTCGGGTCTATCGTTAGTGCATTTTCTCACGGCCTGGGCCAGGGCCTCGTCGCCGGTTGCCTGGGCGAGTTCGCCGGCGACGACACCGAACGAATATATATCGGCCACAGCCGAGGGCTTTATATCCTGACTGAGAAGTTCGGGGGCCATATAATGGCGCGTACCCGACGGATTTTTAAGAATTACGAAATCCTCGCGGTCTGAAAGATTGAAATCTATGATTTTAACGACATTTCCGTTGTGCGACACCAGTATATTGGTCGGCTTCAGGTCGCGGTGATAAACCTGCTTGCTGTGTATATAGCCAAGGGCATCGGCTATCTGGGCAACAATCGCCCTGCCAGATGATATGGTCAGTGACGACGATGTAAGCAAGGTATCGAGCGTGCACCCGTCTACATACTCGAGTACTATGACCCTGCCGAGGCCGTCGATATTCTCGAGACCAATGGTACGCCTGATATTGGGGTGGTCGAGCTGTATGCCGATTTCGAACTCCTTGGCAAGGCTCATGGTGTAGATAGGGTCGGTGCGATATTGCCGCTTCAGCCCCTTGAGGATATAGCGCTTGCCGTAGCGGTTGGCGGTATAAATCTCCACAGGGCCGTGAGGAGAGCTATAGTACGGCCTGATGTTGGTAAACTCATGGGAAAATAGTTCGCCAAAATCGAGCTTCACCGTAGCTTCGTCAATCCCAAGGTATGCCGAGTCGCTGTCGTCGGCCATACCGGGGTCTGTGTAGTCGCTATCTTGTTCTTTCATTGCTGTCTGCAAGCTTAAAACTCCTCGATATGGTCGAAAAGGCCCCATTTCGAATTGTTACGATATTTCTTTATGCTGCCCGAAGGCACGTGGAGCACACAAACCTCGGTCATCGCCAGACTGCGGTTGAAAAATGCCTCGCCGGCTGCAAAGGGCGGCTCAGCCGCACCGACATAGAGATGGGTAAGCGCGGTGCCGTCGAAGGCATAGTTGCCGACATAGGTTGTACCCGTACCGAGACGCACGGTGGCGAGCGAAGCGCAACCCTGGAACATTCCCTCGGACACGTTTGCCAAGTTGTCGGGAAGCGTAATCTCGGTCAATGCCGAACCGGCAAAGGCACCACGGGCAATAGTCTTGACCGACGGAGGTATAACGAGGCCGCTTATCTGTGTGCCCAGGAATGCATTCTCGCTGATTTTCGTCACCGTCGAAGGCAGGGTGTACCCGCCCGTCTTACCCTGAGGGAACCATACGATATCCGTTACATCCTGATTGAACACCACGCCGTCGACGGCGGCAAAATCGATGTTGGGCGCCGACACATCTATTGCCCGCAACGACGGGCAGCCGGCCGATGGCAGCAGCGTTTCTACAGCCGCCGGGACGGTCAGCTCTCCGAGTGCCTCACAACGGGCCACGGCATCGCGGGCAAGCACCGTTGCCGACGATGGCAGCAAGGCCACGCGCAGAGAGGGGCAGTCGGCAAGAAGGCCGGTGGTCACCTTGTCGTTCTCGGTGAAACGTGCCCCGTCGTATGAGCCTCCCCCTTCTACAATCCGCACGTCGGTAAGGTCGATTTCGCTTACCGAGCTTTCTATCTTAGTGACACCGCCCACAGCCGGCGCGCCGAGCAACATTCGCAGAAATCTGAAATCATCGCCGTTCATATATCCCGAAATCAGTAGTCGCCTGAGCGACACCACGGCAGTGCCTTCCAAGACCGAGGCCAATGCCCCGGCCTCTTTGAGGATTATGCTGTTCTGAGTCGTGAAGTCGATAGCCGGCCCCGTTGCCTCGCCTATCGAGTTTGCGGCAAAGGGCGTGATAGTGAACTGCGTCAGTGGCGTAAGGTTACCGAGCACGAGGCGATGCTTGCCCACCGTCAGGCCATCAGCCGCAATATTTACGCGCCACGACAAGCCATTGCTTACATCAGCGACTTCGCATCCGGCACTGAGCAGTGCCTCGCCGCCATCGTCGGTAATCTCAAATTCGACGATTATGCCGGTCGGGCCTGTCGACAAGGCCTCGGCCCGGGTGAGTGTCGGCAGTTCGTTGGGCTGTGTGGAGAAGGTGATTGTCTCAGACCGCAGAGTGGCAGTCGACGTCCGTCCCTGAAGATAGCAAGAGTAAGTAGTGCCGGGCTTGAGATTGGTCAGCAACGTGCTTACCGTCTCGGCTCCGGAGACCTCTACCTGCTCAAAATCGTATGCCCCGCCGCCAGCCTCAGGGGCATAGTAAAAAGCAAGAGACGTCAGCCCGGTAGTGCCACGCTTATGCACCCGGCCCGAGACGACAGCCTCGCAACGGGTTATATCCGTGGCCGGAAGTATCTCGATTACGGGTTCGAGGTTGTCGGGTTTATCGGAGTCCGAGCAGCCAGTCATCATCAAAAACGACAAAGCTGTCAACGAGAGCACAAGTGCCTGTAGTCTATTCAAAATCATATTCAACTATTTGCCCAAAATAATGCCCACGCCTATCGAACCGAACCAGTCAGTGCCCTTGATACTCCTCACCGATGCCGACACGGCCAGTCTGCGGTAGCGGTACACTGCACCGACCTCGAACGATAGTCCGTGCTTGCAAAAATATTTGTTTTTCACATATCCGCCGCCTTCCGACGGTGCCAGTTCCCACGCAAGCGACGAGTCGCCATAGCCAAGGCCCTCGAAAACCGCCACATGGTCGGACAAGCGGTGTATGGCGCCGGCATTGACCATAAACGCACTTCTGCGCGTATGCCCCGAGTAGAACGGCAGGTTGTCGCCTATCCGGCCGTCTTTGTCACATTCGCCCCTGGTGGTCCCTATGTTGCCGAAATTGGTCGACAGGTGCACAAAGCCGCCGTGACGCTTCATGGCAAAGAGCATTATACCGCCCGAGGCGTTTTCGGCTTTACCACCGTAGCCGGCCGTGACAAGCGCACCGAAACGTAATGGCACGGGCTTCTTTTTAGGTGCCACCACGAGCGTGTCGACACGTGTAAGCACCAGGGTGTCGCGCACGGTCGACACCACCGTGTCGACTTTTACCGATGTCGACACCATGTTGGTCACAGGTTCGTTGACGCGCAACTCATAGGTCATATGGCTGTCGACGCGCGTAGGGAGGAGATAGTCACGCATCACGCCCCACACGGGGTGCTTAAGCGTCATTTTCTTGGTGCCACGGGGAACGTAGAGCCAGATTTCGCCTACCTTGTCCTCGCGCTTCACAATTCCCAGGGGTGTGGAGAAGGCAAAATCGCCCGAGGCCATGACTTTAATCAGCCCGCAGTCCTCGTCATTGAGGTCGCGGACGGGATTTATAAATGCCGACACATCGTTGGGCAGCACTTTGAACGACGCCACCGAAAAACGTTGTGCCCGGGCTGTAGCCGTACAGGCAATGAGCAATCCCAGTATTGCAAAGATTATATATGACGGATGATGGTTCTTCATCACTAAGTTTATTCGAGGTTAAAGTCACCTATGCCTATTATATCGTCTTCGTCAGGGCCTACCGACATTGACGGCTGCCACGTGCGCACGTGAATCAGCGGCATCGACATGTTTCTGAAATCCCATAGCAGGAACAGATAGCCGTCGTCGCTATAGTTGCCGCAGGAATATTCCTGGCGCAGGGTCACGCCGTAGAGACCTTCGACAGTGGGATGACGCATAATCCTGAACTCCGAGAATTTAACGTCTATTGGCTTGCCTGAATCAAAAATCCTCGACAGGTTTTCGAGATATTCGCGCTTGGTGCGGATATTATATACGACCTTGCTGTTGTTGCTTATCGCAGCCCCCGGTTTGGCTCCTGTTTTGACCACGTGACCGACTATAATCAGGGCGTTGTCGCTGAATACCTGGCGTATAAAGTCGATGTCGCGGGTGGTGTACGAGGTGCGCAGATGTTCGCAGTAGCTCAGGATTTTGTGGCGGCTGAGCGAGTCGGTCGCTTCGAGTCGGCCGCTCAGCACTTTTGCAGCCTCGAGCCTGAAGGGGTGGTCGGCAAGCATGGCACGCGGCTCCGCGTCGCGAAAGCCTGTCGTTTTTACCGCTTGCGCAGGCATCTCCCTGGCCGAGGTGCTTGGCGCATCGGCGGCGGGGGCAGCCGTCGGCTCAGGCTGCGACATGATGAAGACCGTGTCGGGTTTTACGGCCTCTTGAGCCACATTCGGGGTCTCGGTGTCTAAAACAATTGGCGGCCGCCTGTAGAGACAGGCAGCCCACCAACCCATTAGAACACTAATGGTCAAAAGAAAAAGATTTAAATACTTCCTTTTAAATATCATTAATTCCAGTCGGTAATCTCTCCTCCTATTTCTATCTTAACCTGCTCGGGATTTTTATCGACAACGAGGTTGACGATGTGATGAATACCGGGCTTGAATAGGAACTTGCTTTCATAGAGGAACGACACGCCGTTCATTACCACCTCGACGAGCGGCATACGGTTTTCCATGCGCTGAGGCACGAGAATGGCCGAGTAGGTCGTCGGGCCGTCCTGACGGGCAATTACGCTCTTGCGTTCGCCGCGAGCAGCCTTCGTCGCGACACCGGCGGCAAGGTCGATTGTGGCCGAGGTGACGGTGTTGTGGATATAGACGGTAGCCTTGTCGGGAAGCTCGCCCTCGAAATCCTCGCCCTTAATGAGACGAATCGAAATCTTGCTCATAATGTGGCGGAACTGGAGGCTGACAGGATTTGCCGACGCCGTAACGCCTCGAGAAGAGGCATATAGAAAGTCGGAAGCCTCGTAATTGCTAAGGGCATCGGTAGTTGTGGCACTCTGGTCGAGGCTGATTTCAAAGGGGAGGTCGGAGATTGAGATAATGTTGTCGAGGCGCGGATAGTAGGCGTAGGCATTATATGTGCCGGCATCCCAATAGAGCTGCCGCGTGGTCGTCCACGTAGTGCCCGTGAAGGTGACAGTCTCGTTGTTGACGGTATTGCCTGCTATCTCGAGCACTTTGTCGGACGGCGACACGTAGAGCCCCACCACGTCCCCGGGTTCAAAGGACGTTTCGGTAGCTCGCGACTGCGACGGATGACTAAACGTGAAATTCATAGCGACTTTATCGCCTGGTATGTTGTCAGGTTCCATTGACTCATCGGTACAGGAGGTAAGACCAACGGTCAACAGTAAAACGCTGAGTGCTGAAATAATATTGTGTTTCATATATATTGCGAAAATTATTTATTTAAGCTTCACAAGTCTATGACTTACTTATTGTTATTAGTTTAGAGGTTAACGGTTAGCTTTAAACAGCTAATTGATTGCACTAATAATATTGTTATTTGCACTTATCAAACAATAACCTATAACCTAAAGACTACCAACAGTTTCGCAAGTTTGCAAACTTGCGAAACTTGGATTATTTATTCCTGGCATGGCGGCGTGACGACAGCGGACTGCCCTTGTGGATTACCGGCTCGTGAGAGTAGGTGCGGATGTTGACCGATGATTCGTCTACACTTCTCGACGCAACTTGCGAGGTGCGTTTGTCGAGGGCCACGAACTCTTCGAAATCGAACTCTTCGCCGGCATAGCGCTTGATGCGCTTGACTATGCTCTCGCGGCTAATAGTGCTGTAGTAAGGTATGTCATTGTTCATGCAGCTGTTCTGCTCTGAGCGGAATACGCCACGGCTGTGCTTATAGCCGCCCTCGTAGATGTCGACAATGTCGCTGTAGCGCGGGTCGAAAATCAAGTGACTCCAGCCTACTTCGTGCATCTTGCCGGTGAGCTCGAGATTGTCGTACCAGCCGAGCGACTTGGCCCACAGCACTCCGTCGACGTGGTCGCAGCAAGTACAGTCGCAGAAGTCGATAAAGGCATTGTGGTATATATACTCGTCGCCGAGCTTGCCGAAACCGTGACCGCCGGCTTCGTGCTGTATTACGCCTCGTGAGTCGAGGGGATAGCCGTAGGTACTCTTGGGGCAGAATGCTATGGCGGCTCCGGTTGACCACATCTGGCATATACCGCCGTAGTCGGTGCTGTTGGGTACGATGATAATCAGTGACTGGTCGAGGTTACCGGCATTGACTGTAGGCGCCTTCATGGCATAGTCGAAGACCATGTCGTAGTCGCATTTCAGACCGACACCACCGGTATATGTAGTTCCGAACTTATTATAGCGGATTGTGTTTACCGTGCCGACACCCGACTCTGTCGAGAGGGGGAACGCGGTATAGACGTTGAAGTAGTCGCGGTATGTGGTGTAAGGCTCGATACCGAAGAAATACTCGATTTGCTGCTGCATGTCGGCGAGGTAGGTGCCGTCGGAGATGTCCTTGGCATCGTATCCGTCGCCGAGGATAACGATGTTTATGCCGCCGTTATTGCCTTTGGTCGCTTTCTGCAACGTGAGATATTCGTCTTCACCATACTGGTAACCATATTGGGTAACATGGCAACTGTGGGTATAGTCCTTGTCTTTGAGGCGGAATACCACGTCGCCTTCGCGCGACTCGGTGGGCGATGACGATTTTATGGTCAGCGTGATTTCATTCTTCTTGCTGCCCGATGTCTGCGACAGGCTGCACCAGTCAGGAATGGATTCCACTTCCCATTCGCCTTCGGCATCTATCACGAGCGTCTGCTTGTGCTCGGTGCTCAATGCGCAGGCCACCGACGGGCGGCATACAAGTTCGTGGTGGGCGGCTATGCGCTTGAAATCGCACCAACCCACAGCCGTGGTATATTGTGCAATCGAAGGCTCGGGTACTTCGAGAGTGAAGTTGTCCTTGGCCACGCCGTCGAAAGCGCCGGGCTGTATGTAGGGCGGAATCTCGCTTTTGCTCACAATCGAGCCTATGCCGTAGCAGCCCTGAAATGCGCCACCGTCATCACCAAAACTTGCTTCATAGCGTATGTTCTCGAGGCTTTCCGGAAAAACAAGACCTTCAAGACTGCGACAATGGGCAAAAGCACCGGCACCGATGGTCTGAAGACCTTCGGCAAATTCGAGCGTGCCCATAAGTCGCCAGTTGTAGGCAAATGCTTTGTCTCCGATTGTTACCAAAGTCTTAGGCAGGACAAGTTCGCCTGAGAAGTCACAACCATAGAACACACCATTATCAATCGACGTAAGGTTTTTAGGGAGCGCGAGTTCACCTTTGAAATGACAACCTCTAAAAGCCTCTTCTCCTATCGATACTATTCCATCATGGAGGGAGAGATTGCCATCGAAACCGCAGTCGTAGAAAGCAACCCATGGAATCTCGGTTATTCCCTGAGGTATTTCGAGTGAGCCCGTAAGATTTTTACATCCTTCAAAAGCACCTGAACCCAGCAATTTAAGCTTCTCGGGCAGACGCAGACTGCCATAGAGGCCCTTGCAATTGCGGAAAGCAAAGCAACATATCAGCTCCACGTTCTCAGGAATAACGACCTCGCTGGTGAAACCACATCCTGAAAACACACCCACATAATAGCTCAACTCCATTCCTCTCTCAGGTTTGATATTGCCGTTTGCGTCCTGTCCGCTGCCTATATAACGAAGAGTGGACGGCAACGAAAGTTTGCCTGTAAGTGACCGACAACTGCCGAAAGCTGCGACCTGAATATCTATTACCCCCTCAGGGATTATGAGTGAACCCGTAAGATTGACACAACTGTTGAAAGCAGCCTCGCCAATCGACTTGATATTGTCGGGAAGTACAATTGATGTAAGAGACCTCTTATTCTCAAAGGCACGCGCAGGGAGCTGGTCGTCAAGGCCCCATATTTCCGGGGCGCCCTCAACGGGCGCATGGGCGCCTTTAATCCGTACTTCCTTGAGGTTGATTGCCTGGAGAGCAGCCATATCGTCGCGCATGAAACGGAAGTCGCGCGCATCAATCTGACCGGTGACTTTCAGGTTTCGAAGGGTCTTGTAGTCCTTGCCGGCGGCCGCGATGCACTCGGCGAGCGTACCGGCTTCGGGCACATTCACTATCACATATTCCTTGGAAGTGGCGTCGTGGCTGACGAGGTCGTTTTCCCAGGCGGTGATGCTCTCGCTGATGAGGGTCAGGGTGTAGTCGCCGCTCATCTCTTTCTTGTCGACACGGATGCCGAAATTGTTCATCTTACCGGCAACATACTCAAAAGCCTCGTTCTTCTCGAATTTATAGGGTATGCCTCCAAGGGTGATGCTGAACATGGTAGTACCGGCGGCGACGGTCTGAGGCACCACGATGGCGCGCCATTCGTCGCCACGCTTCGACGGGATAATCGAGTTCGCCCCTATTTCGCCATCGGGAGTCACGGTACCGGCCGCGAGGTCGATAACGGCGTTCTGAACCGTGTTGGTAACAAGTACCTGCTTATCGAGTTCGGCCCATTCGCCCTCGGCAAAGCCGCTACCCTCTACGAGTGTCACACGCGCATTTGCCATGCGGTGTGTCAGCGGCAGACGTATCACATTTGTCGTCGGCTCTACGCCGGCCACCTTGCCCCAGAGGAAGTCTGATGCCTCGTAGTCGCCCATGGTGCCATTGTCGTAGGTGCGCGCCTGGTTGGTCTTGACGGTGAATTTATATTTATTCACATCGTCGGGAGAGCCGAAGGGATAATAACCGTAAACATCGATGCGTGTATGTTTGTCTTTCCAATAGAGGTCGTAGGCCGAGCTCCACTTATAAGCAGCCTCATCGAAGGTATGGCGCACGTTGTCGCCACGGTTACCCGAAGTGAGCAATGTGCCGGGCTGCGTGCCTTGGTAATCGACGATATAAACTCCCATCACGTCGCCGTCGGCAAAGCCGTCGTCGTTGGCTCGTGTGGTACATTCCTGGGTAATCTCACCGGCAAGACTGATTTTACCGCTGTCTTGCGCTTCCTGGCCGGGGACGTTGAAATCGTCTTCCGAACATGCCGAAACCATCGCAGCAGCCAATAATCCGGTAACGAATATAAGTTTTTTCATAGCATTTACTATTTCTGTCATCAAATAACTGTTATCTATTCGGCTGTGCCGCCATTATCTACACCATCGTCAGCCCAAGGGTTGATGCCGACATTGATACCGTTCGATGTCTTACTCAGGGTAACGGTGAATCTGTGGCTCTTGGCGCCCTCGAAAGTGAAACCTTTCTTTAAATTGAAATCACGCCCATCGACAGTGACAGTGACAAGGTTGCACTCGGCTACGGTCTGAGGCACAATCAAAGCCTTGTAGGCATTGTCGGCAAAGAGGGGGCTTACCACTGTGGCATTACCGGTGGGTGTAACCGCTCCTGTGGCAAGATTGACCGTCGAGCCACACTTCACACCGTTGATTTTGACCGACACGTCGGCGGTGCCCAGCGATTCCTTTGTAAAGCCATTGCCCGGCTCGAGATATAGCATGATACGGCTCATCACGTGGCTGACAGGGATGCGCGTTGCCGAGGCCGTGGGGGCTACATTTACTGCCTTGCCGACCATAAGGTCTGAAGCCTTGTATGCCGCCTCGGTCGACTGGTCGGCACGCACCTCGAACGGGTAGGCGTCAACCGATGATACCTGGCTATAGGGATAATAAAGATAGAAGTCGGCATGGGTAGCGTCATCCTGCCAATAGACAGGACTGTCGGGATTCCAGGTACCATTGTAGGTAAAACGCATGTTGTCGACATGGTTGCCACGGTCGGCCAACACTCCCGGGGTTGCGCCGTCGTAATTGACCACATAGAGACCGATATGGTCGCCTGTCTCGAAACCATAGTCAGTGGCACGAGATTCGTCGATGGCCGGGCTGATTTTGATTTCCACCTTTTTATCGTCGGGAACAGGACTCGGTGGGGCTGGCTCATCAGTGGTGCTCTTCGAACACGATATGGCAAAAAACGCCATACCTACACACATTGAAAGAACTACCTTTTTCATTAGGACAAGTGATTTTTTGGTTCAAAATTTATTGTGGCCTCAAAATTATACAATAAAAAACGGCAAAAAAAATTTTTTGAGGTTCAAGTTGGTTCACAACCCTCATTTTGCCAAAACCCCACCCCAACAGCAGTATCCACACAAAGAAACTGTATGGCTGACCCAGCAGCAGATTGCCGATTTATTCGGGACTAAGCGACCAGCTATAACCAAACATCTGGCAAATATTTACAAGACTGGCGAATTGGAAGAAAATAACACATGTTCCATTTTGGAACATATGGGTAATGACGGCAATCAGCGATATACCACCAAGTATTATAACCTCGACGCCATCCTGTCTGTCGGTTACAGGGTGAACAGTCGAAACGCAACCATATTCCGCCAGTGGGCAAACAAGGTATTGAAAGAATATCTCTTAAGAGGATATAGCATTAACCAGCGTTTGATATATCTGGAAAGTCGTATCGACCGCCGCTTATTGGAGCATGATAAAAGACTTGACGACCTGACCGACAAAGTCGATTTCTTCATCCGCACATCCTTACCGCCCAGAGAAGGTATATTCTTCAATGGACAAATATTTGATGCACACGAATTTATTTGCCGCCTTATCAAGAGTGCGAAAAAACGGATTGTTCTGATTGACAACTATGTTGACGAATCAGTATTGGTTCAACTTGATAACCGAAACAACGATGTGTCAGCTCTGATATATACCGGGGAGATAAGCCGCACATTCCAACAAAGCATCAACCGTCATAATCGGCAGTATGCACCTATTGAAATAAAAACTGCAAGCCGAATTCATGATAGATTTCTGATTATCGATGATACACTCTACCATATCGGAGCTTCTATAAAAGACCTCGGCAAGAAACTTTTCGCTTTCTCGAAGTTGGAAATCTCGCCAGACTACATTCTCGCAAACATTTAAGGGTGTGTCAGGATGTGTAGATACCGCCTCGGCCAATGACCTCGAAGTTCTTTATAGTTGTCTCATTTCATTTGTAATTCCAACGGCACAAGCCGAAATTACGGTGCATATATAGTTGGGTCGAGATATAGCTAATGTAGGAGCTGGGGCCTCCGGACCCAGCCATTTTCGAGGCAATGCTTTTCATTTATACACAAGCAATTAAATGTACTGGCTGACCTACGGCTTGCCTCGGAGAGTCAAGCTCCTATCGTCGAGAACCCCCTTCTCTTATATTTACTATTATTCACTGTGGTTTCGGCTTGAGCAATAATCATGAAACTTTGAGTCAAAAAACTCCACTTGTTTACTTATAAATAAAACATTTTTCGTAACTTTGCAGTTATTAAGACAAAGAGACAATACGTAGTCACCCTGCAAAACTTTGACAAACTTATTAAAGAAGGAGTGAAAGACGGAACCATTGTCATTTCCGAGAATGAAATTGAAACCGATAAAACGTTTTACCTAAACCACATTCTCATTGATAAACACAGCATAGTCTTACGTTAATTTAGCATTTGTTTTAGATACTTATTTACGTGCTCCCCTCACGGAACGTAAGAGAGTGTATCGTCAACGATGGTCGGCACGATGTGGATGTCTTCACGGAAAACCGTTGCCGAGTTGACGGTGAACGCTACGCTGGCCTTGAAGCCCGGAAGCGTTTCGACAGAGTTGTAATTGATGGGCGGAAGCCCATCGAGCTTAAGGTCGAGGTCGGAAAAAGAAAAGTCCATAACTTGCTGAAATTTTCAACAAAGTCATGGACTATATGAGGTGCGCGAAAGGCGCGGTTAATCGTCTTTGTAGCTATTATTGACAACTTGCTCTAATTCTTCATCTGATACATCTTTGGAGAAGATGTAGTAAACTTTTGTGCTTGTAGAACTTGCACCGCCATAAGCACCTACATAACCACTTCCAGATGTTACAGATTTTGTATCGACTAATTCCCAGCCTTGTAACGACATATAGTTTAGAGCACCTATGAGTGATGTAAACTTTAAGTCTTTGCCATCTTTCCCTTTGATAGCCTGTCGTTTTTTATTAGAGCCATCGTCGAGTTTAATGGAATTTTTATGAAATTCCATCTCAACAAAAAGCTTCTTAGCTTGTATGTTTGAGCAAGCTAAGGACGCGAACATGAGAAGTAAGAAAAATTTTTTCATTAAAAAATTGAACGAATTGGGAATATACCTCGATTGTCTGCTTCTTGAGACCATTGTACATGCCAAACATCTCCATTGATTGTATCAAGGAGAAGGAAAGTCCAGTTATTGGTAGTGGGATATAAAGCGAATTGTCCAGGTTTACCTGCGGTTACTAATTCACGAGAATTGAGTACTACTTCAAATTCGTTATCATCCATTGAGTATTGAACTTGCCAAATTTTGCCATTCCTCGTATCGAGTTTTAGGAAGGTGTATATGTTTGTTGTAGGATAAAGAAGATAATTGTTGACAGCATTTGTTGTCGGCGCAACAATAGTAGCAGGTTCAGCCGCATTTGCATAACCAACATAGCTCAAGACAAGAAGGAGTAAGAGTAATATTTTTTTCATGATTAATAAATTTAGTTATTACAAAGTTACGTAATTTCAGTGAAATATGAATAAGAAAGTCTTACAAAAATACTTCGAAGTCGTTGACTCGCACGGTAGGATTTGGAAGTGTGACGCATCGTTATTATATTATGCTATCCCATAGCTCGTTTCACGCCACTATTCCAAATCTATGATTCTTATGGCACATTTGGAAGCGTAACGTAATAGGAAGGGTATGAGAATCGTAAATAACGAGATTCCAAGAGAATGCCAAATCCAATGTTTTTATATACATTTGGCTCGTCATTGTTGCGAATTATAGAAACTTGGAGTCAAGCCGAAATTACGGTGCATCTATAGTTGGGTCGAGTTGTGGCTAATTTAGGAGCTGGGGCCTCCGGAACCAGCCATTTTCGAAACAGTGCTTTCCACTCATTCACAAGCAGTTAAAGACCTACGGCTTGCCTCGGAGAGTCAAGCTCCTATCGTTGAGAACCCCCTTCTCTTATATCTACTATTATTCACTGTGGGGTCGGCTTGAGCCGTATCTACACGCAAGAAGTAAGCCATAACAAAGAAAAGTACCCGGAAAAGCCCTTTGGGGTACTTTTCGGGTACTTATTTGTTAAGTTGCTGATTTTCAGCGTTACGAGCGGAGAGAGAGGGATTCGAACCCCCGGAGCTGTGACCCTCAAC
>ERZ1503814.102-NODE-102-length-41854-cov-7.400201_pt1 | contig 41854 bp, 31 predicted proteins | sample MGYA00571768_ERZ1503814 | MGnify/ENA primary metagenome ERZ1503814 (study PRJEB39906, sample SAMEA3182075) | gut metagenome | biome: human; feature: gut; material: Stool; isolation source: human stools | place: Canada | collected 2012-03-14 ... | reverse complement strand
TCGCAGGGCGTAAAAAACAGGAGGAAGCATGACAAAAACCACCAACTACCAGCTCAACCAATGGGCAAAGTCCGACCGCGTGATGATGGACGACTTCAACGCCGACAACGCCAAGATCGACGCCGCGCTCAAGGCCAACGCCGACGCCATCGCGGCGGAGACCACCGCCCGCATCGCGGGCGACATGCTCGTGAAGCTCAAAGAAATCACGGTCACATCGGAGATCGCACAGATCGATATGAACCTTTCCGACATCGACCTGCGCAGTTTCTCCAAGCTGATTATCCGCCCAGCGCTCGCCTGCACTGACAACGTGGACTATCGTCTGCGCTTCGGCAGCGGCGAGGGAACCATTTTCCGCCACTACGTCAACCGCGAGTTTGCCAACTATGACTACGCCGCGGGCCTCGGCCCCACCGGGCGCGAGTACGCCGAGGTCGAGCTGTGCCCCGGCGACGGCTGCTACTACATCACCACCCGAAAGCTGACGAGCACCGGCGAGACCGTTACGGTCTGCACGACGAACGCTTCGAACTTCGGGGAGACCGGCCCCAACTCGCTCTCGCTGTATAAAACCTCGTCCGCGCAGTATTTCACAGCGGGCAGCAGTGTGACGCTGTACGGCGTGAAAAAGTAAAAAAGGATCGCTCCTCAAATGAGGAGCGATCCTTTTTTATCTCAGCTCAAAAAGCTTTGATATCGGTTTGGCAATTAGCCGCCGATCACACTGTTGGTGGTCAGAACCGCACCGCCGACGGTAACGGTAGCCTGATACTTCACAGCGCTGTTGGAAGAGACAGCAATCGTCTCGGCGTCGGCGAAGGTAGTAGAGTTAGCATTGAAAGAACCGCCGACCAGATCAACGGTGGTAACATAGCCGTTGGTGGTATTGGTGATCGTCACAGTGCCGGTGTAAGCAACCTCAGCGGTATCAGAGTTCGTGTACTGCAGAGTGACCTTGCCGGAAGAAGTATCCTTGACCAGCTTGACAGCAACAGTACCATTGCTGGGATTGACAGCAGAGGTCTCGTCAACGACCTTGATGAACACAGTGCTCAGCAGGCCATCGGTGAGCTTGAACCAAACCTGATCGTTGGTATCCTTGCCGATGGAGGCAGGAGCGGAAGCGATCAGAGTGCCGTCGGTGCCGATGTAGTAGACCTTGCAGTCATCATCGAAGGCATAGAACTTGGTGTCGATCTTCACAACAGAGTTGGTGGTAGCCTCAGTGCCAACCGCGGTGAAGAGCTTGTCGCCGTCCTTCTTGGTAGCAGGAGTGTTGATATCCATGTAGGCGATATCGCCGTAGCCGGTGGCAACACCCTTGCTGTTGTACGAAACACCGGTCAGGATGCTGTAGTACTTGACCTCAAAGTCGGTCTTGATCTTGGTCTCAGCACCGTCGATGATGGCGTCATACTCATAGTAGTAGCCGAGATCCTTGGTGTAGGACTTGCCGGCGGAACCGCCCTTGATGAAGGTGACAGCCTTGCTGCCGTCGGAGATGTAGAGGCTGTTGGTCTCGTTGTCAACCTTGGTCTTGGCGACGACAACGATCTTGGCAATGGTGTTGTCCTCAGTCAGCAGGGTGATGGGAGCGGTGTAGGTGCCGCTCTTCCACTCGATGTTGGGGACGTTGGCAATGCCGGTGTAGGAGGTGTAGGTGGTATCCGTGCCGCTCTCGTCGATGACGAGGAACGTGGTCTTGCCGTTGGCATAGAGGCGACCGGTGTTGGTGGAGCCGACGTTATAGGCGTTGTTAGAGACCGTGCCGTCGAGGGAGGGGATGCCCTTGGTGATCTTGGCGGAGCCAACGTCCGCGTTACGCGCGTCAGCCGCCAGGGTCAGCGTGTACTCCTCGTCGCTGTTGACGGTGTAGGAGACCACATCGTACTTGTTCAGCTTGGAGTTGCCAGAGGCAGAAGAGGTATAGTCATCCAAACTGCGATCAGAATACGCAGTACCGTTGGCATCCTTCAGAGCCTTGACATCGACCTTCTTGGTGGTGCCGTCGGTGAAGAGGAGCTTGGCGCGGGGGCTATCGAGGCGGGAAGCAACCTCATAGGCGAGGATGACCGCATACTGCAGGGTATCGTCAGCGTCGACAAAAGCGGCGTAGCCGTACTGATCCAAATAAACGCTAACGTCCTTACCAACGCTGGTGTTCATGCCGGGGGTGATGGGGGTGCCGTTGGCGCTCTTCTTGTAGGTGGTGCCGTCAACGGTGACGTTCTTGGCGGCGGTGAAGCCGTTCATCTTGCCGGTGACCTTCTCGGCCAGAGCCATGCTCTTGACGCCAGCGTCGCCAGCCTTGCTGGAGTAGGTGTAGAGAACGATGTCATCCTTGCTGTAGCTGTCGTCCGTCTCATAGGAGGAGCCGGCACCAGTCTTGGCAGTAAAGGTGACATAGGCATCCTTGGTGGTGGAAGCCTTGTAGGAAGCGGTGATCTTGCCAACATAGGTGTTGATCGCGATCACGGTCAGGGACTCGGCGTCGTCATTGTAGTAGACCTCGAGCAGGGTGCCGTTGCCGCCCTTTTCGACCTTGCTGCCCTTAACGATATCCTGAGTCCAGGAGCTGGACAGATTCCGGCCATCCTCATAATAGGTGACCTTGGAATCGTCAATGCCCTTGCTCAGACCGAGGTCGGAATAGATGGTGCCGATCTCGACGGTAGCGGTGTAGGACAGGTCAGCAGCATCCGCATAGGTGCCGATGGACTTGGCCTTGAGCATCCACTCGGTAGCGGGACGCTCGAAAGCATCGGTGGTGGAGTTCTTCTTGAGATCCTTGTAGAGCTTCTCGCCGAGCTCAACGGTGTACTCGCCGGAGGTGAGCTTCTCCTTGGAGATGTTCTGATCCTTGGCGACGGTGGAGGTCTCATACTTGGCAACGGAAGCGCCGAAGTTGATCTTAGTGCCGTCGACGGTGATGGTAGAACCCTTGGTGTCATAGGTGACCATGGGAGCCTCGAGGGCGTTCAGGCACATCTGAGCGGCCTTCTCACGGGTGAGGACCTGGTTGACGGAGCCGGAGATGCCGTCCATCAGCTTGGTGCCGGCCATGAGCTTGCTGGTGTTGATGGCCCAGTCGGTGCCGACCATGCCCTCGGCCTTGGCATCGTAGCCGAGCTCAACGAGCAGCATCTTGCCGAACTGCAGAGCGGTCAGCTGACCGGCAGGATCGAACTTGCTGTCGCCGACGCCGGAGACGATACCGGCCTGCGCGCAGTAGCCGACAAAGCCGGCGGACCAGCGAGTGGAGGCCACGTCGGTGAAGGTAGCGCCGCCCACGAGGGCGTCAGCGGCCTTGGAGCCGAGCTCGAGGTACGCGATGATCTTCGCGGCCTGCTCACGGGTCAGGTTTTCCTTGGCATTGAAATTGCCCTTTTCATCGCCAACGAACACACCAACGGCGTTCATGACGTCAACAGCTTCCTTGTAGTCGATCTTGTCGGCATCCTTGAAAGCTGCGTTGCTGATGGTGACGAGGGACATGGACATGACCAGCGCCAGCACCAGAGCGAGTAACTTTTTCATATAATGTTACTCTCCTTTCTGAAATTTCCGTTTCCGGTTCTGCGGCATCGTATATTTTTCCGCGTTTCGGCGCGATTTTCTTTTGTTTATGCACGTCAGCTCGTTGAGGAGGGCGTCCGTCAAAATCCTGCCTTTGTGCAAAACGGAGAAAATGTTGCAAAAACGGGTCAAATAGGCGATATCGTACCCCCAGCGACCCCAGCGTCACCGTCCGCGGCAACAAGTGGTTCGACCACTCCAAGCGCGAGGGCGGTTACGCCATCAGCTTTGTCCAACGCTACTACCGCCTCCCTTATCCGGAGGCGGTTTTACTTTTGCTGGGGCGTAAGGACGGTCGAGCGCTCGAGCAGGCGAAGCCTGCCGCAACGGAGCCGAAGTCCTTCGCCCTGCCGCAGCCCTACAGCAATATGCGCCGCGTCTACGCCTACCTCCTGCACAAGCGGCACATTGAACGCGAGGTGGTTTCGTATTTCACACATGAAAAGCTGCTCTACGAGGACGAGCATCATAACTGCGTCTTCGTCGGCATGGACGGTGATATTGCAAAGCACGCGCATCTGCGCAGCACAAACAGCGAGGGCAAGGTGTTTCGCATGAATGTTGAAGGCAGCGAGAGCGCACACAGCTTTCACAAGGATGGTACGGACAAGTCCCTCTATGTGTTCGAGGCCCCTATCGACCTGCTCTCGCACATCACACTCTATCCTTATGGCTGGCAGGAGCACAGCTATGTTGCCTGCTGTGGGACCTCTGCCCAGCCGGTGCTGGAACGCCTGCGGCAGAACCCGAGGCTGGACACCGTATACCTCTGTCTTGATAACGACGATGCAGGCAACGACGCCTGTGAACGCATGACGGAGACCTTGGAGGAAATGAACTTAGAGGTCCAGCGCCTCTGCCCGCAGCGCAAGGACTGGAACGATGACCTGTGCGCCAAGTTTGAGAAAAAGGAGAAAGCAACATGAGTCATGACACCGTGTCTTTCATCGCGCTCTGCACCGGACTGCTTGTCTTCCTGCTGGTGGTGTCCGTCGTCTCCAAGAACTATTCCCTCAACCGCATCAAGAGCAAAACGGTCGGCGACGGCCAGCACGGTACGGCACGCTGGGCAACGCTGAAAGAGATCGGCAAGACCTATGCTCATATCCCCTTCGATGTGGCGCATTGGCGCAAGGGAGAGCGTCTTCCTCAAAAACAAGGCGTCGTGGTCGGCAGCATGGGCGGAGGAAAGAAGGAACGGCAGTGCCTTGCGGTCCTTGGGAGGACCGCTGTGAGGTATGTAAAAAGGATATGGAAGAAAAGAAAGAACGGCCAATACACAGACGAGCCGGAGTTGATCCGCGCGCTGGTGGACAGCGACGACATCCATTGCTTGATGATCGGCGCCTCCGGCGTAGGAAAGACGGCGTACTTTTTGTACCCGAATCTGGAGTACACCTGCGCCAGCGGAATGAGCTTCCTCGCCCTCGACAGCAAGGGTGACCTCGCACGCAACTACGGCGCGGTCGCGTCCAAGTATTACGGCTATCAGGTGTCTGTCGTTGACCTGCGAAATCCCACATGCAGCGATGGCTACAATCTGCTCACACTCATCAACCGCTACATGGATCTTGCCGTTGCGAACCCGGATGACCTGAAATCCAGAGCGAAGTCCGAAAAGTATGCCAAGATACTTTCCAATACGATCATCAATCCATCAGGCGACGAAAGCATCTATGGGCAGAACTCGTACTTTTATCAGGCGGCCGAGGGTGTACTGACGGCGACGATCCTGCTCCTCGCCGAGCACCTTCCTCCAACAAAGGAGCAGCCGGAGGAGCGGAGGCATATCGTCTCCGTCTTCAAGCTGGTGCAGGAGCTCCTTGCTCCAATTGGCAGCGGGCCGAAGGCAAAGAACGGCTTCCAGTTCCTTATGGCGATGATGCCGGAGGATCACAAGGCGAGGTGGTTTTCCGGCTCGGCTCTGACCACGGCGGAGCAAAGCATGAACTCCGTCATGTCCACGGTGCTCGCACGGCTCAATGCCTTTCTCGATTCCGAGCTCGAGCAGGTGCTCTGCTTCGATAACGTTATTGACGCCGAGCGCATGGCGCGGGAAAAATGCGCCGTATTCCTAATTCTTCCGGAGGAGGATGTCACCAAGCACTTCATGGCATCCCTTATGGTGCAGGCGCTCAGTCAGGAGCTTTTCTATGTTGCCGATAAGAATGGAGGCAGACTCCCGCGGCGCGTTATCTTCTTCATGGATGAATTTGGAACGATGCCGCCGTTCAATGTTCTGCCTCTTTTCTCCGCGGGCCGCTCCCGTCGACTGACTCTGGTGCCGATCATCCAAAGTCTTGCCCAGCTCGAAAAGAACTACGGCAAGGAAGGCGCGGCGATCATACAGGACAATTGCCAAACGACCATCTTCGGCGGCTTCGCACCCAGCAGCCAGACTGCCGAGGTGCTCTCCAAAGCACTTGGAACGCGCACGGTCCTCTCCGGCTCGGTCAGTCAGGGTAAGGAGAGCAGCCAGTCCCTCCAGATGATGGAGCGCCCGCTGTTGAGCGCGGACGAGCTCAAGAGTCTGCCGAAAGGGGAGTTCATCGTGATGAAAACCGGCACGCATCCCATGCAGACGCACTTGCAGCTCTTCCTCGATTGGGGCATCGCCTTTGGAGAGGAGTATCGTGTTCCAGAGCACGGGGCGCGCAAGGTTGCATATGCCAACAAGGAGATGTTGATGAAGGTGATCCGTAGAAAATATCCACCGGCAGCGGGGAAGACCCCATCCTCGTCGGAAGCGGAAGCATCTGGTGGTAAAAGTGCGCCTGCGCGTGAGGAGGTACAGCAGGAGATGATTGCTGCCGCGGAGGGTGCGAAGCGCAGAGCCTACAACACGCCGAAAGCGGAGGATACCACATGAGCTACTATGGAAACCTCTATCAGAATGAGGAACTGTCCCATCGAGCAAAGACAGTCTATATGTACCTCCATGATCGCTCAGATGCAGCAGGGGCCTGCTGGCCGGGCGTCAAGCGAATCGCCTCAGACCTCAAGCTATCCCGGCGCACGGTGCAGCGGGCTTTGGGCGACTTGGAGCAGGCGGGACTGGTCTCGCGCCAGTCCCGTTATCGGCCAAACGGCAGCCTGACCAGCAATCTGTATCAGATCGCCGCCAGAAAAGGAAAAAACTCACAGTCCTCCGCCAAGGGGGGACTGTGAGCAAATGCTGTCACGAGGGTAGTGTCATCATGGCGCATCCAGAAGGACTCACTCTATCAGAGATTATACGACAGAGAAGAAACAACTATGTAGAGTTACACTATCAAATACTGTTTATTTCCGGAATCAGGTTTGCGCGTTCTTCGTCAGAGAAATAGTAGCGCGGTGAATTTGCAACACTCGTATCTCTGTTTTCAATGACTGCGAGCTTGCTGCCGGGCATCATAAAAAGCGTATGCCATGTGCCAGATTTGACATTGTATACTTTCCCTTCTTCGAGCCAGTGGCATACTGTATCGTGTGGCTTTTCATCATTGCCTGCAAGAAGCAACGCACAGCTTCCTGAAAGGAGAATGAAGACTTCGTCTGTTTCAAGATGGTTGTCAAAATAGGTGATGTTGTTCGGAAGATACATATCTGATGCATTGAGAAGCGCAACGCGCCATGTATTAAAATCGACCTGTGGTTTATAACCGGATACTTCGTGAGAAAAAATCTGTAAGCCTTCCAAATTCATTGTAATATCCTCCCTTTTTCGATATAGTTTGATTGTTTTTCTGATTGGGCGCTTTACAAGATATAGGATAATAAATTTGACGCTTTCAGTGTCAGCTCCTCGGCTTCTTCATAGTGCTTACTAATCAGGCAGAGGAAAATTAAGTCGCAAATAAACTGCTGAGAGTAGCGTGATGAAACAGCGCCTAAGCCTGTGCTTGAAAACCCATCAAGCGCAAGCTAAAAATTTTTGTCGTGTGCTTGACATACGGGTGGCGCAGGTCGTGGAACCTGATATGCTCCAGCCCCGCGTCCTTGAGGATCCGCTTGTGGAGTGTTACGACCGAGTCGGGGTGATACATTTCTCCTGTTCTGCCGGACGGGAACATCCACGGATTGTCCGGGTGCTTGGCGTGCTCCTGCTTCAATAGCTCCACGGCATCCTGCGGAATGGACACCTCTCGGATGGAATTCCCGGTTTTGGGTTGGCTCAGAATGAGGTTTCCCTCTGTGTCCCAGCTGGCCTGCTTACTGACGGAGATGGTGCAGTTGGCTTCGTCAAGGTCGCTCCATTGGAGCGCGACCAGCTCGCCCTTTCTCAGTCCGCTGACCAGTTCCAGATAGAACATCGGCAGGGCATTACGCCGCTCGGCTGCATTTAGATACGAGCTGATGTGGTCTGGATGAAGAATCTTCATCTCTTGTTTTTCAATTTTGGGGATGATGCAGTTCTCCGTGGGATTGCTGAGGATGAGTTTTTCTTTCACCGCCCGGTCAAGAGCATTGTGCAGCATCGTATGGATGCCGCGCACAGTGGAATTGCTCAGTCCGGGTTTTTCCTTTTTCTGTACTTTTCGCAACCTGCCATTGCTTTGTAAATCGTTGTAGAGCTTTTGCAGGTCACGGGTAGTAAGCTTGTTCAGAGGAATGTCTCCGATAGCCGGGGCAACATGCTGTTCGATGTTTCGGTGGTAGTAGTTCATGGTGGATGGGCGAATGTGTGGTTTGGCATACAATTCAAACCACGTCCGCAGCCAAGCGACAACCGTGTATTCATCGGCACGGCTGACGTCAATACCCTTGACCGATTCCAAAGTGGCACTCAGTTTTGCCTTGCATTCTGCCTGCGTCTTTCCCAGCACATTTTTGATGATCCGCTTTCCTGTTTCAGGGTGGTAGCCTGCTGTGTAGCGACCCTCCCAACGCCCGTCTGCGCGTTTGCGAATGTTGCCTTCGCCATTTGCACGTTTTTTGCCATGAGCATCGCTCCTTTCTTTGGTAGCCACAACACATACCACACCTTGCGCCGGAAAGCTACTGATTCTTCCAAAGAAACCTAAATATTTTTTAAAATGCTTTTATTGGTTGGTACAAAATAAGCATAGCACCCGAAGCGGATAGGAAGCCTCGGAGGCTATGCTTATTTTTGTTATAATGGGAGGGCAATGGATGGACGGTTTCTTTGGTGAGCCAAGCGCTCGAGCTGTAAACAGTCCTCCGCCCTCTTGTTATAAAGATTCGATTGAGCAGGTTGCTCCGGCTATGCCGCGTGCGTGTCACGAACCAAATTGAATCGTAATAAGCCGGTGCGGAAGCATTGCAATATTTTATCAGGAAAGAAGGAATGCCCATGCTCAGTATCGGGATCGATGTGTCCAAAGGAAAAAGCACCGTGTGCGGAATGAAGCCAGGGGGAGAAATCGTGTACACTCCGTTTGAAGTTCAGCACACGAGGGAAGGAATGTCGGAGCTCGTATCACTGCTGCGCAGCAGCGGCGAAGAGGTTCGTGCCGTTTTGGAAAGCACCGGCAGCTACCATTGCCCGGTGGTGGCTGCTTTGTTGGAGAACGGAATATTCGTCTCCGTCGTCAATTCGCTGCGGATGAAGCGGTTTTGCTCACAAAGTATCCGCAAGGTGAAGACCGATCGAATCGACGCTATGCAGATCGCTTTGTACGGTCTGGCCTATTGGCAGGAACTTCAACCGACCAAACTGCCGGAGGATACATATCGGGAGCTTCAGCTTCTGGCGCGGCAGTATTACCAGATGACCTCCCTTCTGATCAAAGCAAAGGTCGATTTTAACGCCATCTGTGACCAGGTTTTGCCCGGTATGCAGGAGCTCATGAACGACCATGCAGGGCGGCACAAGCTTTCGGACTTTGTCCTGCGGTATCATCACACCACTCACATCCTCGAAATGGGAGAAACGCGCTTTCGGAAGGATTATTGCAAATGGGCGGAAAAAAAGGGATACCGCAATTGCGAACGTATGGCAGCACTCATCTTTGCCACAGCTCAAAACGGTATCCCTGTGCTTCCCAATGCACCATCCACGCAGATCGTCATTACGGAAGCGATACGAGTCCTCCACACAGTGGAGGCGTCCCGTGACGCTATTTTAACACAGATGCAGGCTCTCGCCAAGACTCTGCCGGAATATTCTCTCGTGCGCGAAATGCCCTGCATCGGGGACACGCTGGCTCCGCGCCTGATCGCGGAGATCGGAGATGTCCGACGCTTTCACAGCAAGCGGGCTCTCATCGCATACGCCGGCATCGATGCGCCGCCGTACCAGTCCGGCAAATTCCGCGCGAATAACCGGCATATCTCTAAGCGGGGAAAACGCTATCTGCGTAAGACCGGGTACGAAGTCATGCAGAGCTATGCGATGCACAAACCGGCAAACGACCCGATCTTTACATTCATTGAGAAAAAACGTAGCGAAGGAAAATGTGGTAAACTTGCCATGGTGGCAGGCTTGAATAAGTTCCTCCGCGTCTATTATGGCAAGGTCACAGAGCTCTACCGCAGTTTGTCGGCAATAGAATGAGCTGAAATCTCCAATACTTTATTTGAGGCGGCCAAGCGTTCCACTTTGCCGCCTCTGCTTTGCTATGCTCTTTTTCTGCCGATAACTTTTTTAATTAGGGCTTGACTTTTTAGCAGGTTTCCAGCAGCGCAAAATGTACACGAGTTTTGAACTGCCTTTAGCGTTTGTTAGGTCAACGGAGTGCCATTGTCAACGGAGTGCCATTGTAAATCATTTGAAAATGTGTTATCTTCTTCGCAGAAGTGTCCATACAGAATTCTACATTTTTCACGCAAAGGGGCTTTTTATGAGTAAGATTAAATCTTGGTGCCGCGCCAATGCCATGCTGGTCATTTCACTACTGGCTGCAATTGTAACGGCATTTTTTGTTCCGCCTGATAGGGACTACTTAGGTTATTATGACCTCAAGACACTTACTTGCCTATTTTGTGTGCTGGCAGTGGTGGGTGCTTTGCGGGATCTGCATATCTTTTCCGCTCTTTCCCAACGGATGGTACACACCTTTTCCACTGTCCGGGGCGTGTGTACGGCACTGGTAGTCATCACCATGTTCGGGTCTATGCTTCTGACCAATGATACCGCCTTGCTGACCTTCCTCCCGCTTGGCTGGTTTGTGCTTTCCTCTACCGGTCAGGAAAAGCACACGGCGCTTCTGTTCATTCTGCAAAACTGTGCCGCTAACCTCTGTGGGATGATCACGCCCTTCGGCAATCCGCAGAATCTCTATCTTTTCAGCTATTACGGTCTTTCTACGAAGACGTTCTTTTCGATAATGCTGCCGCCATTCATCCTGTCTACTGTTCTCATTCTCCTGTGCTGCTTGGCGTTTCCCAAGGACCAGCTTTGTGTGCCGGAAGCACAGGCCGTGGTAGACTCCCGTCAAGCTGCCATCTATGGTGGACTATTCTGTTTAGCCGTTGCCATGGTGCTGCGACTGGTACCCTACATTCTTGGCTTGGCTGTCATCGTTCTGGCGCTCTGGCTGTTGGACCGACATGCGCTGAAAACTGTAGATTGGGGATTGCTGGCCACTTTCGCCGCTTTTTTCACTTTTTCCGGCAACCTTGCCCGGATGGAAGCTGTTCGGGTACTGTTCGCCCGCCTTTTGTCTCACGGAACCATTCTGATTTCTGCGCTTACCTGCCAGATCATCAGCAATGTCCCTGCCGCCATTTTGCTCAGCCGCTTCACGCAGGATGCCCGCGGGCTTCTAGTTGGCGTCAATGTGGGCGGCGCAGGAACGCTGGTGGCTTCTCTGGCAAGCCTTATTACGTTTCGGGAATATACGCGCCGCGTTCCCAATGGCGGGAAGCGTTTTCTTTTCCTTTTTTCTGGGATCAGCTTTGCATTCCTGGCAATTCTTCTGGCTGCCATGTCCGTTGTGATGGGATAAGCCGTTTCCAACAGAATTGCGTTTTGTTCTGGAATTTTTCAGAGGTGATAGTTACCGCGGAATGCTTTATGGCTTATCACTGTCGCAATCCATATCTATACTCGGGATCGTAGTTGGGTCGGTCATTGTTTCGGCAAGCAGGAGATATACAAATTCTGCCGATTATAACTGACGAACACATAAGGGACAGGCTCGTGCCTGTCCCTTGTTGTATATCTTATTCCGACTCCATTATGCAAAAGCTGCCTTAAACAAATTTGCATAAAAATTTTCGCGTGCGGTATTCTGAGCATTTCCGTTATTCATCAGAAGGATGCAGACGGCAGTTTAGGAAAGGGCTGCGGGCGTCTGCCTCCGGCTCGCGCGGATCGCCATGCCGGCCGCAAAGCCGATGACCGCGGGCAGCAGCCAGCCGAGGTTTTTGTCGAACAGGGGAAGATGCGCGGCGGCGAAGGCAATGGGCGCGTCCAGATGGAGCGCGGCCTGCACCGGCGCGGGCAGCGTTTTCATGCAGTCGAAAATGGCGGCGGCCCATGTGCCGATCATGGTCGCGATGTAAACGGTGCGGTCATGCGCGAAGAATTTGCCGAGGAAGGCGAGAAGAATGAGCGCGATCGCCGGGGGATAGATGAGCATGAGCATGGGAATGGAGTATTCAATGATGGCGCTCAGCCCGATGTTCGACACGGCAAAGGAAAACACCGTGAAGAGGATCGCCCAGCTGCGGTAGGAGATCTTCCCGTTCGTCATCTTGGAAAAGGTCTCCGCGCAGGCGGTGACCAGACCGATGGAGGTCTTGAGGCAGGCAAAGGTGATGGTGAAGGCAAGAATAAACAGTCCCACGCCGCCGAGGTAATGTCCGGCGATCTGCGTGAGGGCGATGCCGCCGTTTTCAGACAGCTCGAAGAGCCCTCTTGACTGCGCGCCGACCACGATGGACACCACATAGATCAGCGCCATCAGCGCGCCGGTGAGGAGACCGGAGGAGAGCACGTCCTCGGCGATGGTGTCGTCATTGTCCACACCCATGCGGCGGATGACGTCGATGACCACGATGCCGAAGGCGAGGCCGGCAATGGCGTCCATCGTGCCGTAGCCCTCAATGAGCGCAGGGAAGAACGCGTCACTCCGATAGGCCTCCACAGGCTCGACCGCGGAGACCGCCGCGCCGGGCGCGAGCAGCGCCGCGAGCATCAGCACGGCAAAGAAGAACAGGAAGAGCGGGTTGATGATCTTGCCGATCCAGACGGTGATCTTACCGGGACGCAGAGAGAAGAAGAGCACGAAGGCGAAGAACACCGCCGAAAAGAGGAGCAGATACAGCCGCTCCGGCGAATCCGCGCCCAGCAGGGGCGTGATACCGGTCGTGAAGGAAACGGTGGCGCATCTCGGGATGGCGAAGAGCGGGCCGATGGTCAGGTAGAGCAGGCAGGTAAAGAAAATGCCGTAGCCCTTGCCGACCTTACCGGAGAGCGTCTGAAGTCCGTCGGAGTGCGTGATGCCGATGGCGGCGACGCCGAGGATGGGGATGCCGACCGCCGTGATGATAAAGCCGATGATCGCCGGCAAGGCATTCTGCCCCGCCATTTGGCCGAGATGGACGGGGAAGATCAGGTTTCCGGCCCCGAAGAACATTCCGAACAGTGTTCCGGCAACAAGAATTTTCTGCCGGAGCGTTAATTTTTTGGTCGTCATGGAAAATCAACTCCTTTGTGCCGAGAATCTTACACCCTGCACTTGAAAAAGAGAAACGACCGGTTATAATAGTTATATTACAAATTGAAATACCCTGATGGACAGGAGGCGGCAGACCCGTGGACAGCAAGAAGCTTGAAATATTGATGACGGCAGTCAACCTCGGCAGCTTTTCCAAAGCGTCGGAGGTGGTGGGCTACACCCAGTCGGGACTGACGCACCTGATCAACGGGCTGGAGCGCGAGATCGGCATGACGCTCATCCGGCGCGACCACAGCGGCATCGCGCTGACCGAGGACGGAGAAGCGCTGCTGCCCGCCATACGGGAATATCTCAGCGCGACGGCAAGGCTGGAGAATCAGATCGAGGCCATCACGAAAAAGCGGACGGCGACGATCCGCATTGCCGCGTACGCAAGCGTCGCGATGCACTGGATGCCGGAGATCCTTTACCGCTTCCGACGGGTGTGCCCGGATACGGATGTCGACCTGCGCATGGTGGACCATGAGCTTGAGCCGTTCGAGCTGCTGGAGGCGGGGCGCACCGACGTCATCTTTGCCGCACGGCAGAGCCGCGTCAACTGCGATTGGACGCCGCTGTATTACGACGCGATGTATGCCATCCTGCCGGAGGATTATCCGGTCGGCGGGAGAGAGAGCTTTCCCATCGAGGAATTCGACGGGAAGGAGTTCCTGATGCCCTACGGGCGGTTCGACATTGATGTGAATGCTGCGCTCAGCCCGAAAAAGGTGAGGCCGAAGGTCCGCCCCTGCCATGTGGACGATGAAACGGTGATCCGCATGGTCAGCAAGGGGCTCGGCATCACCATGATGACGGAGATCATGATGCGTGGGAGAACGCAGGGCGTGCGGACGCTGCCGGTCAGCCCGAAGGCGGGACGCGAGCTGGGGATGGGAATGCACCTGAGCCGGAATACGCCGGAGGAGATATTGCGCCTGCGCGCGTGTGTGCTCGACTTTACCGGCGGCTTATCGTAAGGCAATATCGCACAATTGTGTCCTCGCACTTCATCAAATTGCGCGGTTCTGCCTTAAATTTTACAGAAATGATATGGAAATCCATTCCCTTCAATGATATAACAGGAAAACATACCAAACAGAAAGAAGAAACGAAGGAGAAATCTACATGGGCACTTCGATCAATTTCAACGAGAAAAAGGGCTTCATCTGCGATATGGATGGCGTCATCTACCACGGCAACCGCATCCTGCCGGGCGTGGCGGAGTTCATCCAATGGCTGCACGAGGAGGACAAGGAATATCTCTTTCTCACGAACAACAGCGGCTACACGCCGCGCGAGCTGAACCAGAAGCTCGCGCGCATGGGCCTCGATGTGCCGGAGGAGCACTTTTATACGAGCGCGCTCGCCACGGCGGCCTTCCTGCGGGAGCAGGCACCCGGCTGCTCGGTGTTTGCCATCGGCGAGGCAGGCTTGCTCAACGCCCTCTACGACGCGGGCATCACGATGAACGATGTGAACCCCGATTATGTGGTCGTGGGCGAGGGGCGCAGCTATTCGCTCGACACGCTCACAAAGGCGACGAACCTTGTGATGCAGGGCGCGAAGCTCATCGGCGCGAACTCCGATGTGTCCGGCCCCATCGAAAACGGCATCGCGCCCGCCTGCCGCGCACTCATCGCGCCCATCGAGATGGCGACGGGCAAGCAGGCGTATTTCTGCGGCAAGCCGAATCCGCTGATGATGCGAACGGGACTGAAAATGCTGAACTGCCACTCCGCCGAGGCGGTGATGGTCGGCGACCGCATGGATACCGACGTTATTTCCGGCATGGAAAGCGGTATGTCCACGGTGCTGGTGCTCTCCGGTGTCTCGACGCGCGAGTCGCTCCGCACCTACGCTTACCGTCCGAGCATCGTGCTCGACGGCGTGGGCGATATCGCCGCCATGGCCCGCGCGGAGAAAAAATGAAAGCGCGAGCCCTAAAGACGGTCATAAAGCCGGACTACCGGCAGTTTCGCCTGCGTAAGCTCAACACGCCGGAATTTTCGCACATCAAGCTGCTGCTCTTTTGGCCGGTTTTCGGGCTGGCGTTTCTGGCGCTGGAGCGCTTCCGTCCCCATGCGGCCTATCATGTGATGCACTGCGCTCTGGACGATGCGATCCCGTTCAGCGAATGGGCGCTGATCCCGTATCTTCTCTGGTTCGTCTATCTGATCGGCGCGCTGGCGTATACCTTTTTTCAGGATGTGCCCGCCTTCCGGCGGATGATGCGGTTCGTCATCGTCACCTATACGGCCGCGACCGTCATCTATTTCATCTACCCGACGCAGCAGCTGCTGCGGCCCGAGGCGTTTGCACATGACAATGCGCTCACGCGGGCGGTCGCGTGGTTTTATACCTTTGATACGAACACGAACGTCTGCCCGTCGCTCCACGTCATTGGCTCCGCCGCGGCGCTGTTCGCGCTGCGGGACGGCCCGCGGTTCCGGAAACGGGCGTGGTGGCAGGCGGCGTCTGTTATTTTGGCGCTGTGCATCAGCCTTTCCACGGTTTTCATGAAGCAGCACTCGATCCTCGATGTGCTGTGCGCGCTTCCGGTGTGCGCGCTGGGATGGTGGCTGTGCTACGGACGGCCGGGGCGGCACGGCTGAGATCACAGGAGAGGGGGACCCGTCATGGGAGACAATTATTTTTTGCTGACGAATCTGCTCTCGGAGGATGAGCGCAAGGTGATCACCGGTATTGCCGCGCACATCGAACGGGGCGAGAAGCGCGTGGGCATCCAGCAGATCGCAAATGAAAACTTTCTGTCCACGACCAGCATCGTCAAAATGTGCAAGCGGCTGGGCTTTGACGGCTACAGCGAGCTCTATTACCACCTCAGCCGCCAGCTTGCCTCTTCGGGGGACCGAAAGGCGGAAAACCTCAAGAGCCTGATCGACAATTACGACGATGCGCTGGTCGAGCGCTTCTGCGCGCTGCTCCGGGAGCGCCGCAGCGGAAAGATGTTCACGACCGGCGAGGGCTTTTCCAACATTGTGGGGACCTATATCACGCAGCGCCTGTCGATCTGCGGCTTTATGGCGTTCAACAATGTGCATTTTTACGATTATATGCTCTTTCAGGAGGCGCACCGCGGCGCGGTGAATGACGAGGCGGCGGTCATGTTCGCCGTCAGCCAGAGCGGCGAGACGGAGCCGGTCCTCAACGACGTGCGCCACGCAAAGCAGCACGGACATAAGATCGTAGCCTTTACCCGGCGCGGCGACTCCAAGCTCGCGCAGCTTTCCGACCTTGTATTCGTGCTCGACGGGACAAAGCAGACGCTCGCCGGCAGCCTGCCGAATCCCTTCTTCGGGCACGTCATTCTGGTGTTCGAGGATCTGATGGCGCGCTATTTTGAGCAAAAGGAGAGCGTCTAATCGGTACTTTTTTTACTCAACCGGAAAAATTTTTCCTCCGCGGCTGTGCTATACTCAAAATGCGGTGCGGCGGAAAACGCCGTTTTCCGCAATCATCGGCTCCGACGGGGCATCCGGCGGAGAAACGCAAACGATACATTATGGAGGAAAGCACAATGAAAAGAAGTCTTGCACTTTTGCTCACGCTGGTCATGAGCCTCGGCCTGCTGGCCGGCTGCGGCAGCAAGGACACCGTCGACGAACCCCAGAAGGACGGCGAGAGCGGCGCGAAGCAGATCGAAACGCTGAAGGTGGCGTTCGTTCCGTCCCGCGAGCCGCAGGAGATCATCACCGCGACCGAGCCCCTCAAGCAGCTGCTCAAGGACGAGCTTGCCAAGGAGGGCTATGAGGTCGGCGAGGTCGAGATTACCGTCGGCACCACCTACGAAGCCGTCGGCGAGGGTCTTGAGGCCGGTACCATCGACGTCGGTCTGATCCCGGGCGGCACCTATGTTCTCTATGACGACGGCGCCGAGGTCATCCTGACCGCGACCCGCAACGGTCTGAGCAAGGATTCCGACAACGCCAAGGACTGGAACGACGGTCAGCCCACCGAAGCGTCCGAGAAGCAGGCGGTCTCCTACCGCGCGCTCATCATCGCCGGTCCCTCCGATAAGGGTCAGGAGCTGGCTGCCAAGGTCAACGGCGGCGAGGAGCTGACCTGGGAGGACCTTGACAGCGCCAACTGGAGCATCATGGGAACCTCCTCTCCCGCGGGCTACATCTATCCCGCCCTGTGGCTGCAGGATCACTACGGCAAGGGCATCTCTGACCTGAGCAGCGCCGTGCAGTCCGATTCCTACGCCAGCGCCTTCGCGCGTCTTGCCTCCGGTCAGGTCGACGTGCTTGTGACCTATGCCGACGCCCGCCGCGATTATGCCGAGCGCTGGAACACCGAGTTCAACCGCGAGGCCTCCATCTGGGAGGAGACCAACGTCATCGGCGTCACCGCCCCCATCTACAACGACACCATCTCCGTGAGCAAGAACTCCGAGATCATGGACGACGCGCTGATCGCCGCCCTGCAGAACGCCTTCATCAACATCGGCAACACCGACGAGGGCAAGCAGGTCATCGCCATCTACAGCCACAACGGCTACCAGAAGGCGCAGTCCTCCGACTATGACAACGAGCGCGCCGCGCAGAAGCTCATTCAGGAGCTGACCGCCGCGAACTAAGCCAGAACTTTCCCAAACGCGGGGAGGATACGCACAGGCAAGAACCTTCCGCTGTGCCGTCCTCCCCGCGTTTCATATCAGGAAGAAGAGGAGACCGTATGATCGTATTTGACCATGTATCCAAGGTATATCCCAACGGCACCGTGGGCCTTGACGATGTGAACCTGACCATTCGGGACGGCGAATTTGTCGCCATCATCGGCCGCTCCGGCGCCGGCAAGTCCACGCTGCTGCGGGCGGTGAACCGTATGCACCGGATCACCTCCGGCACGCTGACGGTGAACGGCACGGATGTGAGCACCCTGTCCGGCAAGGCGCTGCGGCAGTTCCGCCGGGGCATCGGCATGGTGTTCCAATCGTTCAATCTGGTCACGCGCACGACTGTGATCAAGAATGTGCTCTCCGCCTGCGTGCCGGATATGCCCTTCTGGCGCGTGCTGCTGGGCGCGTTCCGCAAAGAGGACAAGCTCAAGGCGCTCGAGTCGCTGGACAAGGTGGGCATTCTCGATAAGGCGTATATGCGCGCCGACCAGCTCTCCGGCGGCCAGCAGCAGCGCGTGGCGCTGGCGCGGACGCTGACCCAGAGCCCCCACATCATTCTGGCGGACGAGCCGGTCGCCGCCCTCGACCCTGTGACCGCCAAGCAGGTGATGCAGGACTTCGTTCACATCAATCAGGAGATGGGCATTTCCATCCTGCTGAACATCCACCATGTGGAGCTGGCGCTGGAATACGCCGACCGAATCATCGGCATCCGCGCCGGAAAGATCGTCTACGACGGACCCTCCGCAAGGGTCGATCAGGCGGTGCTCGATTCCATCTACGGGGAGCAGGCCGGCGCGGAGGAGTGCGTATGAGCCTCTACGACCGCATCTTCAAGCCTCACGTCTATACGCTGGCGGACGGTACGGCGGTGGAGGAAAAGCGCAGCCGCGCGCCGCTGATCCTGCTTGTGCTGATCGCGCTGACCGTCCTTTCCGTCCGCATCACGGGCTTTGACCTTGCTGTGCTGGTGAAAAAGGGCAGCAAGTTCTTCGACATCCTCAAGGCGATGTTCCCGCCGAACACCGCCTACCTCGGCAAGATCTGGCAGCCGCTGTGGGACACCATCAAAATGTCCATCCTCGGCTCGTTCATCGGCGCGGTGCTGGCGGTCCCATTTGCCGTCGCCGCAGCCAGCAACATCGTGACGAACCGCGTTGTGGTGTTTCTTGTGCGCCTGTTTTTGAGTCTGGTGCGCACCCTGCCGACGCTGGTGTGCGCCCTGATCGCCACCTACATTTTCGGTCTCGGCACCATGGCGGGCACCTGTGCCATCGCCGTTTTCACCTTTGCCTATGTGGGCAAGCAGCTCTTTGAGATCATCGAAACGGTGGATATGGGACCCTACGAGGCGATGGAGGCGTTGGGCGCTACGCGCCTGCGCGCCTTTACCACCGCCGTCTTTCCGCAGGTGCTGCCGACCTATCTGTCCGTGTCCCTGTTCTGTCTGGAGGGCAACGTGCGCTACGCCTCTATCCTCGGCTATGTGGGCGCGGGCGGACTGGGCCTCATTATGAATGAAAAGATCGGCTGGCGCGAATACGACAGCCTTGGCATGATCCTGATCGTCCTTTTTGTCACCGTCATGGTCATCGAGGGCATCAGCCACGCGCTGCGCAAGCGCCTGACGTGAGGAGGAACGGCTATGAACGAACGAATCAAAAAAGCCTATGCCTCCGCACCGAAGACGTGGGTGTGGCAGCTACTGGCGGCGTTCATCGTCGCCTGCCTTCTGGCGTGGTCCGGCACGGCGGTGAGGGTCAGCAGCTCCACCGGCAACGGGCTGGAGGTGGCGGGGAACATCCTCTCCGGCATCTTCCATCCCTCGGCGAAGCTCCTCCTTACGCTCGGCACAGACGGCGTGCCCTACCTGCTGCTGGAGACCTTCTGCATCGCCTTCCTCGGCACGATCGTGGGCGCGGTGATCTCGCTGTCCCTGTCGTTCCTGTCGGCGAGCAATCTGGTGCCGCGGGGCGTGGCACTGGTCGGCCGCGTGCTCATCGCCGCCATCCGCACCATCCCCGCCTTCGTCTACGGACTGATGTTCATTCGCGTCACCGGCCCCGGACCGTTCGCGGGACTGCTGACCATGTCCCTCTGCTCGATTGGCATGGTGTCGAAAATGTTCATCGAGAGCATCGAGGACCTTGACAAGCGGATCCTGGAGTCGCTGGACGCCGCGGGCTGCACGACCTTCCAGAAGATCCGTTATGGCATCCTGCCCCAGCTGACGGCGGACTTCACCTCCACGATCATCTACCGCTTCGACATGAACCTGCGCGACGCGACCGTGCTCGGCCTTGTGGGCGCGGGCGGCATCGGCGCGCCGCTGATCTTCGCCATGAGCTCGTACCGCTGGAACGAGGTCGGCGCGATCCTGCTGGGGCTGATCGTATTGGTGCTCATCATCGAGTGGATCTCGGCGAAGATCCGCGTGAAGCTGGCACGGGGGTAAGCGATGGACGAGAAAAAGCTGACGATCTATTTTACCTCCGACCTGCACGGCTACATTTATCCGACCGATTACCGCGGACAGGGGGAAAAGGAGCTGGGGCTGTTCAAGTGCGCCAGCCGCTTCCGCAAGGACGGTAATACCCTCGTCATCGACGGCGGCGACATCCTGCAGGGCTCGCCGCTGGGGGTATTCTGCCACGATGCCATCGGCAGCGCCGCGCGCTTCGCCGAGATGATGAACCGCTGCGGCTATGACTATGTGACGCTGGGCAACCATGACTTCAACTACGGGATGCCGTACCTTGACAGCTACCTCAACGTGCTGAAAGCGCGCTGCGTGTGCGAAAACGTCCGCTGGGACGAGGCGGGGGTGCGCTTTCCCGCGCGCATCCACACGCTGGAAAACGGGCTGCGGGTCGGCATCATCGGCATCGTGACCGACTATGTGAACATCTGGGAAAAGCCGGAGCACCTCGCCGGCATTGCGATCACCGACCCGATCCCCGCCGTGGCCGCCGCGCTGGAAAGGCTGCGCGATCAGGTCGACCTGACGGTCGGCATTTACCACGGCGGCTTTGAGCGCGACCTCGCTACGGGGCGCGTGCTCTCCGCGACCCGCGAAAACGTCGCCTACCGCATCTGTCAGGAGCTGGATCTCGACATCCTGCTGACCGGACACCAGCATATGTCCGTGCCCGGGCAGCTGGTGAGCGGCACCTTCGTGGTGCAGCCATCCGACAAGGGACAGGAGTTCCTGCGGGTAGAGGCCGCCGTGTCCGGCAGCGGGAAGCGCTTTTCCAGCGAAACGGTCCCCGCCCACGGCGAATGCCGGGCGGACTGGCTCGCGGAGTTCGCCGATATGGAGCGCGGCGCACAGGCTTGGCTCGACCAGGTGGTGGGACATCTGGAGACGCCGATGCTGCCGGATACGCCGCTGCGGATGGCGGCCGAGGGCAGCGCCCTCGCCGACCTCTTCAACACCGTGCAGCTCGCCGCGAGCGGCGCGCAGCTCTCGGTCACGAGCCTTGCCAACGACGCGGCGGGTCTGCCGCAGACCGTGCGCCGCAGGGACATTCTCAACGCCTACCCCTACACCAACACGCTGACGGTGCTGGAGATCACCGGCGCCGTCCTGCGCAGGGCGATGGAGCGCAGCGCGGAATATTTCACCCGAAACGCCGACGGCTCGCTGCGGGTGTCGGACTGCTTCCTGGAGCCCAAGGTGGAGCATTATAATTACGATTACTACGCCGGCGTGACCTATGCCTACGACATTGCAAGGCCCGTGGGCGAGCGAGTGGTCGAGCTGACATTCAACGGAACGCCCGTGAAGGACACGGACGTGTTCACCGCCTGCCTGAGCAGCTACCGCGCCAGCGGCACGGGCGGGTACGACGGCTATGTCGGCTGCCCGATCGTGCGCGAGATCGGCACGGAGATGTCCGACCTGCTGCTGGACTACTTCAAGCGATACGGCGGAGAGCTCCCGCTTGCGCGGGGAGAGTTCAGGGTATTCTGACAAAAACAGCAGACTGTTTTTTTGAAGCTTAAAAGCTTCGGCAAGAGAAAAAACCTCCTATTGCGCTGGTAAAGGCTTGGCAGCCGCATTACCAGAGTAATAGGAGGGTTTATGCAGTTTAAGGCGTACAGCACATTGCGTTCGCGTGGAGTGCCGCAGAATTGGGAAATGAAGTATCTGGCTTACGGCTGGGGCTGAGGACGCTTTTTTGCGGTCAGAGCATCAACACGGATCGCAATTACTGCGACTTTATCCGCCATTTCAGCGGTGAATACGTTGTTGCGGCCGGCCATATGAAGCATCAGAGCAGACAGACCCTTGCGCTTTTCGTCGCCCTCGAGGATTTCCGCCTTGCCCTCGCCGAGAACAGAGGCGTAATAATAGCTGTGCGTGCAGGCGGTTTCGCCGTGCTGCAGGGCATTCTGACAATCCATTTCAAAGGCAACGCTGGCATTCTTGCGGATCACGTCAAGCTTCTTGCCTTCCTTTGCGCTGTGGCAATAGAAAGTGAAAGCGCCGTTTCCACCGCATAGGGGAACACGGGGTCCGCCGCGCCGCTGTGCTGTCCGGCGAGGTCGAATTGCCCGCCGAACATCCGCCGCACCAGCTCGAGCAGCAGCGCCTCCTTGCTGGGAAAGACGTGGAAAAATGAGCTCTGAGCGATGCCCGCCGCCCCGGTGATGTCTGCGGTGGTCGTGCCGGTGTAGCCCTTCTCCAGAAATTGCGCTACGGCGGCGCGCAGCACCCGCTGCTGCGTCACAAGGCCGTTGGCCTGTTTCCCTCGCAATGACAAATGTTCACGCTCCTTTCCAATTGGACTTGCGATTATGATTTCGTTTTAACAGAAAAAGAGCGTTCCCACAAGGGAAAGCTGCCCGCCCGAATTTTTCGGGAAAATGCGCAAAGTCCGGCGGCGCTTTTCGGTGAGTATGCAGAGAAGGCGGCGCGCATGACGCCGACCCGCGATTTGCTCTTGCTTTTTGGGTAAAATTTCTTTATGATAGGACAGGCGGCGGGGGAGATGCTCCGCTGCGAAAAAGAATAGCGATCAAGGCCGTCTGCCGGAGAAAAACCGGAACGGGGGAATGGGGTGAAAAGCCCCGCGAGCGGGTCACTGTGAAGCTCCCACGAGGAGATGAGTCAGAATGCCCGGACGGCCTTGGACGCTCCTGCCCACACCGGGAGCCGAGAGACACCAAGGGGTCTTTGTGCCCTTTTCTACGTCTGTACGGCTCGCGTCGGCGGGCGGGGACAGACGTTTTTTTCATGCAAAAGGAGGAAGAAAAGATGAAAAAACGGGTGATCTCTCTGCTGCTGGCGCTTGTGCTGGCGGTCAGCCTGCTGCCGACCGCGGCATGGGCGGCGGGGACTGAAGAAATCAGCACGGCAGAAGCGTTTGCGCAAATGCGTGCAAACGGCAATTATATTTTGACGGAGGATATTACGGTTAGCACGCCGTATGCGAATGACTTTTCCGGCACCTTTGACGGCAACGGGCATACGATAACGCTGAGAATTTCGAGCACCAGCTACAACACGGGCCTGTTTTCCAAGATCGGTCAGAATGGCACGGTGAAGAATGTCATCACGGCCGGAAGTGTGACGGGCAGGAGCGTTACCGGTGCTGTGGCAGGCTTGAATTACGGCACCATCCAAAAGTGCTGGAATCAGGCGAATGTGACGGGAACGACGAATGTCGGCGGCATCGTCGGAACGAACGGCTCGTCCTCCAGCAGCAATCTGATCCACGCGACTGTGACCGGCTGCTACAACACGGGCTCGGTGAAGGGAACGCGCTACATCGGAGGAATTGTTGGAAATTCGGCAAATTCAACGCTTGAGAAATGTGCCAGCACGGGAACGATTGACACGACAAACGCCCTTCGTGGCGGAATTACCGGAAATTCTGCTGCGTCGCGCGATACGATCACGGACTGCTACTGGCTGAATACCTCTTGCGAGGGCGGTAAAGAAATTGGCACGTCCTTCAAGAGCACGGAGCTGAAGACGGTCGCCGGGAAGTTGGGCAGCAGCTGGACGACCGAGAAGGGCACGCTGGTGCTCAAGTTCGGCTCCACAGAGCCCTCCGTTTCGGTGACGGCAAGCCCGGCTTCTCTCCAAATGGTCAACGGCAGCAGCCAGCCGACCTCTACGCTGACGGTAAAGACCGAGAACATCAATATGGACGGTGCGGCGGTCGAATGGAGCACGGAGCAGACGGATATTATTTCGCTGAACGACGGCGGCGATGATCTGCACAAGATCGCGCAGGCGCTGCAGCCTGGCACGGCTGCCGTGACGGTGACGGTAACGCCGAAGAACGGAACGCCGGTAACGGGCAGCGCCGATATTACCGTTCTGCCCTGCTTTACCACGGTGGAGATCGAGCCTGCCGCACCGTCTGTTACCGTTGCGGCCGGTCAGACCGTGCAGGCGGTCGTGAGTGTATTCCAGAACACCGGCAGCTATGACCCGGCTGACGATGCACGACTGGGCTATAAGTGGTACTGGTATCAAGATGTTACAGACAAGCATGAGATCGAGGGCGAGACCGGAAGAACCTGCACGATTCCTACGGAGTTCCCCGGTGCGACCGGATCGCTCTATCTGTATGTTGAAGTATACGACAATGGCCGTCCCGCGCAAAATGCCGCAGGAGAGACCCTGTCTGGATATGCGCCGCTCTCGTATGGCGACGACGCCCTTTTGACGCTCGATAAGGCCGCGCTGACGCTGGAAAAGCTCGGCGTGTCCTCGACCACCATCACGGAAGATACGAAGCTGAATCTGCCAAGCGAAGGCGAAAACGGTTCAAGGATCACTTGGGAGAGCAGCGATTCGTCCGTGATCGACCCGATGACGGGCAAGGTGACTCTGCCCGCCGAGGGCGAGCAGAAAGTTACCCTGACGGCAAATCTCACGCTCAATGACAGCACAGGCAAGCTGCCGCGCGAGTTTACCATTAAGTCCAAGGCCGCACAGGCGGTCGACGCGGACAAGGAAACGCTGGAAAAAGCAGCGAAGGCCCTGAGCACCCTTCACCCCCGGTTCGGCAAGGACAGCAACGTGCAGACGATGGTGGAGACCCGTCTGGCCAACGCGGGCTTTTCCGGTGTCGGTGTGAAATTTATCTCGGCAGAGCCGACCGGCGCCACAGCAGTTCAGGCAGCGTCTGCGATCTCGTCCATCGGCAATATCACCTACTTCTATGACGACCCCAACAAAACGATCAATGAGCGCACACAGTGGTTCGACACCTACAAAGCGTATTTCACGCTCACCTGCGGCAGTGAGACGCAGGAGAATGTGGCGGTCCCCGTCACGGTTTACTGGGATGTGAACAAGGTCTGTCGCGTTATGACCGAGGAAGTCCTTGACCGTGTCACGCTGCCCGAGCTGACCGAGGGAAATTTGAACCTGCCGACAGCGGTGGAGGGCAAGCAGTGGACGAAGATCGTGTGGACGAGCAGCGACCCCGGCATCATTTCCAACGGCGGAGTGGTCACGCGGTCGGCAATCGACCGTCAGACGGTCTTGACCGCAGGCTTCACCTTCCAGCGCACAAATGACGTGACCGGTAACGAACAGCCCATCGTGCTCTATAAGGTGTTCGAGGTCACGGTAAAGGGCAACGCAGATGCTGCCGACCGCGCGGCACTTTATCAGCAGAAGCTGAACGATGCACTTGCGGCCCCCGGCTTGAAGGATTTCGTTACCGGTGCGAAGCTGACGGCCGATGCAAATGGTGTTTACACCACCAGCAACGACATTCAGTTCCCGACGACGCGCGATCTGAAGATCGACGGCAAGTATACGCCGGTGGTCATCACCAGCAGCGATCCCGGCGTGATCGAAGCGCCGACCACGCCGAACAGCGCGCGTGTTTGGGTCTACCGTCCGCTGCCCGGCGAGGCGGCAAAGACCGTCACGCTGACGGTGAAGATCCTCGACCGTCCGAACGGCCCGCAGCCGGGAGACGATCTTTCCGCCATGCGCGTGCTTGCGTCCAAGGAGATCAAGGTGACCGTACAGCCGCTCACGCAGGACGAGATCGACGCGGAAATCGCGCTGATGGAACGGGTCAAGGTCAAGGTGAATTACTGGAACGGCATCCGCAATGCCAACGTCGAGAGGGACAACGTCACCACCGATCTGCACGCCTTCCAGGAGTGCTATCTGAATGACAACGGCGAACTGACCTGGGTCTACGACCGCGAGGACCTCAAAAATCACGGCATCGTGCCCGTGCCGCTGGACAACTGGTACGACCAGCAGATCTGGCGTCTGTTCCGTTCGAGCAACGCCGGTGTGGTAGCCCACGAGAACCTGCTCGTCACCCGTCAGGGAGACAGCAAGGCGGTCACCATCACCAGCTATCTTTCCAGCGAGACGCTTGGCAAGTATGCCGAGAAGTACCCCCAAAACGCAGATTTCCAGAAGCTCTATAAGCAGCCTGTTACAATCGATCTGGTCGTGACCGGCACGCAGTACGCGCAGGGAAATAACGAAGGCCGCGTACAGGCAGCGAAGCGCGCGCTGGCGGTCCGGCCGACCGTCACCGTTTCGTTCTCCCTTTCCGGCCGCGGCATGGGCTTTACGGAAAGCAATCTCGAGTATGCCGAGGGCAGCACGGTGTATGACGTATTCTCCGACCTGCTTGCCGAGCACCGCTATACCTGCAAGCGCCGCGGCAGCTACATTGCCGCCATCACCAGCAACAGCGGCGTAACGCTGGAGGAATTTGACGAGGGCAAGAACTCCGGCTGGATGTATCGCGTCAACGGCGAGCTTGTTGGCCGGTATATGTCCGCGCAGGGCTTAAACGACGGCGACCGCATTGAGCTGTACTTTACCTCCGACTGGACGAGCGAGCCGGGCGCAGAAGGCTGGCAGAAGCCCGACAGGATCGAAACGATCGTCAACGCGGACGGCTCGGTCACGAAGATCGAGACGAAGTCCGACGGCACGGTCATCGAGACGACGACCTGGCGCGACGGCAGCACACTCACCGCCGAGACTTCCCCCAATGGCCGTGTGGAGACGGTCGAGAAGCGTGCCGACGGCACGACCGTTGAAACCGTCGAGTCCGCGAGCGGCGGAATCACCGCCTCCGTCAGCGTTCCTAAGAGCGTCGGCAGCACCCGTGTGGACATTCCCGTGAGCAAGCCGACCGGCAGCATGGTCGCCGTGATCGTCCATCCCGACGGCACGGAGGAGATCGTCAGGGGCTCGGTCGTGACCGAGACCGGCGTCGCGCTCCGCGCGGAGGGCAACGTCCAGCTCAAGATCATCGACAACGCCAAGCGCTTTAACGACATGGCGAACCATTGGGCAAAGGACGCCGTGGAATTCGCCTCGTCCCGCGAGCTGTTCAACGGCGTGGGCAATGACGCTTTCGGCCCTGACCTCTCCATGACCCGCGGCATGGTCAGCACCGTGCTCGCGCGCCTTGCCGGAGCGGATACGGCCGGCGGGGAGACGTGGTACGCCAAGGGCACGGTCTGGGCGGTCGAGAACGGCATTTCCGACGGCACAAATCCCGAGCAGCAGGTCACACGCGAGCAGCTGGCGGCGATGCTCTACCGCTATGCCGGCTCCCCCGCCGTCAGCGGCGAGCTGGGCTTCGATGACGCGGACAGCATCAGCGCGTGGGCGCGCGATGCCGTGAGGTGGTGCGTGGACAACGGCATCCTCAACGGCGTGGGCGGCAACCGCATGACGCCGCAGGACCTTGCCCGGCGCGGGCAGGTCGCAGCCATGCTGATGCGCTTCCTACAGGCGACGGTGTAAGCGTCGACCCGCGATATACGCTATAACGAACAGCAAGGCTCCCCTGCTTCGGCAGGGGAGCCTTGCTGGTTTATGGAACGGGAAACGGGTATGGAGACGCTGCCGAGCCGGAGTCCGGCGCTCAGCGCGTGAGCGTGCCGGACCGGCGCTCGCCCCACCGGCTGTCGGCGTGCTGCTCCGCAGCGGCGGTCTCGGCGAGGCGCTGGAGCTTTTCCATGCGCGCGTCAAGCTGCGCGCTCATCTGCGCGCACTCGAACAGCTCGCGATTGACGTGATCGAGCTCCGGCAGGTCCTTCTTGTAGCGGATCTTGTGCTCAAGGCTTGCCCACCAGTCCATGGAGATGGTGCGGAACTGCACCTCGACGCGCATCATGCGCTTTTGATCGTGCAGGAAGATGGGCGTTTCCACGATGAGGTGCAGGCTGCGGTAGCCGTTGGGCTTGGGCGCGGCGATGTAGTCCTTGCGCTGGAGGAGCGTAATGTCGTCCTGCTTCAAAAAGGCATCGGCGAGCTGGTAGATATCCGACGGGAAGGAGCAGATGACGCGCACACCGGCGATGTCGTTGAGATTTTCCTCGATGCTCTCCACCGTCAGCGGGAAGCCGCGGCGCTGGAGCTTTTCGGCAATGCTCTCGGGGGACTTGAGGCGCGTTTTGATGCTCTCGATGGGGTTGCGGTCATACTGGAGCGAAAGCTCCTCGTTGAGGACGTTGAACTTGGTCTCGACCTCCATCATCGCGCAGCGGTAGTAGCTCATCAGCTCGCGGTAGGGCTGCGTGTAGCTCTGCACGAGCGCGCTGATTTCCTTGCGCGGCAGGCGCGAGAGCAGCAGGCGCTCCAGAGCGCCGCGGTCGGTGCTGTTTTTCAATGCCATTGTGTTGTTTCCTCGGCTTTGTCGGTTCTCCCTCCGCGGTGTGACGGCGGAGGGGCGGGCGCGATGCGCCCATCTCAATCATACCATCCCGCGGCGCATCCCGCAAGCCCTCCCCAACATTTGCGCCGAAATGACCGGAAACCGAAGAGAAAAAAGGCGCGGAGGCCGTGGCCTCCGCGCCTTTTTGCCTGCTTACCCGCGGACGGGGATGAGGTCGCGATAGTGGAGATACATGATCTGTCCGGTGTACGGGTTGATGCCGGGGAGATAGGCGGAGTACACGCATTGGTCCACAGTGGTGCCGGGGGCGGTGGCCAGCAGATTGCTCACACCGGTCAGCTTGCCCGTGATCCAGACGAGATCGCCCGGGTGGAGGCTGGCGTTGGTGCTGTCGAAGGAGGTGTACTCCCCGTCCTCGCGCTCAATCTCCCCTGTGCTGCCATTATAGCTATAGACGTTGGTCACCGGCGCGGCCTGATACCAGCCGATCTGGTGGGCGTAGACGCTGCGCTCCGCTACGATGACCGCCTGCTCGATGGTGCAGGTGCCGTTGGGATTGAGCGTGGTGGCGGTGGTGCCCTTGACAAGATCAAGCGCGTTCATAAACGCCATCGCTTCCTTCGCCCAGCTCTGCACCAGCGCGTTATCCGTGTAGGAGGCGAGCTTGGAGGTGTAGCTGGTGTAGGAATAGCCGGAGTTCTTCTCCACATATTGCAGCGTGCGGCGGAGGAAGGTCGCCATCTGCTGACGGTTCAGGGTGGCGTTGGGGGAGAAGGTGGTCGCCGAGGTGCCGGTGGTAATGCCCGCGGCATAGGCCTTGAGGACGTAGGCGTTGTTCGTGTCGGTGAAGGTGTTCGCGGCGGCGGGCGTGATGCTCTTGCCGGTCAGCGTTTCCGCCAGACGCACCGCAACGGAGCAGAACTGCAGACGGCTGATGGGCTTGGTGTAGTCGCTGCCGAGCAGGGCAGTATCGAGCAGATCGTCGTTGAGCGCGAGGTTCACATCGCTTTCAGCCCAGGAGCTTGTCTTGGCGGCGGACTTCTTCGAGAGCGTGAAGGTACCGGGATACAGCTCGGTGGTGTTCAGCGCCTGCGTTTCCTCCCACTGCAGGGAGGCGTTGGCTTCCGCCTGATACTGCGCGAGGGTCATTCCCGTGCCGGAGGCGTAAACATCCCGTGAGGTCAGATGCTGCTGGAGATAACGGTAGGAGTGGCCGCAGTATTCGCAGCTGAGCCAGTAGACGTGCTCTCCGGCGGCATTCACGCCGATGTAGGCCTCCGCCGTGGGATACTCGCCGTTATCCGAGTGGGCGAGCTTTTCTGTCTTGAGCTCGATCTCCTTATCCGAGTTATGGGGAGCGACGTGGCCCGCATTGTGCTCGCACTTGCCGCAGATGGAGCAGGAATAGTAATAGCGTCGGGCATACTGGCAGGCCTGCGCGTAGGTGTAGACACGGTCGGCCGTCCGAATCTGCAGGGTGTACTGGTGGGCGGTGCACCAGTTGCCCTTCGCGGCGGCGTCGCCCGCCTTTTGGGCGGCGTAGACGTCATTGCCGGAGTAGGTCTTGATGGTGTAGGGGATCTTATAGCCGCGCTGAGCCTGGGCTGCCTTGAGCGCGGGCACAGCGGATTCGGGGATATACACCACGGTCTCGGCGGTGTAGAAGGGCAGGTCGCTCTGCCTCTCCCACCGGTATAACCCGGCGATGGGCAGCCAAAGGTAGGAATCCATCGCCTGAATAAACTGATAGACATCCACCTTATCGCTGAGCCAGAGCTCCTTCAAATATTTCGCGTAGCAGATGAAAAAGCACGTTCCGTCCGTTATTTTCTCGTTGGTGTCCAGAATGAGGGTGCGGATGCTGTCGGTGTTCTCCAGAACGTGGTTGGCGTCAGTCATGACGGTCACACCGTTTACAAAGTTTTCAAGCTGCTTGGACTCTGCCACGGCCTGCGTGCGGGGCGTCGCCATCGCCCGCTTGGCCTGCCGGAGAAGGTCTGTTTTCCGCGTCAGATCGGCGTTGAGCTCCTCTTTCTCCTGCTCGGTATAGCGCTCGCCCTCAAGGGTCAGGCTGACCTGCAGGGTGGGATAATACTGGGCGCTGGTGCGGATGGTGGCGGGCACGCCGTTGACGGTGGCGGAGAAGGTGTCGGGGCCGACGATATTTTCGCCGCCAACCGTTTTGTAGTTGGCGCAGTAGCCCTTGGTGGTGTCGAAGGCCAGTTTGATGTTGACGAGATAGGTCGTGCCGGCGCGGAAGGCATAGCCGTCGTCGGTCTCGACGTCGTCGCCCTGCCACTCGGTGTACAGGATGCCTGCGCCGTTCGCGAGCAGGTCAATGTTGCCGCTCTTCATGGATTTGATGGTGACCTCGGTCTCCATCTCGTTGGGGTCGCCCGCCTTCGGCAGGTCGATGACGAGGTCGACGCTCTTGAGCCTTGTCGGCGCGGCGAGGGCCGCGGTCGGCAGCAGGGTGAGCGCCAGAACGAGACAGAGCAGCGCGCTGAGCAGTTTCTTTTTCATGGTTCCCTCCTGTAATTGAAATGATAAACGAGGATCGCTTGCTTTCTGCAGTATAGCAGGAATCTCCGGCAGGAGGGACCCATATCGACTTGAAATGTATGGATTTGCGGCTTGAAATGTGAGATAATGCTGGAAAGAAAAAGAATGGTATGCTACAATAAGGCAAAAGGAAGCGAGGAAAGGGGGCGGCGGAATGTACATCGCAGTCTGCGACGACCAGACGGAGGAGCTCAAAGACCTGACGGAGCTGCTCGGTGCGTGGGAGACGGATCGCGGCACGCCCGTGCGCGTGAAGAGCTTCCGCAGCGCGGCGGAGCTGCTGGACGCGGCGCGCCATGAGCGCTTCACGCTGTACCTGCTCGACATCATGATGCCAGGGCTGAACGGCATGGATGCCGCGCGCGAGATCCGCGGCTTTGACAAGGCGGCGGACATCATCTTCCTCACCTCGTCCCCCGGCTTCGCCTATGACAGCTACAGCGTCAAGGCGCTGGAATATCTGCTCAAGCCCATTCGAACCAAGACGCTCTATCCCATCCTTGACCGGCTGGAGCTGCGTGAGCGCCGCCCGCAGGAGGCGCTTACGCTTCGCACCGGCGGCATCATCGTGCGCGTGCCGTTTTCGCAGCTCACCTATGTGGAGGTCAACGGCAAGCACCTTTACTTCAACCTTGCCGATGGGCAGGTGCGCGAGGTCGTCGGCTCGATGAAGGAATACGAGGACGCCCTGCTCACGCGGCCGGAATTCATGCGCATCCACCGCTCCTACATCGTCAATATGCTGCAGATCGAGGAGCTTTCGCCCGCCGGCCTGCGTACCTTTTCGGGGCGCGAGCTGCCGGTCTCACGCCTGTTATACCCCCAGCTTCAAAAGGACTATATGAAGCTGCTGTTCGCGCAGAGGGAGGAGTGAGACGATGAGCCTTACAACATTTTCACCGGCTCTGCTGCTTTTGTTCGTATGGGCGCTTTTGTGGATCATGATGGATATCCACTTCCGGGATCTGACCAAGGTGCAGCGATGGCTGGTGCCGCTGGTGATTCTGGCCTTGGCGGTATTCAACCATGTGCTTCGTGAGCGCATGGGCTCAGAGTATATCAGTCATGCGATGTGGCTGACGATGCACCTTCCGTTTTTCCTGCTGTTTTTGTATATTACAAAATGCGGCGTGATCAAGATGGCGTTCATGATCCTCTCGGCTTTTACGTTTACTGCGCCGACCATCGTGGTGAGCAGCGTTGTCATGCGGCATTTTGGCAACAGCCGGTGGATGCTGCTCGTGAGCAACCTGGTTTCCTATGCGCTTATTTTGCTGCTTGTGCAGTTTGTTTTCCGGCGCGGCTTCAACTATCTGATCAAATACGGCGACGATCGGCTCTTTCTGCAGTTTTCCGTTGTGCCGTTCCTGTATTACCTTTACGTGTTCTCGGCGCTCGGTGTTGATTTTTCCTCGCTGATCGACTCGGGCGGCTGGCTGGTGCGCTATTTCCCGTCACTGGAGGTTTTCGTATTCTATTTCCTTTTGCTGAGCGTTTATCGAAATTTGAGCGAGAAGCATGAGATCGAGGCGGAGCAGGCGGCATTGACCCAAAGACTCGCCTCGTCGGAGGAGCGTATCGCGATGCTCAACGAATCCGAGGTGCAGACCGCCGTCTATCAGCACGATATGCGCCACCATCTCAACGCCATCGACGGCTTTCTGGCAGCGGGAAAGCCGCAGCAGGCGGAGGAATATATCCGCAAGGTGCGCTCGGATATCGAGCGCATCACGCCAAAGCGCTACTGCGACAACGAGCTGGTGAATCTGCTCTGCTCCTCCTTCGCCGGAAAGGCGCAGCGCATGGGCGTTCGGCTGGAGGTGGACGCGAAGCTCCCGCGCGAGCTGTCGGTCTCCGACACCGAGCTGTGCGCCGTGCTCTCCAATGCGCTGGAGAACGCGCTGCGCGCCGTGTCCGATCAGCCGGAGGCGGACCGCTGGGTGACGCTTTACTGCGGCGTGCGGCTGGGCAAGCTGCTCGTGGAGATCCAAAACCCCTGTGCCGAGGGGCTTGTCATGCGCGACGGCCTGCCGGTCTCCGAGCGCGCGGGGCATGGCTACGGCTGCCGCAGCATCCAGACGATCGCCGAGCGGCGCGGCGGACTGTGCGAGTTCCGTGCGCGGGGCGGCATCTTTTCCATGCAGCTCGTGCTGCCGATCAAAGCGGCGGCGAAAACCCAAGACTGACGCAGGAGGCTGCCGCGGACGCGGCGGCCTCCTTTTTTCGTCCCCGAGAGGCAAAAAATTGAAAAAAGTTCAAAATATGGCTGTTCTTTCTAAAATTCCTGTGATACAATAAACATTCAATTGATCGGAATATGGGAACAGGAGGGAAATTCCATGACCGTGCAGGAGGCGATCTCCGCACGCCACAGCGTGCGTACCTATTTGACAAAGCCGGTTGAGCCGGCGATCGTGAACGCGCTGCGCGCGGAGATCCGCGCGTGCAACGCCGAGGGCGGACTGCACATCCAGCTCGTGATGAATGAGCCGATGGCGTTCCGCGGCTTTTTTGCGCACTACGGGAAATTCCGCGGCGTGTGCAACTACATCGTGCTTGCCGGCAAGCGCGCAAAGGATCTTGACGAGCGCGCCGGCTGGTTCGGCGAGCGCCTTGTGCTGCTCGCGCAGACGCTGGGGCTCAACACCTGCTGGGTGGGCCTGACCTTTTCAAAAGCGGTCGCGCGCAGGAGCTATGTGCTCGCACCGGATGAGCGGCTCGTGTGTGTGATCGCGTTCGGCTATGGGGCCGAGCAGGGCGAGGCGCACGAGAGCCGTCCGATGCGCGAGGTGTACCGTGCCGACCGCGCGCTGCCCGAGTGGTTCGGCCGCGGCCTCAAGGCGGCGCTGCTCGCGCCCACGGCGATGAACCAGCAGCGCTTCCGCTTCACGCTCCTGCCGGACGACACCGTTCGGGCGGAGAGCCGGGGCGGCAGCTACAGCCATGTGGACCTCGGCATCGTCAAATACCATTTTCAGCTCGGCGCGGGCCGCGAGAGCTTCCGCTGGGCGGAGTGAGCCGCCGTTTCCGCACACGGGTGTGTTAAGAATACGAGAGAGAAAATCAGGAAGGAAAAAATCACTATGCAGAAGAAAGCCAATCCCGCAGCGTTGCTGCCGATCCTTGAGTTCCTGCTCCTTTACCTGGGGCTGGGACTTATCTTTGAGTATGTGCTCAAGATCCCGATGGGCTTTTATTCCATCCCTATTGTAGTCATCTTTCTTGTCACGCTGCTGGCGGCGTGCTGCCAGAACCGCGCGCTGAGCTTTGACGACAAGCTCACGCTGATGGGTCAGGGCATCGGCGATAAGAACATCGTGACGATGCTGCTCATCTTCCTTGCCGCCGGTATCTTCGTCGGCGTGGTGGGCCGCTCGAGCGCGGAGAGCGTGGCGTATTTCATGCTCTCGATCATCCCGTCCAGGTTTGCCGTGGCGGTGCTGTTCGTCGTCAGCTGCTTCGTCTCTACCGCCATGGGCACGAGCGTCGGCACCATCACGCTCATCACGCCCATCGCCATCCCCATTGCCGCGGCAAGCGGCTATTCCCTGCCGCTGTGCATCGGCTCGGTCATGGGCGGAGCGATGTTCGGCGACAATCTGAGCTTCATTTCCGACACCACCATCGCCGCCTGCAACGGGCAAGGCTGCGCGATGAAGGATAAGTTCCGCGAGAACTTCCACATCGCTCTGCCCGCGGCGCTTGCGACGCTCGTGCTCATCCTCGTGCTGACGCTGAACGCCGACGTCGTCCCGGCGGAGATCCCCGGCTATCACCTGATCCAGATCATCCCCTATGTGCTGGTGCTCGTCGGCGGCATCATCGGCATCAACGTGTTCGTGGTGCTGCTCATCGGCATTGTGTCCGGGTCCGTTATCGTGCTTGCCACCGGCGCGACCGGACAGACGGGCGTGCTTGCGGTCAAGGCGCTGCTGGAGAACATGGGCAGCGGCGCCGCCGGTATGTTTGAAACGTCGATGGTCGCCATCCTCGTCTCCGCCATCTGCGCGCTCATCCGCGAGTACGGCGGCTTTGAGGCGCTGCTGGGCTGGATCAGAAAAGCGTTCCGCGGCAAGCGCGGCGGACAGATCGGCATGGGCCTGCTCGTCGGCGCGATGGATATTGCCACCGCGAACAACACCGTCGCCATCGTGATGGCGAACCCCATCGCAAAGGAAATGAGCGAGGAATACGGCATCACGCCGCGCAAGGCGGCGTCGATCCTCGATACCTTCTCCTGCATCTTCCAGGGCATCATCCCCTACGGCGCGCAGATGCTCGTCGCCATCGCCGCGGCGCACGAGCTGGGGTATCAGGTCTCCGCGTTTGAGATCATTCCGAATCTGTTCTATCCGTTCCTGCTGGCTGTCAGCTCCTTCTTTTTCATCGCCATCGACGGCAAAAAGAAGGCCTGAGCCATGCCCGACTTTGCACGGCTCCGCGCCAAGCGGCTCTTCCTGCTCGATCTGGACGGAACGCTCTATCTGGACGAACGGCTCTTTGACGGCGCGGCGGACTTCCTGCGCGCGATCCGCTCGCGCGGCGGGACGTACCGCTTTCTGACGAACAACTCCTCCCGCGGGGCGGAGAGCTATGTGGAGAAGCTGCGCCGCCTCGGCGTGGAGGCGGAGACCTCCGACTTCCTTACGAGCGTGGACGCGCTCATCGCGCATCTGCACGCACAGGGCATGGCGGAAAAGCTCCTCTACGTCTGCGGCACGCAGTCGATGAAGCGGCAGCTCACGCAGGCGGGACTGCGCCTGACGGACGACCGCGACGCGGCGGTGGATGCCCTGGTGATGGGCTTCGACACCGAGCTGACCTTTCAGAAGTTAGAGGACGCCTGCATTCTCCTCAACCGCGGCGCGGACTACCTTGCCACCAATCCCGACTGGGTCTGCCCGACGTGGTACGGCTTTGTGCCGGACTGCGGCAGCGTGTGCGAGATGCTTTTCCGCGCGACCGGACGGCGGCCCTATGTCATCGGCAAGCCGCGGCCCGATATGGCGCACCTTGCGATGGTGCACGGCGGCTTTTCCGCAGAGGAGACGGTGCTGCTCGGCGACCGGCTCTACACCGACATTGCCTGCGGCGTGAACGCGGGTATCGACACGGTGCTCGTCCTCTCGGGCGAGACGAAGGAGGCAGACCTCGCCGGCAGCGCGGTGCAGCCGACATTTGTCCTCGGCAGCGTCGCGGAGTATCTGAGCATTTTACAGGAATGAAAAAACGACCGCTCATGCGGTCGTTTTTTGCGTCTATTTCACCAGCAGCGGCTGGAGCTGTACGCCGCGCAGCGCCGCATCGATGGTCGGCACGAGCTGCGAAAAGTCGGCGATGAGCGAGGTGGGCTTCCCCTGCGGGTCGTCCTGCCCGAAGGGAACGAAGTAATAGTTCTTCCGGTTGAGGAGCGCGGCGAGATTCGGCGCGCTCGCGCTCAGACCGTCGTTCGTCGCCAGCGCGACGACCACGGGCTTGCCGTTGCGCAGATGGGATTTTGCCGCCATCGTCACCGGCCCGTCGGTGATGCCGTGGGCGAGCTTGGCAAGGGTGTTGCCCGTACAGGGCGCGATGACGAGGACATCGGCCAGGTTTTGCGGGCCGAACGGCTCGGCCTCCACGATGGTGCGGATGGCGGGACGCCCCGCCGCGCGCTCCACGCGCGCGATGAGATCGTCGGCCAGCCCGAAGCGGGTGTCGTACCGCGCCGTATTTTCGGAGAGAATGGGGACCATCTCAAAGCTCTCTGCCATTTCCTCAAAGAGCATCAAAATTTTCGGGTGATTGCAGAATGAGCCGCAGAGGGCAAATCCGATGCGTTCGGTTCTCATGCTTCTTCCTCCCATATTTTTTCCAAGGTCAGCTTGATGGCGCGCGCTGCGGTCTCTGGCGCGGCCCTGCCGGGAAGTCCCGGCGCAGCGATGCACTTCAGCCCGCGCGCCTCCGCTGCCGCACGGTCGAAGCCGGGCTGTGATGCCAACTCGAGCAGCACGCACTCGCGCGGCAGTTCGCGCAGTAGCTCCTCCGTGAGCACGATGTGCGGCACGGTGTTGAAGACGACGCGGAAGCTCCCGAGCCGTCCGGCGAGACGGTTCGTGCGAAGACCGCGGTAGCCGAAGGCGTCGATCCACGCGAGATCGTCCAGCCGCCGTGCGCTGACCGTGACCTCCGCGCCCAGCCCCCGCAGACGGTGGGCGAGCAGCTTGCCGATGCGCCCGAAGCCGATGACCAGACACGGCGTGCCGCAGAGCGTCACGTCCGTCGCGTCCATCGCCGCCTCAATGGCGCCCTCCGCCGTCGGCACGCCGTTGCGCACCGCCAGCTCCTCGCGCGAGAGGTAGTCGGTCAGCGTCAGGCCAAATTCCGCCGCGGCCTCGCGGTCGGCGGCCTTCACGCCGCCGGCGTAGAGGCGCTGCTCCGGACGCAGCAGCGCGAACAATCCGCACAGCGGCAGCGCCGCGGCGGTGCAGTTGAGATTTTTCCCGCGCGAGAGCGGCACGGGCAGCACGACGCGGTCGGCTTGCGCCGCTTCCTCCAACGCCGTGTCCTCCATGCCGAAGGCGGCGAGTCCCCACGTCCGCACCGGATGGCCGTCCTCCGCGAGCAGACGCGCGAGCAGCGCCATGCGCCGGTCCCCGCCGAGCACGGCGATCGTTTTTTCCATAGGCGTCCCCCTTTCCATTCCTCTTACTCTATGCGCACGGCGGGGGAAATTTGATTGCGAAACGCAAAAGAGTGTGGTATCATGGCAAAAAATCAAAGGAGACCCGTCTATGACACGTTATCCCTATCTGCTCTTCGACGCCGACAACACGCTCTTTGACTTCGACGAGGCCAATATCCATGCCTTTCGTGCCGTGTGCGACGCCTTCGGCCTGCCCTTTTCGCAGACGCTTTTTGATCGCTTTGAGATCATCAACAACGCAACATGGGAGCGCTTTGACCGCGGGGAGCTGACGAAGGACGAAACGGTGCTCGAGCGCTTTCGCGCCTTCTTTGCCGCCGAGGGCATCCGCGGTCTTGAGCCAACAGCGTGCAACCGCGTCCATCTGGCGAGCTTGAGCAATGCGACCTATCTTATGCCACATGCCGCGGAGGTCATTGCCAAGCTGCGCGAAACACACCATATCCATCTCATCACCAACGCGGTCGAAGCCGTCCAGCGCGGGCGGCTGGGACGCTCGGCGCTCGCGCCCTACGTTGAGGAGGCGTTCATCTCCGAGACCGCGGGTGCGGCGAAGCCGTCCGTGGAATACTTTGACTATGTGTTCGCCCACATCGACGGCATCACGCGGGAGAATTGCATGGTCATCGGCGATTCGCTCACGAGCGACATTCAGGGCGCGAACAATTATGGGCTTCCGTGCTGCTGGTTCAATCCGAAGAAAGCGCCGAAGCCCAAAGCGCTCCGCGTGGACTACGAGATCCGCGATCTGCGGGAGCTTTACGACATTGTGAAATAGGAAAAGCGCCGGCTCCGTGCCGGCGCTTCTGCGTCATTTCTCTTTGCTCTTATCAAAATAATAGTGCGCGAAGTTCTTGTACTGCGCGGCGTAATACCTTGCCAGCCGGTACACGCGCGCGGGGGCGAGGTCGCCGCCGCACCAGAGCGTGTGCAGGGCTTTGTATTGCTTCATCTCCTCGCGCAGGGCGGGGGAGGTGACGTACCTCGTCAGGATGCCGCGCGGGACGTTGGACCACAGCGCGGTCGTTTCGTTGTAGATGCACTTCCCACGGCGGCTGTAGACCACGTCCTCGGTGAGCAGCTTCATCATGTTGATGCCCGCCGCGCGGCAGAAGAAGCTCGAACGACCCAGCCGCGGGTTGATCTCAAAGAGCACATAGCGCCCGGTGCGGCTGTCGTACTTCATGTCGATGTTGGAGAAGCCGACGTAGCCGATGGCCTGCAAAAACCGCTGCATTTTATCGTAGAGCAGCGTGTCGCCGCGCGAGAGGATGGCGGCGTAGTTGCCGACGCTCTTGGGATCGTAGTATTCGAGCACCGGCTGGCCGAGGCACATCGCGCGCACCGTTCCGTCCGTGTCGGAGTAGCTGTTGAGCACGCGCATGGCGTCGTCCCCGCCGGGAATAAACTCCTGAAGGATGAGCTTGCCGCGATAGTCGGAGCCGTTCATGCTGCGCACCATCGTGAGGTATTCCTCCCTGGTGTCGAAGAAAAAGACCTTCTTCTGCCCCTCAAAGTGGCAGCGCAGGTAGTCGAGCGCGTTGGAGTTTTCCGGCTTGACGACGATGGGGAAGTCAAACGGCAGACGGTCGGCGACCTCGATGCGCTCGTCGGGCGCGGCGATGACGGTCTTGGGATAGTCCATGCCGTACTGCTCGCAGAGCGCGTAGAACCGATCCTTGGTGTCGAAGGTCTCGAGCAGCTGCTCGGGGATGAAGCGGTTCGCAATCAGCCCCTCGAAGTGGTCATAATGGCGGCAGAGCAGACCGGTATAATAGTCCGAGCAGGGGATGACGAGCAGCTTTTCGTAGTCCTTGGAGCACTCGCGCAGTACGCCGAGCAGCGCGTCGGGAAAGACCTCCTCGCGTTCAAAGCTGGCGATGATGCGGCAGTCAAAAAGACGCGAGTGCCGCGTGGGAATGAGCTGCGCGGTGCACACGAGCAGAGGCGTGACCTCGGGGTACGCCTCGCGGAAGAGACGCGCCGTGCCGTAGGCGTTCTCGTCGCTGCCGAGAATGATGGGCAGAAAGTCCTTTTTCTTCATGCCTTCGCTTCCTTTTCGTCATATTCTGCCAGATATTTGAGAGTCAGCTCCACGTCGCTCAGGAAGGGGACGAACTCTCTGCCGCGCTTCATGGTCGTCTCCTCGCCCTTGCCTGTGAGCAGGATGACGTGCGGCTCGGGATGGTCGAGAATGGCGCGGCGGATACATTCGGCGCGGTCCTCGCAGACGAGGTGCGGGCATTTGACGTGCTTTTCGATGTCGGCGGCGATCTGCGCGAACGGCTCCTCGCCGGAGTCCTCCTCCGTGATGTAAACGAAGGCGCAGTTCTCGCCGCTCAGCTCGCCGAGGTCGCGGCGGCGCTGGAGCGCGTGCGAGCCCGGGCAGCCGAACACGGAGATCATCTCCTTGCCGGGATACTCCACCCTTGTCGAGCGGTAGAGCGCGTCGAAGCTCATGCGATTGTGCGCGTAGTCCACGATGACGGTCACCCGCTTGTCACGGCTTTCGTAGACCTGCATCCGTCCGTTCGCCCGCGCCTTGCGCAGACCCGAGCGGACAAATTCCTCCGGCACGCCGAGCGCCATGGAGATCGCCATCGCGGCGAGCGCGTTGGAGACATTGAACAGACCCGGCATCGTGATGGAAAATTCACCGTTGTACTTCGGCGAGCGCACGGTGAAATACAGTCCGTCGGCGCGCTTTTCGACCCGTTCGCAAAAGACCGTGTCGCTTGCGTGGCTGCCGAAGGTGATGAGTTCGCAGCCGCTCGACCTCGCGTGGGCGACGGTGTCCGCGGCGTGGTCGGCGTCGGTGTTGACGCAGCCGACGCGGCAGCTGTCGAAGAGCTTCAGCTTCGAGGCGTAGTAATCCGCGAAATCCGGGTGCTCGATGGGACTGATGTGGTCGGTGCCGATGTTCAAGAACGCGCCCACGTCAAAGGTCATTCCGCGCACGCGCCCGACCTTGAGCGCCTGCGAGGAGACCTCCATCACCAGATGGGAAATGCCGGAATCGTATGCGTTCTGAAAATGCTGATAGAGCTCCAGCACCTCGGGCGTCGTGATGTGCGACTCCTCGGTGATGACGCCGTCATAATTGTCGATGGAGGAGAGAATGGCGCATGGGGGCTTGCCCTCGCTCGTGAGCCAGTCATTGAGGATGGAGCGGACGTAGTAGGCGGTCGTGCTCTTGCCCTTGGTGCCCGTGATGCCGACGCTCGTGAGCTTGTCGGTCACATGATCGTAGAAGAGTTGGCCGAGTACGACCATCGCATAGCGGATATCGCTCACAAGCAGCTGCGGCGCGTCCACGGGGTAGGGCTTTTCGGCGACATAGGCGGCCGCGCCCTGCGCGAGCGCCGCAGAGAGGTACTCCGCTTTGAAGTGTGCGCCCTTGCAGAGAAACAGCGAGGTGCCGTGCAGGCTGCGCGTGTCGTAGCTCAGACAGTCGATGACGGCATTCTCCGCAGCGGGCGTCAGCGTGGTTGCGGTCAAAAGTCCGGCGCGCGTGAGCGCGTCGGCATATTCCTTTAAGGTGTGTTTGGGATTCATCTCTTCGCTCCTTTGGCAGTCGATGAAATGGCGGGTCTCATAATAAATATATAGTATAGCACGCGCCGCTTTTCCTGACAAGAAAAAACGCTGGAAGACATTGCATTTGCATTCTGCCCGCCTGCGCGGTATCATAGACGGCGTCCTTGATCAAGACGAAACTACCGATAAGGAGGCTCACGCGCTATGAATTGTGCTGCTCTGCTTGCGCTGCTGTGCCAGATGCTCGGCGTCGGCTGCAACGGCTAAAGCCGTCAAATATTCGGAGGGAGGAGGGCTTTGCCCGCCTCTCTCCTGCTATTTTTAGCAGTTATGACGGACATAAGCGGCTCTGATTGTGCCGTTTGACCGAAAAACGAAAAATACAAAATTAAGACTTGCAAAAGCTCCGGCGGCGTGCTAAGATACGACCTGTTCGCGAAAAGCGGACGGCTTTCCGACAACGGTTTTCCTTCCTCCGTCGTGAGTGAAGAAAAATTGCAGAAACACAAAAAAGTGTTGACAAGGTCGGAAAGATGTGGTAATCTAAAATTCGTTCCGCGGTTGGAGCGTGTACCTTGTAAATTAAACAACGAAGAACAAAGAAGCA
>ERZ1503814.53-NODE-53-length-59088-cov-32.273948_pt1 | contig 59088 bp, 95 predicted proteins | sample MGYA00571768_ERZ1503814 | MGnify/ENA primary metagenome ERZ1503814 (study PRJEB39906, sample SAMEA3182075) | gut metagenome | biome: human; feature: gut; material: Stool; isolation source: human stools | place: Canada | collected 2012-03-14 ... | reverse complement strand
GAGTTAGGGGGATTATAGGGGGTAATAGGGGTTGTAGGGGAAAGAGGGGGAAGAAAGGGGGGAAGATTGGATGCGAACGCATCATGTGCATCCATTTGCATGCAAACGCATCACGCTGATAGTCGTGGTCATTCTTTGCTTCTGCCTTGCTTTGCCCTGCGATTCGACGAATAGTCGTTGGCATCCGTTCATCTGGCTACTATCATCGCGGGAAAGGCGTGTAAGAGTCTGTCTGCCGCGTTTTTACGATTGACCTGATAACTTTTACGTCGGACCTCAAAAAGCCGTTCTCCCCGCTCCTACATCGGTCTAATCGCACGGTCTAGTTCGAGATGTGCTATCAGCATCAACGGAGAGCCTTCTACGAGCGTCTGTGGCGTGTTTTTGCGATGAAGTCGATAAAGTTATAGTCTGGCATCTAAAACGCCTTAGAACAGGCTTTCTCGTGGAGTTGGCAAAAACAAAAGGCTGCCATTGCTGACAGCCCATGCGCTCAGATTCTGTATTCGCTTTCAATGTCTCAAGACCACGTTGGACGAATGAATCAGATAGGTCACGCCGTCAATCTTTACTTGAAGCTGGTCGCCCTCATAATCGTCCCAACTTTCCAATCTCCCCTCGACAATCGTTCCATCAGGCATTTTCAGCTGTGCCCATGAGTAGCTATACGTCAGGTCTATCACCTGTTTGTTGCATCCAGTCATCAGTATAATGCCAGCCAGAGCGGATACGAATACGGTCAAAATCTTTTTCATAGTTGTTCTCCTTTACGCCATATAGTCCTCAAACCGTTTTACCGACTTGAAGATAATTTTGTTGTTACACCATCTCTGCAAGTGCCTAATCTCTTTCGGTGCGGATGGCTTGTTGTAAATCATCACATAGGGGTCGTAGCCCAGATCACGAAGTGTGTAGATGCGATACAGGTCTTGTTCTAACGTGCTGTTAAAGTTCGTTAGGCAGTAAACCATGCCAATGTTTGACTTTCGCCGAAATCCCTTTGCAAAGTCCTCAAACTTGCCTTTCAAATCATCATTAGGGTTATCCCATGCAAAATGTAGCGTACCAATCCGCATTTTGTTGATGTCCTCAATGTCTGCTTGATTCAACAAGCGAATGTCCAGACCTTGCGTGAAGTCAATTTTTGCGTGGGTATCAATGTACTGCTGCATAAGGTCACGTTTGTCTTTGCAAGCTGTGATGTTTGGGTCTAAAACTTTGATTTCGTCCTGACCACACCAAAAGTCGCTTACATCTGCCACTTTTATGGCACATCTTCCCTCTTTTGCTGCAACATGGCAGAAAGAACACCCTCTTGGGCATCCCCGGCTTGTCATGCTGACTGCAAACGGGAACTGTGGGTAAATGCTGTAATCGGGGAAAGACTTCTCGATTTCAGGCGGTAAATCAACGTCTTTCGATTTATCGAACATTTCTTTGCCGTCCACCGTGCGGATTGCGTATCCTGTGCCGCCTTTAATCACCTTGTCAGCGTTCAATGGCTCTGGCACGTCAGGGCTGTACACGTCTGAAAAAATCTTACTCATGTACACAATGTCATAGTGGATAAAATCACTCCACCACCATTCTACTTCATCCCCTTTTGCCTTGTGATAGCTTGAAATCCGCATCAATGCAAGGTTTGGGAAGTTGTGCCCATCTACGTCAATCAATCCAATTTTCATATTTCTCCTGTATTTTGTGTAGCGAAAAATATTTGCTGGGTTCAGACGGTAACTTTATCGTCCAGACCCTGTTATCTGTTTTTCTTGCCTATTCTACTGTGACGATATGAGCGCAGAAGCGATGCTAGGCTACTATCACTCAATCGCTTCGTATGTTTTCTCGAAAATGTCAGGTTTACACGGGTAGATTTCGCCATTTACGCCACGAATGATATAATCGCCTGTTCTCGCAATCATAGTCCCTTCAAGCGTTTTAATCTCGCACCACGCAGGGTCATCGTAAAACTTTCCGAAATCATGCGTGATAATATCATTGCTACTTACTGCATCCCAGAACCAATCTTCTCCAACAAGTCCTCGTGCATTGAGCTTGAATGCTTCGATAACAACTGGCTTCTTGCGGTATTTCATATTTATTCTCCTCTCGTTACATCCACACGCATTCTTTGAACTGCTGCGTCTCCATCTGGAACGTGATGTCCAGTGACCCCACGTTGCCCTCTTTGTTCTTCTCAAGCGCAAAGTGATAGTGCTCTTCTGGTCTCTTTTGCGTTTTCACTTTCTGTGCCAGCAGGATAATAGCATCTGCGTCCTGCTCGATTTGCCCGGATTCTCGCAAGTCTGCGGCAGTCGGTGGGATGCCTGCTCTTGCGGTCTCTCGATTGAGCTGTGCAAGTGCTACCACCAGTGTTCCCGTGGACTGTGCAAACTCATGCAGCGCTATACTAATCTCCGTGACGGCACTGTATCGGTCTTTCGCTCCGGCTTGATGGATAAGCTGCAAATAGTCGATGAAAACCACTTTGGCTTGCATCCTGATGGACTGCGTTCTAATCCATCCAACACTCTTACCAGCGGCAGAGCGGACGAATAGCGGATATTTCTTGATGGCTGCCAGTCGGTCAAGTTCGTCAATGCTGACGGTCTTGTTTTTAACCGTGTGCAGCGGTACACCTAGCTGGTTTGCGATAATACGAGAGTAGAGTGTGTCTGGGTCTGTCTCTAGGCTGAAATATGCCACCTTACGTCCGTTTTTGGCTATTTCACAGGCAAGTTGCAGGGATAGAGCAGTCTTACCAGCAGACGGTCTGCCACCGATCACAACGAAATTGCCCAGCACAAGATGCAAGTTGTTATCCAGCACTTTAAGCCCTGTGCTAATATACTCCGGCTTATCATCCAGTCTGCGGATGTAGCTGTCTATACCATCGCACATCGGAATAAAATCACTTCTCTCGTTGTGCAGGTTAATAGCTTCGCCTAACTGCTCATAAATGCCCGTCAGGTCTGCGTATCTGGTCGAGCCATCAACGATTTTGAACGCAATCTCTCTGGCTCTGGACAAAGCTGCCTGTTCCTTGACGATTCCAGCCCATCCAAGCATCATATCATGGGTGACGTTTCGGATGAACTCTGCGCCGAAGGCATCCAGACATTCACCCATTGCTTTCTTGCAGTTATCGTACCGCCCCATGACTTCTACCGGGTTCCATTTGTCACTGTGTTCCCAATAACCACGAATGGCAGCGAATGTATCACGCAGTTCAGGGCAGAAATCGTCGATTTTAAGGTCTTGTAGCACATCGGCGTATTCCGAGAACGTGAGGACTGCCCCCAGCAGGATGTATTGGGTCTGATTTTCAATATTCACCGCAGAAAGTCTCCCTCGTCAGGCAATTCAGCCATTGTCTGCTGATAGCCACCATTCCAGTCCTTCACGTTACGCATCCAGTTCCGTGCAGCAGCTTTCCAGTCCTTCATAGGAGATTTACCGACCTTCCAACCATTTGCCGTGAAGTGGTCAACAAACCGCTCTGCTTCTGATTCCATGTAGCCCTTATCGGCAAAGTATTCTCTAGCTTGCTCGACAGTCGGTGCCTTGAAGCGTTTGACTTCATTGGTATTTTTCTTTTCACATTTTTCTTTTTTATCAGATTCAGATACAGAATCAGATACAGATAAGCTACCATTCGTATCAGTTGGTATGTTTGGTATACCATTTATACCATTCGTATCCTGTGATACCATTGGTATGCTTTCGTATTTTTTATCGTTCCAACGCTTGTTTATGTTTTTCTTGTTTGCTTCTCGTCTACGTCTATCACGTTCTTCCATCTTCTGCACGTTCATATCATCAAACGCCTTAACGACTTTCCAGAGCATCCGCATAGCACGGTCGTTGTCGTATGCTGGCTCAAGTCCAGTCTCAACATACTGCGCGTAGTTGCGGATGAATGCTCCAAATTCCTCATTCGTAAGCTCGTCCATCGCATGGACGTGTTCTAGCAGAAGAATCATTGATGTTCTCGGCTTGTGTTCCTGCTCCATACTTAATCCTCTTTGTAGCGTTTGTTCCATGCTTCGATAAGGTCTTTTTTAATCTTTTCTTTCTTGGTTACGGAATAACCAAAGCTGTATGGCTTGCTCTCCATGAATACCCGACACTTGCATCCATTCCTGTCGTTTCTCCCTGCTATAAACATCCATCTTGCCAAACAGTCACTTGTTTCGGCAATAGCAACTTCTCCGCCGCAGAACGGGCATCTTTTGAGTTCTTCCATTTTTTACCCTTTCTTCAAGCCAAGACGGACTTCCTTGTCCGCACAAATTTTCAGAAAATCATCTTTGGATTTCTCCTTGATTTCATCCTGAATCATGCCGAGCGCAAGCTCATGTGTAAATACAGGTCTGCCTAGCAGGTTTTCAATGTACCTGTGAACTTCGTTGAAGTCACACATCAAATATCCAGTGTAAGCGGACACCACAATTTTTTCGTCAAGCGTCATTTCTTAAATCCCTCTCTTGTTCTCGTGATTCGCTTATGTGCCTTGATAGGCCTTGTGCCTTTGCCGTACACTGGGCGGATATGCTTCGCCTTAATGTATCCACAAGGCGGCTTCGGCCCGAAGTCAAAAAAGCTCAAGTCCATAACGATGATGCCAAATTTTTTGTTTGTCATGTTTACTGCTCCTTACGCATACCATTTTGGTGCTTCATTGAAGATTTCAACGCCTTTCGCAAAGCCCATCTTTTCTAAGGTTTCACACATGATGCCATCCATCATGCTGTGAACGATTTCTTCATCATCGCCGTACTTTTGGTACGCTTCCTGCATTTCTGTCGTGAATGTGTCAATCATATCTTGCGTAACAACGATATTGTTTTCCATAAGCCCTCCTATACCATCGGAAACGTCATTCAATGCGTCACAGGACACTGAATGTTCGGGTCAATAGTCGGTGTTGCATCAATAGCATCCAGCACCTCATCATAGAAAGCTCCTCCATCGGGATTCGAAAACGAACTAGCTCTGTCTGCGTCCAAAGCGCATTTTTCAATCTTCTGGCGCAGCGCATCTGCATCAATCGGTCTCATATCTGTCAACCCTCCGGCGCATAAATGCGCATCCAATGTGTGACCGTCACGTTATCCGGCAGTCTCTCGCCTATCTCGTCCCAGAACTGACCGTCTGCGTAACAGCCAAGAAAGTACGCTGTCGGCGAGATTCCTTGCAACATTTTTCCATCTTTGTCACGTCACGTTGTCTTAGCCGCAAGCAACAAAGGCTGTGTCCGCTCTCGTGGCAGCTCGCTTGCTGGATGCCAAAGTGTGTTAGCCATTATTTTTCCTTTCTTCAAAATTTGCGCAATATTCGGGAGGAATGTTGAAAGGCTTTTTGAACGGCACTTTGCAAACATATCTGTAATATTCTTTTTCTCTCGGGGAACGCTTATAATACAGGTTCTTACATCGGTCGCAAATAGACGTTTGCTTTGCGGGTACATCGTGAACGATTAAAAGAATTACAGCTATACCACAAATAATGATTATCACCGCATTTAATGCTGTATCAAACATCCATTCTTCTCCCTTCAATCTCCGTCCCATACGCCGTCAGGACGCATCCTTGCAAACGCCAGCAGACCGTACAAGGCACGTTTGGCGTTGCCCTCTGTGGCGTGCCAGTAGTCTCTATCGTCTACATCGTCACCTAATGCAGAAATAGCCTTTTCAAGCATCGGGATGCTTTCTGCGCCTGTTTTACCATAGATGGAGCGGATGCCCTTTCTACCCAACACATCATCACGACGAAAGTACATTCCATAATTATAGGTGATATTAAGCCAAAGTTCCTTTGTTCCTCCAATAGAACGAGTACCGCCATCAATAAAGTGCATATCATCCACTTCAAGCGTTTCATGCGTTACGGGGTCGCATAGCGAAATATCATAGCTCATCTTTCTTCTCCCATTCTTTGCATCCACGTTCATCCCACATGAAGTCTGCAACGTGTTCTGACTGGCAGTTCACACACACACCCTCCGGCTCTGTGTACCATTTGCAAGAGCCACAAGACGGCTCAGATTTGTTCTTGCAGGATTCTGCTGTACATCGGATAGCCTTGCCAGCGGAGAACTGCTTGATGCCCATGCAAGAGCAATGTTCGGTGGTGCAGTAGAAGTTCATTCGTACTTCCTCCATCCAATAAAGTCACACAAGCCTATTGTCTGCGGGTCGCATTTATGCGTGAATTTTACGCTCGGTAAATTAAACCCTTTTAAGTTATTGCAAACGGTTTCAATGCTAAAAAGTTCGTCAAACGCATTGTCAGGAATTTTCGCATCTTCGGTGTTGTAGATAACCATGCCGCACTGTTTGCAACGCCATACAGAGCATCTTTTCATCTTTTCTGCCCTCTCTTTCCCCTGTTAAACTGCCCGATCACTCGCTTATACTCTGCATAGCACTCCGGGCACAGGTCTCCTGTGTCCCTGCGCCACGCCCAGTCCTTGAAGTATTCGTCAGGGTTCATCATCCTGCCGCCCAGAACCGCTCCGCAGCGGTCGCATACTCGCTTGTGGTAGATTCCTCTGTCAGTCTGCATTAGTGCTCCTTTTCATCAAATTTCTTCTGCATCTTGGCTCTCAACGCTTCGATACGTTCCTTGTCGTCAGTTATAATCTCATACTTGTCGCCAGACCAGCCAAGCGGAACATCTTCCGTGTATTCGATATAGATTTTTTCCGGGTGCGTAGGTGGCTCATAGGGGAACGTCACGTTTTTGCGAAAGCAGCTACTTGTAAACCACGTAAGGCCACCATTGTAGGAATAAGCGATTGCGTCAATGTCATGTACTTCAATCGTGTTACCTTGTGCATCAGTGGTCTTGAACACGCTTGAGCATCGTTTATTTTGGAAGCATCTTTGTCCCATTTTGTCCGACACTTCTGTCCATTCATCATCTTCGCCCGTCAGCGGCGTGAGTGGCTTGAACCGTAAAAGACGTTCAAGAATAGATATTGCATATCCAGCGGAAATCCCACTGTGTCCTTGACTTGCAAAAAGCTCAACAATATCAAGAATGTTTTTATTGATTGCATCCTGCAATCCGTCTCCGTCTTTTGTAATACGTGCAAGTTCTGATTTTGCATATTCTACGGAACTGTTCATTTTATTTTTCCTCCCCAACATCCTTAAACAGAATTTCTTTGTCGGCTTTCCAGTCTTTGATTTTGCACGGAATGTCCGTTCCGGGCACGGTCTTTTTCAGACCGTCCATCTGCCAGATGTTCCACGAGATAGTGTCTGCAATGCTATCAAGAAGCGCTGACATCCAGATGCCTTCAAGCCATTTCGCATCAAACTGATACCTGAAATTTTCAATCAGCGTTAGAAACAAGTTGCACCGTGCCAGCAAGAGATTGTCCCCCTGCCACTCATAGCCGTATGTCGATGCGTAGGCATTGATTGCCCACCACATCCATGCGTCATAATCATGAAACCGTTCAGAAAGGACTTTCAGTTTTCTATCCAGCAGACCGATTCTGTCCGGCACGGCAATCATCTGCCCTGTTGTGGTATCGTATCTGCTTGTAAGGAACGGTGCTTCTCCACAGGTGACTTCAAGACAAGTCTTGTTGATGTACTCCTTCCAGTCATCGCCCTTTAGGTCACTTTCGGCAACGTCTGCCATCTTCTTGCAAACCCAAGTCGGCGTAAACACCTCTGCTTTCTTGCTGGTTCGCTTTTTCTGGTCTGCAAGCCGTTTCTGCACACGAGAAACGAGTTGAACCTTGTCCAACTGTTCCAGCGTGATTTCATCCGCAAAGCCTACGCCCAGTTCAGGCGGCGGGTCTGTCGCCCAGATGATGTTCTTGCCTGTCGTGTGGTCTTGCAAGAGAACGGGCAGGAACGTGCGTAGGCATGGGTCGGAAAAGTCAATCAAAGTTCCCATTGGTCAGCCCTCACCATGATTTTGTTCTTCTCTTTCAGCCAGTCCTTGACACAATGAAAGCAATGCTCACGGTTTTGGCAACGCTCCGGGTCACGATGTTTGATAAGCTCGCAGATGCCCCGCGTAAAGTTTTCTGTAATATCTTCGTCCGTCATGGAGCGGATAAAATCTCCGTTAGTCATGTTCCCCCACCTCTCTGTACTCCACGTCAATCCCTTTCGGCAAAGCCGTCTGGTACTTCTGAGCGAGCTGCTCTGCGCTCTGAGCATCGCCCAACGGCTGTTCGGGCGGTGCAACGGTGACTTCCACGTTGTCACGCATACCAAAGTAGTTTTTAGCTCGGAAAATCCACTCTGCCGGGTTCTCCTGACCGTACATCCCGTTGTACGCCCACATGGACTGCATTTGCAGAATCAGCTTCAAGATGTACTTCTGCTGCAAGCTGTCATCACGGCGTTTGCCCGCCATAATCTGTTTCAGGCTCACCCATTCGATGCCCAGCACCAGTGCAATCCATTCCACCACAGGGGAGATTCTGGCTTCGATGCAAGCGTCAAAGAAGAAGTCAAGGCGTTGCTGCACTTCAATCGGGTTGTTCATGTCCACGCTCGGAAGGTCGCCAAAATACTTGGCTGCAATCATGCCGATGACCTTCTTATCCTCTTCGTCACCGATTCTCGACTGCAAATCGCCTGTATTCAGCATCTTAGACCTTGTGATTGCTAACTCCTGTTGCTCTTTCACCTTTTTACTCACCTGTGAGCGGATAGATTTCCGCTTGTTAAGCATCTGTTGTTTCTTCTTCTCTCGCTCTTTCTCACGCTTCGCAGCGGCTTCTTCTTTCGCCTTTTGCGCCCGCTTCTCACGCTTTTTCTTTTCAGCTTCAGTCAGCGGCGGTCTGCCACGACCACGCTTCTGGGGTGTTGCCATGTATCAGGCCTCCTTTTGCGGTTCAGGAAGTGGCATCCAATGGGTGACGGCGTATGGAATTTCACTCCCGACTTCTTCCCAATGTTTGTAAAAGTCCATAAAGCCAAAAATCGTATCGCCGTTATCACAAAATGCAAGAACCGGAGTATGATGTTTTGGTTGCCTATCCTTGACGCTGATCCATTTGTCAGGAAAACCGTTCTCACTATAAGAAACCGTTTCAAAATAATGTGTAGCCATCCCAAGTTCTTGCTCAATATCGCTACGGATGCTCTTGTCATCCTCGTCCGCTTTGGTTTCGAGAACAAGGTAAATCCGCTTTTTCATACTCTCACCTCTTCATCTTCGTTTCGATGTTGTCCAGCTTCCACGCAATCCACCAGACGGAACAGCAGTTGTCCAACTGCCGCCACCATGCGCACTTTTCTTTCTCGCATACGCACCGCCCAAGCGGATTGCTGGTCATCTTCATCGGACAGTAAAGTTCGTTGTCCATCATTTCCACCCCATAACAACAGCCGTACAAACGGCCAGACACACGTTGATGAACAACCAGACGAGCATTGCCTGCCGCTTTTCAAACAGGTTGTCTACCGTATTTTTGATTGTCCGTTCTGACTGAACCACCACCGCCAGCAGGACTAGGCAGACCAGCCAGCGAGTTGCAAATTCAAACATCATCGTTACCACCTGTTCATAATTTCAAATTCTCTCATGCGAAGTTCCCCACCGCAAAACGGGCAAATCCTTTTTTCTTGAAACTCTTTCTTTGTCATGTACGCTTCATGCTTCATGGAGGTCACGCATCGATCACAGGCATAGGTCAAAATGAAGTGAACCGGCTTTTCTTCTTTCTTTTCTTTTGGATAAATCTTTTCTTCAAATACATCGTACAGCTTTTGGAAACCAGCTTTTGCGCTCTTTACCCACATATCGTGCCCGGCTTCTGCTTCCTCTTTGCTGTCATATCCTCGAACAACAATCCACTCCCCACCCCTAAATTGTTCGTGTTGAATCGCCGTTTCATAATTCCAATCCCTATCGTCAACGGCGCAAGTGTCAATGTGATAGCCATTGACGGTATCTTCTTTCAGTTCTCGCTCATAACGAGGCCGTTGATTCATAAATCCAAAAAGCTCACTTGAAAAATCAAACATTGTTATCCTCCATCAAATCGTCCATGCTCAACTGACCACTGATGTTGTCATCTTCCATCCACCAGCGAAAAACGTCCATGCCGGTCTGCCAGTCGCACGGCAAACCTTTTGCTTTCCTGACATCGAGCATTCGTTCGAACGCCGATATGTACATTTTCTCGTAAGCAGGCCAGCGCATAAACTCGCGCTGTCTGCCCCCCCTACCGGCCATAGGACAGCCGATGCAACCAACACGCTTCTGCCCTTCGCAATACAGCGGATTAACAGGCAGGTGCTCGCTGTGTGTGTAGTCCCACACATCATCGTCAGACCAGTCCACGATCGGATTGACAGTCATCTTGCCCTTAAGGTTGCAAGTCTCGAACAGTTGCCGCTTTTCATCGTTGTCGCCCATTAAGATGATTCTTTTTGCAGGGTCTTTGTGCATCAGTTCCATCACGCCACGACTGTTTTTGCGCCGTGCAGATTCTGCCCACCGAACGCCTGTGGCGATAAACCGATTCTTTCCCGTGTTTTCTTTCAGAACATCACAGCAATACCGCACAAGTCTTGTAGGTGGCATCAGCTTTTGCGGAATCAGCGTCCACATGGACACAGGATTGTCCTTGTATCGTGGCATAACGATAGAGCATTTGATTCCACGTTCTTCCATCGCCTCGAACTGCTCACGGATGAAATAGACCGTCTCCGGCGCATCTGCTGTAGTATGGCTGTTGACTACCTCAAAGTTGATTCCTGCACGTTCAGCCAGAGCCACAAGCACTTGTGAATCCTTGCCGCCAGAGTACGTAACCATCAGCGGCTTCTTGTACCGATGCTCGGATAGCCGTGCAGCGTCCTGCAACCGTGCGATGGCAAGCTGTTCCTTGTCCATTGTTACCTCCACTTAACGTCCTCTATAATGTTTGGATTTTCAGGTGTGCAAAACTCGTACAGAGTACATACAGTTTTCTTTCCACAAATCGGACAAATAGGAGTTTCCCCATTATCTGCCATCGCAGTTGCAATACGTTCATCGCACACAGAAATGGCAGTATTGCAGAAGTAACAAGTGAACGTTGCTCTTTTAATACGGCAAGACTTTGGATTTACTGAAGTGATTTCCGAAATAGCTTCTACCGAAAATACCGCCATCAGCTCCACCTTTCTCTCAGCTCTTTTTCGACCTGCTCAGACTTTGCTGTGATGTAATCTGCGAACTCGTCAGGGGTCATGTCCTCTTCTTTGAACTTGCCAACCATCTCCCAGTACCTGTCACCAATGCGAATGATTTTCTGCACCTGTTCATCGGTCAGGTCTGCATCGCACCGAAGGTTCTGAATCAGTGCGCCCCATGTGGCGGCGATGCCATCCAGAGCCATGCGGAATCCGTACAACTGGTTCTGCCGTGCGATTTTGCGGAGGTTGGCTAACATTGCCTGTTTGCCAGACGAGGGGCAATTTCTGCGCTTACTCATCTTATTTCTCCTTTCAATAAAGGTATCGCCATGCAACGATTTTGGAATCGCTTGCAACCCATTCTCCACTACTTTGAAACCAACGCTTGTCTGCGTACTTGCGATATGCAAGGTCAAGGTCGCCGTTTTCAAACTTTATTTCGACAGCTTCACCGCATTGCGGTTGAACATTCATGCTGTTCCACTTGTTTTTGTTTCCAGTGTCGGGCTTCTGTTCATCAGGTGTTAGCCAGTCGTTCAGTTGTTTCATACAAGGACGGGCAAAGTTGAATCGGTTCTTCGCCCAATCCAAAGCGGCTTCGTTCCACCGTACAATCCAAGAACAAAATCGAATTTGCTGTTCCGTAGCACTCGTTTATGTCAGGCACTTTCCGATTAAAAATCTCTCCACATCGGTCGCACTTAAATACCATTGCCATGTTCTTTCTCCAATCTCTTTAACAGCCCATCCACGTCATACCGCCAATGGACACGCAGCCTTTTTGCTTTGACCTCTATCCCCTCTTGCTCTGCCCACTGCCAAGGGATGCTCTTGCGGCTCTCGTTGTAACGGAACGCCAGAACCTTGCTGGCGGGGATTGCAAAGGTGCGGTTGACCGCCCTGTAATTGACTATCACATGGGCGGTCTGACCGCCGTACCCCATCGCATCCACCATGTCAGTGATGTGCTTTTCCTTGCGGTATTTGCACTTTTCCTTGTCGTATTTGCCGAACACCTTTTCCAGAGGGATAGAGGGCGTTTCGATGGTTTTCAGCTCAAACAGGTGGTTCATCGGATATCGGTACACAAGGAAGTCGCAGATGTTGTCTATGGAAAACGACAGGTTCTCGTTGCCACCGTAGTAGGTGGCAGCACTGTCTTTCAGGCGGTAGCACCACGCATCGGATGGGACGGATGCTTTGAAGTCTGCTTCAAACTGTTTGCCGGTGTTCATGCGTTGTCCTTTGGTTCATCGGGTAAAGGCATCCAGTGGGTTACGTTTTCAAGTCGTTTTTCATCAAATGTTGTCAGCCAATCACCATCATCTGTAAGTACTGCCGTTTGCATTCTGCTATTTTCGTCATATATGGTTTTATCAAACACCAGAACAGGCTTGCTCTCATACCAAAGCGTACACTCTCTGTCGCCGTCCACTTCGGTAACTTCTTCCGTCATCTCTGGTAACTTGTCTTTGACATTGATCCACTGATTCATCCTCGTTCACCTCTAAATTCACTTCCGAGAAACCGTTTCTTCCCTTTTTCCCGGTGCTTGTCCTCATAATCACGGTGGTACACGCTTTGGCTGTGGTTTAGCTCATACACGAATGCCTTGCGTTCCTCGAAGTCTTTCTTCTCTGCTTTGTACTTTTCGCAAGTGTCGTGGCAGGCTTGGTGGCGCGATGTGCAGTTGAGACAACAAGTAATTATTGTTTTACCCCCATTGTTCGGACATTGCCTTTGCCACGCCCTTAAAAGTCTTTGCGCGGTTCCTTGCACGGTCAGTGGTAAACATTCCCTTGTGCTGCTCACCATGCTTATGCGAGTAAGACCCAGACGGGCACCATGTCGCGGTAGGTTCTACGATGTTTGTCGGGTGCAACGGCGGTACACCGCGCTCCCACAGTAGCGTTTTCTTGCTGTATGGATGCCCATATTCATATGGCTGGATTGCCTGCGTAGGCTTCGGATAATCAAAAATCTTGCTGGGAGTAGGATTCTCAATCACTACTTTTTCGCAATCTGCCGCCCACACGGCAAGAAAAAGCGCCTTGCCGCACAATCCCTCATAATACCGGGAAAGATTGAGCTTTCCTCCTTTGTACAGATGTCTTGCTCCCGCGTTGCTCGTCTTTGTGCAGGGGACAAATGCGATAATCATATCCCAGCGTGGCACATCATGCGCGATTCCGTCCATGGTCACAACCTGCCCCCCCCTCAATAGCCTTTAGGCAGTCACCGAGAATATGCCATTCTGGATGCCCGCCGGACGGCTCAATCAGGTCGCACGAGTAGGCTTCATGCCCACGGGCACGAAATGCTTTGCAGACTTCCTGCGATTCCTCACAGGCAACTAAAACTTTCATCTTTCCAAACGCCCGTCCAGCCAGATAGCACAGCTCTTATATAAGGTAGGCGGTTCGCCTTTTGTCCCGGTAGCGTAACCGTTAGTTAAAAGGGAGATCAGAACTGTCGTCAATCACAGAGAAGTCATCCGTGTTGCCCTGCGAGTAGTTTTGCGGCGCATCCTGCGCCCGATCAGCGGGCTTGCTGTCAGACTTGCCACCGCAGAAGTCAACCTTGTTCGCCATGATTTCCGTTGCGGTGCGGTTGTTCCCCTGCTTGTCGGTATACTTCCGGGTCTGGATGCTACCAGTCACAAGAATCAGGCTGCCCTTCTGAAACCACTTGGAAACAAACAACGCCGTATTACCAAATGCGGTGCAGTTAAAGAAGTCGGTTTCCTTCTGACCTCCGCTCTGACGGTCGCAAGCAATGCTGAACGTGCAAACATCCTTGCCGGACTTCGTGACCTTAGCTTCGGGCGTGTGAACCAGACGCCCCTGAATTGCGATAGAGTTGAGCATTATTTAGCCCTCCTTCGGCTGTTTCTGGGCACAGTCCCAACACAGGACACGCCCAAAGCGTTTCTTTGTGCTTCTTGCGGTTTCCAGCGGCGATACGGTGCGGTTGTTGTACTGAATAGGCTGCAACTGCTTTCCGCAGAAAGCGCATGGGGGAATATTTTCTGTCTCCGCTTGCTTCTGCACAGGCTTGCTGGCTCTGCTTGCCGTCTGCTTCTGGTACTCATCCGTGTCAGCGTCTTTTGTATCGTCAATGCAGAACAGACCGTTCAGAGCGTACTTTCTAGCGTAGCTGCTTGCAGTGCCGGTAATCTGTGAATCGTCCATGCCCTTCTTAAATTCAGGCTCACGAGCGTATGCAGTCACCGTATAGGTGGCTCCATCCTGCGATTCAACCGTTGCAGTGGCTTCGATATAATGCCAGCTATCAACGATAACAGGCTTGTCGGAAAGCCGCAGCACAAGGCTATGCGCTTTCAAGATGGGCTTGACCGCTTCGAGAATGTCCTCACACGAGCGGTACTTGTAACCGCCAAATTTGTTCATCTGCCCCTTCGGGGCTTTCAGCTCTGATTGAACAGCCATCAGAGCTTCATGGATTTTGCTGTTGTCCATCAATTATTTTCCTTCCTCGCTTCTTTTCTCGCTTTACGGCAAGCTGGGCAACGCTTAGGCAATGCCATGTTATGCGATTCAAAGAAAATGCGTTCTGCACGGGTGATTTCAAAAGGCTTTCCGCAATCACGGCAAATTTTCTGAACGCTCGTGTCCCAGTCCCAGGAAGCTCTTCTTGCGGCATCTTCGACAGCAAACGCTTCCTCGATTCCGTCATAAGGTCTCCTGACAAGCATATGCTGCGGTGCATGACCGTTTCTGCGAAGCGTTTCCTCCAAATTGTTCCTTTTGCAACTTTTGCAAAGAGTTTCGGTGCTGTTTGGGAACACTGAAAAAAGCTTATTGCACTTTTCACAGTGCTTAATTTCTTTCTTGTATTTACCCATTTTCTTTCCTTTCTTCGGCTTCATTAGGCTTCATTGTTCTTACTTTGGCTTAATTTGGCTGTACAAAATCAACCAGCCATCAGTTCTGCCAACTGTGCGCGGAGGTCTTTCAACTCTGCTTCCCTGTCCTCGATTTCAGACTGCAAGTCCTCGATTTCAGCCAGTCGGTCAGCTTCTTTGGCTTCTGCCATCTGCTCGTTGGTCATAAAGTACACGCCGTCCTCCGGCTCGGTCACACCACCGAATCTGTCAAGGCTAATCATCTTTTGGTCTCCCTCTCTTACGTTCCTCTTTGATTTGCAACGCACTGTACCACTGGTCTTTGTCAATTTCGATGGTAGACCACCGATGGTTACAGACAAGGCACTTTTTTCTGCGAACGATGCTGTCGTGGTCTGACCGGCTGTCAACCGTTGTAATGTTGTCGCTACCGCACATCGGGCATTTCATCGCGCATCCCTCCACTCGTTTGTGTGGTGGGCAACACGCTTGATTTTGCGGCATTCTTGCTCGCTGCGTTCGTCTTCCTCGGCGCTGACTGCCAGTGCGCACAGGACAATGGCCGTTGCGAGAAGCCCGCAGGACACAATCACCCAGCCAAGCATCTGCTCTGTGGTCTGGCATCCTTGAATCGCATCACCGCAGCCAACTGCTGTGATTGCCGCAACCAGACCAATCATTGACAACGCCGCTCCTTTCAAAGTTTTCATTTGTTCTCCTTTTTGCTTCCAAAATTAAAAATCCACACAGTTGCCATCACGGCAGCCGCTACGATGATTCCCCATGTGCCTTTTGTGCCGACCAGCAGTTCAACCAGATGTACCAGCCACAGGTTCAAAAGGAACACCGCCAACACCACCGCAAGAACAGTTCCCCATATCATAATGATTTCTACCAATGCTTTCATTTCTATTCCCTTTCGTTTATTTTTTCGCCATTGCAAATCACGTCTATGCCATGCTTTGCCACTGCAACACCTATCTACGCAATTCCTTCGCTTTTCATTGCTTTTCCTCGCGCTGCCTCGCCTCCGCTTATCAAAGCTACGCCTTGCATACATAGCCATTGCTTTTCCAATCTTTTCCTGGCCATTCCATTGCTCGTCTGAGCCTTGCTTCGCCATGCCTTTGCAGGTCTCGTCAAATCACCGCATTGCCGTTGCCGCTCAAGTCGCTTCGTCTCCAAGCGTTGCCTTAGCATTTCTGAGCAAATCGTCACTATGCCGTTGCCGTTCCACGCCGTGTGCAGCACAGCCCCGCCCAGCCATAGCAGTTAATTGAGGATTTCGTAGGTATAGCGGCCTTTTCCGCTGTTGCGCCACTGGCCGATGCCACGCAGAGCACCGTAGTCCAACCACTCACGCACGACCTTCTCGTGAGAATCGTCCAGAAGAACGATTTCAAACTCGCAGGTCGAACCAGCTGGAATCTGCTCGCTGTTGGCAAGACTGACGCGCTCGCCCTGCGCGGTCTGTGCGCGAAGCGGGCGCTGGCACTCGGTAATCTCGCCGTTCACATGAATGGGAATCATGCGGGGCTGAACAAAAATCAGGCCATCAATAACCTTCTTGTAGGCCGTCAGCTTGCCGCTTTCGTTCACGGCTTTCTTCTTGCCGGTTTCGGTCTTGCCGCCAATTCTGGAGAGCATACCACAGGAATCCTTGAAGAAGCCTTTAATCTGGTAATCGTACAGGATAGGCTCACCATTCTCATTGCGAGGGAACACGGTCATGCCCTTGTCTGCTACGGCATCAGCGCCCAGAGCTGCCACCTCATCCTCGATGGTGTTTGCATCAGGGGACTTGCTGGCGATGAACTCTCGCGCGATGTTCTGGTTGCTAGGCCAAGTGCCGAGAACCGCTTCGATGAATGTAATTCTTACTTTGATTTTTTTCATTTTTGTTCGCTCTTTCTTTCTCGATATGTTCCAGTCTTAAAGGTTCACGCTCTTGCCAGCGCTTCCGCCACGGACTGCTTTTGTTGAAGTTGCTTATTGCTTTCTTCATCGTTTGACATCCTTCGCTTGCGTTGGATGTGTTCAAGCCGGTCTTTCTCCCGACTGTGCCAACGGATTTCCCGCTTTCCGTAGTATCTACCGTTCATAGGTCAACTCCCCTGTTGCAAGCATCTGCGATACCTCGCCGTAATGCTTGCCAAGTTTGTCCGCAAGGGCTTGTACTTATCCGATGGACGGAAACGTCTTTTCCGGTTTGTGCGCTGCCTTCTTGCGCTTCCTGTCACGCTCTTTGTCAACCTTGCGCTTGCATTCTGAACAGTACTTTTTTGTCGGTCTGACAACGCCAAGATACAGGCCGCAACGCTCACAGTACTTTTCTTCCACGCTGCATCTCCTCTTTCAGTCTGGATTCCCGATTGTGACGTTCAAAGCACTGGTTGATGGATTTCTCCATCCACAGCACCTTGTTGGCATCGTTTCTTGACACGCCAGCAGCCATTGCCAGCTTCAGTCTGCGCTTGTGGCTTTGCGCTTTGCGAAATTCCATCACCAGCACTCACCAGCCTTTTTGGTGATGAACGCAGGCACATCCCTGCCGGTAGTCCGACACAGGCAGACACATTTGGCAACCCAAATATCAAAAGAAGCAGAAGGGATGCAGCACGTTGCATTTCTCTTAAAGCTTTCATTATCCGGTTTACTAAGCCAAACAGAAACTGCCTTGTAGTCATACGCTTCCGTGACTCTGCACCATTCGATGCTATACCCATCCAAACACAGTCGGTTCATAATACGCATTGCCATAAGCTTTGCTTCGATGAGTTCTCCTTCTGTCCACTTCAGCTTGTCCGCTTCATAGACCTTGACCGCCTCGTCAATGGCGTGGTGCGCTTCTTCCGGGTATTCAAGGTCTACTTTCAAGGTGATAATCTGCTCCATGTTCAGTCCTCCCATCCTCCGAAGTCTTGCTGTTCTGCAACAGCCCTGGTCTCGATTCTCGGCGTGATGCCCAGCTTCTTGAGCTGCTCATGGATGAGCTTTTCACCCTCGACCGTCCAAACTGTCGTGTTCGGGATATAAGTCTTGCCGTTGGAGCGCTGAATAGCCTTACCTTTGCGGTTCTTAGTGTAGCCCTTGCCCTGATAGGGTTTGTACAGCACCCACTGACCGTCGCTGTCTTTGTACTGGACTCGCTGGCTGTAAAGCAGCTTGTTCAGCTTTTCAGCAGTCAGACCGTAGTCCTTTGCAATGCTGGTGGCCGTCCGGCAGTTGTCCGCAATGCACACAGCACGAGCGAACTCAGCATCCGGTGTCAGCTCTGCAATCCGCTTGTCTTTCTCCTCCAGTTCCTCATGCGCTGCGATCAGAGCAGTTGCCAGAAGCTGCGACCGAGTAAGCTGCGGTGCATTATAGCTTCCAGTCTTGCGGATTGCAGGAAGCACATCGTTCGTGACCCATCTACGGAACGGAGCCGCTTCCGGTTTGTCGCTTCGGAGGATGACATGGTACAAACCGCTTTCGTTGACGATTACCATTTCCTGTTTGCCGCCAAGGGTGTCAATCAGACTGACACCCTTTTCGTCATCATCTAATCGGTCAGCAGCCATGCGGTTATTGCTAATACCAAGCACAGCGCACACGTCTTTCAGAACGAACCATGCTTCGCCGTCCATATCAACCGTGCGAACTTTGCTGTTCTGATATTCAAAAACTTGAATGTTTGCCATTTTTTCTCTCCCTTCTTACACTCCCGAATCCTGAATATTCAAAATCCGGCAGATACTTTTCTTAATGCCGGGCGTTTCCAGCTTTCCTGTCTTAACCTTGAAAAGGTAAGAACGGTCAAAATATCGTCCGGTGTCCTCCTTGACTTTTTCAATCAACCAGTCATTGGTCTTGTCTTTTTGGATAAGAGCAATTTCGATTTGTTTGCCAAAGTCACACAGAGGCTTTTTTTCAGCCATTATTTCACCTCCGGCTATTGATTTTTACGCATAAGTGTAATACAATGAAGTTGCTAGAAATCATTCATTACGCCTTCGCGGTACGGTCTTAGTATAATACGCTTTCGCGTAAAATGCAAGGCTTTTTTAAGCGTTCGCGTAATTTCAGCAAACCTTACAATGCGAGGACTGGAATTATGGCAAACTTGTACGAAAATATTGAAAAACTCTGCAAGCAGCGTGGAGTAAATGTGACCACAATGTGCAAGGAATCGGGTGCAAGCCGTGGGTCTTTGACCGATTTGAAAAACGGTAGAAAGCAAACCTTGAAATATGAAACGCTCGATAAGATAGCTTCTTATTTTGGAACAAGCGTAGATGCTTTGGTTTCTGGCGAACATAAAGAAAACCCGCCCCAGCAGCCGCAAAGTGAAGTTGACGCGGATATTAAATGGATTGAGCAGAAGCTAGTAGAGATGCCGAAAGAAAAGCGTGAAGCTTTGATGAAGCTTATCAGGACTATGTGAGGTGACGGCGTGGGCAAAAAGAAATTTAGCAAAGAAGAACTGCTGAACGACAAAAGTTCTCACATGGGTGATAGGTTTTCATTTGCCTTCGGTGCGCTTTTCTTGGTTGCTTCATTTATTTTCCTTGTGTATTCTTCAACCGCCTTTTTAATCGTTGCAGCCATTGGGGCTATGATGTTGATAAAAGGTAAACGCGGATACGATATGTTTCTTGAAAGAGAAAAGCTCAAAACAAAAATGTACGAAACACCTGTGTCCGCAAAGATTGTAGGCTCTGGTGAAAGCAAGAAGGCCGGAAGCGCCGCACTCCGTTCCGCTGTTGGCGGTTCAATTGCCGGATTGCCCGGTGCTGTTTACGGTGCAGCATCCGCAAAATCTAAAACAACCGTCACGTTTTATGTGACGTATGAAGATGGGCATCACGGAAGCGAAACTGTAAATTCCGATTCTAGCCGGTTCTTAAAACTGATGAAGGTCTGTGAAGATTGACCCGGTACAAATAAAACCCCTTGCGCCGGGCTTTCGGTAGCCTTATGCGCAAGGGGTTTTGTCATGCGTTAGTTATTATTTCTTTAGCTGCCGGAATCTTTTCAGGGTGTTCCAGCAGCCATGCAATAAATCGGTCAATCTTGGCTCTTTCCTGTTCACTCATTGTGGCATATCCTCCCGATCGGCAAGTGCGGATGTTCATTTGATATGATTATACATCTTTCTGTTGTACAGTCAATATCATTTTAACAACTTCGTAAAAATCGAATGTTTTCTTCACATCCATTACTTCACGTCAGGGAAGCCGCGAGTGTTCAAGTCAAAAGGGACAACGCCTATCCATCTTTCCTCCAATCACAGCTCTACGAGCTGTCCGTCAATGCGTTCGATGTTGTCTGCTGGGTCTCGTCCATCGTCTAATGCGGCTACGGCGCGTTCCAGAATGCCTTTTGCTTCGAGGTAAACATCTTTATCAGCTTCGTACCCAGAAAGGCTTAGGACAAGCTCTAACGTCCGTTTGCGAGCGTATGGAATAATCAGAGCATCTACGGTTCGTTTCATTCGCTTTCCTCCCACGGTTCAGGTGTGTGCGGCTGCCCATCGGGAACGCTTGCAGGCATTCCGTCGATGATCGGCATACGTTCATGGTTCCAGATTACAGTTTCTTTCATTTTTGTTCCACTCCTCTTTGGAATTTTTTGACAATACAGTTATAACATAGGCTGCTGTTGGTTCTCCATAGCAGCTTTTTCCATTTTTTGGCTTGTCGAACCCGGCAGGTTTGCCGGATTTTGTTGAAAGGGTGAGAATTTATGGATGAATATTTAGTAAGAACAGCCAAAGCATTAGAGATAGCTCGAATGCGTTCCGGTTTGAGCCAGCAGAAATTGGCGGCACGGATGGGCGTAAATCGTGGCACGGTCGCCAATTGGGAGCAAGGTCTGGCAGCCATTTCCCTTCCGATGGCTATGCGCTGGTTCACCTGTTGCGGCGTATCGGTGGCTCGATACATGGACGCTTGCATTCACCCAGGGCTGCTGGAGCATCTGGAAGATGGCCTTTCCGATTTGGAGAAACGGAAGGTTCTCATAGATGCTATGATGGAGTGTTCCTCCTACGAAATAGATGCCCTGTTATACATTCGGTACGGAGATCACGGTTCAGACCACATCGGCGTACTGACGGAGATTCTGGCAAACCTCCACACGCCCTTGAAAGACAGGGTCGCTGTCTGCCGGATGGTGTCTGGTAGCTATGAGATGGCGCAGGCCACTAAAACAGACCCAGACCCGAACGGAACCGCCCCAAAGATGGAGATTCTATATCAGGCGCAGGATGCTGGAACGGAAGCTGCTATGAAGTCTAACGATTCCTATACCGTGAATCCAAATAATATAACTGGCTGATTGTCGAATTATCGTTGTTTATGATGAACATCTTGTACACGTTCATCCACTTTTTGTACACGTTTCATGCAGATTAGGTATACCTTTATCTTGTCATTCCGTCCCCCATAGGCTGCAAATCGACAATGTTTGCGCGGAATAAATAACGGATTTACGTTAATTTGTTGTTTGCGATTGAGTAACTCGTCAATCCGTCCCCCATCGTGCAGATTAGGTATACCTTTCCATCCACTTTTTGTACACCTATCCACAATCCGTCCACGTTTGGCATGGCTAATGGAAGGTCGCTTCACCACCGGTACAGTCTTATTCAGCAAGTGACGGCTTGAGTTATCCACAAACTGGAATGGAAAAATAAAGAAATTGTTGTAAATTATCGTCATCGACTATTTAACGATGATATTTAACCTCTTGTTTATTTCTTGTTTAATATATAATATGTATACGGGGGACGAAATGACAAAGCATGGGGGACGTTTTGACAAGTCACGGGGGACAAAATGACGAGGACATGGGGGACAAAAAGACAAGCCATGGGGGACAAAAATTATTGACACGTCCCCCAACTTGTGATATACTGTTTTCAGACCATTAAAGGAAGTGAGCAGATGCCGAAAATATCAGACAACAACCTTGTCGAAAAGAGCAAGTCCCTTGTGTGGGCAAAGTTCAGGGACTACACAGCAGGAGAACTTCGTCTGCTAGAGGTTTACCTATCAAGAATTAACCCAAGAGACCCAAGTAGCAGTCGTGTAGAGTTTACTCTTGCTGAATACAGAGAACTGCTTGGGCTGAAAAGCCTTGACGCTCGAAGGATTGAGCCGCAGATCAAGCACTTTCTTGGCAATACGGTGTCGATTCCAATTGACAAGGAGAAAGGAACATTTGAAAGCTTTGTCTTGTTTACAAGGGCAAAACTGGACTATGTACCAGAAACAAGGTCTTACGTCGTGGCAATCACCTGCAACCCAGACCTTCGCTCCATCTTTTTTGATATTGCTGAAAGCGGATATGTTCGGTATCGACTGCGTTACACTTCACGAATGAAGTCACAGTACAGCATTTTGCTCTATTCAATTCTTCGAGACTGGTTGAATATGGACAACAAGCCGCATGAAATCAGTCTGAAGAAGTTGAGAGAGCAGCTCGGCGCGATGGAAGCCAGCTACGATGTTTATAAGAACCTTCGCAAACGAGTGCTTGACGTTGCGGTAGATGAGATCAATGCCGTGTCTGACATTGTTGTGACCTACGAACCAGTCCTTGTGGCACGAAAGGCTGTGGCAGTCAAGTTTAAGCCCAAAATTAAAGCGTTTGAGAAGCTGATTGAAGCGAAGGCAAGTGAAGTGCTGGCCGAACCTCAAAAAGCCGTGAGGAAGCCCCGCAAAAGCGGATATGAGGATTTCGACTGGTCTGTGTGTGACGAACTGGAAAAGCAGGACTGCATTGACGTGGCGAAGGTGGTTGAGAAGTGGATGAAGAAAGAGCATCCAGAAATCAAGCTGCCGAGACGCAGAGAAGCGGTCTACGACACGGTGAAGGCTGCGTATAAGGACATTTTGTCTTTGGATAGGTCTCCGTTCCCAGACAGGCCTGTTGGGTATCTGATTAGAAGCGTGGATAAGGCAGGTATCGTAGATAGGTATATGCCAGCGTTCTATTCCATTGAAGCCTTGCAAGAGTAGCCAGAATGAGCAGATGATGCAGAAAGGAGAAAGAATGGGATGGATTAGTGTGAAAGATGAGTTGCCAAATTACAGGGAAAATGTAATTGTTTTCACGGAAAAGCATATTGACGTTGGGCATTTGGCAAGAGGAAGATATGGTTCTTTGTGGTGGGAAAGGGATTCTGTTGATGTATGGAAGGACAACGAAGTTCTAAGAGATGTAACCCATTGGATGCCACTTCCTGATGAACCCGAAGAATAAAGAAAGAGTGATAAAATGGCAAAAATTATAGCGGTCGCCAACCAGAAGGGCGGCACAGGAAAGACCACAACAAGCACCTGTCTGGCTGGTGCGTTACAGTCGCTCAGCAAGAAAGTCCTGCTGGTGGACTGCGATGCCCAGTGCAACGCAACGGACACTTACGGCGCACAGACAGAGGATGTATGCACCCTGTTTGATGTGATGACCCGGCAAGGTACGGTCGAAGAAGGAATCCAGCATTGTGAAGCTGGTGACATTCTTCCGTCCGACAGCGCATTGAAGGATATTGACGAGCAGCTTGTGCGAGACATGGGCAAGAACTTCCGGCTGCGAGAAGCACTTGAAAGCGTGTCTGGGCGGTACGATTACATTGTGCTGGACACTCCCCCGCAGCTTGGTCTTGCGCTTGTGAACGCCCTGATCGCCGCCAACAGCATTATCGTGCCCATCACAGCAGACCGTTACGCACTGGCTGGTTTGAGCCAGCTTTCGCAGACCATCGGCGATGTTCGCAGATACTTCAACCCAACTTTGAAGATTGAAGGTTTGCTTCTGAACCAGTACAAGAGCCGTGAGAACCTGTCCAAAGAGGTTGTGGAGCAGCTTCCTGTGATTGCACAGAGCATGGGGACAACGCTGTTGGACGTGAAGATTAGACCGTCTATGGGCGTTCGTAAAGCGCAGGCAGAGCGGCACAGCCTGTTCAGCGGCGACACGGCAAAGAGTACCAGCGCAGAGGATTTCAAGGCGTTGGCAGAGATTATTGTAAAAGGAGAAGAAAAATGAGCGGTGGACATTGGGATTATCAAAATGACAGCCTTGCAAATGCTATTTATCAGCACTGCTACCCAGATTATAACCTTGCAGATGAACGTGTAAAAGAGCTTTCGATTATTGCACGAAAAGAAAATCCGCTTGGAGACAAAGATTTAAGTATGCTTCTGTACGATTTGCTTTGTGTTTTGCATAGCTGTGATTGGTACAGAAGTGGCGACACTGATAAAGAGCAGTATAAGAAGGATGTACAGTATTTCAAGGAAAAATGGTTATGGAGCAAGGAATGGATTAAAGTGAGCGACCACTACCCCGAAATGGTGGATATAAACGGAGAACTTGAAAGCAATCCTGTCCTCGTTGCATCGCCGTTGACAGGAACAGATATTGCACAGTGTTACTTCTATCCAGAAGACGGTGGAAAACCTATTTGGAAAACAGATTGGTGTAATAATCTTGGAGCGACGCATTGGATGCCGTTACCAGAAGCTCCGTCCTTTGAAGATTCGGATTATGAGGAGGCTGACACAGAATGAAATCAACCAGCAAAAAATCCACAGGCTTGCTTGGCGGGTTTGATTTCCAGCCTATTTTTTCGGAGCAGACATTAAGCCGAAGTGAGCCAAAGGAAGAAGAAGTAAGCCAAGCAAAGCCGAACGAAGCCGAACAAGCACCGATTAAGCCCAATGAAGCCACAGACAGCCATGCACAGCCTAATGAAGCACAGTCAAGCAGTATTAAGCCGAAGCAAGCCAAAGACAGCGAAACGCAGCCAAACAATGCCGTAGTAAGCGAAAGTAAGCCAAAGAAGCTGAAACAGGCGAAAGAAGTTCAGCGTCTTATCGAACAGGGCGATGTACCCGGCGCACTAGCAGAAGCTGGTCTGACAAAGAAAAAAATCCCGATGCCGGAATCGCATCAGGGCGTTGCAAGTGGCGATGGCAAGCGTTCAAAGCGCATTACCATCCTTATGAGTGAGGAGGAACGTAAGTACATCAACCGTGAAGCAAGGCGGCACGGAATGACGATTGGACAGTTCGTGTACGCTCTGGCGGTTGCAGCGGCAGAGGGTAAGGTTGAGTTAGAGGATTTCTTGGAGGATTGACGTATGAAGATGTCGAAAGAATTTTACGAAGGAAGCATTAGCCGTTTACAGAAAATGGTCAAACGCGGCATTTACGTTCTTTTGTTCGATGCTTTTGCCGTAGCAATTCAGATTCCTTTTATCTTTGCTGGTAAATGGGTTGCAGCGCACTTGATTTTGTCCATCGCCGTATCTTTTGCGGCTGGATATAGTTTTAACACGCTTGTGGATAGTAAAAGACAACTTGATATGTACAAGGCAGATATGGAATTGTACTACACCAAATAAAATAGCCACTGTGTAGTCGCAATGACAGCACATAGGAGAAAGGAAGAATATGATGGGAGTAGAACACTTTAGCGAAACAGATTCATTGGCGTATGAAGAATGGGCTAAAGAACGGCGGGATTCTACAAATGTCAATTATGTAGAAACTGGATGTATAATTTGGCACTCTATCGAGAAAGAAGGATTCCCGCCAGAACAAACTTGCGAAAAATATCTTATTTCCGTTGAGAATGGATATACGGGAAAAAGTTATGTGAATGCCGCATACTTTATCAGAAATGGATGGTTCGACAGCGTGTATACAGAAGAAGGGAAAATAATACCAGAACGCGATATTGTAACACACTGGGCGAATTTGCCGAAACCGGCACAACTTCCCAAAAGACCAAGATTCCCATTGGACAATCAAACGCCAGAAGAAAGAGAAGCTGAAGCAAAAGAAAAAGCAAAGCAACTACAAGAAAAAAATAATGAAAGCGTTTGGTTATAACGTATAGAAAAATCCCCTGTGTAGCCGTTAAAAACTACACAGGGGTTCTTCTTTACTTATCAGCAATGCAATCCCAGTAGAGATACGCCTTGCCATCTGCGGCATCTGCGTCCTCGAGGAACGCCTTTGCCATGTCAGCGTAGAAGCCCGGAGTGTCAACGGACTGACGTTTTGCAACCTGACAATAATCCGAGTACATCATGTTCATAACAGCCCAGAAATCGTTCGGGTCACAGGTGATATTGCGCTGTTTGGCAACGTCCTGCGTCTGCTCCAACGTCCAGTGACAGCCTTTTGTGCCGTCAGCGTTCACCATGCTGTCGCACCATTCCTCCGCTTCATCGTGGGTGAGGTGCTGGCGTGGCATTTTGATGGAGCGGCTGTCTGCACCACCACGTTCATACTGCCCAGACCGTTTATCCCAGTCACCGTTCTGCGAGAAGCCGATTTGCGGCATTCTGCGCCCATATTCTACGTCAGGGTAGCGGGGGATAGGGTATGGGTCGATGTAGCGGTTCTCCTCCTGCGGATAATAGGGATAGCGGTCGTTGCCACCTTCCAGCTTACGCAGGCGGCGTTCCATCTCACGCTCCCTGCGGTCACGCTCTTCCTCAAGGCGGTCACGTTCCGGCTCACGGCCTTTGTCGTGGTCACGGAGCATCATCATGCGGCGAAAATTGTTCTTGCCCATAATCTATACCTCCTCAAGAAATGGACGCGGGCGCACCGGCGTGGGAGCGGCAGAAGCAGCCAAGATACTTGAACGTGCCGGTGCCAGTCGCAGACGTTGCAACGCGGGTAGCATAGCGAGTACGAGTGTGGATGCTCTCGGCGGTTGCCTGAGCGCAGTTGCAGTCGGTCAGAGGGTATGCGGTAGTTCCTGCGCCGATGGTGATGACCACAGGGGCGTTGATGGTGGTCGTGTCCGGGATGCTCTGGGCAACCACGATGCAATACTTCTCTCCGTTCTGGTATGCGCCAGCAGGGATGTTGATGGTCAGCGTGTCATTGGCGAACGTAACAGACTGGCTCAGAACCAGATGGGGGCAGAGTTTGCAGCTTGTTTTGCAAGCCATAATGTTTTCCTCCTAAAAAATCAGGGGCAGAGGTGTCTTACCCCTGCCCCGATGGTTCACCCGGTTTTATCGGGGAGTGTGTTGGTTAGCAGCAGCCGCAACAGTTCACGCCCAAGTTGGGGTTTGCCACCTGATAAGCGGGAATCGGGCGAGGATTCACACGGTTCAGGATGGTGTCAGTCTGGGCGCTCATCGCGGAGGTCAGAAGCGCATTCTGCCGATCCTGAGAAGCCGCGAACTTGAGGCTCTGGTTCTCAGCAGTCAGAGTGGCAATCTTATCCTGCGTGAAGTAGTCCATCATGCTGCGGAAGTTGGCGTTGCAGTTGTCCACGATGGCGCGGGCGTTGTCTGCGATAGCCTGACGGGTAGCGCAGTCCTCCGTTGCGATGGTGTATTTCAGGTCGCCGATCAGCTGCTTGTTCTCGCAGCAGCAAGATGCCAGCTGCGTAGCAAGTGCGGTCTGACCGGCCTGCCGGGCGTTGCCCTCCTGCATGATGGCAAGGCTGATGGCGTTGTCACCGTTGGACACGCTGCGTTCCAGGCCGTTTATGAGCTGTGCGTTCTGGTAGCCAAGCTGACAGATTGCGCTGTTCACGCCAGCAAAGCCGTTCGCAATGTTGGCGTTGATTCCGTTGATCTGTGCCAGCTGGTCATAGCCCAGAGAGCAGATACCGCTCTGGATGCCCGCCAGAGAGCGGGAGGTGTCTTGCTGGTAGAAGCCCTCAGACAGAGCCGCACGGGTGTCGTTACCACCCTGACCAGTTGCGCCAGTGCCGACCAGATAGGGGATGTAGCTGTTCATGCCGTTGTCACCGCCGTTCCGGCCATAGCCGTTTGTGCCCCAGCCGAAGATGATGGCGAGGATGATAACCGCCCACAGACCTTCGTTGCCGAAGAATCCACCGTTGTTATTGCCACCATCCTGCCCAGCCAGATAGCCAGTTGCAAAATCGTCCATAACAAAACTCCTTTCAGTTTTGCGTTATGCTATCCCGCTACCGTGTGCAGCGGGCAAAGCCAAATCAAAGCGGTTTTTGTCAAGTCCGCAAAACTGAGAAGCGTTTCGCTTAGAGGGATGCGTTATCGGGGCAGCGTCAGATTCAGGACGCTTGCCAGCTGGTTCAGGTCGATGCCACGCTCTTTGGCGAGGTTCTGCGCCATCGTCCTGAGTTGCGCTTCGTTCTTACCCTGAATCAGGTTCAAACCCTGCATGATAGGAGAATTCTGCCCGCTTAACTGCTGGATAAGCCCCATCGGGTTTTGCCCGGCGCGAGCCAGATTTGCAAGCTGCATGATGGGGCTATGAGTAATCATATCAAACGGAGAGGACATCGCTTATTCTCCTTTCTTCGCTGCGGCAGCTGGCTTAGAAAAGCTCTTCTGCCACTTTTCCAGCTCATCCAGACGGTGGACGAGGGTGTTGTACTGCTCAATAGGCACATACTGCTGTGTCGGTGCAGCGGTCTGCTGTGCCTGTTGCGCCTGCATCTGGCGCCATGCTTCCGGGCTGTAAAACTCCTGCACATAGGATTCACAGGTGTCTGGGTTGAGACGCTTGCAGTAGATCACGCCACTGCGCAAGTCTGGGCAGTAGGTCGGTCTGCCGTACAGGTCAGACGGTATTGCCAGAAATTCCTCCCTGCTGGAAACAGGTCTGCCGAGCAGCCAACCGCCATCTTGTACCGATTGCTGAACAGGCTGCTGCCCATTCATCGGCTGCGGACGCTGCGGTTGTGCCTGTTGCATCTGCGCGTTCGGTAGGGGAGTGGCAAGCCCAACTGTTCCCATGCCGCCGTAAGGATTGACAGGCTGCTGCGGAACGTAAGGCGCTCCGGGTGTCGGGTAATAGCTCATAATACATCCCTCCTATTGCATCCAGTGTACCGCATCGGAAAAAAACGAAAGACAACGAACGTCAAACGAAGGACAAAAAAAGAAAAGCGCCCACACGGAAAAATCCGCATGAGCGCTTAACTGATAAGGGCACACACTTTGGAGTGCAATGCTAAGATATCACATCATCCAATATATGGCAATGCTTTCGGCAAAACTAGTGCAAATAAAACAAAATCCCCCACTTTGACTACAACGTACCCCGCGTGGAACGCAGGGCTTCGGCAAAACAGGGGATTTTTTGCTTATCAGCTTATGTGCGTAGGAGTATACAGCGGAATAAATCGCTTCCAGCTGTGGCAGTGTCTAGGCCAATACCGAATAAGATACCAATCTCCAAACAGATGAAAAGTGGTGTAGTATTTTGCAATTCTTGCCACTCGTTCTTCTTTTGTATTGCACATAAGCATCACCATATAAAATCGTCTCCCGCATGGTACGCACTGCAAGTAGGCGGGCGGGAGACTGATCGGCGCCTATCTGGCAACCGCTTTTTTCATTCCCAGATAAAGCACTGGGCTAGCTGGCAAATATCCACCCTAATGCGCTTCTTCGAGAGGCCGGGTGGATTTGTTGAGATTATTATACCACAAATCGTGCAAAAAGAAAAGCCAGCGGGTAAACGTTCTTCCGCTGGCTCTCTGTACACATTTCTCCGAAGTGTGTGTACTCTACTTCGGACGGTATAAATATTATATCACACATCCAGCATTTTTTCAATGCCTTTCAGCCGATAGCCTACCGCCGTCCGGCTGTAATGTGTCTGTGCTGCAATGTCCGGCAGCGGGAGCCGCTCCACGTACCGCAGTAAGGCTATCTTACGGTCTACCCTCCCAAGCGGTGCGGTTTTGATGGCGGCGATCATCTGCTGTCGGTCAAGTCCTTGCAGGCACAGTGGCAGCACTACACGAGCCGCAGCCACAGGCAGTGCCGAGCCAGAAAGGCTGCGGCAGCTGTCCGGCGTTGCGCACCATATTGCCAATGCTGGCAAAATGGTGACGTTTTGTCACCGTTTCGCCGTCAAGGCGGACTTCATTCGTGAAAACCGCCCATTTTAACGCATGTTGCAGATATGTAGTGCTTGCCATGATATCCTCCTTACAGTGTGATTTCCTCAGCGTCTGCCTTGTCTTCCGCATCCAGCGCATCGTAGTACGCTTGTGCAAGGGCTTCCACCTCTGCGATGTCATCTGCGGTCAGCAGTCCGTTGTCGTAGTGCATGTATGTTTTATCCAGCCAGAACGCAACGTCGCGTCCGGCGGCGATCTCCCGCTTAATGGAGCGTAACGTCAGGTCGTGCCTGGCTTTGGATTTGATTGCCATATGTATGTACCTCCTTTAGGTCATGGACGCTACTGCGTCCTCAAGGTCAGTGATCCGCTTAATCGGGTCTGCGCGTCCCGTCACAGTCACGCTGTCTGCGTCGGTTATGACCGTGTTCACGCCGCTCAGAGCTGGAATAGGCTGTGCGCCTATCGCAGTGAAGGGCACAGGCTCTGCCAGCTTGTAACAGACTTGCACAGGTGTTCCTGCGGCGTACTGGGCGGCGAGATAGGATTTAAGCTCATCTATGGTTCCGGGGAAAGTAATAGCTAGCGTTTCTCTATCGCTCTGAAAAGACACTGTATTATTCCTGTCTCCGCTTTGAGCATGAGAATACGCTTCGCTTTTGAAATGAGTGCATTTCCAGTTTTTAGCATATTCACTATTTTCGATGGTGGTCCGTGTTATATTTTTTATATTAACGCAGTAAAAAGTTCTATATTGGTTCGTTGATGCGTACCAACTATATGTATTGATAAGTGCAATTTCGTTCCATGCTTTCTCACAGCTCCCGCTCACTGCGTCCACCGTGCCGCCGTAGATGGTTTCAGGCAGGGTCAGGGTGGCGGTTTGGCCGATGTAAGGTGTGTAGGCGGTGGGGGCAGTGGTGCCAGGAACAATATACGGATATACGGTTTTATCAAGCGTTGTGCCGCTATTCACACTCAAGCACCAAAACTTAATTACGTCCCCAGCCAAAATCACAAAAGTGCCTTTGACGCTTAACCAAACGTTCTTCCCATTTCTTTGCACCACAATGCTAGAGCCAATTCCTTTGCCCGAATCTAGCCCGTAGTATTTTCCGGGCGGCAGATACCAAACCGAAAACATTGGGCTAACCGCATTAGCCAGTGCGGTGCCGGAAATATGAATACCGCCGTTGACTACATACTCATAAGAGATGCCTTGCATTGTCTGTTTGGTGAACGGAGCGATATTCAGCAGGTTCTCCCCGCACCTTGTCACTGCGACGCTGTCACGTCCCTTGATGGGACGAATGTTTTCGGGGCTAGGTTCGCCGCTACCATCCTGCGCGGGTTCCCAGCTCGCCTTGCAGCCCAGCGGATAACCTGACACAGGGTAGCAAGCAACGGGGTTCCCGGTTTCTTCCAGCGGTGGACAGAGCATATCCACGATGTGCTTGCTGCTCCATGCGTCGGAGCCCACGGTGGTATCATTGATTTGTGTGCCATCTTTGCCGTCTGCACCTGCCGGGCCGGGGTCACCTTTAGGCCCCTGTGGCCCCTGCTCACCACGAGGGCCTGTCTCGCCCTGTGGGCCAGTGGCACCCGTAGCGCCTGTGGGGCCTTGAGGGCCCTGTGCGCCCTGCGGGCCGACCGGGCCGATGGGTCCAGTGTCGCCCTTGTCGCCCTTAAAGTCACCGCTTGCGATGCCGTTCTTCAGTTCCCGCAAGCTGTCAGCAGCTTTCTGAGCGCTCTGATTTGCATTGCCCGCACTGGTGGCGGCTTCACTGGCGGCCGTCTGTGCATCGGTCTTGGCCTGCTCTGCGGCGGTGGCATCGGTGTGCACGGCCACATAGCCGTCCACCACCAGCGAGGATGCCGGGTCTTTGCCGCCTGGCACATGCCAAAATGCCCGGATGGTCAGCCCTGCCCACTCGCCGGTGGCGGTGATGGCAAGGCGGTACACGCCCCGGTTCTTGGTGTAGCCAAAGCGCACCAGCTGCTCATAGCCCGGCACTTTGACGACGCCATTGGATGCGAGAGATACGCTTTGCTCAATCATGCTTTACTCCTTGTTGATGGTAGGCTTCTTTTCTGCCAGTGCCTTTTTCATCATGCTGACGGCCTTTTCAATCACACTGTCCAGCACTTCATCGGTGATAAAAGGCTTGAGCCAGTCCGGCAATGCGCCGCGCAGCGCAGCAAAGACCTGCGCCTTTTTCTTGGCGCCCTGACCGCTGCCCATGATGCTGTTTTCTGCCAGGGTCACCAGTTCCAGCGCCCACTGCTTGACGTACTGCTTATAGCCCAGGCGGATGGCACCAACGGCCAGCGCGGCAAAGCCGATGAACATCAGTACCAGTGCGATGGGTGCGGGGATAAAGTTAAAGATTGCTTCCATGATTCGTTACTCCTTTCAGTAGGTAGTTGTTGATATCGGATTTGCTTTTTTGCATACCTTCGCGGTTGTTGCCGGACAGTTGCGCATCAAAAAGATTCTGTACGCCAACAAGCACGAGACGCATTTCTTCATCGATGCCGTCAAATCGCGTCATGTCGCGTCTAAGGGCTGCGGCGTGCTGCGTGGAAACGGTTTCTACCGCAGCCAGTCGCTTTTCAATGGTGTCAATGCGCTTGTTCTGCGCGTTGTCCGGCTCCTGTGCCTTTTTGACGTACTTGTGTATAATTTCCAGCACCTTGTCGATGGTGATGGTCGCAGCGCACAGGCTGCCCAGGACGCCCAGCACCCACAGTAAAGCCTCTTTTTCGGTCATTTACCCTCCCGGAGACGGGTCAGGCCCTTCTTGCAGATGATTTTCGGATAGTTGCGTGTGGTCACATTGAGGTCAACGTGGCCGGAAATGCCAGGGACGCTGCCCTTACTGGTGTGCTGGTGGGTGTTGTAGGCAAAGGTCACGGCAGGTGTCTTTCCTGTGTAGTCGGCCAGCCACACGTCGTAGGGACTGAGGGCAGCACCGCCCATATACAGGCGCGTTTTAGCAAAGCTGGTGTAGGTATAGAGCTGGGCATAAAAGCCCATGTCCTCCACCTTTTTCAGGGCGTAGGCTGTCAGGTCGGTCAATGCCTGCTTGCCAAGAACCCTGAATTTGTTGTCCTCCACGTCCACTGACACAGGCATTTCCAGCGTCTTGCCACGCAGGGCGTCAGCCAGCAGGGAAAGCTCTGCATCGGCCATTGCCTCGCTGGTGGCGTAGGTGTAGTAATACACGCCCACAGCCAGACCTGCCGCCTTTGCATTGCGGTAGTTTGCTTCAAAGGTCGGGTCGATGTACAGGCCGTCCGCCCGCTTGGAGAGTCTGCGGTTTGTGCTGACGGTCTTGAGCATGACGCCATGATAGCCAGCGGCCTTGACCTTCTTCCAGCCCTCCGGTGTAATGCTGCCCTGATACCGGCTTACGTCGATGTAGCGATAGGGCGGTGCTCCCGTCCACTCGGTCACAGATGCCATTGTGTCCTCCTGTTCTGCCTGTTCTTCCGCCAAAGCGGCAAAGAACCGGCTCAAAAAGTTAAAAAGTGCGGTCAAAAATGTGTTGTTTATTGCGATCAACCTCCCGGGCCCAAGAGTAGGCATTAAGTGCCATGGGCGGTTTCCTGCTGGGCCAGCAGCTCGGTCAGCTCTTTGTACTCGGCCTCGGTGATGCGGCCGAGTGCGTAAAAAACATCAATTTTTTCCGCAAGGCCAGCGGTCTGGCCGCGCTCGATCAGGCGTTTACAGATACGATACAACATAGTTTTTACCTCCTTATGTGGTGGTGTCAGTGGTGGTGTCGTCGGTCAGCCCCAGTTCCAGCAGGGCGACGCGGTATTCCTGATCTACCGCCAGGGCGTCCGTGTCCGCCTGCGCGGCCTGGGTCTCGGTCAGCAGTTCGGCAAGAGTGGGGTAGTGGTAGCCGGTGAGCCAGATCTCTACGGTGTAGCCGCCGGTCGATGTTTCTGTTGCAAAGTGCAGGGTCCCGTCTGTCCGGAAAGTCGTGTTGGATGCGAAAATTCCAGTGCCATTTCCGTAGTTATGATTGACCGTGCCGCCTTTTGCGATGTCTACTTCTTCACCGTATGAGATGACGGGGCCGTTGTAGCGTGTCTTGACGTGCACATAGTCAAGGCCGTCTGGCATTTTGATATCGTAGGTCTTCCACCTTTTTCCGGTTTCTTCGTAGTGGTTCCACACCAGCCGGGGCTCCGACTTGACCGCCACACTGGCCGCGATGGTGTCATACAGCGTCTTGCCGCTCAGGGTGCCGTCCGCAGCGATGTCCAGATAGTCGCCCACCTTCACGCCGCCCAGCTGGTCTGCTGTGGCGGCAGGCAGAGTATACGGCGTGCCAAACTTGGCATCGGCCTGAGCTTTGGTATAGTAGTCGGAAAGATCGACTTTTTGAATGCTGTCTTTCCACGATTTTGTATCATTGTCCCACGTCCAAATAGTGTCTGTGGTACCAACGACCGCCCACCAGCCGTTTTCGCCTACAGGAACAGCGGCTTTCAGAGCTTCCGGCGTGGCGTACCACCCCTGTGCACCGATGGTGATGGTGCGGACCTGCTCAAAGTATTCTTTTGTGCCCTGCAAATAAGTAGCAGATTGAGATTCCGAACTCTTTGAATTGATTTCGCTTGTCTTGGCAGCAGCAGCAGACAAAGTTGCATTTTCAGAGTCTGCTTTTACAATTGCAGAAACATCTTTTGCGGCATTTTTTGCAGCCTGTTCTGCTTTTGCACGTTCTTCCGCAGCGGAATTTGCCGCAGAGACGGCTTCCTCTTTTGCGTTGATGGCACCTGCAACTGTACTCAGCTCATTTAAAGTGGATGCGTTGATTGGTGTGCCGTCCTTTATAGGTTCGTCGTTTCGGACGAGCGTTACAACTTCAGACGACCCATCCTCACGGACTAACGTCCACCTGCCAGGATATTTTGATATGCGGTCTTCAAAAACCATATTGTCCCTCCCCAGCCATGTATTCGCCAGAAAAAGTAACGTAAGTTTTGGCGATTGATTCTATGTCTGACAAAATGCTTTCAAGTTGGTTCATTGTCTCGAATCCAAGCCTATCCATAGACGGGGGTGTCGGCGCAGTTTTGGCGTCCCCTGAGTTTTTAGAACGAATAGATTCGATATTCGACAGCCACCTAGTAGCATCTGACGTGGTAAGATACCCGTTTATGTTCCAGTTCGTCTTGACATCTACGTCCGCACCAAGAAGTGAAGCAAGCTCGGATATGCCGGTTTCTATTCTCGAAAAATCTCTGTAGTCAAGAGCCCCTTTCATACCGGAAAGCCACTCCGCTTTTTCCTCATCCGTCCAGGTCCCATTCACGGCTTTACCATAAATGAACTTTAGGCGGTCAACATCGTCTTGGCTTCTGTCTGTAATCCAAATCGCCATAGTCCCTCCTTAAAGCAAAATCTTTTTGCCGATGCCGACTTTAGTCGTGGACGGAAGCGTGAAAGCAGGGCTGAACTTGTTGGAGCTCCAAGCATTGTACTGCTCTGTGAAGAAAAACATCCTACCTGCACTAGACGTTCCAAGACTGTAAGTCCCAACGAGTTGGCCCACGATATGGTTTCCATCAAAATCTCGTAGCGCAGGAGAACGTGACCATCTGCGGATAATGTGATAGGTGGAGTCATTGTACGATTGGACAAAGACACTTCGAGTTTGTTTTGGCAATACAGAACCCTCTTTTTTGAAAAATGGGTTACTGCCATTTACATAAACATCTGCGTTTTTGTCTTCCGGGTCAAACATCTCATAAATAGACGGGAGAAAAACACTGCGAGAAAGCGTTCTGATTTCCGTAGTGCTACCGCCTACCGTGTAATAGAAAGAGGTAAACCCCATTGCGGACTTGACGGCATCGTTGAATTTGTTTTTGTAATCGCCATTCAACAATTTGTCGATGGAACTTCCAGCGTATGTATTGACGTGCGTCTGGTTCCACACTGTTTCAGCAAGAGGTTCTTTCCTGATAAGAAGTGTTCTACCGGGACCATTTAAGCCAGGCTCATACCCATGTTTTGCGACAACAAACTCTACATCCGCACCACTTTCTTGAATGTAAACAGACGATCCTTCCGGCATATCCGACAAAGACGGAGCCTGACTGATAACGGTACACTTTGCAGATACGGAAGATACGAAGGCTGTGACTACGGCATCTCCACTGGAAACAAAAGAAATGTCGCAAGCAGAAACGCCGCCTTTGTTGGAAGCGACCGAAATGGAAACAACGCCGGGAGGAGATGCTTCCCATCCGATTGCCGGGGAATCCTCTGAGGAAGGGACAAGCGTTGCGGTTAAACGAACGGTCTCTCCAGGAGCCACAAAAACGGAGCCCTTGTCAAGTCTAAGGGCACTTACGCTTTCCACCATATATCCTTCCATCGTCCCTTTAAAACAGCCATTAAAGGTATACTTGGCATCCGTAACGAGAACGTTCGATGCATATCCAAACTGATGGTTTGCTCTAACAAAAGACAACGCATCAATATGAGGGCTTGCACGAAATTCCAAGTTTACCTTTCTTCTGTTAGAAAGAAGTGCGTATGTTTCGGTCAACGCATTTTTTGCGCTAGAAAATACAGATTTCGATACAAGCGGATTATTGATGCTTTGGGTCGCTCCGTTCCCACTAGCTCCGGCTGGATAAAAAACGGATTCGCCGCCAACCTTGCACGATACGTTTTTTATTTTTGTCGAAAACGTTATTTCTGGGTATTTAAAGCTATTCAAGAGCGATATTTCCTCAATACCAGACCTCGTGACTGGAACAAGAGGGACACGTTCAATGTGAATGACCCCATCTCTGGATTGGTAAAGAGCCATCCCGGCTGCGTTTGCAGCAAGCTGAAGAACGTCTGCGTTTTTATAAGAGGAAGCATCGGAGGAAATGTCGGAAGAATAGTTCTTTAATTCTTCCGAAATTTCGTAAGATATTCCGGAAACATCCAGAAGTTCCAACGCATCAAAGCACATCTGATAAAGGGTTCCGCTCGTGTGCCCGGTATAGATGGAATCTTGGAGGAAAGACAAAGCGTCCCTGGCATCAAACGACGCCGTTATGCCATTTGCTGGAATTGTCCACCCAGAAAGAAAGAACTTCCCTCCATCAATCCATTCGACAGCATCTCCAATGTCCATGCCGTACTGAACTGAAATCTCCTGACGTTCATAGAGATACCGATAAAGTCCACCTGGATTTACCGGGTTCCAGCGTTGCTCGGAGTTGTCAACAGAAAACGAAACGGAATCTTTGGAAAGCTGCCCAGAAATTGGGTCGCGTTTTGATTCGTGCGTATAAGAAAGCAAATCCGATTTGCTAAATTGGACACGCAGACCAAATTCAACTTGCTCCACTCTGGCTCTGCGGCCCTGGATGCACCACTCTAAAATTTCCAAAGTGATTGAATCATATCCGGAAATCTCAAAATCTACAGAGGATTCAACAGACTTGTTGTCGTCAACTTGTTTTGTTGCAACAAGCTCGCTGCCGTTATAGACCGTTAGTTTAAAAGATTTTGCATATTCATTTAAAGCAGACGACCACACGATTATAATTCCGGGGATTCTTTCAGTGTGTGTTTTGCTGAAAGAGAAAGTGATAATCGGATGGTTTGTGTCAGAAACACAATCCATACTTAAATACCCAGCGTTCTCGTAGGGCTCTGAACCTGGGACCAAAAGTTTGCTCCCATCAAGAACCCACAAATTAGGTTCTCCGGTGGCATAATTGGCCAAAGAAGCAGAATCCAGGTCTGTGACAGACAACGTGTTGCTGAATAAAGCCTGGTTGGAAGAGCTGGCAATAGCGTCTGCTTGCGCCTTATCGTCAGAGGCGTGGTAAGTGATGCGAACAAACATCTCCGGAACAAGTGTCTTGTCGTATTGTTCAAGCCACTTGTCGGAAGGCAGAAAGCCCATGAATAATCACCTCTCTTAAACTTCAACAAGGCTAAGAGCCGCTCCGACCCATCCCATAACGTTTCCGTTGGACGGAGAACGCCTCCACATCCCAGCTGTTCTATCGGAAACATACATTTGCCTTGTCGTGTAGCTTGCAGTCGCTTGGTTATAAAACCGAACAGTGCAGTAAAAGTTTGTGGTGAACGGCCCGATGACGTCCGCCCACTGTCTTGCGGTAAGATAATTCCATTTTAGAGAAATCTTCGCAACATCGTGCCGCACCACAGACCCAACGACTTTGCCTTGTACGTTTCGTCCAGAATCGACTATAGTGCTTGTTGTAGCGTCGTAGGAGGAAGGCTCAGGCAGCTCTCTGCCATTTACTGTGACGAGAGATTGCATAAAACGTAAACCTCCTTAGTAGCTGTAAACTTCGTCTCCCATAATCTGGAACCCACGCTCAGACTGCCGTTTCTCAACGGACGCAGTGATTTGCTTTCCGTCAAGGTAAATCTTGAGCTCTTTCCCTCCGGTAAGCTCGTCTCCGTACCGCTGGAAGATGTCAAGGAATGCGTTATAGCAACCATCATGGACGGCACTGCGGAGCTCTGCGGGGCTCGCTCCGCTAGCGGAAGAACTTGGGTAATAGCTACCGGAAGACGTATTGGAGCCATTGGCGGAATCATAATCGCTCGTGCCAGGGTAGCTTGAGTAGTTGTCATTCACAGACGGGCGGGAGCTTGTTCCGTACTTTCCAACAAGCGTTCCGACAATTCCTGCGATGGCGGCTGCAATTGCAACGCCGCCAGCAATCATGATGACGCCGGTTGGAATGCCAAGAGAGGTCAAAACGCTGCCGATCGTCTGCAAGATGCCCATAAAAGCAGCTCCAATTTGACCGATAAGCCCGGCAATGCCAGCGATGATAGATGGGAACTGGCTCAAAACGCCAGAAGAAAGGCCAATACTGATCGCCCTGCCGGATGCCGAGATTGGCCCAATCAGAGAAGAAAACGAGGACGCAATTTTACTTCCAAGACCGACGACCTGCGTGGAGATTTCTCCAAATTTTGAAGTAATCCCAGCTAAGATATTGTTTCCGACGAGTTTTGCAGAAGAAAATACTTTGGAACCAACGGTCTTAAGAGCACTGGTGAGATTGGAAACCAAGTCGGAAGCGTAAGACTTGACCTGTTTTCGGTTTTCTTCCCCCATTGCCTTCCAGATAATGGCTGCTGTGTTTTCGGCGACGGTTTGGATATCGCCTTTCTTGACCGCATCGATCATGCTCTTAATCGTGCCAATGAAGTCGCTCTTAAGACCGTTGTCGATTTCATTCCACTTTGCGTCAAACGTATTGACCATGTTATCAACAAAGCCATTTGCAACGTCTGCGCCATAGTCAATCATCTCGTTGCCCTTCTGCTGAACAACGTTTGCCAAATTGGTCATAGCTTGTTCAACATAGGGAGACGCAGCATTGATGCCGTTTGCAAGACCTTGAACGATGTAACCGCCAATCTCCGCAAATACAGTAGAAGGGGAGTGGATGCCGAGCACATTCTTGACCTTATCAATGACTGCATTGCCAACATTTGCAACAGCGTTTTTGGCCGTTTCAATCATGTTGTTCACGCCATCAATAAGACCCTGAATCAGATTTTTGCCAATATCAAAAAGACTAAAATTGTCGAATGCACTCTTGATTGCAGAAAGAATCTTCTTTGCGGTTTCAGCTACGCTAGAGATAGCATCGGTAATGCCTTTCTTTAATCCAGCGATAATATAGCCGCCTTGTTCGGCCATTACGGTAGATGGGGAATTGATTCCAAAGGCAGACTTAAAGCCATTGATGAATGGATTGAACACATTTTCGACAATCCAAGAAGCAACATTCGTGATTGCGTCTTGAATGCCATAATAAATACCGTAGACAATATTCAGGCCAACATTATTGAACGGCCCCTCTGCCACTTTCTTTTCAAAATAATCGGCAATTCGAGAAACTAGACCGCCCATGAAGTCGAGTGCTTCAATGAATGCTTCGCCAAAGAACCGACCGATGGCTTGAGCTAGACCGGCCCAATCTACAGAAGTAACGGCTCTAATAGCAAAGTCAACGAGGTCTTGACCGAGCTGGTAAGAGTCTGTGCCAGCCAAGAAATCAGAAACAGCGTTAATGCTATCAGTAATAAAGTTGAAAAAAACTCTTGCAAGCTTTTCAATCTCAACATTTTGAAGAGCATCAGAAAGCTTATCAGTTAGTTGCTTCCCAACACCAGTCCAATCTACTGTTGCTATCCAATCTGAAAGTTCGTGAAAAAATCCAGAAAAGCCATCAATAAAGGCGTTAAGCACAGATGTCCAGTCAAGCTGAGACAGGAAACCACCAAGAAGCTCAAACTCGATGATGAATCTGTCCGCAAGTAATCGGCCAAACAAATCCCAGTCTACAGAATCCACGAGCCCGTTAACGCCATCTGCAAAAAACGCTCCAAGCGAGGCCCAATCAATAGAATGGATGGCATTATAAATCATGCCCATAAGTTTATTTAGCTGTTCGCCGATTTGGGTTCCGATTTGGAAAGAATCGAGAGATTTTAATTTTGCCTTAATCTCGTCAACAGCGCTTCCAGCATAATCTTTGAACATATCATACTGGGAGAGGTCAACGTCGCCGAGCAGATTGCCAGCAGCACCGCCACTGCCAGAGCCAGAAGAGCCGGAATTTTGCGAAGGGTCGATAATGTTTAATTCATCAAAGCCCATCGTATAATCTTTGGCCGCTTTCGCCGCCGCTTTCGTAGCATCAGCAGTGTCATCCATAGCGCTGGTTACACCGCCAATATCTTTCTGTGTCTTGCTAAAATCGGTAAATTCAATTTTCTGCCCGAACACAGATGCAAGAGAGACCACAAATTCTTTGATAAGGTCAACTGCTGCAATCAGAACGGGGAGAATCGCCTTAAATGCGGGATAAAGAAGCTGGCCTACAGCCTTTGCAAGCTGCGAAATTTCAGACTTCAAAATGCGTACCATATTGGCGGGGCTACTAATGGTCTGCGCGAGGTTGCCTTGAATGTTGGTAGTCTGCTTCATAATGGCGATGTAGCGAAGAACTGCCTTATCTGCCTGAGACAGACTAGAAACCTGTTTATTAAAGCCCAAAGCAAGAAGTTCCTGCTGCAACCGTGCCTGAGACAAGTCAACGCCCAAGCGGCGAATAGGCTCAAGTTCTCCAGAGATAGCAGAAGCAATTGCGGTAAAGGTAGTAGCGGTATCTTTATTCCAATAGGACGATTCGTCATAGGCAAGTTGGGTCAGGTTCTTGGATAAGATATACGCTTTATCGCTTGCCAGGCCGAACGAAGTTGCAAGGCTTTGGATCGTAGCAATGTTTGTCATTGCTTCTGTCGGGTCGATGCCAAGCAGAGATTCCATCTTATTGATAAGCTCTGTTGCTTGACCGCTTAACTCGCCCATTGCGTTATTGAACAAGTCTGTTGCTTCATAAAAGTCATTGAACTTAGTAACGGCATTGGCAAGATAAGTGGCAATAGCTTTCAGAGAAACTAGCTGTGCTGCACGTTTCTTGATGGCTTCCAACTGGCTTGCCAAGCTTGAAAGGCTAGTACTTGCTTTCTGGTTTGCCGAAGAAAAGCGGGTTGTAGAATTGACAGCACTTTTAATTTTAGATGGAAGTGAAGAAAAAGAGCGCCCTACCTTGTCCAGTTTGGAAGCGAGTGGAGAAATAGCGGATGCCACTTTCTTACAAACTTCCGCAAAATCATCAAGCGTTTTAGAGTCCAGCTTCTTTGTAATGCTTGGGATTTTAGCAATGGAATTGATTGCACTGCTTACGCCACGCAAACTCTTAATGGCAGAATCGCTAATAGAAGAAATAGGGGAAAGGCCGTTCTTCAAGCTGTTCATCTTGCTGCCAAGTCCTGAAAAATCCATGTTTCCAAGATTGACGGACGAAATTTTGTTCAAAGCATTAGCAACAGAGCGGATGCCTTTTGCGCTTTGAGTAAGGTCTACATTAGCAAGACCGTTCATAAAAGACGTGATTTTGCTAAGACCGTCCAGCCCAGTAGATGCGGATTTAAGAGCGGAAATAGAAGCAGATAACTTATCAAGACTACTGCAAACCTTTGCCACGTTGCCTTTCGTCCGCAAATTAGAAATGGCGGCAGCGAGCTTGTCGATATTAAGCTCTGCGCCCTGCGATTCCGCAGAAATCTCTACGGATAAGCTTGTAATATCAACATCAGCCATCACTACCACCATCACTTTCCATCATAGAGAACATCATTCTCTTGATTCGCTCCTGCGCCTCAACTGCGCGTTGGTATTCATACTCGTCTTTCTCCTTTTGGGTAAGAGGAATCGGTCTATCCATGTACTTGATGGGGCTAGACCCTTTCTTTCGGAACATATTGCCAACCGTAGAGGAAAGCGCAGATGCCATGTAAAAGCCATTTCTCCACGCTTCTGTGTTGGCTCTGCGTTCCCGCAGCTCCTCTGCGTCACGGTAAACCTTCGCCAGCCAGACATCGCCGTGCCAGAACTGGTCATAGGTCATGCCGATGGAGATGTAATAGGCTTCTACATCGTGGAACAGCTTGGAGAAGGAGAATGGTTCTCCCTCTCCGTCTGTTTCTTGAGATTGTGCGGTTACACAATCTCCCAAGTTGCGTTTTTTGCGGTCTTGTCCTCAGTGTCAGTTGCCAGCAGGGACTTAGAAGCGTCCATAAACATCTCAAGCAGAACGCCCATCAGGTCTTCCTTATCCTCGATGTGCTGGAACATCTCGTCAACGACCTTGCGCTTGATACCCTTGTTCCGTGCAATAAAAGCACCGTAGAACAGGGCACGGGAATTGGACAGCAGATTGGTCATCTGAGTGTACTGGCCAATCTGAAAACCTGCACGCTCGGTGGCTTCCACGCTGTCACGAGTGAATGTCAGCTCGTAAGTGTTCTTGCCATCGGGGGAATGAAAATTGATAACCTTAGCAGCCATAATAAATGCTATCCTTTATAAATAGGGGCAGAACCAAATCCGTTGTTCAGTTCTGCCCGGTTTGATTGATTCGATTTTTGCGGTTTAGCCGCCAGTGACAGTCAGGGTCTCGCTGAACTCAGGCTTCTTGGTGAAGATACAGTTGATGGTCATTTCCACAACCTCGTCCACGCCAAAGCCGGACAAGCCAACCTGATGCATACCCTGCCAAGAGAAGCCGGAGCCGTCCTGCATCTTCAGGGCGTAATACTTCACGGTGTTACTCTCGGAAGTCTCATCGTAGCCAGCTTCCTTGACCTTCTTGTAGTCAGTCTTGTTGTAGTTGGCAGTGAAAGACTTGGTGTCGCTCTGGATAATGCCGAAGATGTTGACCTGCATAGGGTCAGACAAGGTGGTGGCATCCAGCAGGTTAGGCTCGGAGATCAGGTCGGGTACATCCTTAATGTCGCACAGCTTCGTCAGAGCGGTTGCGCTGTCGCCACAGTAAAGGGTGGTATTCAGACCGGAGATAGCAGTACTCATAGAATGTTTACCTCCTTAGTTTCGGTAAATCATTCCGTCCTCTCCGATTGTTGCCCCGTAGCTGCAATCAATCCGATAGACGGAATTGTTGTACAGCCCATTCAACGGGGCAAACGACTTGCGATAAAATTTAAGCGGTTCAAGAACAGAATCCACGATGCCAACAATGGAGCGTGCTTCTGCAATGCGTCCGGTGTTCTTGTTAGAATAGACCCGCACACGCAGGGAAACGGCAGCGTACTTGCTGTGACCAGCAGAATCAATGTGTACAGGAAGATTGCTGTTTTCCTCTATCTGCACACACGGAAACTTCTTAACGTTGCTGTCATTGATTTCACCGGTGACGAAGATGCCGGGTACTTGCTTTCGCAGTTCCTTAGCAACAGCCGTGAAGATGGAATTGAAATAATCAATCAACTACTCCAAACCTCCCTCCACGTTGCTTCGACTTGAGAAGCCATTTCCTCAACAGCTCCCCACATAGCCATAGCCGGTTCATTGCCATCGGTGTAATTCAACTGGCCTTTTCCATCCACCTGTTTGACAGGCGTACCAGCATTGCCGGATTCGCCGTAGTAGTACCATCTGCGGTTTGCGCCTTGCCCTTTACCGTAGGAGCCATGTGCACCAACACTGGGCGGCAGTTCGCCGCCATATCCGTTGTGATGTGCGCCAGTACCGAACTCGATAAAGGCAACTGACTTGCCCTCGGCAACGATGGTGCAAGTCTTGTCTTTTTGGTTGATATGGCATTTCACGTCATTGGAGCCAGCGTATTCCGCATTAGCGAAACGTACCTTTGCGACTTCAAGCCCCAACCAAGAAAGGCGAAAAGCAAACGCTCTAGCCTTTTTGTTCAGGGTGGTCTTGTACTCCTGTATCTGACGTTCCGCATCACGAAGTCCGGCATCGCTCAACCTCACTTTAATTTTCACTTGCAGCCACCTCTTTCAGCGCATACAGCGTATCCGTGATATGCTCTGCGACCTTGACCACAGTGTAATTGAATGGCTTTGAAACGTCTGTCTGAAACCAGACGTGCGTACCTTCATAAAGCGGTGTGTTGCGCTTTTTGCTGGACGAACTAACAACGTAGCTGTAATCCGTGAACGCTCCAAAAGGGTTTGCTTCCGCAGAACCAGTAGGAGGGCTGACATTCAGCATCAGCTTTGCGGGTTCGCTCCACGATTCGTATGCGGATTCGCCAGTCTCGTTTCCCCACTCGTCCACAACAGGCGTTTTTTCGCCAACAGGGTTCGAATACCACAGCGGGCGTTTATCCAGCGGGCTTCCATTGAACATCAGCCGATAACACCTACTCTCGGAACCACTTCATTTAGCAGGGATTGTGCCACATCGGAGCTTTCCCACACACGAGTAATGCCATTGTTGGTGTAGCTCGTCTGTCCGTTTGCGCCGATGTGGTTATACAGTTCCGCTGCAATGCGTATCTGCAAAGACTGATACTGCAAGGGCAGCTCGTCCGGTCTGTTGCCGAAGGGGTAGCCCTGTGCAAATATCTTGTCTTTGGCGAAATCAAGCAGCAGGTCGAAGAGTGGGTAGTCCTCGTCCGTGATTTCACGGTCAAGTGCAGGGGCAATGTACTGCCCTAGCTTGACTGCCGCTTCGGAATACTGGTCTCCCATGCTGCTTTCCTCCTTTCGCCTTAGTAAGCCTTGATGCAGTACACAGCGTCCATGCGCTCAAAGGACGGCAGGACAATCTCAGAAGCATAGACGTTGGCGTTGACCGGGTGAACGGTCAGCTCAGTGGTGATGGCAACGCCGGTGTTCACGATGGACACGGATGCACCAGACTGACCAGACAGCAGGTCGGCTTCCTCAGGAGTAGTGCCGTACCAAGTGCTACCCAGAGCGCCGGACGGAGCAACCACCACCATGCCGTCAGGCAGGTACTTTTCGCTTGCGCTGTACTGGTCTGCCTTGAACATCTTATCGTACAGATGAATGGTCAGACCGGTTGCGGATTCGATAATCTGCCGTGCTTCGGCATCCAGCAGAACGGCGTTCGCCTTTGCGGTGACCGTCATGAACCGATTCTTCACCTCGTCCGCAGCAATCATGTTGCGGAAGGTGGCAGTGTTCATGTACACTTCGGTCACGACCTCGCCAACGCTTGCCAGAACAGAGTCCTTTGCGGCGTTCAGGTCTGCAATGGGGGTGGCAGTGGCAGCAGACCACTTAGACTTGGCGACACCGCTAATATCCTTAAAGTTGGTGGATTTCCAGCCGCCGTCCGGGTCGTAGTTGTAGGTGTAGTCCACGCCGTTTGCCTTGATGGTGATGCCAGGAACACCATTGGCGGGAGCCAGCAGCTGCCAGATCATACGCTCGGGTACGATACGTGCACCAGTGATAAGCTGTGCGGTGTCATCGTACAGACGGTTCATCACGTCACGAGCATAAGGGTCATTGCTGTCCAGGACACGCAGGATTTCCTGACGGTCTTTCTCGCCCAGATGGTAGCCCTCACGGAAGAACGGCATCTCGGTCTCATCGAACTTGAAGCCCTCACGGGTACGGAACGTAGCCTTTGCGTCAAATGCGCTGGGCATCAGAGAAACGCCAACGCCCTTGTGACCGCGCAGCCACTTCAGGTCAAGACCAGCCTTCTTCTTTGCGGGGAACAGTGCATCAGATGCGAAAGGCATCGCATTGGTGGGGTCATTCGTCCAATAGGCGGCAATCGCAGCCGGGGCAAAGACTTCCTTAAGATTCAGTGCCATGTTGTTTTACCTCCTATTAAGCGTTCACGCTGATGTTGTCACGGCAGAAGATGCCAGGAATGGCGGTCTTAAGCGCAGTAATCGCATCAGAATCATAGGTGAAGCCAGAGCTTGCAGCGGCTTTCTTGGTATCGATAACGCCACGAATCAGCAGGGAAGCATTAGGGTTCTCTGCCGGGTCAACGTCATACAGAAGAATGCCGTCTGCGGTGGCAGAGGTTGCTTTCTTGCCAGCTTTGGTCATGGGATAGCCAGCCTTAACCGCAGCAGTTTCGGTCACGGTAAAGGGAATGGCAGTGTAGTCATTGGAAGCGAGGATGGTATCGTTGATTCCGTTGACCGTGTTTCGGGTAAACTTCATGTTTTCCTCCTTGTTAATGGAAAGCACTCATTGCGTCACTCGATGCCTTAGAAGTGTTTGCGTTCTGCTGTGCAAGGCTCTTAGCAAATGCCACGCCCTCACTGTCAGAGCCGCCATTGCCATCCGCACCCGGAGGTGTGGGCATATCTTTCAGAAGGGAAGCCTTGTATGCGGTGTCATGGGCGGTCATAAACTCCGCCTGAAACTTAAACACCTTGTCCATGTCACCGTCAGCCAGTGCAGACGCAGCCTTGTTGGCAAGTTCAGCGTCATAACCCTGTGCAACGAACTTTTCACGGTAAGATGCAAGGGTCTTTTCCTTGACGAGGTTCTCCTTGTCGGCGGTCAGGGCATCAATCTGCTTCTGCATCTCTGCCAGCTTGTCAGCCTGTTCCTGTGCGGCGTTCTCGTCATCGGTACGCTTTGCCTTGAGTTGCTTCTTGTACTCGGCGGCTTCGCCGTTGGCTTTCGTCACTGCGTTGCGCAGCTTCTCGACCTCTGCGTTAGGGTCTGCAACCTTTTCCAGCGCAGAAATGATTTCATCGGCGGTCATGCCCTCTTTGTAGGCATCACCAAGCAACACATTAAGTTTCATATCGTTAATTTCCTCCTGCGTTTTTTTACCGTTGCTTCCCTGCAACGCTGCGAAATTTATATCCCGGCTTCCCTGCCGTGTTTATGGCAAAGGACTATTCGTCCTCTGTTTCTTTATTGGTATCGGCAGACTGTTCATCTGCCACGTTCCCAGCATTTGTGCCGGGAACATCCTGTTTGGGCTGCTCCTGCGGCTTCGGAGCTTTCCCATCCTCGCCCAGCTTGCCAGCGGCAATCAGGAAAGGCTTGCTCATTTCGTAAGCAGCCTGTGGGTCGGGGAACAGACCAGGCGTAGTGAACGCCAACTGCGGGTCAATCGGCTGCTGCAACATCTGCGCAAAAATCTGAACCTTACTCTGCTGGTTGTCGTACTGACGGCGGGGCAGTTTGATGTTGATGTCGCTTGCCATCAGTTTAGAACCAGCCGTATCACGCAGGATTTTCAACATTACAGACAGGCTTTGGCGCTCAGCATACTTGAACATATTCTCGTACTGCTGCGCTCTTGCTTCGGTGTGATTCCAGCCATTACGGACGATAACTGCACCCACGTTGTCTGACGTTGCGTTCTCGCTGCCAGTAGCACTAGGCATGGCAGTCAGGCTGCGGTACACGTTCAACATGGAATCAAGCAAGGTCTGGCTCTGCTGCTGGTCAAGCTCGTTTGCAATCTGAGAAACAGAAGCGGGCAGACCAGAAGTGGATTTCAGGCACATTGCACCAAGCTCTTTTACTTGGTCGAGAGCATCCTTGTCCACAAGGCAATTGGTAAACACCATGATGGACTGGATGAACTGCGCCACACCGTCCAAACGGTTGCTTTCAAGGTCGTTGATGGCATCCAGCACAGGGATAGCCGGTTCAAACAGACCCATTCGTTCCGGGTTCAGCTTGTATTCGACCATCGGTAGCATTCCAAGGGAATGGTGTTCACCATTTCCTCCCTCGTTAACTACCTTGCCGTTGTCGATTTCAAAGTACTGGTTCGGCGTATACACACAAATCAGGTCGTTCAGGTCATTCTGATAATTGCGTGGGATGTGCAGAACATTGGCAATGGGCTTGTGTCCAATGCCGGAGTTGTAAATCACATACGCCATGTCCGGGTCGGGAACGTCCACCAGTAGGGGCGTTTCGTCCGGGTAGTTGCCGTTGTACCCTTTGTCAGGAAGAACGATGCGATATCCCTGTCCGCACTCCAACATCCACTGCCAGAGCCGCCGATCGAGTGCATCCTTGCCCTCATACTGCAAAGCATTTGACAGGCGGGCGATTTCCTCACCGTCACCAGTTGCCGTTTCAGACCGCACATAAGAGCAAGGAGTGCCGCTCATGTAGCCGGTGTAGAAGCCAACGCACTCGTTGGCATGATTCTCTACAATGCGATTGGTGATTTCAGCGTGGTACTCTTTCGTGCGGTGGAGGACAGGCTGGCTGCCCAAGTAGTAGTTGTGCAGAAAGCGAATCTCATTCTTGTTCAGCAGATGAATAGGCTCTGCCTTGCCCATGACTACTTTCAGCACGTTTGCGCGATTGATTTCCGTTTCTGGCGTTTCAATCGGTCTGCGTCCGGTCAGTGGCTCATTTAAAAAGCCGTCAACAACTATCTGATACTCAGCCATGCGTTCCTCCTTTCTGGCAAAATAAAAAGCGCAGCAAGACAAACCTGTTAAGGCCTATCTCACTGCGCCAAAACTGCGCTTCAAAAGCTATTTACTTTTCCGGCGGATGGATGATTTTCACCCATCCTTCCTTTGTGTCTCCTTCGATAACGCCCTTGCATCTGTCGCACTTGAAATGGTATCGTCCGTCTACTTCGCCAAGATAGCGGTTGCAACGGACGTTTTTATAGATTGGATTCTGCCTGATACAAGGGCAACAAATTCTAACTAGCATGAGCGCTCCTTTCGTTGGATTTCTGGAAACAGGCTGTTGAGCACAGACCTGTCAGAAGCTACTGGAAAACTGTTCGCACTTCCAGCCGTGCTATTCTTCGCCCGAAGAAAACCATTGCAGCCTTTACATTCAGTTGTTGGACAGACGTAAACGGGTAAGCTGCAATTTTGGTGCTGCATAATGGATTTGAACCAATGTATGTCCGGTTATGAGCCGGATGCTCTAGCCATACTGAGCTAATGCAACATAAAAGCCCGGCTTGATTGGTTAACCGCTGCTCTTTGCAATGTCATGCCTAACCATTGCATCGAGAGCCGGGAGTAGCGGTGGAGGATTCAGAGAATAGAAAGCCAAGCAAAGAAGATGGTTGTGCTGCGTAACGGAATCGAACCGTTGCTTGCCAGCCGTGGGGGAGACAGTCTGGCATTCCCCTTACAATTGGAAACGCAACATATAAAGCCCGGTGAAGGCAAAAGAGTGAGAAAACCTCCACCGGTGAAAGGAGGAATATGCCTATTGACGCCCAAGCAAGTAAAAATGAAAAAACCTTGCTGCGCTGGGCTATTCCTTAGAGGAAGCTGCAAATCTTCCTGCGTACATTATAAGCCTTGTCAAGTGGTGAAATCAAATAAATAGACCCAGCGAACACAATATATTGTGTTTTTAATCAAAAAGGCCTCTTGACAGGCTCAATTTTACTGATTCCGTTATACAATTCATCGGCAAGCTGTGCCAGACTATCCGGTGCATCATCGTGCGGAACTTTGCCAAGCTGCGTGAACATTGTCACCTGTTCCATGAATGCCTTGTACTCTTTCGACTGGTGCTTTTCATCAAGGAAGTAGAACCGCTTGATGTCCGGCGCATACTGGATGATTCTGGACAGCTTGCTTTGACCACTTGGCGCACGTTGGCTGCGAACAGAGCAGTGATAACCCTGCTGCCGAAGCTGGCTGTCTACCACGTCACAGTATTCGTCACCGCCGTTGTTGGCTTCGCCGCGCACCACATTGATTTTGTGCTGGATGATTTTGCCCACGACTTCCGGTCTGGTCACGGTCTTATCGCCGTTATTGAACACAAGGTCTGGGATGAACACAGCATCTCCGTACACATAAGCGATAGGACAGGCGGTGAAGTCGCCGCCGCCCCATGCAATATCCATTACCATAAGCTTGCGATCAGGCTCGCCATCAGGCAGAACGCCGTTGAAATACCGCAGTTCATCAGCAGGGAACAGCAGACCTTCACGCACATAGGGCTTTCCCATGTACTTTGCCCACCATGTCGCATCGTCAATGCTGGCTTTCATATCGGCATAGTAGGCATCGTCAAAGCCCACGCCATAGTCATAATTGAAGTTGCTGTGTCCGTTCTCGTCCACCGCAGGAATCACCCGGAATCGGTACTTCGGGTTGTCTGCATACTGGTTCTGGATGCGACCCAGAGGGTCAAGCACATTCCAACGTGTACCAACCATCAGTTCCAATGCGCCTTGCTTTTTACGGTCTTTCAGCTGGTTCAGATAGGCATCATACTTGTTGTTCAGACGCTCAACGTTTAGGCTTTCCTCCAAGTCCTCGATCAAGTCATCGCTGTACAAAACGCCGCCCTCGCCGATTTCAACAGCACCAGTCAGCGTACCGCCGATGGAACGACAGGTCAGGGTGGGAAAGCGCTTTTTTCGGTTCAGGTCAACGCTTTCGTCCTTTGCGCTTTTGTCCACAAGCTGAACGTCAGGGAAGATTTTGCCCCAGTTGTAGGTAACAGGGTCAGTGATGATGGACAACACTTCACCATAGAAGCCGTTGGTCAGCTTGTCAGAGTGTCCGCTCATAACCGATGCAACGTCAGGGCGATTGCCCATCAGCCATGTGATGAAAAATATACAGAGCGTACTTTTTCCTGTACGCGGGGGCTGACTTACCCCAAGAAATTCTACACGGTGGAAAAATAAGTCCTCTAGGTCACGAACCAACGTCAAAAGAACCTTTCTTCTCGGCTGGTAGAACTTCTTCTCCGGCGCACGGTTCCATTCGAGGTAGATACAATAGCTGTCGAACACATCCTTTGCTTCAAACAGGTATGTCCGGCTAATAATGTCATAGACCTTCGCCACGTCCTCGCCTGTTTTCATCTTGCCCATCATGGCTGCGCAGACGGAGCGCAGCTCACCAGAGTATTTGTAGGCGTCGAACCGCTTGTCTTGTAGCAAAGCGTCCCTCAGGTTCACCACCGCCTGAAACCAGTCCTCGTAGACCTGCGCTTCGGTCGGATTCTGCTTTGCATACGCTTTGATGCTGTCGATGATGGCGATACACTGCTTTGGCTGCATAAAAAAATAGGCACCCCCTACCTGAAAATGTAAAGAGTGCCTACAACTGCACAAAAATTGAATATTCGATTTTTATAATGCAATTTTAGAAAATTTCTTTCTCAAAATCAATTAAAAGAACTGCCCGACCGTTTCTAACCCTTTTTCTACCTTCTTCATTATGCTGTTTTCGGAGAGATACTCCATACCTTTCAAGGTAATCTGCGGGTGAATCGGCTCTACAATATGTGGGAACTTGTTCGTCAGGTCTTGCGTGTAGACCAGACCACGAATGAAACCGTTCATTTGCAGTTCGATCATAATCTGCTCCCAGTCAGAGACCTTTATCTTCATTGCTTTTGCAGAGATAAGCTCATAGTCAAATTCTTCATCGCCCTTGTGCTTATCCAGCAGTTTGAGAATTTTGTAGATGGCATTAAAATTGTCCATAAGCTACTCCTTTCACCTGTTCTGTTCAGCAATCCGATACCATGTCTGGCGGGTCACACCAAGCTGTTTGGCAGCGTCATTCTTTGTATAATGTCGGCTCACGTTTGCCATCACAACCAACTTTCATAACGTAATCAAGATATTGTTTTACCATCGTACTATCTTCGCAAATGCTGGCATACATAGCAAGCTGGATATTCTGTCCTAAGTTTGATTCAGTTGGTTTAATGGTTAATCCTTCATTTTCAAAAATCAGAATGGAGTTTGCTAATTTGCATCCTTCAACAAAAGCAAACAATTCTTCGTATTTCACAAAATCAAAAATTGAACGCAGCTTTGTTGTTCCATCTTGAACAATCAAATTACCGCCATGAATATTTTCTAGCTTTTCAGTTAAATCCATCTTTTGTTTCTTACTCATATTGATGTTCCTCCAAAAGAATGGTATACTGTGGTTGCACCATTCTTTTTCCTGTTTTGATGAAGTTGGTGTACTCTTAGCGGTGGCTTGTGGTTGGGCTGCCGCTATTTTTATTTGCGTATCTTTCGACACGCTCATACCAAGTGGATTTCCCGATGCCAAGCTGCTTGCAGCACTCTTTTACGGTAATTTTGCCTTTTTGCTGTTGCTCTAATAGGCTTTCAAACTGCTGCTCGTCAACTTGCTTTTCCTGTCTGCCAAAGCTACGGCCTGTTCTGGCCGACACTCTCTTGCCATCAACAATAGGCATGGCAGCTATGCCCTCTGCCTGACGTTGCTTGGTTTTCTTGCGTTCCTGTTCAGCTACTGCGCCCAAAACCTCAATAAGGATGTTGTTTACCATTTCTAGCACCCACGTCTGGTCTTGGAAGTCAATAAGCGTAGTCGGAATGTCGAGAATGCGAACAATCACGCCTTTTTCTTTGAACCATTGAAGTTCTCGCTTCATCTCGTCTTTGTCACGCCCGAATCGGTCAAATTCCTTAACAATGATCTCATCCCCAGCCTTGACAGTCTCTTTTAATCGTTTATATTGCGGTCGATCAAAGCTGCTGCCTGTCATTTTATCACAAAATACATTCTCATCTGGGATGTCGAACCGATCTCGTGCGATTTTAAGCTGTCTCGCAAGATTTTGCTCTTTGCTCGACACTCTCGCTAAGAAATAACGCATTACAATCACCCATTACTTGTCAATTTTGATTTTATAGGAGTATTCATCCAGTTCCTTCGTGGTTTTCGGCCTAAGAATGACTTCGTAATCCAGTGCTTCTGCAAATTCGCATAATTTTTTCACAGACATATTGTTGCCCTTCAAACGTTCTCCAACGCCAGAAGCAGACTTGTAACCCATATCGTTAGCAAGAACTTCCATCGTTTTAGGAGGGCGGCTCTTAATCATAATGTCTTTAATGATTTCGGTGACAGTCATTTTAATTTCCCCTTTCTTATAACGGCTCCTTTTCTGCATCCATGTTACCATGTTTTCATGGAAATGTCAAGCGTTTGTTTTTATATATTATATAAATATACTCTAGTATGTATAAATACATACTAGAGTAGTATAGGAATGTTTACTTAGTTAATCGCAATCAGGTAGAAAATTTTCTATAATAAGGAGTAATTCTTCCAAACTTCATTTCCGTAAAACTTTGGGTCTTGACAAGCATATTTTCACGCTTTATACTTGTTCCAGCGAAAGCGAGGTGATAGGCTTGGCAAGACGAGCAGAAACCTCGGAACGTGATAAGCTGCGCATGATAAGCACCCGGCTCACTGAGAACCAGATCGCAAGCATGGAGAGCAGCGCAAAGGCATTGGGTATCTCAAAGGTTGATGTTATCCGCATGGGTATCGAGTGGGTAGCATCCTACGTTGAGAACATCAAAGCATAAAAAAATAAGCTACCAGCGGAACTTTGGACGGCAACGCTGATAGCTTATCCACATCACGAAACGAGAACCTGCAACCACCAAGGGGGCAGTCTCCCTTTTCGGAATCTATTATACCAAAAAGGGCTGCTCTCCGCAAGAGTTAGGAGAAAAAACATGAAATTTCCCACGAAAACCGAAGAATTTCTGAAAACACTCGCCCACGGCAAAGAGCCGACCAGCGAGGACAGGGAGTACGCAGAAGCGCTGGGTAAGCTGTCCGAACTGAACTACCGGGCAGGGTACGAAGCGGGAGTGACCCAAAATAAGAGGTAATTTTTGTGCAAATCTACAAACTTTTAGATTTTGTACAGATACCAGTACTACATTAAGCGTTTGCGTAATTGACAAGCCACAACATATTGCGTATACTGGTTGCACCCACATGAAGGGAGGTGAGTTTATGTACAGTCCGTATCTTGAACGCCACAATCACACGTTCACTGTTGCGCTGACCGAACGGCAGTTCCAGTGGCTGAAAGCCTATTGCACTGAACACAAGGTCGCACAGGCCGCAGCCATCCGTGACACGTTCTTTGAGGTGCATCCCATCCCGGAGACCGATGAAAAAGAATAAGACGCCCGCTAAAGTTTGGCGACCACAGCGAACGTCTTATGAAACACTCAGAGAGTATAGACCCTCTTTGGGTTATTATACCAGAGATGGCCTATTCTCGCAAGATAGAAAGGCTAAATTTCTATGAATAATAATCTTGAAACCATCCGAATCTTCTCCGAAGATGTTATCCCTGTGTACGACACCGACACCGGTGAAAAGGTTGTGCTTGGTCGGGAACTGCACGAGCGGCTCAAAATCAAGACCGCATACAAAGACTGGTTTCCTCGTATGTGCGAGTATGGTTTTGTTGACGGAAAAGACTATGGCTCATTTTTGAGCAATAGGTCTGATGGGCTTGCTGGAAAGCCCAGAACCGACCATATTATCACTCTGGACATGGCAAAGCACATTGCAATGATTCAGCGGACACCTGAGGGCATGGAGATTCGCCAGAAACTGATTGACCTTGAGAAGAACGTGTCCGTCAACCAGTTCGCAGGGCTTTCTAAGGAACTGCAAGCAATCCTTGTGATTGACCAGCGCACCATGAAGCAGGAGCAGCGCATTTCCGCTCTTGAGAACACTATGACTATCGATTACAACCAGCAGCGTGTGCTGAAGCGTGTTGTGAACACGGTAGTTATCAACGCTCTTGGTGGCATGGACAGCCCGGCCTACAAGAGCCGCAGCGTCTCTCAGAAGCTGTTCATGGAATGCAACCGAGACATTCAGGACTGGTTCAATGTGAACAGCAGAAACAACGTGCCGAAGAAGCGGTTTGATGAAGCTGTCGAGTACATCAAGAAGTGGAGACCGTGTGCAAACTCTGTTATGCTAGTTCAGGTCACAAACGGTCAGGCTCAGATGCCTGTGTGAAAGGAGAACGAATATGATTAACGGCGATAAGTACGAAAACCTTGAAGAATACATTAGCGACACTCTGGAAAACATGGAGTGGCTTTGGAGAACGCCTGACGTTGGAGAAACCTACAATGGGCGAGTGATCGCTTGCAACGGCAAAGAGGTTGCGTGTGGCTATCTCTCCTACGAAGCAGACGAATACGGCGATTTGAGACCGTACCTGCGCGACAACGGCAAGATTGTCATGCGTGACATTAACTATTGGATGCCGATGCCGAACGTGACCAGCGCATTAAAGAAGTAAACAGACTATAAGAAAAGCCAGTGGTTAGAAAATATCTAGCCGCTGGCTTTTTGTGCTATGCGATTATTTTTCTACAAGGTCTGCGATGGCTCCTATTTGTATTTCTCCATTTATTTAACTGGCGTTAATAGAATTTCCGTGCTAATCGAAAGTTCAATATGATAACCGTCTTTAATGGTAACATTCTGCTTTTCGCCAGCTTTTCCAAATTTCAGTACATCGCTCACATCGTCAGAATTTGCATCAGACACAACAAATACTGTCGCTTCTTTGTTTTGATTCTCAACTTCGTATGTACCAGTCGGAACCATGTACCAGATATATTTATAACCACTCTTGTTTGTTTCTTCTTTTCCATAATCACCAAGAACTTCATCAACTAAAACAATAGAGCCGTTCTCTTTTACGGCTTCTTCCGAAGTAACAGACGGATTTTCAGATTCTGTCTTTACAGATGACGCAACGGATGATGTTGGTTTTTCGCTTTCAGAGCTAGCCGAAATATCTGTTTTGTCACGAGGGCTTACCAAATCCATAATAAAGGCCAATACAAACATTATCGCAATGACTTTGAACCAAAATCTTTGATAAACAGGTTTCGGAGGTGTATTTTCTCCACCGCACTGCGGGCAGGTTTTAGCGGTAACTGCTATCCTTGCGCCGCAGTGTTTACATTTTACGAGTTTTGCCATTTTACAATGCCCCTTTCTTACGGTCAAGTATAGCACAGATTAGATCAGGAAAGGGGTCTTTTTGTATTTTTCGGAATTTTTGGAGACTTGCACAATCAGATAGGATTTGTTTTGTGAAGGTGGGGTGGGTGTTGGCAACACGAACCCCGAAAAACGCCTTTTTCTTTGGAAAATTTTATCGCGGGCATGACCCACCCCACCCCCGGCGCTCCCTGTATACCCCGCCGGTGGACTGTCTGCGCAATGTGTCCGGCAAACTACACTTTTTCGGATGCAAAATATTTTCCATGCAAACGTGTATAAGTGTTGCCTGTGCAACTTGACTTTTCCATGGATTCATGTATAATATAATCAGAACACGGAAGCATGGAAACATGGAAACAAAATCAACCACAATACCGTTACAAAACAGGAGGACAAAACCATGATGAACAATAAAGAGATCGATTATACCGCCCGCCCCGTTCCGGGGGACTACGAAGGCCGCAGCCATCGCGCGTGTGTATGGTACAACAGAGCCCGCGCCGCGTTTGACCTTGCCACGCTTGACGCGCTGACAACCGCCGCAGATAAAGCCGCTGACCGCGTACCCACTGAGGCATACGAAAAAGCAAGAAAGCTTCTTGACAGCGTGCAGCGTTGGGGGCTTGCAGATGCAAGAGCGTGGGAGCTTGACAACGACAGCCGCTATTATAACTCCGCGTGGCTCAAAAACCGACAGGCTCAGCTTGCAAAACGGCGTGTAAAGCTCAACAAAGAACTTGCAGAATACGGCTTGCAAATTGACAGTTACGGCTTGTATCCTTGCATCCGGGAGGTCACCAAGCCGGGCACAGATATGTGCTTGCTTTACTGGTTTTAATGGAGGGTATAAATATGAACAAGCTTGTTTTTGAAGTGAACAACGGCAGAACATTGGAACTTGTACAACGGGAGGACAATGGAACGACCCTTATTTGTTCCCTTGACGCGCCGGACAATGAGGCATATATAAGCGCTGGCGACTTTGTGCAGCTGATTAACCTTTACCGCTACTGCAAGCGGTACGACATCAAAAACGATTGGATTAACCCAAACGGCAAAAACACGGAGGTATAAAAAATGATCACTCTTGACTTTACCCAGTGGGCCGCCCTCTGGTATGTGGGCGGCATGATCTCCGGCGCACTCGCTATGATTGCTATTTTAAACAGCTGATGGAGGATAAAACAATGACAGACTTAGAACAAAAATGTAACGAGTATCGAGAGTATAAGCGACTTGCAGAGCAAGCGGAGCAAATGCGTGATAGCCTGCGAGATGAAATTATTACCATGATGCAGGGAGCGCCTGAGGTTGTTGCAGGCGCTTGCAAAGTGATGTATAAGGACGTGCAAAGTGTCCGGCTTGATAGCAAGCTTTTACAGGCAGCGCACCCGGATATTTACGCCGAGTGCAGCAAGCGCACCACATACAAGCGGTTCAGCGTTGTATAAGGGGGTGCGACAAGTGATATTTTCTTGCATTCTGTTCTTCTTCTGGTTCTTCTCTGCGCTCTTTAAGGCCAGCAAATAAGAATCATTCCACCCGGTCAGAAATGGCCGGGCTTTTCTTTTGCCTTGCATCTGCTGAGGGTGCAGGGCTTTTATTTTTGTCCTGCTACAATACAGCCCAATACAAGCGTTTACGGCACGTTTTACGCCGTTAATGCAGTTATACATCCCCGCCACAAAACAGCACACAGGGCTCTGCAGGGGCATTCTATACAATTTGACCGATTCCACCGCCCACGATATTAGATCGGCACAAGCGGCTATAATGCCACCTGCGCCACGCCGAACGCTGTACAGGTCAGCGCAACCGCCTATTATAATAATGTATATAAGGGGGCAAGGGTGCGCCCCTGTTATGGATCCATGCCAGACGGTGCAGCATACCGCAGACCATGCCAGCCCGGCGGGGTCAGCTCCTACCGTCTGCGGATCGCTGGCAAGTGCTGCACCCGGCGCACCCGCTGATGGGTCAGCGTCTCCATCTGTGCAGGGTCAGCCCGGCGGCTTGCAATCTGGCACCGGTCAACGGTCAGGGCGCACCGGCTGGCACCCTCAGCCCGGCGGGGCAGTCCAGCAACAAGGGTGCGGCGGGCGGCGCGGAACCATTGGCGGCTCTCGCCGCATCTCTTTTTCGGGCTTTCGCCCGATAGCTAATAGAGGTCAGCAATAGTCGTAGCGTTCCGGCTGGAATAGTCGTAACAGGTTCTGGAATAGTCGTAGCCAATAGTCGTAATTTCTCCGATAAAATAGTCGTGGAATAGTCGTAAAGTCGTCAGACGACTACCTTTTGAAAGTCCTATATATAGTATAGTAACGATCAGTCCGCTGATAGTCGCAGAGTAATGGTCGTAGCGTTTTCTTGCGAATCATCGTCAAATAGTTGTGTATTTTTTGTGTGAAATAGTCGTTCGCCTTTTAGAGAAAGAGAGGTGCGATAGTCGCTAAGTCATCCGACCACTCCCAAAAATCACCTCTCGTTTCAATTTCGTATAATTTATTCTTCCGCCAGTTATATCTATTTCGTATAATAATTGTACTTATTATAGTATACAGATATAGTTACTCCCGATAATCACGGATTATTTCGTATAATAACTCGTACCATCCGATTCGGTCTGTTTCAATCCGTTTTAATTCCCAGTAACGCTATGGTATTTCAATCAATCCATAGTATTATGCTAGGAATAGCAAATGCAACATTTCTACATATTAAACCGACTGCAAAATGAAGTCAATTCTCCATGTGAAATAGTCGCAAACCATCCACCAGTCTGAATCTCACGCCAACTTTCGCCTACGGTCTGCTCTGCTGGCTAACGGTATAGTTTTGGAGATAGAGGGTTGTAGGGGGAAAGAACCTTTGCAAAGCATTTGATTGTCGTTTCCAGTTGTCGCGGTTGTTGCACCATTTTGGCGTGGGGCCTCAAACAATTTATTTGTTTGAGGGGGGGGGGGGGTTAGGGGGATTATAGGGGGTAATAGGGGTTGTAGGGGAAAGAGGGGGAAGAAA
>ERZ1503814.48-NODE-48-length-59554-cov-6.942083_pt1 | contig 59554 bp, 55 predicted proteins | sample MGYA00571768_ERZ1503814 | MGnify/ENA primary metagenome ERZ1503814 (study PRJEB39906, sample SAMEA3182075) | gut metagenome | biome: human; feature: gut; material: Stool; isolation source: human stools | place: Canada | collected 2012-03-14 ... | reverse complement strand
TGTCGGGCCGCAGAACGGTCGTGCGGGCAAAGGCCTCGTCGGAGATGCCCAGCCACTTGCGGCGGCGCTCGGTCAGGCGCGTGTCGCGCGAGACAAAAAACTGCGTGAGCGGATATTGCTCCAGCAGGCCGAACACCTTCCCGTCAAAATGGTCCTCATGGCTGTGGCTGGAAAAGACCAGCAACGGCTTTTGGGGATCGAGCGGCGGCAGCGTACCGGTGTAGTCCGGCTCATAAACGTAGTCGAACAGCGTATAAAACTTGTCCCACTCAACGAGAAACGCGCTGTGGGCGATGAATGTGATCTTCATGGGAAAGACTCCTTTGCTCGGGTGCCGCCATTGTAGCAGAAAAACTCCGTATTGGCAAGGGCGCGGCATTGTGCTATACTGAAAAAAATACAGGCAAGAGAGGGCAGAGATGCTGAAAAAAGCATACATTGAGATCACGAACCGCTGCAACCTGCGCTGCTCGTTCTGTCCCGGCACAAAGCGAGTGCCGCGCACGATGACGCCCGCCGAGTTCGACCTCGTGCTCGAGCGCCTCACGGGGCAGGTAGAATATGTGTATCTGCATGTGATGGGCGAGCCGCTGAGCCACCCGCAGCTTGCGGAGCTGCTCGCCCTCGCTGCGGCGCGGGAGAGGAAGGTCTGCATCACGACGAACGGCACCCTCCTCGCGCGGCAGACGGAAACGCTGCTCGCCGCACGGACGCTCCATAAGGTGAGCATATCGCTCCACAGCTTTGAGGGGAACGACGGCGCACAGGAGCGCGAGCGGCAGTATCTGGAGGAGGTCTGGAGCTTTGCTGCCCGCGCCGCCGCGCAGGGCGTCATCGTCGCGCTGCGGCTGTGGAATGAGGGCGGCGCGGAGACGCGCAACGGCGCGATCGAAGCCTTTCTTCACGAAAAGTGTCCGGGCGAGTGGCCCGAGCCGCGCGGCGGCAGCTTCCGCCTGCGGGACAATTTGTACCTTGAGCGCGCGAAAAAATTCGATTGGCCCGACCTTAGCGCGCAGGAGCGCGGCACACAGTTCTGCTACGGTCTGCGCGACCAGCTCGGCGTGCTCGCCGACGGCACGGCAGTGCCGTGCTGTCTCGATCACGAGGGCGACATCGCGCTGGGGAATTTGTTTACGCAGCCGCTTTCGGAAATTCTGCAAAGCGAACGCGCGTGCGCGCTGCGCGAGGGCTTTTCGCGCCGCTGTCCGAGCGAGGAGCTCTGCCGCCGCTGCGGCTTCGCCGCGCGCTTTTGACCGATAGGAGAAGCATGAACGAACAGGAACGACTCAACGCCCTCGCCGCGCCGCTACTGACGTGGTACGATATCCACAAGCGCGTCCTGCCGTGGCGCGGCATCCGCGACCCTTACCGCATCTGGGTGTCGGAGATCATGCTGCAGCAGACGCGCGTGCAGGCGGTGCTGGAATACTATGCCCGCTTTATGGCAGAGCTGCCCGACGTGTACGCGCTCGCGGCAGTGGGCGAGGAGCGGCTTTTCAAGCTCTGGGAGGGTCTGGGCTACTACTCCCGCGCACGGAACCTGCACCGTGCGGCGCAGGTTCTCGTAAACGACTGCGGCGGGGAATTTCCCAACACGCGCGAGGAGCTTCTGCGTCTCCCCGGCGTCGGCGACTATACGGCGAGCGCCATCGCCTCCATCGCCTTCGGCGAGCCGGAGCCGGCGGTGGACGGCAATCTCCTGCGCGTCGCCGCCCGGGTCGGCGGCATCGCGGAGGACATCATGGACGCCAGGGTGCGCAGGCGTTTTCGCGCCATGCTCACCGAAAGCATCGACTGCGAGCGTCCCGGCGAATGGAACCAGGCGATGATGGATCTCGGCGCGACGGTTTGCCTGCCGAACGGTGCGCCGCTGTGCGAAAAATGCCCCGCCCGCGCCTTCTGCGCGGCGTACCAAAACGACATGACCGATGTGCTCCCCGTGCGCGCGGCGAAAAAACCGCGCAGGGTCGAGGAGCGGACTGTGTTCCTGCTCGTGCGGGACGGCAGGCTCGCCCTGCGCAAGCGTCCCGCCAAGGGGCTGCTCGCGGGACTGTGGGAGCTTCCGAATGTCCCCGGGAATCTTGACGAGGCCGGGGCGGCCATCACGCTCGCGCAATGGGGGCTTACGGCGCGGACGCTCACGCCGGTCGGTGCAGCAAAGCATATTTTTTCCCATGTGGAATGGGATATGCACGGCTATCTTGCCGCGGCAGAGGGCGAGAACAATGAATTTCTCTGGGCGGATGGCGCGGCGCTGCAAGCGGCAGCGATCCCCTCGGCATTCCGATACTACTTCGACACGGCGGTCCGATGGCTCGCCGCACAACAGGGAGGAACCGATCATGGCACAGCTTTACTTTAAGTACGGCGCGATGGGCTCGAGCAAGACCGCGAACGCGCTTATGGCGCGCTTCAACTATGAGGAGCGCGGGCAGCAGACGCTGCTCGTCAAGCCGCAGCTCGACACGCGCGACGGCGACCACATGGTCCACTCACGCATCGGGCTGGAGTTCCCCTGCGTCTACTTCCACGAAATGCGCGAGATGAGTGAGGACGAGCTGAAGAAGAACGCCTGCATCATCGTCGACGAGGCGCAGTTCCTCACGCGCGAGGAGGTCATGTATCTCGTCCATCTGGTGGACGACTGCGGCATCCCCGTGATGTGCTACGGTCTGCGCGCGGACTTCCGCGGCGAGCTGTTTCCCGGCAGCTATGAGCTGCTCGTGATGGCGGACAAGCTCGAGGAGGTCAAAACGATCTGCTGGTGCGGCAAGAAGGCGGCGTTCAACGCCCGCTTCGACGCGAACGGCAAGGTCCTCAAGGAGGGCGAGCAGGTCGTGCTCGGCGCAAACGACCAGTATATCGGTCTGTGCCGCCGCCATTGGATGGCCGGCGACCTCGGCCCCGACTTCAACGGACAGGGGACAGGCGACTGATGCTCTGCAATATCTGTCCGCGCCGCTGCGGCGCGGAGCGCACGGAGACGCGCGGCGGGGGAGTCTGCGCCATGCCCGCAGGCATCGTAGCGGCAAAGGCCATGCTCCACCAATGGGAGGAGCCGGTGCTCAGCGGCACGAACGGCGCGGGCTGCGTCTTCTTCTCCGGCTGCAATCTCGGCTGCGTGTTCTGCCAGAACGGTAAGATCAGCCACGAGAATTTCGGCAAGGTCCTTTCCCCCGCGCGGCTGCGGGAGATCTTCTTCGAGCTCATCGCACAGGGCGCGCACTGCATCGACCTGGTTTCGCCCACGCACTTCACGCCTTGGGTGCTGGAGGCTCTGGAAGATCCACTGCCCGTGCCGGTGGTGTGGAACAGCGGCGGCTATGAGCGCGTGGAAACACTCAAAACGCTGGAGGGCAGGGTGCAGATCTATCTGCCCGACCTCAAGTACGCGCTGGAAAAGCCCGCGCGGGAGCTGAGCTGCGCGGGCGATTACTTTCCCGTCGCCGCCGCGGCCATCGACGAGATGCTGCGGCAGGTGGGGCCCTACCAGATCGGAGACGACGGCTTGATGAAGTCCGGCGTCATCATCCGCCACCTCGTCCTGCCCGGCCAGCTCGAGAACACCAAGGCGGTCATCGACTATGTGTCCGCGCACTTCCCGCCGCACACGGTGCTTTTTTCCCTTATGAGCCAGTACACACCGCAGCCCGGCGCGAGCGGAGCGCTCGCGCGGCGATTGAACCACGCGGAGTACCGCGCGGCGGTGCGGTACATGACCGACTGCGGCATCACGGACGGCTTCTGTCAGGAGCTTTCCAGCGCGAAAGAGGAATATACACCGATCTTTGATCTGCAGGGGGTCTAGCATGACGGATAAGCGACAGCTCAGCTGCCTGCGCTGCGGCGCGGGAATGCGATTTATCGGACGCGACAAGTTCCAGCGCCGCCCCGACCTGTTCCTTTCGGACCTGACCTTCGCCCTTGCGGGCGGAATGGAGGTCGACATCTATTCCTGTCCTACGTGCGGAAAGCTCGAGCTGTTCCAACCGGAAGCGCCGTCGGACGGGCTCGCGCAGAAGCAATGTCCCGTCTGCGGGGCGGTCATCGACTTTGATTACGGACGCTGCCCACGGTGCAGGCACGAGTTTTGATAACATTCAGCAATATTTTTAGAAAAAATTACGAGGAGGATTCGCCATGCCGCGCATCAGCAAGGAAAACTATTACCTCGACATTGCCGAAACGGTGCTCGAACGCGCGACCTGCCTGCGGCGGGTCTACGGTGCCATCATCGTCAAAAACGACGAGATCATTTCCACCGGCTACAACGGCGCGCCCCGCGGGCGGAAAAACTGCGTCGATCTCGGCTTCTGCACACGCGAGGAGCTGCAGGTCCCGCGCGGCGAGCGCTACGAGCTCTGCCGCAGCGTCCACGCTGAGGCGAACGCCATCATCTCGGCGTCCCGGCGCGACATGGTCGGCGGCACCATCTATCTTGTGGGCCGCGACGCGCGCACGGGCGAGCTGCTGCACGACGCGACAAGCTGTGCCATGTGCCGCCGTCAGATCATCAACGCAGGGCTCGAAAAGGTCGTCATCCGCCGCACGGAGACAGAGTTTGAGGTCGTGCCCGTGCGGCAGTGGATCGACGAGGACGATTCTCTTCCCGAAGCATAAGAAAAGAAGGTCTCTTTTCAAGAGGCCTTCTTTTTTCTGTTCCGCTTTCAGCGGCAGTATTTCTCGATGTAGGCGTTCTGGCACTTGATGATGATCTTCACGGCCTCGTCGCGGCCGAGCACGTCACTCACCACGGTCTCCTTGCCCTCAAGGCTTTTATAGACGCGGAAGAAGTGCTTGATCTCGCTGGCGACGTGGTCGGGCAGCTCGGAAATGTCCTGATAGGTGTTGTAGGTCGGGTCCTGGAAGGGAATGGCAATGATCTTCTCGTCGAGCGAGCCGCCGTCCTCCATCGTGATGACGCCGATGGGGTAGCACTCAACGAGGCTCAGCGGACGGATGCACTCCGAGCAGAGCACCAGCACGTCCAGCGGGTCGCCGTCGTCCGCCCAGGTGCGGGGAAGAAAGCCGTAGTTCGCCGGATAGTGTGTGGAGGTATAAAGGATACGGTCGAGGCGCAGAGCGCCGGTCTCCTTATCCATTTCGTATTTGTTCTTGCTGCCCTTTTCGATCTCGATGACGGCGAGGAAGTCCTCGGGGCGCACGCGGTGGGGCGCAACATCATGCCAGAGGTTCATAGACAGGCCCTTCTTTCTTTACAAAAATAATAGATATCTTTAATAAAAGATTATAATATGCCCGTGCCGCGATTGCAAGGGCGGGACGCACAAACTTTGTGTAAAAATCTCCGCGGTTTCCGAAAAATGCAGCAAAACGCCCATCGCGCCGGCACGACAAAATTTTCGCTTCATCTTGTCAGGGCGCGCGCTCCGTGTTATAATTTATTAGTTAAAGTATATCAACCGGGAGGATAACCCCTTGGAACGAGAAAAGGTATTGGTCAGCGCCGAGGAAACGGCGCGGCAAAAGGAATATATGGATAAGGTGCGCGCGCTGCACGAGCAGCGCACGACGAAGCCGCTGGCCTACGTCCACACCTACGGCTGCCAGCAGAACGTGGCGGACGGCGAGCGGCTGATGGGAATGCTGCGCGAGATGGGCTGCGAGTTCACCGACGACACGAAGCGCGCCGACATCGTGCTGATGAACACCTGCGCCATCCGCGAAAACGCGGAGAAAACCGTTTACGGGATGCTCGGCCAGCTCACGCACACCAAGGCGGCGAATCCCGACCAGATCATCTGCCTGTGCGGGTGCATGGCACAGCAGCCGCGCGTGGCGGAAAAGGTGAAAACCAGCTACCGCCACGTCGATCTCGTGCTCGGTCCGCAGGCCGAGTGGCGCTTCCCCGAGCTCTTGTACCGCGCCTACACCGAGCGCGGCCGCGTCTTTTCCATCGACGACGAGCCGGGCCGCATCGCAGAGGACATCCCCGTCTACCGCGTCGGCGGCGTGAGCGCGTGGGTGAGCATCATGTACGGCTGCAACAACTTCTGCTCGTACTGCATCGTGCCCTACGTCCGCGGCCGCGAACGCAGCCGCGAGCCGGAGCAGATCGTGCGCGAGGTCCGCGAGCTGGTCGCGGCGGGCTATAAAGAGATCACGCTGCTCGGTCAGAACGTCAACAGCTACGGCAAGGATCTCGGCACGGGCTATGATTTTGCCGACCTTCTCGCAGAGATCGACCGGATCGACGGCGACTACTGGGTGCGCTTCATGTCCAGCCAGCCCAAGGACGCGACGTCCAAGCTCTTCGACACGATGGCGGCGAGCCGCCATGTGACGCATCAGCTGCACCTGCCCGTCCAAAGCGGCAATGACCGCGTGCTGCGCGCGATGAACCGCCCCTATACCCGCGCGGGCTACCTTGAGCTGATCCGCTATGCCCGCAGGGTCATGCCCGACCTCGTGCTCACGAGCGACATCATCATCGGCTTCCCCGGCGAGACCGAGGCGGAAGCGATGGACACCGTAAGTCTGATCAACGAAGTCCATTTCGACGCGCTCTTTACGTTTATCTTCTCCCCCCGCCCGGGCACGCCCGCCGCAAAGCTGGACGATCCCACGCCGCGCGAGGAAAAGCAGAAGTGGTTCGACGCGCTCTGCAACGCCCAGAACGCCATCAGCGCGGAGAAGCACGCCGCCTACATCGGCAGGACCGTGCGCGTGCTGGTCGAGGGCGAGAGCGACGACGCGGACTGGCCGCTCTCCGCGCGCACCGAGGGCAACCGCCTCGTGCGCATGAAGGGCGACAAGAGTCTTATCGGAACGTTCACCACAGCAAAAATTTCGGGCAGCAACACCTGGGCGCTCTACGGAGCCGCGGAGGAAACGATATGAAAATCACCACCTTACTGGAAAATAAAACCACCTGCGATGCGCTCCGCTGCGAGCACGGGCTTTCGCTCTACATTGAAACAGCAAAGCATAAAATTCTCTTCGACTCCGGCGCGAGTGACGCTTTCTGGGAAAACGCCAAGGCGCTCGGCATCGACCTCGCACAGGTCGATATCGCCTTTCTCTCCCACGCGCACAACGACCACTGCGGCGGCCTGCTGACCTTCCTGCGGGGCAACCGCACCGCGAAGGTCTATCTTCAGAAGGAGGCCTTCGGTGATTACTATGTCGTGACGCCGACGAAATGCGCCTTCATCGGTCTCGATCCCAAGCTGCACGAGTATGCTGACCGCTTCGTGATGGCCGAGGGTGTGACAAAGCTCGACGAGGAGCTGACGCTCTTCTCCGGCATCCGGACGCACGAGCTCCTGAGCGAGGCAAACGCCACGCTGCGCGAAAAGGTCGGCGGGGACTATCCCCGCGACGCCTTCCGCCACGAGCAGGACCTGCTGGTGACGGAGCACGGCAAAACTGTCCTCTTCGCTGGCTGCGCCCACAGCGGCATCATCAACATCATCAACCGCGCAGAGGACATTCTGGGCCGTGCGCCGGACTATGTGTTCGCGGGCTTCCATCTCTACAATCCCTCGCTCGGTCAGAGCGAGCCGAGAGCCCTTGTGGACGCGGTGGGCGAGCGCCTGTGCGCGCGGAAGGCGACGCGCTACGTCACCGGCCACTGCACCGGCGACGACGCTTACGCCTGGCTGCACGAAACGCTGGGCGACCGCCTCGCCTACATGGCGACCGGAACGACCTTTACGATCTGATTTTTTAGAAAGTGAGCAACGAACATGGCAGACCTCACGCCGATGATGCGCCAATATCTTGAGATCAAGGAGCAGAATAAGGATTCCATCCTCTTTTTCCGTCTCGGCGACTTCTACGAGATGTTCAACGAGGACGCAAAGCTCGCCGCGCGCGAGCTGGATCTCGTTCTCACCACGCGCGACCGCGGCAAGTCCGCCGAGGAGCAGACGCCGATGTGCGGCATCCCGTACCATTCGAGCGACGGCTACATCGCGCGGCTCATCGCCAAGGGCTACAAGGTCGCCATCTGTGAGCAGACCGAGGACCCCGCGCTCGCCAAGGGACTCGTCAAGCGCGACATCATCCGCGTCGTCACTCCCGGCACGGTGATCGACAGCGCGTGTCTGGACGACCGGCGCGGCAACTTCCTGTGCGGCGTGTTCCTCGACGAGCAGAACGCGGGCGTCGCGTTCTGCGATATGTCCACAGGCCACACGCATGTCACCGCCTTTTCCGGCGCGGACCGTGCGGAGCATCTGTGCAATGAGCTTGCGCGCTTCACGCCCGCCGAAGCGGTGCTGAGCGCGGGCGCGTATGCGGACGAGGAGCTGAAAGTCCTGCTTGCCGACAGACTCTCCTGCCGCGTGGAGCGCGGCGACGCGCGCTTCGACTTGAAGGCGGCGGAAAAAGCTGTGCTCGCGCAGTACGGCGAGGACGCCTGCGCCGCGCTCCCGCGCAATAACCCCGCCGCGGCGCTCGCGCTCGGCGGCCTTCTGAGCTACCTGCACGAAACGCAGAAGAGCGACCTATCCTACATCAGCGATCTTGAATACTACGAGCAGGGCCGCTTCATGGAGCTGGATCTCTCCGCCCGCCGCAACCTGGAGCTGACGGAGACCATCCGCGGCAAGGAAAAGCGCGGGAGTCTGCTTTGGGTACTTGACAAAACGAAAACCGCCATGGGCGCGCGCTGTCTGCGTTCCTGGCTGGAGCGTCCCCTGCGCGAGGTCGCTGCCATCACACGCCGCTCAAACGCCGTCGGCGCGCTGGTGAACGACACAATGGCGCGCGAGGAGCTGGTCCTCGCCCTCTCCGGCATCAGCGACATGGAGCGGCTCATCGGCCGCATCGTCTACGGCACGGCGGGCGGGCGCGACCTCGTCTCGCTGCGTAATTCCATCGAGCAGCTCGCCGCCGTGCGCGAGCAGCTCGCGCACTTCACCACGGGCCGGCTCGGCGAGCTTTCGCAGGAGCTTGACCCGCTCGCGGACATCGCTGCGCGCATCGCCGAGACCATCGTGGACGAGCCGCCGTTCTCCGTGCGCGAGGGCGGCTTCATCCGCAAGGGCTTCAACGCCGAGGTCGACCGCCTGCACGACATTCTCTCCGGCGGCAAGGGGCTGCTCGCCTCCATTGAAACGAAGGAAAAGGAACGCACCGGCATCCGCACGCTGAAGATCGGCTACAACAAGGTCTTCGGCTACTACATCGAGGTCTCCAATTCCTTCAAGGATCAGGTGCCCGACACCTACATCCGCAAGCAGACGCTCGTCAACGGCGAGCGCTACATCACGCAGGAGCTCAAGGACCTGGAGCAGGAGATCCTGACCGCGGGGGAGCGTGACAACGCGCTCGAATACGAGATCTTCTCCGCCCTGCGCGACGAGATCTGCGCGGGCGCCGAGCGCATCCAGAAGACCGCCGCCGCGGTCGCGGAGCTTGACACGCTCGCGTCGCTTGCCGTCGTCGCGGTCAAAAACAGCTACTGCTGCCCGGTGGTGGACGATTCCGGCGTGATCGAGATCCACGACGGCCGCCATCCGGTCGTCGAGCGCGTGCTGAAGGACGCTCTCTTTGTGCCGAACGACACCTACATGGGCGAAAAGGAAAACCGCGTCGCCATCATCACAGGCCCCAACATGGCGGGTAAATCCACCTATATGCGTCAAGTCGCGCTCATCACGCTCATGGCGCAGATCGGCTCGTTCGTTCCCGCCCGCGCCGCCCGCATCGGCGTGGTGGACCGCATCTTTACCCGCATTGGCGCGAGCGACGACCTGGCCGGCGGCCAGTCCACCTTCATGGTCGAAATGAGCGAGGTCGCGGAAATCCTGCGGCAGGCGACGGCGCACTCGCTGCTGATCTTAGACGAGATCGGCCGCGGCACCTCGACCTTCGACGGCATGAGCATCGCCCGCGCGGTGCTCGAGTTCTGCGCCGACCGCAAAAGGCTCGGCGCGAAAACGCTCTTCGCCACCCACTACCACGAGCTCACCGAGCTGGAGGGCACGCTCGCGGGCGTGAAAAACTACAACATCGCCATCAAAAAGCGCGGGGAGGACCTTGTATTCCTCCGCAAGATCATTCCCGGCGGAGCCGACCGCAGCTACGGCATCGAGGTCGCCAAGCTCGCGGGACTGCCGAAGGAGGTCGTCTCCCGCGCGAAGAAAATACTGGAGGAGCTGGAGGCCGGCGGCAGCTATATCCCGCCGCGCGAGGAGCGCGAGCAGGTAAGTCTTGACGCCATCGGCGAAGCCGAGGTGCTCGACGCGCTGCGCCGCGCCCAGCCGGACACCATGTCGCCCATCGAGGCGATGCAGCTGCTCTACGACCTGAAAAAGAAGCTCCCGAACTAACCCCGAAACAGACAGAAAGGGTCTATCCACATGGCAAAAAAAGCCGCTACCTCCCACATGAACCAGACCGAGCGCGTCGCGGGGACGATCTTCTTTATCGTCTATCTGCTCGTGCTGCCGCTGCTGGCCAACAAGCTCTTTGGCATTGTCGAGGTCCTGCTCGACACGAAGATCAGCGACTCGCTGGCGAACATCATCTACTACTATGTGCTCTTCGCCATCGTGCTGCTGCTCTTTCACTCGTTCCTCGCGCACACGACGAGCCGCTTCCTCGGCGGCGTGAGCCGAGCGATGACGACGTTCTGCATGGGCCTTCTGGTCTTTTACGGCGCGAACGAGCTCTTCTACCGCGTGGCGAACGTGCTCTTCAACAGCCGCACCAACCTCAACGACATGACCATCGCCGCGTCCATCAACGCCGCGCCGCGCCTGACAGCGCTCATCATCGTCTTTCTCGCCCCCTTTGTGGAGGAGGTCCTTTTCCGCGGTCTCGTGTTCGGCTGTCTGAAGGAAAAGAGCCGCGTCGCCGCCTACGTCATCTCCTGCGTGCTCTTCGCGTTCATGCACGTGTGGACCTTCGCCCTCTCCTCGTGGGACTGGAGCTATCTCATCCTCATGCTGCAATACCTCGTTCCCGGCCTCGTCTTCGCGTGGGCGTTCGACCACTCCGGCACGCTCTGGACGTCCATCCTGCTCCACGCGACCGTCAACGCGCTGGCTCTCTGGGCCATCGTCGGATAAGGAGAATACCATGCCGCACATCGAACAGCTATCCCCCCATATCGCCAATCTCATCGCCGCTGGCGAGGTCGTCGAGCGTCCCGCGAGCGTTGTCAAGGAGCTTTTGGAAAACGCCATCGACGCGGGCGCGAGGAACGTCACCGTCGAGCTGCAAAACGGCGGGCTGACCTATCTGCGCGTCACAGACGACGGCTGCGGCATCGCGCCCGACGAGCTGCCCACCGCCTTTCTGCGCCACGCGACGAGCAAGCTCCGCACCGCTGCCGATCTGGCCGCCATCGGCACGCTCGGCTTCCGCGGCGAAGCGCTCGCCGCCATCGCGTCCGTTTCTCATTTGGATATTTTCTCGCGTCAGACGGACGCCGCGAGCGGCGCGACGCTGCATCTCGACGGCGGCAAGCCGCTCTCCGTCGAGCCCGCGGGCTGTCCCGAGGGCACGAGCATCATCGTGCGCGACCTTTTTTACAACACGCCCGCGCGGCTGAAGTTCATGAAACAGGACCGCGCCGAGGCAACCGCCATTGCGGGCCTTGCCGCGCACATCGCGCTCTCGCACCCCGATATTTCCTTCCGTCTCATCAAGGACGGCAGGGAGGAGCTGCACACCCCGGGCGACGGCAAGCCCCTCAGCGCCGTCTACGCCGCGCTGGGCCGCGATTTTGCCCTCGCGCTGGTCGAGGTCCACGGGCGCGACGGTCAGCTCGCCGTTGACGGCTTTGTGACCAAGCCCCTCGCGGGCCGCGGCACGCGAGGGATGCAGACCTTTTTCGTCAACGGCCGCTTCATCAAATCCCAGCTTCTCACCGCTGCGGTGGAGGAAGCCTACGCAAACCGTCTGATGAAGGGCAAATTCCCCGGCTGCGTGCTGAACGTCACGCTGCCGGCGGACATGGTGGACGTGAACGTCCACCCCGCCAAGACGGTCGTGAAATTCCTCAACGAAAAGCAGGTCTTCGACCTTGTGTACCACGCCGCGTCCGACGCGCTCGACCGCGACGGCGCGCCCGAGCCGCTGCACACATCGCCGAGACCGGCCGCGCAGGCTCCCAAGCCGCAGGAGTTTTACCGCAGCATGACGGCGCAGGAGTGGCGTGCGCAGAACGAGGTCAAAAGGCCGGAGCCGCCCAAAAGGGACGCGCCGTTCATCGCCGTCACGCCCGCCTCGAGCGAGCTGGGCGGGCGCGTGAGCGTCAGCGACTTCGTCCGCCGCACACCGGCTCCCCCGGCGAAAAAGCCGGAGGACGGGCACATCCTTCCGAAGATGGTCGAGGCTGCCTTCATGCCGCCGCGCGATGAAGCGGCAAAGCCGGAAGCGCCCGCCGCACCCGTTTTCGCCGTGCAGACCACGCTCGAGACCGCGCCCGCCGAGCCGGAGCAGACGGCGATCGAGCCGGAGCCGGTCATACCGTGGCGCATCGCGGGCGAGGTGCTCGACACCTACATCGTCTGCGAGGACGCGGAGAAAACCGTCTGGCTCATCGACAAGCACGCCGCGCACGAGCGCGTGAATTTCGACCGCTTCAAGGCAAATCTTGAGCCCATCATGTCGCAGGAGCTGCTGACTCCCGTGGTCGCGCAGTTCGCCGCGGCGGAGTACACCGCTCTTGTTGGGCAGCTCGCGCTGCTGCGCGAGTTCGGCTTTGCCTGCGAGGAGTTCGGCGACGGCGCGATCCTGATCCGCGCCCTGCCCGCCGACATTCCCGCCGAGGACGCCGCGGCAAGTCTTGAGGACCTTGCGGGCCGCCTCGTCGAGACGCACCACGCCGACCCCGAGAGCGCCCGCGACGCGCTGCTGCACACCATGGCCTGCAAGTCCGCCATCAAAGGCGGCTGGAAGAGCGATGAGCGAGAGCTTCGCGTGCTGGTGGATAAGGTACAGTCGGGCGAGGTCCGATTCTGCCCGCACGGACGACCCGTGGCCGTCAAGCTCACCAAATACGAGCTGGAAAAAATGTTCAAGCGCGCCTGAGCGCGGAAAGGAGACGTCATGCCGCCCAAGGTAGTTTGCATCGTCGGCCCGACCGGCTGCGGAAAGACCGGACTCGGCGTCGCGCTGGCCGAAAGGCTCGGCGGCGAGGTCGTCTCCTGCGATTCCATGCAGCTCTACCGCGGCATGGTCATCGGCACCGCCGCACCGACGGAGGCGGAGACGCGGGGCGTGCCGCACCACATGGTCGGCGTGATCGACCCGCGCGAGGATTACTCCGTGGCGCGCTACGCTGCGGACGCCGCCGAATGTGTGGACGGCATTCTCGCGCGCGGCAAGCTGCCCATCCTCGTCGGCGGCACGGGGCTGTACCTCGACGCGCTCCTGCGCGGACACGGTTACGCTCCCGGCACGACCGGCGGAGAGACGCGCAGGCTTCTGGAGCGGCGCTGGGACAACGAGGGCGGCGAGGCCCTCTTCGCCGAGCTGCGCTCCATTGATCCGGAAAGCGCCGCCGTGCTGCACCCGAACGACAAAAAGCGCGTCATCCGCGCGCTCGAGGTCTACCGCGAGACAGGGAAGACCATGTCGCGGCACAATGCCGACACCCGGCTCGTCCCGCCGCGCTACGAGCCCGTCTACCTCGGTCTTGCCTACGCCGACCGCGAGGAGATGAAGCGCATCATCGACCTCCGCGTGGACCGGATGGTCGCACAGGGTCTGTTCGACGAGGTGCGCGCTCTGGTCGAGAGCGGCGTGCCGCGCACGGCGACGGCAATGCAGGCCATCGGCTATAAGGAATGTCTGGGCTGTCTCGCGGGCGAATGCACGCAGGACGAGGCCGTCGCCGAGATCAAGCTCCGCTCGCGGCAGTACGCCAAGCGCCAGCTCACCTGGCTGCGGCGGAACAGGGACATTCACTGGTTCTACCGGAAAAATTCCCGCGATCTTCCCGCCGCTTTACAATTTTCGACAGAAATTCTCACAAACCTTGGCGTATCCTGATTTTATACGGACGGCACCCATAAAACCGCCGCCCGAATAAAAAGAAAGGGTACATCCAACATGAAAAAGACAGCCAATCTTCAGGACATTTTCCTCACCAAAGCCCGCAAGCAGGGCGTGCCGCTGACCGTGTTCCTCGTCAACGGCTTCCAGATGCGCGGCAGCGTGACCGGCTTTGACAGCTTCACCGTCGTTCTTTTGAGCGAGGGTCGGCAGCAGATGATCTACAAGCACGCGATCTCGACCATCGCGCCGCTGAGCCCCATCGACCTGCACGAGGCGGACGAGACCGGGGAGGAATGACCTGAGCCTCCCGAGGTGCCTATGAGATCCCGATCCCTATCGACAAAACTGATCTTTGTTTTCCTGTTTCTCGCGGTGGCCGCCTACTTCAGCGTGCAGGCCTACCGCTACTTCGTCGACCCGCAGACCACCACGCTCGTCTACGCTTACTCCAGCGAGGACGCCATCGCCGCGACCGGCTATTTCGCGCGCGACGAGCAGGTGATCGCGTGCAGCGAAACGCTTCTGGAGCTCGAGCGCGCCGAGGGTGAACGCGTGAACGCGGGCGGCACGCTCGCAACGGTCTACCGCAGCGAGAGCGCGCTGAACGACCACCGTCAGCTCCGCGCGCTCCGATCCCGGCTCGAGCAGCTGCGCTACGCGCGCGAGGCGTCCCGCGACGCCGAGACCGCGCTCAAGCTCGACGGCGACATCCGCGAGGACCTCTTTGCGCTGCGCGCTTCCCTTGCCGCAGGGAGCTGGACGAGCGTCGAGTCCTCCGGCGAGGAACTGCGCACGACGGTGCTCAAGCGCGAATACGCCTACGCGGGCACGGACGATCTGGATGTGCGCATCGACGCGCTCAATGCCGAGATCAGTACGCTCTCCGGCCGTCTGGAGGGCGGCACACAAACGATCCGCGCGCCGTTTGCCGGCACCTACAGCGCCGTCGCCGACGGCTACGAGGCCGTTCTCACCCCCGCGGCGCTGGAGAATATGACCGTCGCGCAGTACGACGCCATCGCCCCGGAGGCGGCAAGCTCGACCGTGGGCCGGCTGATTGCCGGCGAGGAGTGGCGCTTCGTCACCGTGCTGAGCGCCGCAGACGCCGCGCGGCTGCAAAAGGGACAGGCCCTCAGCCTGCGCGCCGCGACCGGCGTGGACTTCGATCTTGACGTCACTGTCGAGCGCATCGGGCGTGAGGAGAACGGCCGCGTGATCGTCGTCCTGCGCGGCGGCAGCCATCTGGCCTACGTCACGCTCCTGCGCGCGCAGAACGTCGAGCTGATCCTCGCGCGCTACGAGGGACTGCGCATCCCCAAAAATGCCCTCCGCGTGGACGCGGACGGCAGCAGCGGCGTTTACTGCCTTGTGGGGCTGCGCGCCTACCGCAAGCCGGTGGAGGTCCTCTGGCAGGGCGAGGATTACTGCCTTGTCCGGCCCGTCGGCATCGAAACGAGCAGCGAAAGCCTGCGCCAGCTCTACACGCTGCGCGCCGGCGACGAGGCGATCGTCTCGGCAAACGATCTATATGATGGAAAGGTGGTTGAATGAACATGAGCATTCGGGAAAACATTCAGCAGGTACGGGAAAACATTGCCGCCGCGGCGCTCTCCGCCGGGCGCAGGCCCGAGGACATCACGCTTGTCGGCGCGAGCAAGATGAACGACGCCGCGGCCTGCCGCGAGGCCATCGCCGCGGGCATCGACGCGCTCGGCGAGAACCGCGTGCAGGAGATGACGCAGAAGCTCGCGGAGAACGCCTACGACGGCGCGCCTCTGCACTTCATCGGTCATCTCCAGCGCAACAAGGTGAAGCAGGTCGTCGGCAAGGTCGCGCTCATCGAATCCGTCGGCTCCTATGAGCTGCTTGAGGATATCGACCGGCAGGCCGAAAAGCTCGGCATCGTCCAACCCATTCTCCTTGAGGTCAACGTCGGCGGGGAGGAGGCCAAGAGCGGCTTTGCCGTCTCCGAGGTCCGCGCCGCCGCCGAAAGGGCCAAGAGCCTCTCCCACGTCGTGCTGCGCGGGCTGATGACCATTCCGCCGGTCGCCGAGGGAGAGCACGGGAGCGTGCCCTACTTTGAAAAAGTTCATGCGCTTTATGTTGACATCAACGCGAGTTTGTATGATAATAAGCTTGATATATTATCTATGGGCATGAGCGGCGATTATGAGGACGCCGTCCGCTGCGGCGCGACGATGGTGCGCGTCGGCACGGCGATCTTCGGCGCGCGCCACTATACGCTTTGATACAGGGAGGTTTTTTCCATGGGACTCATTGACGATCTGAAGAAATGGGCGCATCCCTACGAGGATGAGGACGAAGAATACGAAGACGATTTTGCCGAGCTCGGCTCCCGCGACACGGGCGCCTTTGCCGACGAGCGGCCCAGCCGCCGCGAGCGCGACCGCGACGAGGACCGCCGCAACAAGGTCGTCAACATCCACGCGACGACGCAGCTCAAGGTCGTGCTCGTCAAGCCCGAGCGCTTTGAGAATGCCAGCGAGATCGCCGACCACCTGAAGGAAAAGCGCACGGTGGTCATCAACCTCGAATCCACGAACAAGGACATTGCCCGCCGCCTGATCGACTTCCTCTCCGGCGTCGCCTACGCGGGCGAGGGCAAGATCAAGAAGGTCGCGGCCAACACCTACATCATCACGCCCTACCACGTCGATATCATGGGCGACCTGATCGACGAGCTGGAAAACAACGGACTGTACTTATAAGAGACGGAGGGCTGCACGATGCTGACACCGCAGGAGGTTTCCAACCACGCATTTGCCAAGGCCGTCATGGGCGGCTACAACATGGCCATGGTCGATGAGTTCCTTGACGAGCTGACCGACGACTATACCTCGCTTTACAAGGAAAACGCCGCGCTCAAGGCGAAGATGAAGGTGCTCGTGGACAAGGTCGAGGAATACCGCTCGACCGAGGACGCCATGCGCGCCGCGCTGCTGACCGCGCAGAAGATGGCAGACAGCATGGTCGCCGAGGCGGAGGAGAAGAAAAAGTCCCTGCTCGAAAACGCCGAAAGCGAGGCCAACCGCAAGATCGGCGCGCTGCGCGACGAGGTCGCGCAGGAGGAGCGCCGCCTGACCGCCGCCAAGGCCGAGACCGCGGACTTCCTCGCCCGCGTGCGTGAGCTTTACGAGCGTGAAATGAAGCTCCTCGAGGAGCTTCCCGAAGCGGACCTCGCCCCTGCGGCTCCGCTGGAGCTCGCCAAGCCCGCCGCCGACGTCAGCGAGATCGAAAAGAGCATCATGGATTCCTTCAAGCTCCCCGACCTCACGAAGGCGGCGGAGGTTGAGTCGGAGGCCGAGGAAGCGCCCGAGGAGCCGGAGGAAAGCCCGGAGGAGGGCAACCCCTTCCTCGATTCCGCGACCCGCGCCATCAAGCTCAGCGACCTTAAGTTCGGCCGCAACTACCACGGCGAAGAATAAAACGCACTTCAAAAGAGCGGCTCTCTCCGAGCCGCTTTTTTCACAGGAGGACACCATGACCAAACGCCCTATCGTCGCGTTCCTTTACGACTTTGATAAGACCCTCTGCACCACCGATATGGAGGATTACGCCTTCATTCCATCCCTCGGCTACACGCCCTCGGAGTTCTGGGCCAAGGCCAACGGCTTCGGCTATGAGAACAAAATGGACGGCCTGCTCGCCTATATGTACACCATGATCCGCGAGTGCGCCGCGCAGGGCATCCGTCTCGACCGCGATTATCTGGTCCGTTCGGGCGAGGCCATCGAGCTGTTTCCCGGCGTGCGCGAGTGGTTCGCGCGCATCACCGCCTACGGCGCGGACCTCGGCGTGGACGTGGAGCACTACGTCATCTCCTCCGGTCTGCGCGAGATCATTGAGGGCAGCGGCATCGCCCATGAGTTCAAGCAGATCTACGCCTGCGAGTTCTATTACGACGAAAGCGGCCTCGCCGCCTGGCCGAAGCTGGACGTCAACTTCACGAACAAGACGCAGTTCGTCTACCGCATCAACAAGGGCATTCTCGACATCGCCCGCGACAAGGAGCTCAACGACTCCATGCCCGACGACTCCAAGCGCGTGCCGTTCACCAACATGGTCTACGTCGGCGACGGACTTTCCGACGTGCCGTGCATGAAGATGATGCGCGCCTACGGCGGACAGGCCGTCGCGGTCTATCAGAAGAGCAACCGCGCAGGCGTGGAAAAGCTTTTGCAGGACGGGCGTGTAGACTTCATTTTCCCCGCCGACTACCGCGAGGGAACGGAGTTCGACAAAACGGTGCACAACATTCTGCGCAAAATGGCAGTCTCCGACGCGCTGAGCGAGAAGAACGCCGAGCAGCTGCGCGCCATCGGGCAGGGCGACGACCCCGACCAGGTCATGCTATTCTAAGAGGAGAACGCTATGGACGAAATGAACACCGTCGGCACGCTTTATATCGTGGCGACGCCCATCGGCAACGCGCGCGACATGACCGAGCGCGGCCGCCAAATTTTAGAGACGGCGGACATCATCGCGGCGGAGGACACCCGCCGCAGCGTCGTGCTGCTCAACAAGCTCGGCATCCGCGGCAACCAGCTCTCCGCCAACCACAAGTTCAACGAATACGGCAAGGCCAAGTGGTTCATCGAGCAGCTTCAGCAGGGCAAGAGCATCGCCGTCATCACCGACGCGGGCACGCCCTGCATCTCCGACCCCGGCAACGAGCTGATCCGTGCCGCCATCGACGCGGGCATCCGCGTGGTCGGCGTGCCCGGCTGCTGCGCCGCGGTCACGGCACTGTCCATCTCGGGCTTCGACCTTTCGACCTTCTTTTTCTTCGGCTTCTTCCCGCGGGAGGCTGCCGACCGCCGCCGTGCGCTCGCCATGATGCGCCGCGGCGACACGCGCACCTACTGCTTTTACGAAAGCCCCAAGCGCATCATGGACGCGGTGGAGTTCTTTATCTCGGAGCACGCCGGCGTGCGGCTGTGCCTGTGCAACGACATGACGAAGCTCCACGAGATGACCTTCCGCGGCACGCCCGCCGAGGTGCGCGATCAACTGCTCGCCAAGGGCAGCTACGATAAGGGCGAATACGTCCTGCTCTGCGAGGTGGAGGAGGATTATCTCATCACCGAGGTCGAGCACGTCTCCTCGCCCGAGGCGCTGCTCGTGGACTGCATGGTGCAGCATGACTGCACCGCCAAGGACGCCATCAAGCTGCTTTTGAAGGACGACAACAACACTTACAGCAAAAACGAGCTCTACGCCGCGCATCTTGCCCTGAAAGAGAGGTTCGGCGCATGAGCATTGTGTTGGACGACCTCACCACGCGGCTCGACACGCTCACCAAGGCCGTGCTTTCTCAGCCGCTCGCGCGCATCGGCTGCTCCAGGGTGACCATCCGCCCGCTGTCGCTGCGCGGCAAGGCGTTTTTTCAGCTTGAATACCAGCAGGGGCAGAAGGTCACGCACCGCAACGTGACGAAGGGCCAGCTGCCCGGGCTGTTCGCGCAGGAGCTGGACGGTCTTTATCTTCAGGCCGTGCTCTGCACCGAGACGGAGACGCGCCAGTACATCCGCAAAACGAACGGCAGCTACAAATGCACCGCGAAAGGCGAGGCGCAGCGCACCGCCGCGCCGAAGGCGCATGACCGCCGAAAGGAATACATCCTTGCCGAGGGCGAGAACATTCCCGCGCTCGTCGACCTCGGCGTGTTTACGCCGGACCTCCGCATCGTCAAGGCGAAGTATGATAAGTACAAGCAGATCAACCGCTTCATCGAGCTGGTGGACGACGCCTTCCGTGCCTCGGAGCAGCAGGAGATCGCCATTCTCGACTTCGGCTGCGGCAAATCGTATCTCACGTTCATTCTTTACTACTATTTCACCGTCAAGCGCGGCGTGAAAGCCACGATACTCGGCTACGACCTCAAGGAGGATGTGGTGGAGCATTGCAACGCCATCGCGCAAAAGTACGGCTACGACGGCCTGCGCTTCGTCGTGAGCGACGTCACGCGCGACACACTCGCGGACACCCATGTGGATATGGTCGTCACGCTCCACGCCTGCGACACCGCCACGGACTACGCCCTCTGGTACGCCGTCGAAAAGGGCGTGAAGCACATTTTCTCCGTTCCCTGCTGCCAGCACGAGATCAACGCCACCATCCACAAGGGCGGCGATTTCGACGTGCTGCTGCGCCACGGTCTTTTGCAGGAGCGCTTTTCCGCGCTGCTGACCGATTCCATCCGCGCCGCCGTGCTCGAGGACATGGGCTACACGGTGGACGTGATCGAATTCATCGACTTCGCCCACTCGCCGAAAAACCTCATGCTCCGCTGCGTCAAGGACCGCCGCGCGGGCGAGAGGAACCTTTCCGCCGCGTGGGAGCTTGCCGAAAAATACGGCTTCCGCCAGACGCTTCTGGAGCTTACGGAGAAAAAATGTCACAGCGCGCAAAACACCGCCTTTTAAGCGGTGTTTTCTCTTCTTGACAGGGGAATGCTTTCGCAGTAAGATAATGCCCGCCGTTCCACAAAACGGCGGCAGGAGTGATATTCATGGACTACTATCTTTTGACGGATATGACCGCGCAGATCGGCTATGAGCTGGCCGCCGCCGGAGCGGAGACCTTCCGCATCGAGGAGACGATGCGCCGCGTGCTCGCGGCCTACGGCATCGAATGCGAGACCTTTGCGATCCCCAACTGCGTCATGGTCAGCCTTGAGGCGGACAACGGCAAGCCGCTGATGGTGATGAAGCGCGTCGGCTTCCACGGCAACGATCTTGACGCGGTCGAGCGGCTCAACGCGCTCTCGCGCCGCATCTGCGCCGAAACGCCCGACCCCGCCGTTGCCGCGCAATGGCTGGAGGAGACAAGAAACGATCGCCGCAGCTATTCCGTTCCCGTTTATTACCTTGGCAATCTTCTTGCCGCGTCCGGCTTCTGCCCCGTCTTTGGCGGAACCCTGCGCGACAGCCTGTGGGCGGGCCTGATGGGGCTTATCATCGGCTTTGTCACGCGCCGGATGGATAAGCTCGAGACCAACCCCTTTTTCAGCACCATCGCCGCCGCCTTCGCCATGGCGGTGCCCGCCTACCTCGCCGCCGCTTTCGGGCTGGTCGACTATGTGGACGCGGTCATCATCGGCTCGCTGATGATCCTGGTCCCCGGTCTGCTCATCACCAACTCCATGCGCGACATCATCTACGGCGACACAAACTCCGGCGTCAACCGCATCGTGCAGGTGCTCCTCTCGGCGCTCGCCATCGCCATGGGCACTGCGGCCGCGTGGCACATCACCTCCTCCCTCTACGGCCAGACCGCCGCCAGCACGCTTTCCTATCCCTTCTGGCTTCAGGCCATCGCCATCGCGGTCGCCTGCACCGGCTTTGTTATCCTCTTCAACGTCCACGGCTGGGGGCGCTGCCTGTGCGCGCTCGGCGGCGTCGTGACGTGGATGGCGTATCTGCTGTGCGGCGAGCTCGGTCTCGGTCCCTACGGCGCAAACTTCATCGCCGCCGCGGTCGCCGCCGTCTATGCCGAGGGCATGGCCCGCGCCCGCAAGTATCCGGTCACCTCGTATCAGGTCATCTCCGCCGTACCGCTGCTGCCCGGCGCCGGTATTTACTACACCATGTCCCTCGGGCTGAACGGCAGCACCCAGCTCGCCCTCCAGCGGGGCTTCGCCACCGCAGGCATCGCCGGCAGTATCGCCGCCGCGATCCTGCTCGTCTCATCCGTCGTCCGCCTGTTCACCGCGCAGCGGAAAAAATAAGGCAATATAAGGCAAAGGGAAGACACGCGCTGCGTATCTTCCCTTATCCTTTCTCCGCCCGGCGGAATGAAAAGGGGACGGGCATTGCGCCCGACCCTGCCGGTATGGCGGAGCGTGACTCGCAAGCGGGCCGCTCAATCCAGAAAATACATATTCATCTGCGCGCAGGCGACGAGCGCGCCGGTGTCGTCGGTGATATTGACTTCAAAAAAGCCAACGTGTCCGCCGACCTTGATCTCGCGCCCGACCGCCGTCAGCGTCTTGCTGTGCGTGGTGGGCCGCAGGTAATTCATCGAGCCGTTGAGCGTGACGTTGCGCCGCCCGTACTTGATGCGCGCAAAGGCTCCGGCGGCGGTGTCCGCCATCGTGTAGAGGAAGCCTCCGTGGACGCTGCCCCAAACGTTGCGGCTGTTGTCGGTGATCTCGGCCTCCAGCACGCTCCTTTCCTCATCAACGGAAACGATGCGGATCCCGTTGTGCCGGATAAATCCATTGGATTCGTGCTTGATTTTTTCTGCGTAATTCTCTATCATAGCTATCGTGCTCCTCTGCTCCTTGGCTGTGCTTCTGCCAAAGATCATAGCAGAAGTGCGCGCGGCCTGCAAGGCAAATTCAAAAGAAATCACTACCGGCAAAGAGAGGTCAGATCACCATGCGCTCCATTCCCGCTCAAATCAAAAGCTACGCGCCGGGCTTCGCGCTCGCGCTCGTCATCGCGCTGCTCGCCAAGGGCATCGAGGCGCTGCTGCCATTCGACGTCATCGGCGCGTCCGTCATCGCCATGTTCATCGGTATGCTCATCAACGGCTACCGCAAGCCCGGCAAGACCACCGCGCCCGGCGTGAAGTTCACGGCGAAGAAGATCCTGAAATTTGCCATCATTCTCCTCGGCGCGAGCCTGAACGTCACGACCATCCTGAACGTCGGCAGAATGTCGCTGACCGTCATGCTCTTTACGCTCCTTACCTGCTTCGGCGGCGGCTACTTCATTGGCCGCGCGCTGGGGCTGGACTGGAAGCTCTCGAACCTCATCTCCGCGGGCACCGGCATCTGTGGCGGCAGCGCCATCGCGGCGGTCGCACCCGTCATCGACGCCAAGGACAGCGACATCGCCTACGCCCTCTCCGCGACCTTCCTCTTTGATATGGCGATGATCGTGCTCTTTCCCATCATGGGCCGCGCGATGGGCCTTTCCGACATGGCCTACGGCCTGTGGACGGGCACGGCAGTCAACGATACCTCCAGCGTCGTCGCCGCAGGCTATGCCTTCAGCGAGGGCGCGGGCGACTTCGCCACCATGGTCAAGCTCACGCGCACGCTCGCCATCATCCCGACGGTGGTGGTGTTCTCGTTTGTGAGTATGCACCTGAAGAAAAAGGAAGCCGCCGCGTCCGGCGGCGCAGTGCAGATCAAGTGGAAGAGCGTCTTCCCGTGGTTCATCCTCGGCTTTCTCGCCATGGCGGTGCTCAGCAGCGTGGGCGTGATCCCCGCGGCAGCCGCGGCGGCGCTCAAAAAGGTCAGCAAGTTCCTCATGGTCACGGCGCTCGCCGCCGTTGGACTCAACACGAGCTTCGCCGAAATGAAGAAATCCGGCGCGGCGCCGATGGTGCACGGCTTCCTGATCTCCGCGCTCGTCGTCCTCGTGGCGCTGGCCGTGGAGTATTTCATGGGCATCCTGCCGTTCTGACATACCGCAGCGCCCGGGGAGATCGCCCCGTGAGCGGCGCTTACAAGGAAAGGAGAACCTCCAATGAAAAAACAGTTATGCTCTCTGCTGACAGCTCTCGCTCTGGCCGTCGGCCTTCTGCCGTCCGCGGCTCGCGCCGCGGAAAATGCGCCGTCCTTTGCCGACGTTCCCGCTGCCGCGTGGTACGCGGACGCGGTGCAGTACGTCTATGAAAACGGTCTTATGACCGGTGTTTCGGAGAGCGCGTTTGCGCCGGACGGCACAGCGACGCGCGGCCAGATCGTCACCATTCTCTGGCGTCTCGCGGGCAGTCCCGTCGTCAACTATGCCATGCGCTACGCCGATGCGGACGAGGGCGCGTGGTACGGCGAGGCCGTGCGCTGGGCAGCTTCGACCGGCGTCGTTACCGGCTATACCGAGAGCAGCTTCGGCCCGAACGACGCCATTACGCGCGAGCAGCTCGCCGCGATCCTCTACCGCTATATTAAAACGCAGGGGCAGGGCTTTACCGGTATGTGGTACTTCCCACTGCGCTATGACGATGCGGCCAGCATCAGCGATTGGGCGGACGAGGCGATGCACTGGTGCGTGATGAAGGGTGTCCTCAACGGCACGGGCGAAACGACGCTCAGCCCCCAGCTTACCGCGACGCGCGCGCAGTTGGCGGCCATCCTCCGGCGCTTCTGTGAGCTGCCCAAGGAAGCCGTAAGCGGGAGCACCGCGCAGACCGCCTATGACCGTGCGTCGGCCTACCTGACCGCCGCCGTGAGCGCGCCGCGCTACGGCAGTCTCGGCGGCGAGTGGACGGTGCTGGCCCTCGCCCGCGGCGGCGCGGACACGGAAACCGCGTATTTCACCGACTATTACGCCGCGCTCGAGCAGACCGTCCGCGAAGCAAACGGCGTGCTGAGCGAACGCAAGTACACTGAGTACAGCCGCGTCATTCTCGCGCTCTCCGCGCTCGGGAAGGACGCGCGGGACGTCGCGGGCTTTGATCTGACACTTCCGCTCGGCGACTACGAAAAGACGGCGGCGCAGGGCGTGAACGGCGTGATCTACGCGCTCCTCGCGCTCGACAGCCGCGACTATCCCATGCCGCAGAACGCGGCGGCAAGCACGCAGGCGACGCGGCAGCTGTATGTGGATGCTATCCTAGCCGCTCAGCTTGCAAACGGCGGCTGGAGCTTCATGGGCGAGGACGCCGATCCCGACCTGACCTCCATGGCCTTACAGGCGCTGGCGAAGTATCGGGAGCAGAGCAGCGTCCGGCCCGCAGTCGACCGCGCGCTCGTGTGCCTGAGCGCCATGCAGAACGCGGACGGCGGCTTCTCCTCCTGGGGAAGTGAGAACGCCGAGAGCTGCGCGCAGGTGCTCCTTGCGCTCAACGCGCTGGGCCTTGACACGGACGACAGCCGCTTCGTGAAGAACGGCCACAGCGTGCTCGACGCGCTGCTGACCTATCAGAACGCGGACGGCGGCTTCTGCCACGAGCGCGGCGGGGAAACGAATCTCATGGCAAGCGAGCAGGCAGCCTGCGCCCTCGCGTCGCTCGTCCGCGCCGAGCGCGGCGAGAGCAGCTTCTACCGGATGGCGGCGCTGACGCAGCCTGCCGCCTGATGGCATAGCAGCACCGAAACGAAAGGAGGGAGACGGACATGAAAACGGCAAAGCGCCTTTGTGCGGCGCTGCTGGCGCTTGCACTGATATTCACTCTTGCGGGCTGCAATGCACAAACGACGGAGCCGACGCCGACACCCACGCCGGCGCAGAGCGAAACGCCCGCGCCCGATGCGGCGCAGGATGCGCCCGCCACGTCCGCTCCCTCTGAAACCGAACGGCAGGAGGCAGAGACTCCTGCCGCTCCGCCAGTCGGAGAACAGCAGCCAGTGGAAAGCGGTGTGCCGGAGGGAAACGCCTCCGACGCATTGCCGACAGGCGGCAGCTCCGACTCACAGGACAGCTCTTCCAACAAACCCGATGCATCACCGGAGAGCACCGTGCCGACGTGTACGGTCTCCATCTCCTGCGCGGCGATTCTGGAAAATCTCGACCGGCTCAACGCGGAGAAGGCTGATCTGATCCCTGCGGACGGCGTTCTGCTGGCTCCGACCGCAGTGGAATTTACCGAGGGCGAGAGCATATTTGACGTGCTCAAGCGCGTGTGCCGCGAGAACAAAATACACATGGAGTTTTCCGAAACGCCGGTCTACCAGTCCGCCTACATCGAGGGCATCGGCAACCTTTACGAGTTCGACTGCGGCGAGGGCTCGGGCTGGATGTACCGCGTGAACGGCGAATTTCCCAACTACGGCTGCTCGCGCTATACCCTCGCGGACGGCGACACCGTCGAGTGGGTCTACACCTGCGACTTCGGCGCGGATGTCGGCGGAGGGCTCGGCGCATGAAGCATCACGCCTTTCTCGCCTGCCATCCGGCGGTGAATCTGCTCTATTTCGTGCTGGTACTGACGTTTTCCATGTTTTTCCTGCACCCGCTCTGCCTTGCCGTCTCGCTCTGCGCTGCGCTCTGGTGTGCCGCGCAGTTAAACGGCGGCACGGCGGTGCGGCGCACCGCCCTGTGGCTGGCGCCGACGGCACTGCTCGCCGCGCTGGTGAACCTCGCCTTCAACCATCAGGGCGCGACCATTCTGGCCTATCTCCCCTCGGGCAACCCTCTGACGCTGGAGTCCATCGCCTACGGCTTTGCCGCCGCGGCGATGCTCGCCGCCGTGGTGCTGTGGTTTTCCTGCTGGAACACGGTGATGACCTCGGACAAGCTCATGCACCTTTTCGGGCGCGTCGTGCCCGCCCTCTCGCTCCTGCTGTCCATGACGCTGCGCTTTGTGCCCCGCTTTCAGGCAAAGCTCCGGGAGGTGACGGCGGCGCGGCGGGGCATGGGACTGTACGCGGAAAAGGGCCGGCTTCAAAAGCTCAAGAGCGCCGTGACGGTCTTTTCCGTTATGGTGACATGGAGCCTTGAGAACGCCGTGGAGACGGCGGACAGCATGAAAAGCCGCGGCTACGGACTGCCGGGCCGCACGGCCTTTTCCCTCTATCGCTACAGCCGCCGCGACAGGCTGCTGCTTTTGTGGCTGGCGCTCTGCGGCGCTTACGTCGCCGCGGGCTGGGCGCTCGGCGGCGTGAAGTGGCGCTACTATCCCACGGCGCGCGGCGTGCTGACGCCGTATTCCGCGAGCGTGCTGCTCGCGTATTTTCTGCTCTGCCTGACGCCGGTGCTGCTGCAAAGAAAGGAGGCGCGCACATGGAGCTCTATCGCGTCAAAAGCCTGACCTTTACCTACCCCGGGCAGTTCGCGCCCGCCCTGCGGGACGTGAGCCTGACGCTCTGCGCGGGCGAGTTTGTCACGCTCTGCGGGCTTTCCGGCAGCGGCAAAAGCACGCTCCTCCGCCAGCTCAAGACCGCGCTCGCGCCCAACGGCGTTCGTTCGGGCGCGGTCCTTTTCGCCGGCCGCCTGCTCTCCGACGTTTCGCCGCGCGAGCAGGCGGAGCGCATCGGCTTTGTGCAGCAAAGCCCGGAAAACCAAATCGTCACCGACAAGGTCTGGCACGAGCTGGCCTTCGGGCCGGAGAGCCTCGGGTACGATACGCCCACCATCCGCCGCCGCGTCGCCGAGATGGCGGGCTTTTTCGGCATGGAGAGCTGGTTCCACCGCGAGACAGCGTCGCTCTCCGGCGGACAAAAGCAGCTTTTGAACCTGGCCGCCGTGCTGACGCTGCAGCCGGACGTGCTCATTTTAGACGAGCCGACCGCACAGCTTGACCCCATCGCGGCGGCGGACTTTCTCGCCGCGCTCGCACGGGTCAACCGGGAGCTGGGGACGACGGTGCTGCTCTCCGAGCAGCGGCTGGAGGAGGCGCTGCCCCTCTCCGACCGCGCCGTTGTGCTGGACGGCGGAGCGGTCCTCGCCCACGGCGCGCCCCGCGCCGTGGGCGCGCAGCTGCGCACGGCGGGACACGAGCTGTTCCGCGCCATGCCCGCCGCCATGCGCGTGTGGGCGGCGGTAGAGAACGACCTTCCCTGTCCCGTCTCCGTGCGGGAGGGGCGGGACTGGCTGGCTGACTTTGCCGCCTCGCACCCCCTCAAAAGCCTGCCGGAGCGCCCGCTGCCCGCACCCTCGGAGGAGACGGTCGTAACCGTCTCGGATGCGTGGTTCCGCTATACGCCGGACGCGCCGGACGTGCTGCGCGGGCTGGAGCTGACGGTGCGGCGGGGCGAACTTTTCGCCATCCTCGGCGGCAACGGCGCGGGCAAATCCACCACGCTCCGGCTGCTGGCGGGCCTGCAAAAGCCCTATCGCGGAGAGGTCCGCGTCACCGGCAAAACGGCGCTTCTGCCGCAGGAGGTGCAGACGCTTTTTGCCCAAAAAACCGTGCGCGAGGACCTTGCCGAGGTCACCTCCGACGAAGCGATGCTCGCCTATGTCACCGCACTCTGCCAGCTGGAAACGCTGCTGGACCGTCACCCCTACGACCTTTCCGGCGGCGAGCAGCAGCGCGCGGCGCTGGCAAAGATCTTGCTTACGCGGCCCGATATCCTGCTCCTCGACGAGCCAACGCGCGGACTGGACGCGGCCTTCAAGGCTGAGCTGGCTGAGCTTCTGCAAAGCCTGCTCGCGCAGGGCGTGACCGTCGTCCTGGTCAGCCACGATGTCGAATTTTGCGCCGCCTACGCGCAGCGCTGCGCGCTCTTTTTCGACGGCTCCATCGCCTCTGATGGCGCGCCCCGGGAGTTTTTCGCGCTCAACCGCTTCTACACCACGGCGGCGAACCGCATGGCGCGCGGCCGGCTGCCCGAAGCCGTGACGGCGGAGGACGTCATTGCCGCCTGCGGCGGCAGGGAAGCGCCCCAAAAAGAGCGGCGGGAGCCTCCGCCGCGCCGCCGGAAAAGCGAAGGCTTTCCCCGCGCACGGCCGCCTCCGCTCTGGTCGCCCTTCTGCTCATCCCCCTGACGCTGGTGTTCGGCCCCAAGCTGCTGGGCGACCGGAGCTACTACGCCGTTTCGCTGCTGATGGTGCTGGAGGCCATGCTGCCGTTCTTCCTTACCTTCGAGGGGCGCAACCCCCGTGCGCGGGAGCTGGTCGTGACTGCGGTGCTCTGTGCGCTGGGCGTGGCGGGCCGTGCGGCCTTTTTCATGCTGCCCCAGTGCAAGCCCGTGCTGGCATTGACGATCCTTGCGGGCGCGGCCCTGGGCGGGGAGACGGGCTTTCTCGTGGGCGCGGCGACGATGCTGGTCTCTAACATCCTCTTTTCGCAGGGGCCGTGGACGCCGTGGCAGATGCTGGGCATGGGGCTGTGCGGCTTTCTCGCGGGGCTGGTGTTCCACAGGGGCAGAGCGCCGAGAAATCGGGGGACGCTCTGCGTCTTCGGCGTAGTGAGCGCGTTTGCCGTCTACGGTATCCTGCTCAACGCCTACTCCGCGCTGCTCGCCACAGGCGCGCTGACGTGGCAGAGTCTTGCGGTCTACTGCGCCTCCGGCTTTGCAATGGATGCGGTGCAGGCCATCTCCACGGTGATTTTCCTCTGGTTTTTCACCGAGCCGATGCTCGATAAGCTTGAGCGTGTCAAAATCAAATACGGCTTCGCGTGATGACCGCTCGCCGCATTGCCCCCGAAAATACGGCCGGAGGCAGCGGCGAGCCGGTGTACCCCAGCCGCGCAATGCCGGCAGCGCGTCACGCCACGCCGATACTCGCAAAAAATGCCTGTGATGCTGTAACATCACAGGCATTTTGTCATGGCATATCAGTATGGATGCCGACCAAACCGGGACCCCACAAGGTGGGGCGGCGCGGGTGCGCCGTCACAAGTATTTTGCGCAGCAAGATCTTGGCGCAGGGGCAATTCACTTGCCCCGAGCATGTTCGATTTCCTTGGGGTGGAGCGACCACAGGGAGCGGAACCCAAAAATAAGACCATCTGCCAAAGGCAGATGGTCTTATTTTTGGCGCAGCGGGTGGGATTCGAACCCACGTGAGGTTTCCCTCAAACTGATTTCGAGTCAAGTTGCCAAAACCGAACCTAGCGGAATTTGACGGAAGATAACGGCAGATGCGAGAACCCCGAAAATGCCGTGTTTTCAAGGCTTTCCGCACCTCTTTGCATCGAAAACGCAGTGAAAATCCGAGTCAGAGAGTCTCCTCCGATTTCACCGAGTTCTAACGGATTTTCGGAAAAGCCTATTAGAATTTTTGATAGAACCGAGCGTTTTTTCGCTCCAAAATCACGCTTTTGGCGGTGCGTGAAAAGCACCGGTTATGCCGAACTGCACCAAAAGTCATGTAGGAAAATGCCGGGTCGGAATCAAAACTGCCGTTATCGGCAAAAATATATATGAAGATAGGCTTTTAACGATTGATTTTTTGCCGATAATGTGGTATACTGATAACAGTAACTTCGGAGGGCAGGAAGATGAAATATTTATCCGTAAAAGAGATAGCGGCGCTTTGGAATACCTCCGAGCGCAGCGTCCGCAACTACTGCGCGGCAGGTCGCGTCCCCGGCGCTTTTCTGACGGGTAAGACCTGGACCATTCCCGAAAACGCCGAGAAGCCCGAACGGAGCAATAAAAGCAAACCCGCGCTGCAGACTTTGGCTGATATTCTCAAAGAGGAAAAGCGCAGCCGGACCCACGGCGGAATTTATCATAAAGTGCAAGTGGAACTGACCTATAATTCCAATCACATGGAGGGCAGCCGCCTGACCCACGAGCAGACTCGCTTTATTTTTGAAACAAACACCGTTGGCATCACCGAGGAAGGCGTGCGGGTGGACGATATCATCGAAACCGCCAATCACTTCCGCTGTATCGACGAGGTCATCGAATGCGCAAAATCGCAGCTCAGCGAGAAATTTATCAAACATCTGCATTTTATCCTGAAAACCGGAACAAGCGACGCAAGGAAAGACTGGTTTGCCGTCGGCGAATACAAAAAGCTGCCGAATGAGGTCGGCGGACGGGAAACGACCTTGCCCGAGGAAGTGTCGGCGGAAATGAAAAGACTGCTCGATGAGTATAACGGCAAGAAAACAATGAAGCTTGAAGATATCCTTGCGTTTCATGTGCGGTTTGAGCGCATCCACCCTTTCCAGGACGGCAACGGACGTGTCGGCCGGCTGGTTATGTTCAAGGAATGTTTGAAACATAATATCGTGCCGTTTATTATTGAGGACAGCATAAAAATGTTCTATTACCGCGGATTGCAGGAGTGGGACCGGGAAAACGGCTATCTCTCCGACACCTGCCTCTCGGCACAGGATACATTCAAGAAATACCTAGATTATTTCAGAATCCCGTATGAAAACTGAAAACCTCACGCACGGATCGTATAAAGCTGTGCGTGAGGTTTCTGCAATATATCACCTTTGCGAAAATGATAAGATAGCGCCCTCGCAGCAGCGCTGTTTTAGGTTGCTGTACGAACTTGAAATAACGATTGTGCGGTAGTGTCTTATTTTATTTTGCACTTGACAGCAACGGAAAAAGCAGAAAGTTATCGAATAATATTCGAAGTTCGGCGTAAAAGCGTCGAATTATCTTGAAAAAAAGACGCTCTTGTGATATAATATAGATTATTAAACTGTAGTTTTTTCAAATGTGAGGTTTCAAATGATGAAAGCAAGCTGTTCTATTGCTTGTACGTCAATATAGATTGTAGGTATATCCTTTCCGTCATTTACAATCCCAGTTACGTTAAACGGTGTTAATGCAAGGCTGTTTTTTGGATTACCTACGGCATACGAAGTATTGAAATAGGATTCAGCCTCTTTATTTACTACCATACAAAGAATATTGTTTGTTTCGGAGGAGTAAAACCAATTTCCCGATGACATAGGTAAATTATAGACTTTATTGTAACCTGTTGTTGTGAAAATGACATCAACAGGTATAAAATCTTTATAAAGTGTGTCATTTTTATCTTTCAATGATGAAAGGGATGGAATCGGTGCAAAGCTTATATTTTCCTGCATAGACAGAGTAACGGCTATCGAGTCATCTAATTGCTGTACTTTTGTCAAAAAATTCTGCATTTTAGCGGCATCTTCAAAACGGCAATCCAGTAGTTACATACCAAAGTGATACATTTTCAGCAAAGGAAGTGTCAGAGAATGGAACAGGAAATGCCGGACTATGAAACGATACGCGCCGCCGTTGCGGGCGAAAAATGGGCGTTGGAAAAAGTGCTTGCTTGTTACGGTGACGAAATCAACCGCCTTGCAATGGTAAAAAAGCGTCAGCCGGACGGAAGCGTAAAAGAGGAAATCGACGACGATTTACGGCAAACGCTCATACTGAAACTGTTAGAAGCTATCCCACAATTCCCAATAGAAAAGGAGTGATACCATGACACGCGGGGAAATTTGGAAAGACTTTTTTAAGAGAACCGTTTTGCCCGCCGTTATCGCATTGTTTTTATTCTTCATGTTTAAGAACGTCTTTACAGAGGACGGGCAGACCAATTACTTTTATGTGTGGCTGTGCTGCGGTATTCCCTTTGGTATTCGCCGTATGTTCGTATGGCTTGTACCGCATGGGTATGACATAGCCGGAACGGTGGGTATCATTGCCCTCAACTTCATTTTGGGCGGCATTATCGGTGGGGTCATTTTGATATGGCGGCTCGTCGTGGCTGCATGGTATATCCCCCTTACGATATACCGTTTACTTACCACAGATAAGGGCGCAACCCCTCAAATCAACATGGAAAAATAGCAAAGGAAAAACCGGGACGCAGACAGTCAGTAAAGACTATCCGCGCCCCGGTTTTCTTATGGGTGCAGTTCTGAAATGTTACGCAGTAGAACGCCGTTTTTAAGGGAAAAGGTATAAAGCCCTTGCCCTATGAGGAAACGGTTGTCAGAAGCCTGTAAAACAAGGCTTTTTTCGCCCTTACCGCGTAACAAGAGCGCGCCGTTTTCTCATGCGCTCGGCTGCCTGTCTGCGGGTAATCCGCTTCCGACAGTCCGGGCAGTATTTGACGCTGTTAGAGGTGGACGCAAAGAACGCGCCGCACACGGTACATTTCTTTCTGTCCTCGGTCTGATAGAGTTCCGCATAGAGCAGCTTATCAAGAGGAAGTACGGCAATCCGAAACCACTTACAGAGCAGGGAATAGGAAATGAGCTGCGGGCATACGCAAGTGTCCCCGTCGTCCAGTAAAATACAGTTGCCATTCTCGCAGTTGCAGCACTCCTTTTTCACAAGGGTGTTTACCTTGCGGCTTTGTCGCGGCGTCAGCCGCTTAATCCCGGTCATACTTCATCAGCAGGATAAACGGAAAGCTCTTTGTACTCGGCGTCGGTCAGCGCGTTCACTTTGGAAATGGTGCGCTCTGCAAGCTCCCGTAATCCCGCGTCCATGTAAGGCAGCGCAGCGGTCATGTTCTCAATAAGCTGCGCCTTGCTTCCCTCATGGTAAATGCTCAAAAGGTTTGTTTCCTCAACAGTAAATCTATTCATGCTCATACCTCCAAATCGTGATTTTTTCTTTTTGCCGCTGACTTTTTCGGGGCGGCTGTTTTCTTGTCTGCGGCAAGCTGCGCACGGACAGAGGGGCGGGGCTTTTTAATCTCTTTGTCCCGGTTCTCTCCCTTGTCAATCAGCGCATACGTTCCATGTCTGCCCTCGATTTTGGAAAAGGAAAGGGTCTTGTAAGGCAGCATGGAGAAAAGGCGGTCAATGTCCTTTGTGTTCGCAAGCTGCATGAACGCTGGGGAAAGCTCCACCATGAAATGGGTCTTGTTCGGGCTGTTCGGCGTGTCATGCCGCTTCATTTCCCGCACAATGCGCCGTGCTTCCGTTTCAATCAGTCCGTCATGCAATGCGGCGATATGGGCCTTAAAATCTCCCGGTGGAAGCTGCTCCCTGTTGCGGTGTTCCTCCCGTAAGAGCCATTTAAGAGCGTCCGGGTCGTTGGGTATGGCTTCAAAGCGTTCAAACTTCCCAAACTGCGGGTCTGGGCTTCCGTTGAAATACTGTCCGGCGGGTATCATCTGCTCCCCGCGCTCATAAATCAGCTTTACCGTATCGGCGGGCAGCCCTTTTTCTTTGACGCGCTCATAATGGCGGGAATAGTCAAGTTCATACAGATTGCCCTTGATTTTTCCATGCTCCTTGCCTGTCAGCTCGATTGCATAGGCAAGAATACGGTCGCTTGTCTGCTCCATGTAAAAACGCCAGGTATTATGGGGCGCGGTGTCCTTTAGGAAAACGTCACGCTCCCGGAAGCAATGCGTCCCGGACGGGCGGCAAAACCATAAGAGGGTCTTATCCTCTTTACTTGCGCTTGCCGCCGTTTTTGCGATAATCTCCCTGTCAATATCAAAATCGCTTTGGTAAAAGCCTGTATTCTGCTTCATAATCGCATCGAGGGAAGCGAACACGTCTACATCTTCAAATTTATTTAATTTGCTCATGTGTCAGCTCCTTTCCAAGTCCTGCGACTTCTGCTTTGCGTTCTTCTTTTTCCCCGTCCGTTCTTTGTCAGCTTTAAGCTGCGCCCGGATAGAGGGCTTTTCTTTGCCGCGTTCTTTGTCTGCCTTAATCGCTTCTGCAAGGTCAACAAGGGAAATCTGTTCCCCGGCTTTTACCTTTGCTTCCAGTTCGTCAACCGTAGGGGTGTTGTTGATGATACCGTCAAAGTTGTTGTCGTTCTGCTCGATTGTGTCCTCGACGTGCTTTAGCGGGTTTATCTTTTCCGGCTGTTGTGTCTGCTCCTGCAAAAACTCCGGCACTTCCTTGTAGCCGAAACTATCTACATAATGCGCCGCGTCCTGTCCGTTCTGATGAAGCACTACCACGTCGGAAACGGAAAGGCTGTGTCCCTTAAAATCTTTCGGGTGGTCGATATTGAAACGGGTGTAAATATCTTCAAGGGAAGTACCCGGCGTAAGCTCTGCGGAATAGACAAGCTCATAGTTTGTCTTATCAACCACATTTCCCGCCGCCTGCAGGCGGTCGTAAGGCTCAAAGCGGAAGTCCCGCGTTTCGTCCCCTTGCTTTAGCTGATAAATGGAAAAGGTGTCTTTGTCGGCTTCGGCTTCCTGCGCCTTTGCATATAGCTCCTTTACTTCTCCCTGCGTCAGCTCTCCGGCGTTCAGCCCGCCCATGAGTTCCCGGCATTTTGCAAGGCTGCCGATATACAGCACGTCCCCGATTTTTGCCCTGCCGTTTTCCTGCGGGAGATAGGCTTGCAGGAAAAAGCGGTCGTTGTCGCCCGTTGTGCGGGGGTTGGCTTCAATCTTGTAAATGTACTCCTGCATGGCGGCTTTCTCCCTCGGAGCGTCCTGCGCCTGTTCCTTTTGCAGCTCTGCGATATGTTCATCAATGCTGTTGATGATTTCCGCTGCGGTGCTGCGGATTGTTTCAAGGGAGCTTTTCAGTTCGGCAAGGTCCCGTCCGGCACTCCACCCGGCAACATACCCAAAGGAATAATCGGAAGTATCAAGCCCGTAATGCTGGCACACGGTATAGGCAATACTTTCTGCCTGCACCTCACGGGTGCGGCGGTCGGGTCTGTTCTCCAAGTCCTCCAAAGGGGCGTTTAGGTCAATGTCGTGCAGCTTCGCATGGGCGATTTCATGGATAAGGGTCTTTAAGGTTTGCAGCTCGCTCATGCCCTCATCAAGGGCAATACGCTTGTCCTCCAAGTGGTAGTAACCATGTGCGCCGCCCTCGATTTTTTCAAAGCCGACAGGAACAGGAGAAGTCTTTTCAAGGGCAGCGAAAACGTCCTTGTAATGCTCCACGTCCCCGGTCAGCATATTTACGGCAATGTCGGGGATTTCCTTTCCCTCGGTCTGCGATACGTCAAAGACCGATACCACCTTAAAGGCGGGGATTGTGATTTCCTTTTCCTCGGTTACGGGCTTTCCGTCCTTGCCGATAAAGGCTTTTCCCGTCTGCGGGTCGATTTTCTCCAGTTCCTTTTTAATCTTAAAGGGCGACGGGGCAAGGATTTTGATACCCTTTTGTCCTTTCATCACGTTTCGTCCAAAGTTATTTTTCCATGCGGAAAATCCGGCGATAAGGGAAGCGTCGGGCTTTTGCATGGCGATCAGCAGCGTATTGTTAAAGCTGTAATTATGAAACTTTGACATGACGCGCAGATATTCCTTGTAACGCTCGCTGTCGAACAGCTCCGTAATGCCTTGCTCCAAGCGGTCGGTTATCTCTTTGAGCTTTTCGGCTGGCTTCTCGCTCGTCAGCACGATAGGGATAACCGGGCGCGGCTCCTGCTGCTGTGCTTCGGGAATGGTCGCCGTCTGTACTGCCGGGGCTGCGTCCAGTTCGATGGTCGGCTGCGGGTAGCTCATAATGCGGTATTCCTCCGGCACGTCCCGTCCCTCAAAGTGTTTCTCCCATTCGTCGCCGCTTTCCACAAGGTAGCCGTATTCCGTAAAGCTGCCTTTTTCCTGCGCGGCGGCGTTTCGTCCAAAGGCGATAGGGTCAATGCTGTTTTTCCATTCAGCGGGCATTTGCACCATGCCGGATTTGTTAAGGTAATAATCGCCCAATTCGCGGGGCGTGTGGACTTCGGGGATATGCACGAAAAAGTCCTCGTTATAGGTAAAGTCAATGAGCTGCCCGATATTCTCAAAACCATTCCTGCGCTGCGTGGCTGCGTTCAGCGCGGCAATCCCGGAAGCGTCAAGGGTTTCCAGTCTTGCCGCAAGGAAGTTCAGCTCGTCCACCTGTGCCGCGCATACCATGTCATACGGCAGGGCAATGTGTCTGTCCTCCCGGTCAGAATACCCATGAATGAAAAAATCCTGCGGATTGTCAGCGGTAATGCCGACGCTTCGCATAGCTTTGTGAAGTTCTTCCTTTGTGGCGGGCATGGAAAGCCAGTAGCCACCCGGTTCTCCCGTTTCAAAGCGGGTGCGGCTGTCAATCAGGATTGCAAACTGTTCCGTTTCCTGTCCCGGTTCGGTTCTCGGTGCAGCGGCGGAAATGTCGGCGGCGGGCTGCTTGATTTCCTCGCCCTCTACGGTGTAGCCTGGTAAGAGCTGTCCGTTTACCCTAAACTGTTCCGCGTATTCCGGCGGGATAGCCGGGGAGATTTCCGTAAAAAGTTTTTCATACGCCTTGATACGCCCGTTCAGATATTTTTCCATAGCTGCCCGGTCAGCAAATACCTTTCTGTCCTGTCCGGCAATTTTTGCCTGTCCGTACCCGTGGGGGCTGTTGGTGTAGATGTTCCAAGATAACGTATAGGAGTACGGGATAGATTTCTCTGCTTTTCTGTCGTAGCGGGTATTTTCATACACATGGTAGCTCATTTTATATACCCGGTTGCTGATGGTGTGGCGGTCGTTGTCCTCGTCCTGCCACTTGTTCGCCGTATGCTTCACTTCGGGTATTCTCGCATACTCAATCGCCTTGTCAAATAGCAAGGTCTTTCCTGCCTGTTCCTCCCATGCGGAAGCCTGTACTTTCAGATTTTCAAAAACGGTCTGTTCCGCAGCCGCGCTTTCCTCCCGCAGCTTCACAAGCTCGGCAAGAGGTAAGGCGGTCAGCGGGGAAATATCCGCGCCTTTCGTGTCAAAATAGATACCGCGCTCAATCTTCATCTTGTCGGCGGCTTCCAGTCTGTCATGGTCGTATGAGGAATAACCTGTTTTCCATTCGTCCATTTGCTCGCTCCTTTCTTTTTCAATCATGCGGTGCATAAGTTCGTAGTCCTCAATGCTCATGCTTCCGTCAAATATATAAGGGTCAAAATCTTCCCCGTCCCGGTAGGGCTTTTCGGAAAAGGGAAGCCCCGCTGCATGGGCGGCGGCTCTTGCTTCCTCGATAACCTCCGGGGGAAGCCTGTCGTCATGCGCCCCGATAAAACCGTCAAGGTCATTCCTGCCGTTTTCATAGTGATAGCGCACTCCGGCGGTCAGCTCGTCAAGGCTCATATTCTCGCCTAAATGCCCGCAGTAGTAGCCGTTTAGAATAACGGCGGCGGGGTCAGCCGCTTTGATTTCCTCTAACCGGCTCCTGTCAAACGGTTCTAAAGTACCGTCCACTTCAAGATGAAACAGCTCGGCGTTCCATGAACGTCCCTGTTTCCAAAATGCTACCCATGCAATACCGTCCCTAAGTTCCTCTTGATAGTCCTTTACGCTGTCGCGCAAACTTGCCATGTGTAAAACCTCCTTTCGCGTATGGCAGCGCGGACGCTGCGTTTGTGGTTACATAGTCCTACTACGGTGCGCCCGCATTTCTGCCAAAGATTTTTGAGGATTTTTAGAGGGTTTGGGAAACTTCCCAACAAGCAAAATCCCCGCCAAGCTCTACATGAGTGGCAGGGATTTTACGGAAGTGGGTACCCGCTTCCTATGCTTGCTATTCCAGTTCTTTGTCCTTTGAAATGGTTACTTTGTAGTTCACATACTTACCGCCCGTATCAGCTAAAAGCACCGTTCCGTCGTAGGTTTTTCCTGTTTTCGGAGAATACAGCTTTTTGACTGTTGCCTTGCCGGATTTCAAAAGTGCTGCGGCAATCTTCGGGGTAAAGACGGTTTTCCGTTCCTCAAAGAAGCGGTCATTTTTCCACATGGCAAAGCTGCACTCTTTGTTGGAACAGTAGTAGTTTTTCTTTCCCTCATAGACCGGGGACTTGCAGCGGGGACACTTTCCAAGCTCTGTTTTTTCTGTCTTGAAAAGCTCCTGTTTCTCGCCTAACACGGAAGCATAGGTTTTTACAAGCTCCTGTGCCATAGTTTCGATACCCTGCATGAAAGTGTCCGGGTCGGCGTTGCCCTTTGCAATCTGCGTCAGATTGTTTTCCCATGCAGCCGTAAGCTGCGGAGAAGTTAAGCTGTCCGGCAGGACGCAGACAAGATTTGTCCCGTCTTTGGTGGGAAGCAGCTGCTTGCCCTTGCGCTCCACAAAGCCGCCTCCCACTAACTTTTCAATGACAGCGGCGCGGGTAGCGGGCGTACCAAGCCCCCGGCGTTCTGCGTCCGGGTCGGTGTCCTCATTCCCGGCGCGTTCCATAGCAGAAAGTAAGGACGCTTCATTGTGGGGCTTCGGCGGCGTCGTTTCATGCTCCGTAACCTTTGCAGCAGGGTTTTCAAAGGTCTGTCCCTCGGTAAAGTCCGGCACATCTAAAACAAGTTCGTTTTCGTCGTCGCTGTCTGGCTTCTTTTTGAGGGTAGCCCGGTAAAGCCGTTCAATGTTTTTCCACCCGGCAGCGATTACCGTCTTGCCCCTTGCCGTAAATTCATGGTCGGCGCAGGAGAAAACCGCCGTTACCGCTTCGTAAACGTGCGGCTCTGCGGTCGCCATAAGCAGACGCGCCCCGGTAAGGATAAGGATATTTCTTTCACTTTCCGGCAGCGTAGTAAGGTCAGTTTTTGCAATTTCCATAGTGGGGATAATGGCGTGGTGGTCTGATACTTTTTTGCTGTTCAGAACGCGGGAAATACTCTGTTCATAGGCTGCGCTCGCCATAAAGGGCAGCTTGCCGCAAAGCAGCGATACGATACTCGCCGCTGTGTCGCCCATGTCGTCGGTCAGATAGTTGCTGTCCGTTCTCGGATAAGTAAGCAGCTTCTTTTCATAAAGTGTCTGTGCAAGGTCAAAGGTCTGCTTTGCCGTGTACCCGTAGATACGGTTTGCTTCCCTTTGCAGAGAGGTAAGGTCAAAGAGCTTCGGCGGTATAGCGGTTTTATTTTCACGGGTCAAGGAAGTGCAGACAGCCGCCGACGCTTCGCAGGCCGCTTTCAGTTTGCCCGCTTCATCAGCGGCGCAGATCTTCGCGCTTGCCGCTTCTGCGCCGGGGAGCATAAGGCGCACATGGTAATATTTTTCTTTCTTGAAGTTCATAATGGCAGCGTCCCGGTCTACAAGCATTTTTAGGGTTGGGGTCTGAACGCGCCCCACGTTCAAGGTTTTTCCATACAGGCAGGAGAAAAGGCGGGTCGCGTTAATGCCGATAAGCCAGTCAGCCTTTGCCCTGCATAGTGCGGAATGATAGAGAGCGTCATACCTGCGCCCGTCCTTCAGATTGTCAAAGCCGCTTTTGATGGCGTCCGTTTCCATAGAGGAAATCCAAAGACGGGTAAAGGGCTTCTTGCAGCCCGCTTGATGATAGACAAAGCGGAAAATCAATTCTCCCTCGCGTCCTGCGTCGCAGGCGTTCACGACTTCCGAAACGTCGCTGCGCTGCATGAGGTCTTTTAAGATTTTGAATTGCTTTCCCTTGTCGGCAGCTACGGTGTACTGCCATTCCTGCGGCAGAATGGGTAAGCTGTCATAGCTCCATTTCCTGTACTGTTCCCCATAGGCGGCAGCTTCCGCAAGTCCTACCAAATGCCCGATACACCAAGAGATAACATAACCGTTCCCCTCGATATATCCGTCTTTCTTCTCCCTTACGCCAAGGGCGGCGGCAACCGCCGCCCCGACGCTGGGTTTCTCACAAATCACAAGTTTCATTCTTCCTCGTCCTCCTGTTCGGTGTCTGCGCTGTCAGCTTCTTCCGGCTCGTCCTCGTCGTATTCGTCAAAATCGAACTCGTCAAGGTCGGTGCTGCCTTTCACGTTCTGTTTCGGTTTCATAAACTTAACGTAGTAGAGGGCTGCGCCGCCGCCAAGCAAGCCCACGACAAGGAAAATCAAAAGCCCGCCCATGCCGTTCTGGGGCTGCTCCTGCTCGGCGGGTTCCTCCGGCGTGGCTTCCTTGCCTGTGCAGCTATCCATGTTGACAGAGCAGGCGGGGCAGGCGGTGTTTACTTCGCCCGCCTTGCATTTCTCGGTACAGTTGCAGACAGCCGGGGGTTGTTCGGTCTGTTCCTCCCCGATAATCGCCATAAGGTCGCTTTCGTCTACTTGATTTAGGAAGTGGACGGAATTTTCCCCCTCGGCTGCCCGGTCAACGATAATGTAAAAATAGTTGCCACCTTTGCTTTTCACGACGATAAACTGCTTATCCTCGGCAGCGTCCCCGTCAATGTCGTCCACAAGGGTCATGTTGCCCTCCGGGGTCAAGGGCTGCGGCTCGGTTTCCACGATTACGCCGCTGTCGTCGGTTTCTTCCGTCGGGGTCTGTGCATAGGCGGTAACGGAAAAGCCGCCCACAAGGACAAGGGCGGCGCAAAGTACGGTAAGGCTTGCAAGGATTTTATTCTTCATCTGCATTGTCCTCCTGTTCCTCATAGTCTGCGGGCATAGGGGCAATGCCCGGAATACCTCCGCCCGCAAGCATAGCGGTAAGCTCCTGCGGGGTAAGGCGCATAGAGCGCACAAGCTGAACGATTTGCAGATTTTCCGCTTCGGTTTTCTGTGCTTCCAGTCCGCGCAGCCTGTTCTGATACTCCGTGATTTTCTCACGGGTCTTTTGGATTTCCTTGTCAATTCTTTCGATTTTACTCATTGCCATAAAATTTTTCTCCTTTCGATTTTCAAAAAATGTGTCAGTTCCAGTTCATCAGCCCGTACCCTTTGATACAGGCATAGTCAAGGGGATAGCTCTTAATCTTGCAGGCGTCGCCGGAATTGCCCTCCACGGTATAGACGCGGCTTTCGTCCCTGCCGATAACAAGTCCTACATGGTCTGCGCTGCCGTCTAAATCCCAGTCAAAAAAGATAGCGTCGCCGGGGGCAATGTTTTCATAGCCCCGCGCTCCCCATTGTCCGTGAGAAGTAAACCACGGAATACCCTGCGACTGGCAGGCGGCAAAGCGCGGCTCGGAAAGTCCCATTTGCCCGTAGCACCAGGACACGAAACAGGCGCACCATTCCACGCGGGAATTAAAGCCGTACCAGCTCCAATACGGATAGCCGCCCACATTTCCGACTTGCCGTTTTGCAAGGTCAACGATAGCGGTATTGCCGGGGCGCGTTCCGTTTACAAAGTCCACGCCGCTTAAATCTTCCGACGCGGAAGTGTCGGGAGAGCCGCCGCCAAAGATAAGGGGCTTGTTCCCGCTTGTCTGTAAGTACACCCGGTACATTTCCAGTTGTTCCGGGGTCAGATTGTTTTCCGCAATGGTGGATAGTGGGGTATTCGTCAGCTTGACGTTCAAGATGTAATACTCATAAGGCACTTGTACCGTGTAGGTGTCCGTATGCTCGTTGCCGTCCTCATCTGTCCATGTGTCGGTGCGTTCTTCCTCCCGGTAGCGTATTTCCACTTCCTCGGTCAGCGTCAGCTTGTATTGTTGATTGAAAATCCGCTGTAATTCGCTCTGTACCTCGGCGCAGGTGTAGGTCTGGTATTTTGCGGTCAGATAAGACGCTAATTCATGGGGATTGTGTCCGATATTTGCAAGGTCATAGCGGTACTCGTCATAGCCCGGATTGTCGCGCTCGATATTGTCAATCCTGCTTTGCAGCTCGTTTTCCAATCCTGCGTAGCTGTTTTCCACTTCCACAAGGTCGCTGTCCTCGGACGTATAGGACGTTCCAAGCACGCCGTTTAACGTGCCGGAAAACATTGCCCCACAAGAGGACAGCCCGGACATAACCATGATAAAGAGCAGTAGCACCCCGACAGCGATTGCCACACCCGCCGGGTGCCTTGCCACAAATGCTGCGGTCTGCTTCGTTTTCTCGGCGGCTTTGGCTGCCGCCTTGCGGGTGCGTTCTGCCGCGCCCTTGATACCCTTTGCGGTATTGCGGGCTTCCTTTGCATACTGCCGCTTGATTTTCTGCTTCTGCCAAAACCGGGAAATGGGGTTACTGGTTAGCTGCGGGTTCTCATGCAGGGTCTTGTGATACTGAAAGTCCATATTTGCCCGAAAAGCCGCTTTTTCTGCCTTTGCCGCTTCCCGGTAGGGTTTCAGCTTATGGTTGCGGTAGCCCTGCTTGATTTTCCGCGCCCCGTACTTCAATCCCCGTTCTGCGGCTTCCTCGCTCTTGTGTGCGCCCTCCACGCCGGAATTATCCTTTTCGACAGAATGGATTTTGTTATGTACCAAAATCCCGGCTTCCTGTGTGGGGCGGGATAGCGGGTTGTGCTTCTCCTTAAATCCGGGCGGCTTGTCCTTTTCCTCAAAGTGCAGGCGGGTCTTGCCTTTCCCGGTGGCTTCGTCAAAGGTGCGCTCTTTCGTAAGTTTCTTTTCTTTGGGGATAGCTGCCTTTGCCTTATCCAAGCGGTCGGCGGCTTTATCGGATTTCTTGATATACTTTTCAAGCTCCGGGGCAGCGCGTTCCTCGTCGGTAAATTGCAGCCGGGAAGATTTCGTCCCGGCGGTAGCTTCTGCCTGTGCTTTTCGTACTGCCTTTTTACTGGCTTTTCGTGTATGGGCGGCGTCGATATGCTTCATGACGCGCTCCGTTTTGCCTGTGTCCGCTTTGGGGGCAGCTCCCGGCACATGGGGAAGCGGGCTTGTATCAGATACCGGGGGAAGCTGCATAGCGTCCTGTGCCGCCTGTTGTTCCGGGGTCTTTTGTAAATCCGCGTCCCGTATGCGGTTGCTGATACGTTCCGTGTCTCCCGTGGTCTGATTTTCTGCGATAGCCCCGTCGCGGGTCATTTTCTGCGTGATTTTATCGCGGGGCTTTAATGGGTCTTTCAAGTGTTACCACCTCCAATCCGCGCCCCTGCAAGGGCGCAATACTCGGCGTTCAGTTCAATGCCGATATAGCGGCGGTCAAGGCTTTGCGCTGCAAGCCCGGTGGTGCCGCTTCCAAAGAACGGGTCTATCACAACGCCGCCTTTCGGACAGCCCGCAAGTATGCACGTTTCCGCGAGCTTCGGGGGATAGGCGGCAAAATGCCCGCCCTTGTACGGTACGGTATTGATAAGCCAAACGTCCCGCTTGTTTCTTGTGGTCGGCATAAGGGCGTCGTCATAATAGCTGCCGCTGCGGGGCTGATTGATACCCTGTACCTTGCCCTGTCCTGGTACTTCCTCGGCGTATTTGTGTCCTGCGCTGCGCCCTTGCCTGTAGCGCGCAGCCGTTCCCGGCGCGATCGGCTCTGCAATGGCGGCAGCGTCATAGTAATATTTCTTTGATTTCGTCAGTAAAAAGATATGCTCATAGCAGCGGCTCGGTCGGTCGCGGCAGCTTTCCGGCATAGGGTTTTCTTTCAGCCAGATAATATCGCTGCGTAAATACCACCCGTCAGAGCGCAGGGCAAAGGCAAGAAGCCACGGAATACCGATTAAATCCTTTTGCTTGCAGCCCGCTTTCATGCCGCTGCCGCAGTATGTGTCTGCGATATTCAGCCAAAATGTCCCGTCGTCTTTGAGTACCCGGCGCAGCTCCCGGAACACTTCCACAAGCCGCCCGATATACTGCTCCGGCGTGTCCTCACGTCCAATCTGCGCGTCAAGCCCGTAGTCCCTTAGTCCATAGTAAGGCGGGCTTGTGACGCAGCAGTTCACGCTTTCGCTCGGAAGCTCCCGAAGGGCATAGAGGGCGTCGCGGTTGATGATTACGTCTGTTTTCATGGCTTGCTCACTTCCTCCGGCTTTGTCGTAAGCAGACAGTAAAGCTCGGTGTCCGTCGGGAAGCGGTCAATGAACGGCAGCACCACATTCCCGTAAAAGATAAGCCCCTCGCCCGCTTCGGTGTGGGTTACATACTTCATCTGCTGCGGGGAGATGTTAAGCTGCTTTGCAAGGATAGCCCGGTCGCCCTGTGCCTGATTGAGCATGAGGACAAAATCGGAGTTTTCAAAGATATTCTCGACTTCGCGGCTGCTTAAAAGGTCTTTGACGTTCTGTGTGATAGCCGTCGGTATGCCGCCCCATTTACGAAAACGCTTCCAAATCTCCACAGAATAGGCTGCGGTCTGTTCCTCTTTCAAAAGCAAATGAAATTCGTCCATATAGTAACGGGTTGCCTTTTTCTCGGCGCGGTTGACGGTCACGCGGTTCCACACCTGGTCTTGCACAATGAGCATACCTAATTTTTTGAGCTGCTTTCCAAGCTGCTTAATATCAAAGCAGACAAGACGGTTTGAAAGCTCCACGTTGGTACGGTGGTTAAAGACGTTCAGAGAGCCGGAAACATAAAGCTCCAATGCCGCCGCAATGCGGGCGGCTTCCGGCTCCGGCTGTTTCAGCAGTTCGTTGTAGAGGTCGCCCAAAATCGGCATTTTTGCCGGGTCGGGGTCTGCAAGGAAAGGTCGGTACACATTCCTAACGGCGCGGTCAATGACGGTCTTTTCCACGGGCTGCAAGCCCTCTTTGCCGCCGATAACAAGCTCGCAGAGGGAAAGGATAAAGTCGGATTTCAAGGCAAGCGGGTTGTCGTCCTCGGAGTAGTTGAGGTTAATATCCATAGGGTTCACATACTGGGGCTTGCCGTCCATGCCTTTTCCGGCAGGCGACAGACGTATCACTTGCCCGCCCAAACGCTGCACAAGGGAAAAATATTCTGCTTCCGGGTCGCAGATAATAATATCGTCGTCGGTAATGAGAAAGGCGTTTGTCATTTCCCGTTTTGCCGCAAAGGATTTACCGCTTCCCGGTGTTCCAAGAATAAGCCCGTTGGGATTTTTCAGTTGCTTGCGGTCGCAGAGTATCATGTTGTTACTAAGGGCATTTAAGCCGTAGTAAAGGGCTGCACCCCTTTGGAAAAGCTCCTGCGTGATGAACGGGATAAAAATAGCGGTGCTACTGGTCGTAAGCCCTCTTTGAATGGGGATAAGGTTCTCCCCAAGAGGAATAGAGGACATAAAGCCCGCTTCCTGCAAATAGTCAAGGCGGGTCAGAGCGCAGTTGTTTTTCTGTGCAAAGCCCGCCGTAGCAAAGATGTCATTATCCAGTTTCCGCTTCGTGTCTGCCATGTTTACCACAAGGAACGTCAGCAGAAACATTCTTTCATTTCTGCTCTGTAAATCCTGCAAGAGATTTTTCGCTTCGCTGCCGAACGTGGCAAGGTCGGACGGAATTATATCCATATCGTACCCGCTGCGTACCGCCTTTTTCTGTTCCTCAATCTTCATCTTGTCGAGGTCGGTAATTTTGCGCTTGATAGTCTTGATTGCTTCGCTCTGGTCGATACTGCGGATATGCAGATTGACGATAATTCCGTTTTCAAGGTCGAGAATGTCCGAAAGCATACGGTCGTTCAGCTCCGGCGCAAGGATTTCAAGGAAGCTAACAGCACCGAGCTTGCGCCCCATGCGAAACGTCCTGCCGTCGCCAAAGCGGAACGAGGACGGGGCGATAAAGTCCTTTGTGGTAAGCCCGGACGGTACAAGCCAGTCCCAAGAGAAACGGAACGGCTCGCCCTCCGGGTGGAAAATCCCATGCAGTACGTTCAAGCGTTCCTGTCCGTTCATGGGGCGGGCGGTTACACCAAGCACCTTAAAATTATTGAGTACGTCGGTTTCGATACGGGAAAGGCGGGCTTTTGCCGCCGCAAGATTGTCCGCTTCAATGGAAAAGGTAATGTACTTGCACTTTTCCAGTCCGTTGTTGCCTTTTTCAAGCTGATTTTTAAGCATATCCGCGTACTCCCTGCGGATAGAGTTAAAAGCGTCGTCCTGCGCCGGAATTTCGATAGCCGCCTGTGCCTTTTCCTTTCTTGCACCCTGATTGATGAAAGAGAGCTGCACCGAAACGGAAGCGTCAAAGTAGTTGAGAAAATCGCACCAGTTTTCAAAAATGGCTGTCTTATCGTCTGCCTGTGCAAGCTGATAGTTAATATCTTCAAAGACAAGGCTTTTACTGTATTTCTTTTCCGTTACCCTGCAAATCCCGTCCGGGTACATCTGCAAGTAGGGAATGGTCTGTTGTGCGGTGCGGGGCTTCCCGTCGCCCTTTGCCGCCTGTATCACGGCGGCGATTTCTTTCTTTTCTGCGCGGGTCAGCTTACGCTTCACGGGATTTTTTACCGCGCGGGTCATGGTTTTTCGTTCTGCCATTGACAATAGCCGATACCTCCTTTTCCAGTTTTCGTTGTTTTTCTATGACGGCATAAAAATTTTCCGTCTGATAGGGGCGTTCCTTTGGTCGGATAAACTTTGTCTGAATGACGTTCTTTATCACGATTTCAAGGGGCTGCCCGTGTTTTTCATACATTGCCAAGAGGAAGCAGGGAAGCATAACGACAATCATTGCAAATGCCGCCATGCTTGTTCCCGCGCTGTCTTTGAGCAAAAAGAAAAGCGGTAGTCCCATAGCGAGGGCTGCCGCAAAACATATAATCTGCCGCTTTGTCAGATTAAAAGCGACTTTCGTTTTGATTTTTGATAAGTCTTTGGGTACGGGTACATACGCCAAGTGAAAACCTCCTCCTTTCGGTCTTTAATGGGCGTTAAATATTGACTTCGCAAGTGCGCCTGTTTTGAATAGGGAGAAGCACAAAATCACGGTGTAGGCTGCAAGGGAGAAAATCGCGCTGTGCAGGTTGTCCGCTACAATCATGCTGCCAACCAAAACCGCATAAATGCCGACGCATATCATTATGAGGAAGCCTTGAAAACCGAGGGCGAACAGGGCTTTTAAGTAGTTGTTGCCTATCTGCCCCCACTCTCTGTTGGTCATAGTTGCAAACGGGATAGGCGATACCGAACAGTAAAGGTAAATTTCTATCATTCTGCCGTACAGGATAACCGTGATAAGCACCGACATGATTTTCATGCAAAGGCTCACAAGGCTTGTTTCCATAACGAGCAAAAGCAGTTCGGGGATTTCCATAGCGTCAAGTCCGGCTTGCATGGACGAGAGGGCGGCGTCAACGTCGATATTCGTATTGCCGCCGATCACGCCCGCTGCGCCGGAAACAACGTGCTGCGCCATATCGAACACCGCCATAGTGATAGTAAAGGTGTGGGTAACGAGATACACCGCTACCCACGCCTTGAAAAACCACTTAAAGAACATGAACGTGTCAATATCGTGCATATTGTTCTTTTCCGTTACCATGCTGATAAGCTCCACGCATAGAACGTAGGTAATGACAAGCCCCGCAATGGGTAGAATCACATTTTCCGACAAACTCTGTATCATGGAAAATATGCCTGCGTTCCACCCCTGCGGGGTTTGTCCTACCTCTGCGGCGATAGTTCCGACTTTTTCGTTTACGTCCCCGAACATAGTTGACAGATTATCGTTAATGGCTCCAATGAGGATTTCCTTTATCCATTCGTTAATCGCGTCAAGTATGCTCTGCATAGGCTAACCCCGCCGCTTAACCGAACAGGCCGGAAAGCAGAGGTACAAGGGTGCCACCGATAAGGGCAACGCCGCCGCCCGCCATGAGCTGCTTCATGCCCTGGCTTTTTGCACCTGGGTTGTCATTTCCGTAGCCCTCCAAGAGGTTGATAACGCCCCAAATGCCAAGACCTGCTCCGAGAGCGATAACGAGTGTCTGTAAAACGCCTACTGCGCTGTTGAAAAATGCCATAATATAACTCCTTTCTGCCGCTGTGCGGCTGCCCGAAAAAGGGCATAAAAAACGGCGGTCAGTTTTCGATAACTGCCGCGGTCATAAGTCCCCGCGCTGCGTTTGTTGCTGCGGCGCGGCGGTATTCAGTTGTAAGGGTGCGGCTTCCTGCCGCGATACGCGCAAGGAGTAGGGGCGCGTACCATGTAGCCCGTGTTTATTATTTTTACTTTAAGCTCCCTCCTTTTCAAAAAGTGGTGTGTAGACAGGCATAATGCCGTACTGCCGTTCCCGGACAGCTTCGATATACTTGATATAGGAAATACCTGCCTGTCTTGTCCTGCGTTCCTGTTCCCGCTGCATTTCCTCGGCAGCTTCCACAAGCCCGCTGATAGCCCGGATTAGCTGCTGTTTTGCCTTTTTCTTTCTGATACGCTTATTCATTTTCTGTGTCCTCCTGCAAATCTGCTTCGTCAACTTCGTAATAGTCAAATACCTCGTCCGGCTTTACGATTGCAGGACGGCGGCGCAAGTGCTTTTCCATGTCAAAGGCATTTTTCTTGTCAAAGTCGGAAAGGTACTTGTACTTCGGGTGTTTGGTAATATCGTATTTTTCGGAGAAGAACGGACGCACCCCGCGTAGTTGCAAGATACATTTCCCGCCGTCCATGACCGCAATTTCATCTTCGCTCATAAGCTGCTTGCCTAACTTCTGATAGTTCAGCCCGTGGGAAAGCTCCCGTCCTCTTGTTTCGGAAGTGTTGAAGCTGTCAATGGTTTCTTTCCCCAAGATTTCCGACATTTCTTTAAGGGTCGTTTTCTCCTTGCCGCCCAAGAACAGGGTCGTATCGCAGTTGCCGACAATGGTATCGGCGTTGTCCTTGTAGATAGCCTTTAGCTGCGACTGGCTCTGCAAGATGATGGACGCGGAGATTTCGCGGCTCCTTATCGTGGCAATGAGTTTTTCAAACTTCGGTATCTGCCCGATATTTGCAAACTCGTCAAGCAGACAGCGCACATGAACAGGTAGCCGCCCGCCGTACACATCATCTGCCTTGTCACAAAGCAGATTGAAAAGCTGTGTGTAAAGGATTGATACAACAAAGTTAAAGGTGTCGTCGGTGTCGGAGATAATAACAAAAAGCGCGGTCTTTCGGTCGCCTAAGGTGTCAAGCTCCATTTCGTCGGTTTCCATCAGCTCGCGCAGTTCCCGAATGTCAAAGGGGGCAAGACGCGCACCGCAGGAAATGAGGATAGAGCTTCTTGTTTTTCCGGCAGACAGCAAAAACTTCTTGTACTGGCGCACCGCAAAATGTTCCGGGTCTTTTTCCTCCAAGCGTTCAAACATGAGGTCAACGGGGGATTGAAATTCCGGGTCGTCCTCGCGGGCTTCCGACGCATTTATCATTTCAAGCAGCGTCGTAAAGTTTTTCTCATTCTCCGGGGCTTCGTACCAGATGTAGCCGATAAGGGCGCAGTAAAAAAGCCGTTCCGATTTCACCCAAAAATCCTCGCCGGATTTTTCCCCGTCGCCTTTGGTGTTGGCGATAATGGTATTTACCAGTTTCAAAATATCCTTTTCGCTGCGCAGATAGGCGAAGGGATTGTACCGCATGGATTTCTTGAAATTGATGGTGTTTAGCACCTTGATTTTGTACCCGCCCCGCTGCAAGAGCTTTCCACACTCGATTAAAACCGTTCCTTTCGGGTCTGTGACAACATAGCTGCTGTGCATTTGCATTAAGTTGGGCTTTACAAAAAACCTTGTTTTGCCGCTGCCGGAGCCGCCGATGACAAGCACGTTTTTGTTTCTTGCATACTTCGGGTGCTTCGGGCGGCTGCTCATCATCAGCCTTTCGGTCTGCGTCAGCAGCACGTTATTTTCAAACATGGGGTCGATATATGGCTTTATATCCTCGGCATTGCCCCAACGTGCAGAGCCGTACTCCATGCCCTTACGGTATTTCTTTGCGTTCTTGCCTTTCACATAGACCGCAAGCCGGATAACGACAGCCCCGACAATGCCGATAAGCAAATCCATAGGGTTAAAACTCGGCAGGGCATTTGAAAAGGCAGCGGAAAAGCCGCTGCCAATGGAAACCAGCTTGCCGGAGAGGTCAGCCCCCGGCGAGAGCCGCACCGCCTGTCCGACTTTATCAAAGAGATACACAAAGAGCAGATAGGGGGCGTTTAGGATAAGCAGCTTCTTGATATTCGGCTTCATAGCGATACCTCCCTGTCCTTGTATTTTGTCTTTTGACGGTTCGCGTTAAGCTGCTTTGCTGCTTCCCGGAATGTGGCAAGTGCCTTTCGGATAGAGGGCTTTTGCTCCTGTGTCAGCTTCTTTGCGGAAAACTCCTTAAAGGCTGCGGTCAGAGCGTCCGCGTCCCGCCCCTTGAAAAAGACGAGATAACGGGGCGGCGTTTCGGTGCTGTCTTTCTTTAGGGCAAAGTCGATACCGTATTTTTTTGCCGTCTGCTCAAAGGCTTTGATATTGCCCTCGGTTATCTCAATGTTGGATAGCCCCGCGTTCTGCTTCGCAAGCTGCTTTAGGGTCTGCTTCCCGTGGGGCTGTTTTTCCTGCTGCTTTTTTGCCTGTGCAAGCATGGCTTTGATTGCCTTTTGCAGCGTTTCAGCGGTCAGCTTCGCTCCCTTGACAGAGAGCGCAACCACTTTTTCGTTGATTTCATCTTGCAATGTTTACCGTCCTCCTTTCCCGGTAGTAGTGATAGTGTTAAGGTGGTACGCCGCTTTTGGGCGTGAAAAAAGGGCGTCCGTTCTTCACGCCGCCCCGTTAAATCCGCACCCGCAGCCCGTTCAAGTCCTCGGCGCGGATACCTACAAGATACCAGTTGTCCCCGTACTCAATCCGGGTCGGCTTCCATTTGCCGCCTGTGAATACGTCCATGCACTCGCCGCAATGCAAGCCGCCGTAATAGTCGGCAATATCAAAGCGAATATCGTAGCGGTCAGCGGTTTCGTCAAAAATTAAAGCTCCTGTTTTCTGTGCCATGTGGTAAATCCTCCTTTTTTCGTTTACAGGCTTTCGCCCTCGTTGTAGGTGTAGTAGTCCGGGTCGCCGTATTTAGGCTTGCCGGATAATGCGCCGCTTGCCATGTCGTGAGCGACAAGGGAAGTATAATAGCTGTCAATGGTAGACGGGGCATTGAAAAGAACCGCCTTTAGGTACTGCTTGATATTGCGGATTTTCGTGGTGTTCTCCTGCATACAGTCAAGCACAAAGCGGATATGTTCGCTGTCCAGCTTCATAAACTTTGACTTCACAAGCTCGGCGGGGTAATCGTCCCCTGCAATACGGATTTTCTTTCTTGACGTACAGACCGTTTCAAGGATAATGTCAACAATCTCATTCAGACGGTCATGGTCAAACTTCATATCCTGCAAGAGAATGTTATACTCGATATTGTCCTTGATGATTTCCTCATACACTCTGTAAGCGTCGTTCCTTTCCGTTCCTTTCCGTTCCGGCGGCTGTGCCGCTTCGTCCTCGCCATAAGGCAAGGGATTTAGGGAATGGATAGGAATGGAATGGGTACTTGATAAATCCGTATTTGATTTTTCTTTTTTTTGTAAGTTAGTTCTTGATATATCTTTATTTAATTGCATTGGATTTTCCGACGTCGGATTTTCCGTTGTCGGGTTATCCGCTGTTGGATTTTCCAATACCGGGCAATCCAATTCCGGCGGCTGCGGCTGTTCGTAAATGGTGTACTCGATTGCGGTCATTTTGCCTTTCTCGTCGCGTCCCTGCCGCCTTGTGATATATCCGGCTTTTTCAAGCTCCCAAACGGCGGTACGGATAGCGTCGATACTTTCCCGGTTGATGTAGGACAGCCCTGCAAGGGTATAGTCCCAATCCTCCGGCAGGGACAGCATTTGAGATAACAGCCCCTTTGCCTTTAAGGAAAGCTCCTTGTTGCGTAAGTGGTGGTTGCTCATTACGGTGTAGCCTGTGTTGCGTTCCACACGGAAAACTGCCATAGCTTCATCACTCCTTTGCTTTAGATTTGTTGCGCAGTAGAACGCGGATTTTGAGGGGTAAGGTATCTTTTCCTTGCTTCCTCTGTTTTGCGTTCTGTAAGCCCGATAAATCAAGGCTTTTTTTGCCCCTACTGCGTAACATGAGGGCATAAAAATAGCGGCGTTCCTGTTCTCCCAGTGAGAGAGTGAGAAACGCCGCTGTGCGGGTCGCTATTTCATTTCTTCTGCTATCAGTTCTTGCATGACTTCTCCAAAGTCTGCCATGAAAGAAAAGATGAAGTATTCCAAAACGTCGGGGTCTGCGTCCATAGGCTCGGCTTCCTCTGAAAAAGGCAAGCCCATTAGCCCATAAAGCAGTTTGATGATTTTGAACAGCTTGCCCCGGTCGGTGGGGTTGTTCATGGTTACAAGTACGTTGGTAAGGCGGTTGATTGTTTCCATGTCGCCGCCTGTCGTTACCCATACCATTTCCGCGAACGGCTGCGTGATTGCCCCGGCGACAAGGTTTATCTTATTCTTGCCGATTTCGCCGGACGGAAGTATAATACCCTTAGTCAAAAGTTCGTTTTTCATGTCGTCCTCCTTATATTCTGTGGTGCTAAAATGGTGCCCGGTCTTACAAAAACACCTTATGCGGAGATATGACAAGAAAAATGAAGATATGCGGAAAACCTTGATTTTAAGCCATTTTCACATTGGTTTATAAACATTTGTGAGGACTTATAAAAGGTTTTGCGTCTATCAAATCAATAAAAAATATCTCACTGGGAAGATATCCCGCGATGAGTTTATGAAACAGATTCCCGCTTCAATAACAAAAACCATAATCAAGGAAACGATGTCGGATGAAACCTTACCATCTATTTTTAGGACCATTGATGGAATAATGAAAATCAGAGGCATCTCCAAGATGGATGTTATTGTAGGCGGTCCCCCATGTCAGGCGTATTCACTTGTCGGAAGGGCGCAAAGCAGCCATATGGAAGTCCCAATGGCTGAGGACCCGCGTAATTATCTGTACAAACTGTACGCACGTTTTCTAAAACGCTATCAGCCTCGAATGTTTGTCTTTGAAAATGTTACGGGCATCGAATCTGCTAACAACGGAGCAACATGGAAAAACATTCAGAAGTATCTGAAGCGAGTCGGTTATGAAATTGAGTGTAGAGAGCAGAATGCTCGCACCTTCGGTGTACTTCAAAATCGCCGCAGGATGATTATTGTCGGGTGGTTAAAGCAGAGCGGATTGAAATATCCGGACTTTCTTGAAATCAAAACTGATGCTATCGTCAATGATCTTTTGGCTGACCTGCCGAAATTGCATCCAGGCGAGAGCAGCGACAAATACGCAAGAACAAAAGCAAGCAGTTATGTTATAGGTTCCGGCATACGCGCAAAGGATGATGTGCTGACGCTTCACAACAGTCGTCCGAATATAGAACGGGATATCAACATTTACAGGCGGGCAATTGAACTGTGGAACGACGGTCATAAGCGCCTTAATTACAACGACCTCCCCGATGAATTGAAGACGCATAAAAACAGACATTCATTTACGGATAGGTTTAAGGTGGTTGAGGGAGATGAATCGTACTGTCACACTATTTTGGCGCACCTTTCAAAGGACGGTCATTACTTCATTCATCCCGACTTAGAACAGAATCGCTCCATTACCGTTCGTGAAGCGGCGAGAATACAATCATTCCCTGACAGTTATTTCTTTGAGGGACCACGGACATCGCAGTTCATGCAGATAGGTAATGCGGTCCCTCCGATGATGGCAAAAGGAATCGCTATGGGAATTTTTGAACAGCTATACAAAGGAGATTCAGATGGAAGGTAACCTGCTGCTTGAACAATTCAGCAGATATAAAAAGCTGGAACTTGAGGCTTCTCCGTTCCACTTCCTTTTGGATGCGAATATTGAATTGAATCCCCACCAGATCAATGCCTTCTGCGCTGCTATCCAGGCGTTGAAAACAGGCGGCATTGTTCTTGCGGACGAGGTTGGACTCGGAAAGACCATCGAGGCCGGACTTGTGCTGAAATATGTTCTTGAGTCAGGCGCAAAGCGAGTCTTGATTGCTCTTCCGGCATCCTTGAGAAAACAGTGGGAACTGGAACTTGAGGATAAGTTTGGCTTGGAGTCGGTGATACTTGACAGGCTGACGGTGGAAAAAGACGGTTCAGACTGGCGCAAGAGACTTACCGACAATAAATCTGTCCGAATCGTTCTTACCTCCTACGACTATTCATCCAAGCTGATGAAACGGTTCCCGGAGGTGAAGTGGGATTTTATCATAATCGATGAGGCGCATAACCTGAGAAATGTATTTCATGGTACTAAACGCGCAAAGAATCTGTATGAACTGTCAAAGGGCATACCGAAGATTCTGCTGACCGCTACACCTCTTCAGAATTCGCTGACAGACCTTCACGGGCTGGTTTCTTTTATCGACCAGCGTATATTCGGCAGTGAGAAAGTCTTTAACAAACGCTACATTGAAGGACAGGATTACTCCGACCTTAAGCGTGAGCTTTCGCCGGTACTGTATCGTACACTTCGTAAAGATGTGGCGAAGTACATGAATTTCAAAAAGAGAACCTGCAAGACGGTGGACTTTACCCTGTCGCAGGATGAGATTGAATTATATCAGCGGGTAAACGACTTCTTGAAGCGTGAGCTGCTGTACTCCATACCAACATCAAACCGCGGGCTGATTATCCTTGTTATCAGAAAGTTGCTTGCATCTTCGAGTTTCGCATTGATAGAAACTTTTGAAATTCTGAAGAACAGACTCGAAAAGCTATACGAAGGCAGTAAGTCCGCAAACGCACAGGAGGGCTTCGACCTTTTCTGGAGCTATGTTGAGGATGAGATCGATGAGTCGGGCTTTGAGGAGACCGAGGATGAGGATACCATTGTTCAGAAGCAGTTCATCCAGGCTGAACTCGAAGAGGTAAACATCATCATCGATGTGGCTAAGCGCATCAAGACAAACGCTAAGGTCAATGCCCTGAAGACTGCCATACAGATAGCTTTTGATTACCAGCAGGAACAAGGAATTCCACAGAAGGTCGTTATCTTCACGGAGTCCAAGCGTACTCAGAAGTACATAGCCGCAGAACTTCGTAAGACGGGATTCGATGACGAGGATATTCTTCTGTTTAATGGTGACTTCGATGACACCATGACGAAGGAAATATACAAGGCATGGCAGGTCAAGAACTTCGGCAAGGCAAACTACGGTCGCAGCGTGGAATATAAACACGCCATCGTGGATTACTTCCGCCATAACGCAAAGATACTGATCTGCACGGATGCAGGTTCCGAAGGTCTGAACCTGCAGTTCTGCAACATGGTCATCAACTATGACCTGCCGTGGAATCCGATGAAGATTGAACAGCGTATCGGCCGTTGCCATCGTTACGGGCAGGAACATGATGTTGTGGCAATCAATCTGCTGAACACACAGAATGCTGCCGACCAGCGTGTTTACGATATCCTCTCGAAGAAGTTTGAACTCTTTGAGGGCGTGTTCGGCGCATCGGATATCGCACTTGGCGCCTTAGAGTCAGGCACAAGTTTTGAAAAAATGGTATTGCAGATTTATCAGACCTGCGACACCACAGCGGAGTTTAAGAAAGCCTTCGATAAACTGGATCGCAAGTTGAACGCAAAGCGGGATAAGAAAGCAAGAGAACTACGCTCCCTTCTGCTTACCGAAAGCAGCGGTGCAAAGGAACAGGCGCTTGACGCCACAAAATCCGACATCGCAAAGTATCTGCACGATGTGGAGTACTGGAGTGCATTTGATGAACCGGAAGTAGACGGCAGGCTTCATTACTGGAAGGTCGATAATTGGGGTGAACAGGTTCTCGGATCTCATGGAACTCTATTCGTAGGAGCCTTCTGTGATTCTTCAAAACTACTCTTTCCGATATTGTTACTTTGTGATGAAAAAGGTAACTACATAAATTTTGATGAGATAGATCTCGTTTCTGGACTTGAACAAATTGATGATATGGATGTGCGGTATTTCACGCCGGCAGAATCTGAAATGAAACTCTATCAACGTATCTACGATGAACTGACCGCCGAGATGGTAAAGCGCTATCAGCGGCAGTTGGAACCGATCAGGGCGTATAATCGCAGAAAGATTGAAAACCGGGAGCGCATCCAGATGGAGCAACTGATTGCGACCTACCAGGAAATGGACGCTGAAATTGGTGTCATGAAGGAACAGGAGCGCGCTTCTGATAACTTCTACGAGAAGATGGATATACGGAAAAGGATAGCCGAAAAGTCCAAGGCACTTGAAAAGCTGCAGGAGTCCTTTCACGAAAAAGGTGCCGGCTTCAAAACCGAGGGTGAACGGGAAATCGCAGAATTTGAAAAACAGTTTGATATTAACCCGATTCTGTTGGTTAATATCGTACTGAAGTTTTAGGAGAGATGATTATGCAGAAATCAGGAAGATTGGAATTGACATGGGCCGGAAAATCTTATGAAACAGAATCATTTGAACCTCGGTTACTGGTAGAGGACAAGGAAAAATCTTATGGTGACGACTCGCCTAACATGCTTATACATGGTGATAACTTACTTGCACTAAAAGCACTTGAATTAGATTATATGGAAGCCGTTCAGTGCATCTATATTGATCCACCATTTAATACAGGCGGAAGGATAGATGCATCAGGTCAAGAAATTGGATATGACGATGGTTTGGAACACTCTATATGGCTTGATATGATGTATGTTCGTCTGAAACTGCTTAGAAAATTACTTAATCCGACGGGATTGATCTATGTTCATATTGATGATAAAGAGCAGGCTTATCTAAAAGTAATCATGGATGAAATATTTGGACGCAAAAACTTCGTCCAGATGATAGCTGTTAAGCGAGCTTCACCAGCAGGATTCAAAGTTATTAATCCAGGCCCGTTGACAGTTACAGATTACATTCTTTTGTATGCAAAAGATAAAACATTAGGCAGAGCCTACAAGATCCCGAAGGTATGCGTAATCGAGTACCTGATGGGTGAGGATATGTGCCGCATCAATTTATCATGAGCCGAATTGACAGATCGTTTAGAAAACACGAGGTCGTTTGCCGAAAAGCGTAGAAAAGTCGAGTGGTATTTCTCCACTTGGAGTATAGCTATTCCCAACGCATTGTGGTATGTTTGGGATGTCAATGGCGGGCAATACGACTACCTGTTATAGAATAGGAGGACATTATGATAACAGGCTGCCTGCAGCAAAAAAACGGTTTTTACTATGCGGTTCTTTACCTGAAGGTCAATGGCCGCCGCAGATGCAAATGGGTACCCATGCGGCTTCCCGTCGAGGGAACCAGCGCACGCAAAGCCCAGAAAGCATTTGATGAGATCCGGCTCCAGTATGAGCGGGAGGAAGAAGAACGGCTGGATCGAGAGGCAAAAGCAAAGGAGCTTGCAGAGAACACGCATCCCGATGCCTTGCTCCCGTTTACCGAGTACATGGAAAAGTGGCTTCAATCGACCCGCAGCTCACTTGCAACGGCGACCTACCAAAGCTACTCTAACATGATCAAAGCAAGAATCCGGCCATACTTCGCGCCGCTGGGACTCCAGTTGCGGGAAGTGACCCCACAGCACATTGAGGACTTCTACCAGAGTATTCTGGCAGACGGCTGTACGACAAATACGGTCATTCATTATCACGCAATCATCCGAAAGGCACTTCAGACAGCGGTTAAGAAGGATATCCTGCTCAAGAATCCTGCCGACAAGGTAGACCGTCCCAAGAAGAATGTGTTCCACGGTAGCTTCTACAGCGAGGAAGAGATGCTTACCCTGTTCGACGCAGTGTCTGGTGACCCGCTGGAATTGTGCGTAAAAATTGCTGCCTACTCTCCGCTTGTGTGATGATTCGGAAGCTCTAAAGCCGGAACGGAAGAAGAAAATCCCTTTTGTGCCGGTAGAAATCAGGGCGATTTGCCAGTGCCTTATGGAGCGGCGAAACCGGGAGATACAGGCGAAAAGGTATGGTGCTGTGGATGCCTTAAACGAATTGCTGATACAGTTTGCCTGCTAAAGAGAAAAGTCGCTGTCAACAGACGGCGGCTTTTCCTTTTCGGGTAGTATTCAAGAAGTCATAAAGTTCCGTGAGTAATGGAAGAAGCCCAAATTCATTGACGAAACGCCTAATTCATGCTATAATATCGGAAACTTACGCAAGGAGGTTGCCTAAATGAGCTTGGGTGAGGCAATCAGGATAACAAGGCAGAAAGCTTTTTATACACAAGAGGAATTCGCACAGAAGTTGAATGTTGCTTTATCCACAGTCAATCGGTGGGAACTCAATAAGGCAAGGCCGAACATGAAGGCAATGAGGGCAATTAAATCTTTTTGCGATGAGAACAACCAACCATATGAGTTTATCGAAAATCAGTGGGTTGGTTACCCGAGAGGAGGAGAATAAACATGCCGGCACAAAGATCTCAATGGAATGAAGCCACAAGAGTACAAATGCCCGCGCTTGTCCATTTAACAAGGATTGGATACACATATTTTGGCAAGATTACTGAGGATATGGCCGGTTCTGTTTATGATCCCGACACCAATATCTTGGTCAAAGTGTTTAAGGAGCAATTCGCCAAGCTGAATCCGGATAGAGCAGGTGAAGCTGAATCTATGCTCAGAACAATCCGCCAGGAATTAGACAACGATGATATTGGCGAAAGCTTCTATAAGCGCCTCAAAGCAGTATCTCCAATTAAACTTGTGGATTACGAAAAACCAGAAAACAACACCTACCATTGCACAGCTGAGTTTACCTGCAAGCGTGATGAGGACGAATTCAGACCGGATATCACTCTTTTTGTTAATGGGCTCCCTCTTGTGTTTATCGAGGTAAAAAAGCCAAACAACAACGGTGGAATGGTTGCCGAGGCTGAACGCATGAACAAGATTCGCTTTCCTAACAGAAAGTTTCGCAGGTTCATAAACATTACGCAACTGATGCTGTTTTCAAACAATATGGAGTACGATACAATGGGTGGCATCGTACCGATTCAGGGTGTCTTTTATTGCACAGGCTCAAAGAAATATTCGCCGTTTAATTGCTTCAGAGAAGAAAATCCTCTCAATCTTCCTGTTGCGCCATACAACCGAGATTATCCATATTCAGATATTGATTCTGTAGAAGAGAAAAAGATACTTTGTGATTTTAACAATCAGGTTATTCACACAAGTCCGGAGTATCAAACAAACCTAAAGGCAACTACTCCGACAAACAGAGTCATCACCTCTATGTGTAGCCCGGAAAGATTGCTGTTTCTCCTCAAATACGGCATTACTTACTACCATAAAACCAAGGAACGTGCAGATGGCTCTATTGAACAGATAGATCAAAAACACATAATGAGGTATCAGCAGTTTTTTGCCGCAATGATTGTCAGAGATAGAGTTTCAGAAGGGACAACTTCCGGAATCATTTGGCATACCCAAGGAAGCGGAAAAACAGCGCTTTCCTATCACCTTTCATATGTGCTTACGGATTTATTTGCAAGAAATGACAAGGTCGCAAAGTTTTACTTTATTGTTGACCGACTCGACCTTATGAAGCAGTCCAAAGAGGAATTTGAAGCTCGAGGTTTGGTCGTTAAAACCGCAAATTCCAGATCTGAGTTGATGGAACAGTTCCGTACAAACCAGTCTCAAGAAGGTACCACCGGAGAACCGGAAATTACGGTTGTAAATATTCAGCGTTTTGAAGAAAGGCAAGACAAGGTTGTCTGTTAAGGCCGAGCCGTTTTGTCCAGAAATAGCCGGTCTGTTTTGTCATATAGC